>Ga0102595_100044_pt1 | contig 318464 bp, 233 predicted proteins | sample Araplaol_mTSA_r2_2_FD_76864 | JGI IMG/M metagenome (GOLD analysis project Ga0102595, IMG submission 76864) | Arabidopsis root microbial communities from North Carolina, USA - plate scrape MF_Col_mTSA_r2 (SPADES assembly) (version 2) | ecosystem: Host-associated > Plants > Roots > Endosphere... | reverse complement strand
GCGGGGGGCGATCGAGCGGGAAGCTCCTTCGGCGGTCCGAAAGGATCAAACCCCATCCATCTGGTGCCGGCTGGGCTCGGAACACGGATACAGCGTTGGATGGGGGCCGGTTGAGCAGCAGGCGGGCTGTGACAGGCTCGCGGTCCGGGACCGGGTGTCGTTGACCTGGCCCGTCCGTCGGAGGCTTCAAGGCGGCGAGGTTCTAAGAGAACTCAGCGCCGTCGCGCTTCCGGATAACGACCGCGCGGAGCGAACGGGCTTCGTCGAAACGGTATTCTCAATTTCTTCCGGACGATGTCCGGCGCTCCGCAGCCCTTTCCATACCTTCAGCGAGAGATCGCGTGAGGCCGAGAAGCCGCGCGTGAAGACCCCCTCAGCCGCTTCGCGACAGCTCCCCCTGAGGGGGAGCATCCGCTCGGCCTGGATCCTCCCCCTCAGGGGGAGGTGGCCCGGAGGGCCGGAGGGGGAAGGCACGGCGCTTTCGTTTCCGCCCTGGGCCTTCTATATGCAACCGCTCCTCGACTCCCCCGGAAGACCCATGGCCCGCATCCTGATCACCTCCGCCCTGCCGTACATCAACGGCATCAAGCACCTGGGCAATCTGGCGGGATCCATGCTGCCGGCCGACGTCTACGCCCGCTTCCAGCGTGCCCGCGGCCACGACACCCTCTACATCTGCGCCACAGACGAGCACGGCACCCCCGCCGAGCTGGCCGCCGCCGCCGCGGGCCAGGACGTCCAGACCTACTGCGCCGAGCAGCACGTGCTGCAATACGAGGTGGGCGTGAAGTTCGGCCTGTCGTGGGACTGGTTCGGCCGCTCGTCCTCGCCGCAGAACCACCGCCTGACCCAGCACTTCTGCGAGGTGCTGGAAGAGCGCGGCCTGATCGAGGAACGCGTCGACCAGATGGTCTATTCCATCGACGACAAGCGCTTCCTGCCCGACCGCTACATCGAGGGCACGTGTCCGCATTGCGGGTTTGAAAAGGCGCGCGGCGACCAGTGCGACAACTGCGGCAACCTGCTGGACCCGACCGACCTGATCAATCCGTACTCGGTGATCTCGGGCTCGCGGAACCTGGAGGTGCGCGACACCAAGCACCTCTATCTGCTGCAGACCAAGATGGCCGACCGCATCCGGACCTGGGTCGACGGCCACGCCGACTGGCCGCTGCTGGCCAAGTCGATCGCCTACAAGCACCTGGACGAGGGCCTGATCGACCGGGGCATCACCCGCGACCTTTCCTGGGGCATCCCGGTGACCAAGGGCGAATTCCCGCGCCCGGGTTTCGAGGACAAGGTCTTCTACGTCTGGTTCGACGCCCCGATCGAATACATCGCCGCCACCCAGGAATGGGCGCAGGCCCAGCCGGACCGCGACTGGAAGTCGTGGTGGCGCACCGACGAGGGCGCGGACGACGTCCGCTACGTCCAGTTCATGGGCAAGGACAACGTCGCCTTCCACACCGTCAGCTTCCCGGCGACCATCCTCGGTTCGGAAGAGCCGTGGAAGAGCGTCGACATGCTCAAGGCCTTCAACTGGCTCAACTGGTACGGCGGTAAGTTCTCGACCTCGAACAAGCGCGGCGTGTTCATGGACGCGGCCCTGGAGATCCTGCCGCCCGATCTGTGGCGCTGGTACCTGACCTCGAACTCGCCGGAGAGCAGCGACACGGCCTTCACCTGGGAGCAGTTCGCCAGCGCCGTGAACCGCGACCTGGCCGACGTTCTGGGCAACTTCGTCAACCGCATCCTGAAGTTCACCGAGAGCAAGTTCGACGGCGTGATCCCCGAGGGCGGCGCCCCCGGCCCGCTGGAGGAGAAGCTGTTCGCCGACGTCTCCGCGCGCCTGGCGGACTTGGCCGAGCAGATGGACGCCATCGAGGTGCGCAAGAGCGCCCAGGCCCTGCGCGCCCTGTGGGTGGTCGGCAACGAGTATCTGCAGGAAGCCGCCCCGTGGACGGCGATCAAGACCGACCGCGACCGCGCCGCCGTGATCGTCCGCACCGCCCTGAACCTGGCGGCCCTGTACGCCCGCATCTCCGCGCCGTTCATCCCGTTCGCCGCCGAGAAGATCGCCGAGGCGTTCTCGCAAGCCTATCCGGGCGCCTGGCCGGCCACCGACGCGGCCGCCGAGCTGTCGACCCTGCCGGTCGGCCTGTCGGTCCGCGCGCCGGAGGTGCTGTTCAAGAAGATCGAGGACGAGCAGATCGCCGAATGGACCGAGCGCTTCGGCGGGGCGGAATAGGGTGACCGACGGGGCGGGGGCAGGGCGCCTTTCAACCCAAACCCGCCTGGGCCTGTTCTACGTCGTCTCGTATCTCGGCACCGGCGTCAGCCTGCCGTTCATCGCCACCTATTTCCGCTCGCGCGGCCTGAGCGGGGCCGAGATCGGGCTGATCCTGGCCGTGCCGATGCTGGCGCGGCCGTTCACCGGACCGGTGCTGGCGGTGTGGGCCGACGGCTTCGCCCTGCGGCGCACGCCCCTGGCCCTGCTGGCCCTGGGGGCGGCGGCAGGCTACCTGGCCCTGCCGGTCGCGCCGGGCTTCTGGGGGCTGCTGGCCTGCTGGCTGGTGGGCATGACCTGCCTGACCACCCTGACCCCGCTGATCGACGTCCTGACCCTGCGGCGCTCGCGGCTGGACGGCTTCAACTACGGCCTGCCGCGCGGCGCGGGCTCGGCGGCCTTCATCGTCGCCAACCTGGCCATGGGCGCGATCCTGGCGGTCATGGCGCCCAGCGTGATCGTGGCGTGGATCACGACGGCGGCCGTCGGCGTCGCCGTGATCTCGGCCCTGGTCCTGCCGGCCGACCGCGTCCACGAGGCTGGAGCCCCCCAGCTCGGCTCCGCCGAGCGCTGGAAGGGCCTGGGCGGCCTGCTGCGCGACCGCACCTTCGTGCTGGCCGTGGTCACCGCCGGCCTGATCCAGGGGACGCACGCCTTCTACTACGGCTTCTCGGCCCTGCTGTGGCGCAAGGAGGGGATCTCGGCCCCGATGATCGGCGTGCTCTGGGGCGTCGGGGTGGCGGTCGAGGTCGGCTTCATGTGGTTCGCCGAGCCGTGGCGGCGCAAGGTCGGGCCCGAGAAGCTGCTGGTGCTGGGCGGGGCGGCGGCGCTGCTGCGCTGGAGCGCCTACGCCTTCATGCCGCCGCTGTGGCTCCTGTTCCCGCTGCAGGCCCTGCACGCCCTGACCTTCGCGGCCAGCTTCATGGCCTCGCTGCGGCTGATCGAGCGCCTGGCCCCGCCCCAGAGCGCCTCGGCCGCCCAGGCGATCAACTCGGCCCTGTCGGCCGGCTTCGTCCTGGGCGTGGGCACGCTGGCGGCCGGCCCGCTGTTCGACGCCTTCGGGCCGAGGGGCTACCTGGCCATGGCGGCGATGGGCGGGCTGGGGCTGATCGGGGCGGTGATGCTGACCAAGCGGGCGGGGCGCTAGCGTGGTCGGGGACATGCCCTCGCGGCGTGTCCCCATGACCGGGCGCGGCCCTCTTCGATGGGGACACGCCGCAAAGGCATGTCCCCAGCCGCGAGGCCTAGATCTCGTAGTCCAGCTCGCCTTCCAGCCAGGCGACGATCCGTTCGGCGGCGGCGACCGGGTCCATCTTGGTCGTGTCGATCCGCAGCTCGGGATGCTCGGGCGCCTCGTAGGGGCTGTCGATGCCGGTGAAGTTCTTCAGCTGGCCCGATCGCGCCTTCCTGTAGAGACCCTTGATGTCGCGTTCCTCGGCCACCGCCAGCGGGGTGTCGACGAAGACCTCGACGAACTCGCCGTCCTGCAGAATCTCGCGCGCCAGGCGGCGCTCGGCCCGGAACGGCGAGATGAAGGCGGTCAGCACGATCAGCCCGGCGTCGACCATCAGCTTGGCGACCTCGGCCACCCGGCGGATGTTCTCGACCCGGTCCTCCTCGGTGAAGCCGAGGTTCTTGTTGAGGCCGTGGCGGACGTTGTCGCCGTCCAGCAGATAGGTGTGGCGGCCCAGGGCGTGCAGGCGCTTCTCGACCAGGTTGGCGATGGTCGACTTGCCCGCGCCCGACAGGCCCGTCAGCCAGACGACCCGGCCGCGCTGGCCCTTGAGGGCGGCGCGCGAGGCCTTGCTGACGTCGGTGTGCTGCCAGTGGATGTTGTCGGCCCGGCGCAGGGCGAAGTTCAGCAGGCCCGCGCCGACGGTGCGGTTGCTGATCCGGTCGATCAGGATGAAACCGCCCAGGTCGCGGTTCTGGGCGTAGGGCTCGAACGGGATCGCCTGGTCCAGCGACAGGTTCACCAGGCCGATCTCGTTCAGCTCCAGCTTCTTAGCCGCCAGGTGCTCCAGCGTGTTGACGTTCACCCGGTGCTTGATCTCGGTGACGCTGGCGCCGACCATCCGCGCGCCGATTTTCAGGAGATACGAGCGTCCCGGAGGGAGGGCCTCGTCGTCCATCCAGACCGCGGTGGCCTCGAACTGGCCGGCCACGGCGACGGGATCGTCGGCGGCCACCAGGATGTCGCCGCGGCTGACGTCGATCTCGTCGGCCAGGGTGATCGTCACCGACTGGCCGGCATAGGCCTCAGGCAAATCGTCGGGCTTGGTGACGATGCGGGCGACGGTGCTCTCGCGGCCCGAGGGCAGGGATTTGACGCGGTCGCCTGGCCGGACCGTGCCGGCGGCGATCTGGCCCGAGAAGCCCCGGAAGTCGAGGTTCGGGCGATTGACCCACTGCACGGGCATGCGGAACGATTGGCTCCGCAGGTCGTCCTCGACCTCCACGCCCTCCAGCCAGTCCATCAGGATCGGGCCGTCGAACCAGGGCGACCGCTCGCCGCGCGCGGCGATGTTGTCGCCGCCCAGGCCCGAGATCGGGATGGGGGTGAAGGTTTCCAGGCCGATCTGGTCGGCGAAGGCGCGGTAGTCGGCGACGATCTTGTCGAACACCGCCTGGTCCCAGCCGACCAGGTCCATCTTGTTCACCGCCAGCACCACGTGGCGGATGCCCAGCAGCTTGACGAGATAGCTGTGGCGGCGGGTCTGGGTCAGCACGCCCTTGCGGGCGTCGATCAGGATCACGGCCGCGTCGGCGGTCGAGGCGCCGGTGACCATGTTGCGCGTGTACTGCTCGTGGCCGGGCGTGTCGGCGACAATGAACTTGCGCTTGTCGGTCGAGAAGAAGCGATAGGCGACGTCGATGGTGATGCCCTGCTCGCGCTCGGCGGCCAGGCCGTCGACCAGCAGGGCGAAGTCGATCGCGCCGCCCTGGGTGCCGACCCGCTTGGAGTCGGCCTCGAGGGCCGCCATCTGGTCCTCGAAGATCATCTTGCTGTCGTAGAGCAGCCGGCCGATCAGGGTCGACTTGCCGTCGTCCACCGACCCGCAGGTGATGAAGCGCAGCAGCGACTTGTGCTGGTGGGCGACCAGATAGGCGTCGATGTCCTCGGCGACGAGGTCGGAGGGCTTGTAGACCTTGGTCATCTAGAAATACCCCTCCTGCTTCTTCTTCTCCATCGAGGCCGACTGGTCGTGGTCGATGACCCGGCCCTGGCGCTCGCTGGTGGTGGCCAGGAGCATCTCCTGAATCACCTCGGGGAGGGTGGAGGCGGTGCTCTCGACCGCGCCGGTCAGGGGGTAGCAGCCCAAGGTCCGGAAGCGGACCGACCGCATCTGCGGGACCTCGCCGGGACGCAGGCGGAAGCGGTCGTCGTCGACCATTATGAGCGCGCCGTCGCGCTCGACCACCGGGCGCTCGGCCGCGAAGTACAGCGGCACGATCGGGATGTTCTCCAGATGGATGTATTGCCAGACGTCCAGCTCGGTCCAGTTGGAGATCGGGAAGACGCGCAGGCTTTCGCCGGGATGCTTGCGGGTGTTGTACAGCTTCCAGAGTTCCGGCCGTTGGTCCTTGGGGTCCCAGCGCTGCTCGGCGGTGCGGAGGCTGAAGACGCGCTCCTTGGCCCGGCTCTTCTCCTCGTCGCGGCGGGCGCCGCCGAAGGCCGCGTCGAAGCCGTACTTGGCCAGGGCCTGCTTGAGGCCCTCGGTCTTCCAGAGATCGGTGTGCAGGGCGCTGCCGTGGTCGAACGGGTTGATGCCGCGCGCCTCGGCCTCGGGGTTCTTGTGGACCAGCAGGTCGAAGCCGAGTTGCTGGGCGATGGTGTCGCGCAGCTCGTACATCGCCTTGAACTTCCAGGTCGTGTCGACGTGCAGCAGCGGGAAGGGGGGCTTGGACGGATAGAACGCCTTGGCCGCCAGGTGCAGCATCACCGCGCTGTCCTTGCCGATCGAATACAGCATGACCGGGTTTTCGCACTCGGCCGCCACTTCGCGCAGGATGTGGATGCTTTCGGCTTCCAGGCGCTGCAGGTGCGTCAGGCGGGCCGGGGACAGCGCACTCATGGACGGGTCCGCAAAGGCGTCGTGCGACAGCGAAGCGACTTGGGTAGGGGGCAAAACGCTTATCCGCAAATGGAAAGCTCCGCCGACGCACGGAGGCGCGGCGACGGAAGGGGGGATGTTGGTCGTGGACCTAGGTCCCGGGGGGCGAGCGGGCAAGGCGGGGAAATCTGCAGGCGCTGTGAGCTTCGATGGCGCCCGGCGGCGGGAGCGGGGCCTTTCATGACCAAAAGTTCACTCGCCTCCCGCGACGAACCGCCGCATAACGCCGCTATCGGAAAATGGGCTTCCCGATGTCCTCCCTGGCTGAATTCATCGCCGCGATCGTGCTCTGGCTGTCGTCGATGGCGCTTTGCCAGTTCGGCATGGCCGTCGAGCATCGCGCCAAGGAGCCGCCCAAGGCCGAACGGGTCATCGCCCGCTCGCCCCGCCAGCAGGCCGTCCAGACCATCGAGCGCTGTCCCAAGCTGCATCGGACCGAGGTCAGCGCCTAGGATCGCGCCTGGGTCCCGGACGCGCCAACCCCTTCGCCAGATTGGAAAACCGGCGGAACCCGCTATGCGGGCCGGCTTTTCGCCGCTAGGTTTATTCGTTGCGTGCGAGAGGGGCGTCCGCGCGGCGATGTTCATCCGGCCCCGAGCCGTTTCGCCCTGGGACTATGGCTGCGTATGAAGCCCAAGAAGCGCCAACCGCTTGATTTCACCGGCATTCCCGTGGAGCCGCCGGTCGATGACGTCGATCGCGCCATCGAGGCGGAAGCCGAACCCGATGCGGACGCGCCGGTCAGTGAACCGGACCTGGACCTCGATATAGCCGCCGTTCCCGACGCGTCGGCCCCGCCGATTCTCGACCGTGGTCCGCTGGACCTCGGGCCCGAACCCGCGCCGGAGCCGCCCGCGGCCCCCGCGCCGCAGACCTCGCGCGCCAGCGCGCGCCGCGGCTTCTTCGGCTCTGCGTCCAAGCCGGCGCCCAAGTCCGAGCCTGAACCCGAAGCCCAACCTGAATCCAAGGCCTTCGAACCGGTCGAACCGCCGACGGTCGAAGCCGTCGATCCCGAGCCGGAAGCGGTGATCGAGCCGGCGCCGCCGCCGAAGTCGAACTTCAAGCCGCCCGAACCGGAAGCCGATCCAGCGCCGTTCACCCCGGCCCGGGGCCGGCGCAGCGCGCCGGTCGAGGCCGAGCCCCTGGCTCCGCTGCCGTCGTTCCTGACCGCGCCGGTCGCCAGCCAGGCGGCCCAGCCGCCGGCCCCGGTCGTCGAGCCGGAACCGCCGGCTCCGTCCAAGCGGTTCGAGGCGGCGGTGTCCAAGCCGCGCGAGACGGCGCCGGCCGCGCCCGAGCCGCCCGTCACCACGCTGTCGACGGCCCGCGAAGGCAAGAAGCCGATGCCGGCGCCGCTGTTCTGGAGCCTGGCGGTCGCCGCCGCGGCGCTGTGGACCCTGGGCCCGATCGCCTTCGCGCTAGGTTACGGCGCGGGCGTGCCCGCCCTGAAGGTCGACCAGTTCGCCCTGACCGTGTTCGCGGCCCTGGCCGTCGGGCCGGCCGTCTTCACCCTGCTGGGCGCCTACATGCTGCGCCAGGCCATGGGCGTCTCCGCCGAGCTGAAGCACAGCCGGACCGTGACCGACCGCCTGGTCACCCCCGCCGCCCTGGCCGCGGCCGGGGTCGACGGCATGGTCGAGCGCATCCGCGGCCAGATCGACGCGGCCACCGCCGCCGCCGAGGACGCCCGCAACCGCGTCCAGGAACTGCGCGAGGCCCTGGCCGAGGAGACCCTCGCCCTGGCCCAGACCACCAGCGAGTCCGCCCGCATGGTGCAGCAGCTGTCCGAGGGCCTGGGCCACGAGCGCCAGGCCATGCACGCCCTGTCGACGACGCTGGACGCCCAGTCCACGGCGGTGGTCGACGCCATCGGCAGCCAGGCGCGCATGGTCGCCGAGGCGTCCGACCTGGCCGAGACCCAGCTGCGCGAGGCCGAAGCCGCCCTGGCCGCCCGGGCCGCCGATCTGGCCGCCGCCGCCGCCGAGGCGTCGGACGCCGCCCGCGTCGGGGCCGAGGACCTGTCGCGCCAGATCGCCCGCCTGGAGACCGCCGGCCAAGGCGTCGGCGACCAGATGGGCGCCGTCGAGCGCACCCTGGCCTCGCAGCGCGCCGCCCTGGTCGCCGCCAGCCAGCAGCTGCGCACCGACCAGGAGGATTTCGCCGCCGAGAGCGAGACCCGCACCGCCCAGCTCACCGAGTTCATCGGCCACACCCGCGCCGGCGCCACCGAGATGAGCGACATGGCGGCCATGGGGGCCGAGGTGCTGCGCGGCCTGATCGGTTCGGCGGCCCAGCAGCTGCGCGAGGTCGCCGAGACCGCCCGCGCCGAGCGTGAGGCCCTGGCGGCCGAGACCTCCAGCGCCATCGCGGCCCTGGCCAGCGCCGCCGGCGGCCAGCGCGCCGACCTGGAAACGGCCCTGGCCCAGGCCATGGAGTCCATGGCCGAGGCGGCCCGCAAGGCCAACGAAGGCGTCGAGCTGCGCGTCGAGGCCGCCCGCATCCGCGTCGACCAGTTGAACGAGATCGCCTTCGCCGCCGGCCAGAAGGCCGACACGGTGTTCGAGTCCCGCATGGACGAGGCCCGCGACCTGATCGAGCAGTCGGCCCAGGTGGTCGAGCAGGCCGGCGCCCGCACCGCCCAGAAGCTGTCCGAAGCGGTCGAGACCGCGCGCGGCACGATCACCGAGATGGAGGCCATGCTGGCCGACGTCGGCCGCCGCACCGCCGACCTGCCCGCCGAGGCCCTGGCCCGCGCCAACGAGGTCCGGGCCCAGATCGAGCAGGGCATCGAGGACCTCCGCACCTCCGCCCGCCGGACCGCCGAGGAGACCGCGGCGATCGACCAGGCCTTCCAGGAGCGGGTCCGCCGCAACTACGACATGCTCAGCGAGGCCGTCGGCCGGATGGGCGCCGTCCAGCCTCCCGCCGCCACGCCGTCCCGCGCGCCGCCGCCGCTGAACCGTCAGGTCCAGGCCGCCGCGCCGCCTCCGCCTCCGCCGCAGTCCGCGCCGGCCCCCAGGCCCGCCAACGAGCCCAGCGCCGAGGAGGCCGGGCTGCGGCCGCGCCTGCGCCTGACGCCGACCGCCACCGACGACGAGTTCCGCTCGGTGTTCGACGCCGCCGGCGGTCGCAACGCCGCGCCGTCCGCGCCCGCCGAGCGGGCCGAACCGCAGCAGGGCGGCGGCCTGTCGTGGCGCAACCTGCTGTCGGGCCTGGAGAGCGCCGCCCCCGGCGACGCCGCCTTGGGCGAGAAGATGGCCGGCGAGATCCTGGCCATGGGCATAGATCCGACGGCCCTGCTGCCCCGCGCCCGCATCGACGAGATCGCCGCCACGATCCAGACCCACGACGAGGGCGCATCGCGCGAGGTGGTCAAGAAGCTGGCCCCGGCCGCCATCCGCCGGCTGGTCCGCCGCCTGTTCTCCGACGCGGGGCTGCGGGCCGACGCCGAGCGGTTCCTGCGCCGCTACGCCGGCATGATGGACGAGGCGTCCGAGCAGGACCGCGAAGGCTTCCTGGTGGCGGCCCTGCTGTCGTCCGACGCCGGCCGCGCCTATCTGCTGCTGGACGCGGCCTTCGGCGACCTGGCCTAGGGTGAAGCGCCTGTTCGACGCGGCGGCGTCCGGGGCGGCGCTGCTGCTGCTGGCGGTCCCGTTGCTGATCGTGGCGGCGGTGGTGCGCCTGACCTCGCCGGGCCCGGCGCTCTACTGGTCGCAGCGGGTGGGGCGCGGCAACGCCCTGTTCGCCATGCCCAAGTTCCGCACCATGCGGATCGACACGCCCGAGGTCGCCACCCACCTGCTGGCCGATCCCGACCGCTGGCTGACGCCGCCGGGGGCTTTCCTGCGCAAGACCAGCATCGACGAGCTGCCGCAGCTGTGGAGCGTGCTGGTCGGCGACATGAGCCTGGTCGGCCCGCGCCCCGCGCTGTTCAACCAGCACGATCTCGTGGCGCTGCGCACCGAAGCCGGCGTCGAGGCGCTGCGGCCCGGCGTCACCGGCTGGGCGCAGATCAACGGGCGGGACGAGATCGCCATTCCGGAGAAGGTGGCCCTGGACGCCGAATACCTCCGACGCCAGGGGTTCTGGTTCGACCTGACGATCCTGCTGCGGACGGTCCTGCCCGTGGTGACGGGCCGGGGCGTCACGCGCTAGGCGAGGTCGCCGTACGCCTTCTCGAGCGCCGCCACGAAGGTCGCGTTGCCTGCCAGGTCGCGGCTGAACACCGGCTCCAGCTTCAGGAACTGCGCCACGTCGGCCTTGGCGTCGCCGGTGCAGGCGGCGGCCGTCTCGACCAGGCGGTCGGCCAGCGGGTCGACGATCTTGACGCCCTCGGCGACGCGGCGGCGGACGAAGTGCATCCAGGCCGCCAGGGGCAGGGCCAGGCGGTCGACAGGCCGGCCGGCCGCCAGGGCGTCGGCGACGGTGCCCAGGATGCGGAACGGCAGCTTCTGCGAGCCGTCCCAGGCGATCTGGCTGAGCAGGTGGCGGATCTCGGGATTGCGGAACCGGCCCAGGATCGCCTGGGCGTAGGCCTGTAGGTCCAGGCCGCGCGGCGCGGTCAGGGTCGGGATGATGTCGTGGACCATCAGGTCCTCGGCGATCCTGGCCAGCGCCGGATCGCTGATCGCCTCGAACACCGTCTCATGGCCCTTCAGCAGGCCGGCGTAGGCGATGGTCGAGTGGACGCCGTTCAGCAGGCGCAGCTTGGCGCGTTCGAAGCCGCGCACGTCGTCGGTCAGGGTGACGCCGACCGAAGCGAGATCGGGAGCGTTGTCGCCCAGCACGTCCTCGACCACCCACTGGGTGAAGGCCTCGCGCTGGATCGGCCAGGCGTCGGTCAGGCCGGTGGCGGCCTCGACCCGGGCCCGCAGGGCGTCGTCGGTGGCGGGGGTGATGCTGTCGACCATGGTGCGCGGGAAGCGGCCCTCGGCCTCGATCCAGGCGGCCAGGGCGGGGTCGATCGCCTCGGCGAAGGCGACGACGGCCGCCTTCAGGCGCCAGCCGTTGTCGGCGAGGTTGTCGCAGGCCACCACGGCGTAGGGCGGCAGGCCCACCTGATGGCGGCGACGCAGGCCCTCGACCACGTAGCCGACGGCGCTGACCGGCGCGCGGGGGTGCTCCAGGTCGTGGACGATGTCGGGATGGGCCGTGTCCAGCTTGCCGTCGCCGGTCAGGCAGTAGCCCTTCTCGGTGACGGTCAGGGTGACCATGCGGGTGTCCGGCGCGGCCAGGCGGGCGAAGACCGACGGCGGGTCCTCCGGCGCGACCAGCACCTCCAGGATCGAGCCGACCACGCGGAAGGTGGTCTCGGCGTCCAGCTGGGCCAGGGTGTAGAGGCCGTCCTGCGGCTGCAGGGCGTCGCGGACGCCGGGGCTCTTCAGCGACACGGCGCAGATCCCCCAGCGCGGGTCCTTGGCCAGCAGCTGGTCGAAATAGAAGGCCTGGTGGGCGCGGTGGAAGGCGCCGGGACCGAAATGCACGACGCCGACCGTGACCTTGTCGCGGTCGTAGGCGGGCAGGACCACGCCCGGGACGGCGGCCGGATAGCTGACGGCGTTGAGGCGGAGAGGACGGGAAAGGGTGTCGGTCACAGAGTAACGCCTTGCTTCCAGATGGCGATTTCACGCTCGCCGTTGAGTTCGGCCTTGGTCGGTCGCCCCGAGGCGGTGGCGACGACCAGGTCCATCAGGGAGTCGGCCGCCGCGTCCATGGTCTGGCCCGATAGCACGACCCCGGCGTCGAAATCGATCCAGCCCGGCTTGCGGGCGGCCAGGGCCGAGTTCGAGGCGATCTTCAGGGTGGGGGCGGGGAAGCCCAGCGGGGTGCCGCGACCGGTGGTGAACAGGATCACCGTCGCCCCGGCCGCCGTCAGGGCGGTGGACGAGACGGCGTCGTTGCCCGGGGCCTCCAGCAGGGTCAGGCCGTGCGGTCCGACCTGCTCGCCGTAGCGCAGCACCTCGACCAGCGGCGCGCGGCCGCCTTTCTGCACCGCGCCCAGAGACTTCTCCTCCAGGGTGGTGATGCCGCCGGCGATGTTGCCGGGCGAGGGGTTCTCGTAGATCGGCTGGTGGTTGTCGATGAAGTAGCGCTTGAAGTCGTCGATCACCCCGACGGCCTCGTCGAACACCTGGCGGGTCGCGGCGCGGGCCAGCAGCACGCCCTCGGCGCCGAACACCTCGGGAATCTCGGTCAGCACCGGCGTGCCGCCGGCGTCGGAGACCTTGTCGGCGATGCGGCCGACCAGCGGGTTGGCGGTGACCCCCGAGAAGCCGTCGGAGCCGCCGCACTTGAGGCCGACGACCAGTTCCGACAACGGGGCCGGTTCGCGGCGGTCCTTCTCGGCGATGGCGACCAGGGCCTCGACGGCGTCCAGGCCGTCCTCCAGCTCGTCCTCGACCATCTGGGTGGTGAACGAGCGCAGGCGTTCGGGGTCCAGGCCCGGCGCGGACTCCAGCAGGGCCTTCAGCTGGTTGTTCTCGCAGCCTAGGCCCAGGATCAGCACGCCGCCGGCGTTGGGGTGGGCGGCCAGGCCCGCGATCAGCTTGCGGGTGTGGGTCAGGTCGTCGCCCAGCTGCGAGCAGCCGAACGGGTGGGGGAAGGCGAAGACGCCGTCCACGCGGCCGGCGAAGCGGGCGTTGGCCTTCTCGGCGATGCGCCGGGCCGTGTTGGCCACGCAGCCCACGGTGCACAGCACCCAGATCTCGTTGCGGGTGCCGACCCGGCCGTTCTTGCGGCGGTAGCCCAGGAAGGTCCCGGCCGGCGGCGGAGCGTGCGGTTCGGGATGGGCGTCGGCGTAGACGAAGTCCTCGACGCCCGACAGCCGGGTCTCGACGTTATGGACGTGCACGTGGTCGCCGACCGCGATGTCGGCCGTGGCCCGGCCGATCGGCCAGCCGTATTTCAGCACGTCGTCGCCAGCGCTGGCAGGACGCACCGCGATCTTGTGGCCCTTAGGGATGTCGGCGCGGGCGACGATCGCCTGGCCATGCAGGTCCAGGGTTTCGCCCGCAACGAGATCGCGCAGGGCCGTCGCCACGTGGTCGCGCGGATCGACGCCGTGGATCGATTCGGAAGGACTGGAGGTCGGGTCGACGATCAAAGCCTTGGTCATTGGAACTTTTCGTGCTGCCATCCCGTCTGTACGGCGGGGAAACCGGTGTCACCATAGGGCAAATACGCCCGGTGGTGCAGTTGTAGCGACGCCGCCGTGCGATAGAGTATGACAAAACAAAACAACGATCGCCGCATGGAAACGCTTTGACCTCGTCCAAATCCCCGTTGCCGGAGACTGACGGCATGGAAAACGACGCCGCTCTCGACGGCGGCCTCGAAGGCGGCCGCAAGCGCGCCACGATCAACGACATCGCCCGCCTGGCCGGCGTGTCGAAGAAGACCGTGTCGCGCGTCATCAACCAGTCGCCGTTCGTGCGTGACGAGACCCGCGAGCGCATCGAGGCGGTGATCGCCGAGTGGGGCTATGCGCCCGATCCCCAGGCCCGGGGCCTGGCGTTCCGCCGTTCGTTCCTGATCGGCATGATCTACGACAACCCCAACCCGCAATATGTCGTGAACATGCAGCTGGGCCTGCTGGACGGCATCCGCGGCTCGGGCTTCGAGCTGGTGGTCCACCCGTGCGACCGCTCCAGCCCCACCTTCCTGCAGGACATCCGCACCTTCATCGAGCGCCAGAAGCTGTTCGGCGTCGTGCTGCCGCCCTCGGTGTCGGAAGACGAGCGGGTGGCCAAGCTGCTGCGCGAAATCGGCTGCGAGTACATCCGCATCGCCTCGGTCGAGCTGGACAAGCCCGAGCACATGATCGTCGGCCACGACCGCCTGGGCGGCGAGGCCATGGGGGCCTATCTGGTCGAGCTGGGCCATCGCGAGATCGGCTTCATCAGCGGCCTGCCCAGCTTCCGGTCGTCGCACGAGCGGCGAGGGGGCTTCGAGGACGCGCTCAACAAGGCCGGGCTGGAGCTGAAGCCCGACTATGTCGTCCAGGGCGCCTACACCTTCGAGTCGGGCCTGGCCTGCGGCGAAACGCTGCTGGCCAAGACGCCCCGGCCCACCGCGATCTTCGCCGGCAACGACGAAATGGCGGCCGGCGTCCTGCAGGCGGCGCGACGCGCGGGGCTGCAGGTGCCGACCGACGTGACCGTGGTCGGGTTCGACGACTTCCAGATCGCCCAGGCCGTCTGGCCGCCGCTGACCACCATCCACATCCCCACCCGCGAGGTGGGCCGGATCGCGGCCGAGAAACTGATCGGCGCGGCGGTCCGCGAGAAGCGTGACCCCAACAGCACGATCCCCTATCTGGTGGTTCGCGACTCGTCCGGCGCCCCGCCCGCGCGGTAGGGTGGGCGGTACGATCGCGGCGGCGCCTTTGGCTTGCATGGCGCCATGACACCGGTTACCAAGCGCGTCGAAAACGGCCCGCGGAAGCCGTCGGCGGAGTAGGGAGTAGATGACGCCATGACCCGGCCTCTGGTTTTTCACGACGACCGCCTGTTCCCGGCCGACGAGCGCACGCGGGGGATCGCCCGGGCGCTGTACGGCCAGGTCAAGGCCCTGCCGATCATCAGCCCGCACGGCCACACCGATCCGGCCTGGTTCGCGACCAACGCCCCGTTCGAGGACGCCACCGATCTCTTGCTGGCGCCGGACCACTATCTCTTCCGCATGCTCTACAGCCAGGGCGTCTCGCTGGACGCCCTGAAGGTGCGCTCCAAGGCCGGGGTGCCCAGCACCGACCCGCGCGAGGCCTGGCGGCTGCTGGCGCAGAACTTCCACCTCTTCCGCGGCACCCCGTCGTGGCTGTGGCTCAACCACGTGTTCAGCCAGGTGTTCGGGATCAAGGTGTTCCTGAGCGCGGAGACCTCCGACCTCTATTTCGACACCATCAACGAGGCCCTGGCCACCGAGGCCTTCCGGCCCCGGGCCCTCTTCGACCGCTTCAACATCGAGACCCTGGCCACCACCGAGGGCCCGCAGGATCGGCTGGAGCACCACAAGGCCATCCGCGAGAGCGGCTGGGGCGGCCACGTGGTCACCGCCTATCGCCCCGACGCGGTCATCGACTTCGAGGATGAGCGCTTCGGCCGCTCGTTCGAGCGCTTCGCCGAGGTCTCGGGCCAGGACGTCACGACCTGGAAGGGCTATCTGGAGGGCCACCGCGTGCGGCGTCAGGCCTTCATCGCCGCCGGGGCCACGTCTTCGGACCACGGCCACCCGACCGCCGCCACCGCCGACCTGTCGGCCGTCGAGGCCGAGGCCCTGTTCCAGAGCCTGCTGAAGGGCGACGTCACCCCGGCCAAGGCCGAGCTGTTCCGCGCCCAGATGCTGACCGAGATGGCCCGCATGAGCCTGGACGACGGCCTGGTCATGCAGATCCACCCCGGCTCGCACCGCAACCACAATGTCGGCCTGCTGGCCTCGCACGGCCGCGACAAGGGCGCCGACATCCCCATGCGCACCGAATATGTCGAGGCGCTCAAGCCGCTGCTGACCAAGTTCGGCAACGACCCGCGCCTGTCGATCATCCTCTTCACCCTGGACGAGACGGTCTACAGCCGCGAGCTGGCCCCGCTGGCCGGCCACTATCCGGTGCTGAAGCTGGGCCCGTCCTGGTGGTTCCACGACAGCCCCGAGGGCATGATGCGGTTCCGCGAGCAGGTCACCGAGACCGCCGGCTTCTACAACACCGTCGGCTTCAACGACGACACCCGCGCGTTCCTGTCCATCCCCGCCCGCCACGACGTGGCCCGCCGCGTCGACAGCGCCTTCCTGGCCCGCATGGTCGCCGAGCACCGCATGGACGAGGTCGAGGCCGCCGAGCTCATCGTCGACCTCACCTACACCCTGCCCAAACGCGCCTACAAACTCGACCAACGACCCGACTGGGCCCGGCCCGTCGCGCCCCTCAAACACGCCGCTGAATAGATTTTCCGGAGCTTCCAGATGTTCACCAAGACCTACCACGCCACCCACCCGGACATGATGCTCGCGGTCAGCAACGACGACCTGCGCGATCGCTACCTGATGGAAGGCCTGTTCCAGGACGGTAAGATCGTCCTGACCTACAACCACGCCGAACGCTTCGTCGTCGGCGGCGTGGTGGCCACCTCGGCCGTCAAGCTGCCCGACCAGACCGAGCCCGCCTCGGCCGCCGGCCACCCGTTCCTGGAACGCCGCGAGCTGGGTGTGATCAATGTCGGCGACACCACCGGCAAGATCACCGTCGACGGCGTGGCCTACGAGATCGTCCCGCGTGACGGCCTGTACGTCACCATGGGCGCCAAGGACGTGACCTTCGAAGGCACGGGCGGCCAGGCCGCGCGCTTCTACCTGGTCAGCCTGCCGGCCCACGCCGCGTTCGAGACCAAGAAGCTGGCCTTCGCCGACGCCATCCCGCTGGAGCGCGGTGCGCTGGAGACTTCCAACGAGCGCACCATCTACCAGTACATCGTGCCGACCACCTGCAAGTCGGCCCAGCTGCTGCTGGGCATGACCGTGCTGAAGCCAGGCAGCGTCTGGAACACCATGCCGCCCCACCTGCACGACCGCCGCTCGGAAGCCTATTTCTACTTCGGCCTGGGCGAGAACGACCGGGTCTTCCACTACATGGGCGAGCCGGACGAGATGCGTCACATCGTGATCGCCAACGAGGAAGCCGTGATGAGCCCGCCGTGGTCGATCCACATGGGTTCGGGCACCGCCAACTACACCTTCATCTGGGCGATGGGCGGGGAGAACCTCGACTACACCGACATGAACGTGCTGGACATCTGCCAGCTGAAGTAGGAGCGGGGACCGCTCCACTTCGCCGCGGCCGTCATCCCGGCCGTGGCGGAGCCAAGAGCCGGGGCCGCCAGGGGCGCATGCGCTTCCGGCGGTCCCGGACCGGCCTTCCGGGCCGTCGGGGATGACAAGATTCAGGATCAGGAAGCACGCAACATGGCCAATCCGTTCAGCCTCGAAGGCAAGGTCGCCCTCGTCACCGGCGCCAACACCGGCATCGGCCAGGGGATCGCTGTCGCTTTGGCCAATGCGGGCGCGGACATCGCCGCCGCGGGCCGCAGCGAGCCCACGGAAACCAAGGCTCTGGTCGAGGCGACCGGCCGCAGGTTCCTGTCGATCAAGGCCGACTTCGGCTCGACCGAGCCGGTGCAGCGCGTGATCGACGAGACCGTCGCCGCCTTCGGCAAGATCGACATCCTGGTCAACAACGCCGGCATCATCCGCCGCGCCGACAGCATCGAGTTCACCGAGGCCGACTGGGACGCGGTGATGGACACCAACCTGAAGGTCGTCTTCTTCCTGACCCAGGCCTTCGCCCGGCAGGCGCTGAAGCAGGGGCCGGTGAACGGCGTGGCCGGCAAGGTGATCAACATCGCCTCGCTGCTGTCCTTCCAGGGCGGCATCCGCGTGCCGTCGTACACGGCCAGCAAGAGCGGCCTGGCGGGCCTGACCAAGATCCTGGCCAACGAGTGGGCGGCCAAGGGGATCAACGTCAACGCCATCGCCCCCGGCTATTTCGACACCAACAACACCGAGGCCCTGCGCAACGACGCCGACCGCAACGCCTCGATCCTGGCCCGCATCCCGGCCGGCCGCTGGGGCCAACCGGGCGACCTGGGCGGGGCCGCCGTGTTCCTGGCCTCGCCGGCCGCCGACTACGTCCAGGGCATCACCTTGCCCGTCGACGGGGGCTGGCTGGCCCGCTAGGGGCAGAAATCTGCGCAAAAGCGAATTTGGTACCGCAACCATTGCGCCGACCGCCTTTTCGCGGTCGGCAAAGCGCGGTAGAGGCGCCGCTGCGTCAGCAAGGGCCCCCGAGAAGAGCTCGCACAAGGCTGGCGTTTCGTACGTTTCCATCCTGATGAACCGTCGCACGCTCGCGGCGGTCGCGGAGCTTCGCGCATGCCTCTGTCTCTTGGCTCGTCTCTTGGTGAGGGGGATCGTCCCACCAGCCGCCACGTGCGACAGAACGCCAATCTGCTCAGCGAGCTGCTGAACGAGGCGATCGCCTATCTGGACGGGACCGAGGCCGCCGCCCTGGTGGCCAAGGCCCGCCGCGCGGCCTCGGCCGAGGACGTGGCCAACGGCGACGCCCCGGTGCTGGACAGCCTGTTCTCCGAGGTCTCCAGCGACCAGGCCATCTTCCTGGCCCGCGCCCTGGCCAGCCACTCGATGCTGGCCAATATCGGCGAGGACGTCGCCGGCCGCCGCCGCCACGCCGAGGGCGAGGCCGGGCCGGGCGACGATCGCCCCCGCACCCTGGTCGACGCCGTCAAGGCGCTGGTCGCCGAGGGCAAGTCGCCGGCCGAGCTGACCAAGGTCCTGGCCGCCATGAACGTGGTGCCGGTGCTGACCGCCCACCCGACCGAGGTGCGCCGCCGCAGCATGGTCGACCGCGAGACCGAGATCTCGCGCCTGATGGCCCTGCGCCGCCACCACCTGCCGCCGGCCATGGACGCCGAGATCCGCGAGCGCCTGTTCCGCGAGATCGCCCTGATGTGGCGGACGCGCCTGTACCGTCCCGAGCGGATCACCGTGAAGGACGAGATCCGCAACGCCCTGTCGATCGTCCGCACCTCGATCCTGCCGGCGGTCATCGACCTCTACGCCGACTGGTCGCAGCAGATCGGCGAGCACGGCCGGATGGCCCCGCTGCTGAAGATGGGTTCGTGGCTGGGCGGCGACCGCGACGGCCACCCCGGCGTCAACGGCGACACCCTGAAGCTGGCCTTCGCCTCGCAGTCGCGGGTGATCCTCGACTGGTACGCCGGCGAGGTGCGCAAGCTGTGGTCGAACCTGGCGGTTTCCACGGCCTACACGCCGGTCTCCGAGGAACTGCTGGCCCTGGCCGCCCAGACCCGGGACCCGTCGGTCCATCGCCTGGACGAGCCGTACCGCCTGGCCCTGGAGCTGGTGTTCGACCGCCTGACCGCCGTCTCGCAGAAGCTGACCGGCCAGCCGGTGGCCTTCGCCAACGGCACGACCGACGTCGAGCCGTACGGCCATCCGGACGCCTTCGTCGCCGACCTGAAGATCGTCATCGACAGCCTGGAGCGGCAGGGCGGCGAGCGCCTGGTCGGCTCGGCCCTGCGCACCCTGGTCGAGGTGGCCCAGGCCTGCGGCTTCCACCTGATGAGCCTGGACCTGCGCCAGAACGCCGACGTCCACGAGCGGACGCTGCACGAGCTGTTCCAGCGGGCCGGCACCGGGGTGAAGTACCTGGAGCTGGACGAGGAGGCCCGGTCCAGGCTGCTGATCGGCGAGCTGTCGCACCAGCGGCCCCTGGTCTCGCCGTTCACCGCCTACGGCGAGGAGACGACCAAGGAGCTGGCGACCATGGAGGCCGCCGCCCAGATGGTCCGCGACTACGGCCACGGCTGTCTCGGGGCCTATGTGATCTCCAAGTCCGCGACCCTGTCGGACATCCTGGAGCCCCTGGTCCTGCTCAAGCAGGTGGGCCTGGTCTGGGGCGGGGCCGCGCCGCGCGCCTCGGTCAAGATCAGCCCGCTGTTCGAGACCATCGGCGACCTGGAGAACGGCCCCCGCGTGCTGCGCCAGTGGCTGGAGCTGCCGCTTTCCCGCACCATCCTGGGCGACCGGCCGGTGCAGGAGATCATGCTCGGCTATTCCGACAGCAACAAGGACGGCGGCTACGTGGCCAGCCGGCGCGGCGTGGCGCGCGGCGCTTCGGCCCTGGCCTTCGAGGCCGAGCGCATGGGCGTGGGCCTTCAGCTGTTCCATGGCCGCGGCGGCAGCGTCGGGCGGGGCGGGGGACCGGCCGCCGAGGCCGTGCTGGCCCAGCCGGCCGGCACCGTCCAGGGCCGTATCCGCATGACCGAGCAGGGCGAGATGATCGCCCGCCGCTTCGGCGACCAGCCGACCGCCCGCCGCAACCTCGACGGCCTGGCCGCCGCCGTGCTGATGGCCAGCGAGCGCGAGGCGTCCCGTCCGGACCCCAAGGTCGAGGCGGCCATGACCGCTCTGGCCGAGGCCTCGTTCCACGGCTTCCGCGCCCTGGTGTACGACGACCCGGCGTTCGAGGACTTCTTCTGGTCGGCCACGCCGATCGGCGAGATCGTGGGCCTGAACATCGGCAGCCGCCCGGCCAGCCGCACCGCCAGCCGCAAGATCGAGGACCTGCGGGCCATCCCGTGGGTGTTCAGCTGGTCGCAGGCCCGCTTCATGCTGCCCGGCTGGTACGGTTTCGCCTCGGGCGTCGAGCGGGCCGGGCTGTCCACGGGCCAGCTGCAGGACCTGGCCGGTGGCTTCGACTTCTTCGGGGCCCTGCTGTCGAACATGGAGCTGGCCCTGGCCCAGAGCCACATGGGCATCGCCGCCCGGTACAAGGACCTGTCGCCCGACAAGGACACCGCCCAGCGGATCTTCGACGCCATCCGCCGCGAGCACGACAGCGCCTCGGAGATCGCCCTGGCGATCCGCGGCGGCTCGGCCCTGCTCGACAACCAGCCCGAACTGGCGGAGTCGGTCGCCCTGGCCGGCCTGTCGGTCGACCCGCTGAACCACCTGCAGCTGGAGCTGCTGGCCCGCCGGCGGGCCGGGGACCAGGACGAAAACATCCGTCTGGCCATCCAACTGACCGTCGCCGGCATCGCCGCGGGGTTGCGGAACACGGGGTGAGGGCAGGGGACGGCTTAGGGGACACACACTCACACGATGGCCTCGCCAGGACTGGCGGAATGCGCGCCGTGAGTGTGTGTCCCCACCTTGTTCCACTGTTTTTTCAACACCGCCGTCAAAACGGAAAACATCGTTTTGACGGCGCTTGCACAAGGCGTCGCTTCGGAGTAGATTCCTAAATGACACCGGTGGCAAAGTGGCCAGGCCACAATGACACCGGTATCACCTGACGTTTCGAACTGGCCTACCCAGTTCCAGGCGTCCGCGGCTCTTTCTGAGTTCGCTCCTGCGCAAACTTTCAGGGCGTCGAGCTTCGGCTCGGCGCCCTTTATTTGAGGGGCCGATGCGCAGCGACCAAAAGGGGGTTGCACGAAGGGCCCGGCGGGGGTGGAAACCCAGGGGTGGAAACCAAGGACGACAGCAAGCGAATTGACGTTGGGGGAGCCTCGGGTGTGGCGTCGGTCGGCGACGCGGTCTAAACGGTCGCCCAGCGCCCAACGCGGCGAAATCTTCCACGCCGAAGCCCGCAAGCCGGGCCGCACGCAAGATCGATCCTTTGAGGAGCAGTACTGATGGTGAAAGACCGCATGGCCGTGCTGACGGCGCTGATGGACCAGGGCGTCATCCCGGTTTTCTATCACCCCGACGTCGAGGTCTGTAAGAAGGTGATCCAGGCCTGCGCCGACGGCGGCGCGCCCTGCATCGAATTCACCAACCGCGGCGACTTCGCCAGCCACGTCTTCTACGAAGTGACCCGTCACTTCGCCTCGGCCGATCCGCGCGTGATCATGGGCGTGGGCTCGATCGTCGACGCCCCGACCGCCGGCATCTACATCGCCAACGGCGCCAAGTTCGTGGTCGGCCCGATCCTCAACGCCGACGTCGCCAAGGTCTGCAACCGCCGCAAGATCCCGTATTCGCCGGGCTGCGGCTCGGCCTCGGAGATCTCGTACGCCGAGGAACTGGGCTGCGAGATCGTCAAGGTGTTCCCGGGGTCGTCGGTGGGCGGTCCGGACTTCGTCAAGGCGGTTCTGGGCCCGATGCCCTGGACCCGCATCATGCCGACCGGCGGCGTCGATCCCGACGAAGCCTCGGTCAAGAAGTGGTTCGGCGCGGGCATCGTCGCCGCCGGCATGGGCTCCAAGCTGATCACGCAGGAGCTGCTGGACGCCGGGGACTACGCCGGCATCACCAAGAAGGTCCGCGAGACGGTGGACCTGATCAAGAAGGTTCGTGGGAAGGCCTAAAGACCAATGACTGACAACATCCTCAACATCCGCCCGGCTTCGGAAACGAAGTGGGACTGCGCTTCCTTCGGTGAAGTGATGCTGCGCTTCGATCCCGGCTTCGGCCGGGTGCGCAACGCGCGTCAGTTCCAGGTCTGGGAAGGCGGCGGCGAATACAACGTCGCCCGCGCCTTCAAGAAGTGCTGGGGCAAGCGCTCGACGGCCGTCACCGCCCTGCCGGTGAACGACCTGGGGTGGCTGGTCGAGGATCTGATGATGCAGGGCGGCGTCGACACCTCCCACATCATCTGGCGCGACTTCGACGGCCTGGGCCGCAACACCCGCGTCGGCCTGAACTTCACCGAAAAGGGCTTCGGCGTCCGCCCGGCCCTGGGCTGCTCGGACCGTGGTCACTCGGCCGCCTCGCAGATCCGCCCCGGCGAAGTGAACTGGGAAAAGCTGTTCGGCGAAGAAGGCGTGCGCTGGTTCCACACCGGCGGCATCTTCGCGGCCCTGGCCTCGAACACGGCTGAAGCGGTCATCGAAGCCGTCGAAGTGGCCCGCAAGTACGGCACCGTGATCTCCTACGACCTCAACTACCGCGCCAGCCTGTGGAAGTCGCAGGGCGGCAAGGAAGGGGCCCAGAAGGTCAACCGCCACATCGCCCAGTACGTGGACGTGATGATCGGCAACGAAGAAGACTTCACCGCCTGCCTGGGCTTCGAAGTCGAGGGCCTGGACGAGCACATCAGCGCGATCGACCCGGCCAACTTCAAGAAGATGATCCAGACGGCCGTGAAGGAGTTCCCGAACTTCAAGGTCGCCGCCACCACCCTGCGCAACGCCAAGACCGCCTCGGTCAACGACTGGTCGGCGATCCTGTACGCCGGCGGCGAGTTCTACGCCTCGATGATGCGCGAGAACCTCGAGATCTACGACCGCGTCGGCGGCGGCGACGGCTTCGCCTCGGGCCTGGCTTTCGGCTTCATGGAAGGCAAGGGCCCCCAGGCCGCCGTCGAGTACGGCGCGGCTCACGGCGCCCTGGCCATGACCACCCCGGGCGACACCTCGATGGTGCGCCAGGCGGAAGTCGAGGCCGTGATGAAGGGCAAGGGCGCGCGGGTCATCCGCTAGTCTTCGCCCTCGTCGGCTGAACAAGCAGAGCCCCCGGTCGCGAGACCGGGGGCTTTTTGCTGGGCGGCTCGCGGCCACGGTCGGTCGCCGCGTCCTGCTCGGCGATTTCGGCGAAGGCGGCGGCCAGCATCTTCGTCAACCTGGCGCGGATCGCCCGGGCTCGCTCGGCGCGGCTGCGAGGAGCCAGCCACGGGCGAGGGTAGTCTTCGTGCGCGGCCGCCTTCTTCCAGACCTCGCGCCAAAAAGCTTGCACGCGCGCCGGCGTCCGTTCCGGATCGGGTTGGATGAGACCGGCCGCCAACCTGGCGCGGCGCTCGCGGGCGCGGGTCCGGGATCGGGGCATGGCTGCTCTCCTTTTCGGGCACGGCTTGGCCACTTCACGCGGAAAGCCGCTGAAGGTCGGGGAGGGCTGCGGAGCGTCGGGCCAGGCCCGGAAGCTTTTGTAGAAATACCGTTTCGACCAGGACCGACGCTCCGCGCGATCGTTGTCCGGGAGCGCCCGGCGATCGGCCCTGTTCGGACCTCGCCGGTCTTAGCCCCCGACGGGCGGGCCGGGCCCACGAAGCCCGGTCCCGGAACGCACGGATCACTCCGCGCCTGTCGCGCCGCCGACCCTCATCCAACGCCGTATCTGTGGACCACGCCCGGCCGGCACCAGATGGATGAGACGCGGCCCCTCACGAGACCGCCGCCGACGAGCACGCCCGCTCGACCGCCCCCCAAGGCCGCGAAGGTCGCAGGCCTTAGCGCCCTCCCCATCGCCTCGAGGTGGTCTGATTATGCGGCGGCGTGAGAGGGGGAGGATAAGTGATTTCGGAGCGTTGTTTTCGTTCAGGAAACACGCCGGGAAAGAGGGGGATAAGTTTTTCTTGGCGTATGTCCCGCCTGTCGTGAAGTGTAATATAATCTCAAAATATGACTTGACGATTTAATATGTGAGACTTTAGTCATTAGTGCGATAAATGGAGCCGCGCCTTGTGCGATCGGGCCAGGAAGCGGCGGGGCGGGATCGCATGAACCGGAAGAGCTTGACGGCCGTCCTCGTCGCCTTGGGCGCCGCCGCGTCGTTCAACGCCGCCGCCCAGGACGCGCCGCATCTGAAACGGCAGGGTGAGGCCACCCAGCTGATCGTCGACGGCAGGCCCATGCTGATCCTGGGTGGCGAACTGGCCAATTCGACAGCCTCGGACCTCAAATACCTGAACGCCCAATGGCCGACGCTTAAGACCATCGGCCTGAATACCGTCGTAGCTCCGGTCGAGTGGGACCAGATCGAACCCAGCGAAGGCGTCTACGACTTCGCCCCGGTCGAGGGCCTGATCCAGCAGGCGCAGGCCAACCATATGAAGCTGGTGGTGTTGTGGTTCGGCGCCTGGAAGAATTCGATGTCCAGCTACGCGCCGCCCTACATCAAGCACGACTACAGGACCTATGCGCGGGCTCGGGACGACAAGGACGTGCCGCGCGACATTCTCAGCCCCTATGACCCCGACACCCTGAAGGCGGACCAGCGCGCGTTCGCCGCCCTGATGGCGCACATCAAGGCGTTCGACAAAAGCCACACCGTGGTCATGGTGCAGGTCGAGAACGAGATCGGCATGCTGCCGGTGGTCCGCGATTACGGCCCCCAGGCGCAGGCGGCGTTCGAAGGGTCCGTTCCCAAGGCGTTGATCGACTATCTGCGCCGGAACAAGGCGACGCTTCACCCCTATGTCCGCGACGCCTGGACCGCCAACGGCTCCAAGACCGCGGGAACCTGGTCGGAAGTCTTCGGCGACGGCGTCGAGGGCCAGCAGATCTTTCAGGCCTGGGGGTTCTCGGTCTTCGCCAATGACCTGACCAAGGCCGGCAAGGCGGCCTATGACCTGCCGATGTACGTCAATGTGGCGCTCAATCGTCCCGACCAGAAGCCGGGCCAATATCCCAGCGGCGGCCCGCTGCCGCATCTGTTCGACATCTGGAAGGCCGGCGGCCCCGCCATCGACCTGATCGGCCTGGACGCCTATTTCCCCGACTACGTCCACTGGGCCGACCAGTTCAGGCGGCCCGACAATCCGGTCTTCGTTCCGGAAGCCAATCGCGCCGGCCAGATCGACGCCGGCGGCAACGCCTTCTACACCCTGGGCGAACTGGACGGCATCGGCTTTGGCCCCTTCGCCATCGAGACCCTGCCCCATCCCGAAACCGATCCCCTGACCGACGCCTACCGGGTGCTGCGCCAGATCGCGCCGCTCGTCCTGGCCAACCAGGGCAAGGGCACGATGCGCGGTTTCAAGGCGCCGCTCAGCTACGAGGGCGTGGTGGACGAGACCCCACGCACCTTCGATCTGGGCGGCTATACGATCACCGCCTCCATGGTCGATTCCAGGACCCCCAAGGCCACTCAGACGATCGCCGCTCACGGCGGCCTGATCATCCAGACCGGCAAGGACGAGTTCCTGGTCGCCGGCCGTGGCGTGATCCTGCGTTTCGCCGACGCAGCCAAGTCCGGCGACCAGGTCGGCGTCGAGCAGATCGTCGATGGGGAGTTCGTCGATGGCCGATGGGTCGGCGGTCGCTGGCTGAACGGCGACGAAAGCGGCCAGGGCCGCTACCTGCGCCTGCCGCCGGACCGCTTCAGCATCCAGAAGCTGAAGGTCTATCGCTACCAATAGTCCGAAGGTCGCCGGGTCTGAGACGACTTCGCGCGACCTGTCCGAACGGAGCCAGCATGAAACGCCCGCGCCTTCGCTTATCGACCCAAGCCGTCGGTGTTCTCCTGGCCGTCGCGTGCGCGCTTGCTTCAAGCGCCGCCCTGGCCAACGTGCCAGGCGGCGGCGATGGCAAGGGTCCCGACGTGTCGGTCAAGGACGACGGCGACAGCCTTGTGCTCGACAACGGCGTCGTGGCGATCCGCATCGACAAGACGGACGCCTCGATCAGCCGCTTCACCTACAAGGGCCTGAACCTGTTCGAGGGCGGTCATGGCGGCGGCCGGTTCTACTGGAGCTGGAACACGCCCGCTTATGGCGGGCCGCGCGGAACCGCGACCCTGACCGTCGATCCGGCGTCCAACCACGGCGACTATGCGGAGGTCCGGATCCACAGTCCGTGGTCGGGCCAGGCGACCGACGCGGCCATGGATGTCGATGTCTACTACAGCCTCCGGCGCGGCGCGCAGGGCTACTACGTCACCGCCAGACTGGACCACCCGGCATCATATCCCCGGACCGACGTCGGTGAATGGCGCTCCAACGCCTATGTCAGCCCGATCTTTGACTGGCTCAGCGTCGACGCCCTGCGCCAGCGAAAGATGCCGACCGTGCAGGATATGGCCGCCTCGATCCTCGTGCCGGGCGCACCCAAGGAAGTGCGCCAACTGACCACGGGCGAGTATGCTGGCCAGTTCGAATGCAAATATTCCTACAGCGCCGACCTGGGCGACCTGAACGTCTGGGGCTGGAGCAGCACGACCAAGCGCTTGGGCATCTGGATGACCGTCCCCAGCCACGAATACTACAACGGCGGCCCCATGAAACGGGAGCTGACCGCGCACATGGACCACACGCTGCTCAACATGCTCAACGGCTCGCATTACAGCCAGGGCACTCAGCTTTCCATGGCGGCGGGCGTCTCGTTCAAGAAAACCTGGGGGCCGTACTTCGTCTACGCCAACAGCTACCGGGGCGCGGCGGACGACGCGTCGTCAAAGGTCGTCCAGGCGCTTTGGGCCGACGCCCAGGCGCAGGCGGCGGCCGAGCAGTCGGCCTGGCCCTACGGCTGGTTCAAGAGCGCCGACTACGTCCCGGAGTCCGGACGCGGTGCGGTTCGAGGGACCCTGACGGTGGACGACCGGGGCAAGCGGGCGACCAGCGCGGCGGGGGCCTGGATCGGCCTGGCGCCCGACGACCAGGGAACCGACTTCCAGCTGCAGGGCCGGACCTACCAGTTCTGGGTCAAGACCGACGCTGACGGCCGCTTCAGCATCCCGCACGTGCTGCCCGGCGCCTACCATCTCTGGGCGTTCGGCGCGGGCGCCATCGGCGCTTTCCACAAGGCCGATGTGGAGGTCCGCCCTGGCCGCGCCCTGGATCTCGGCGCCCTGCGGTGGACCCCGTCGCGAACGGCCGACACGGTCTGGGAAATCGGCGTTCCCGACCGGGACTCCAAGGAGTTCCACGACGGCGCATTCAACTACACCCAGTGGGCGACCTATGCCGCAGCCCTGGCTGACGCCGACAAGGGACTGACCTACACGGTCGGCAAGGACGACTGGCGCAAGGATTGGAACTACGCGCAGTTCGGCTCGGCCCCGTGGACGGTCAGGTTCTCACTGACCCAGACCCCCGCCGAGGCCGCCTCGCTGTACATCGCCCTGGCGTCCTCGGAGACCACCCTGGCGGTCAGCGTGAACGAAACGGAGGTAGGCCGCTACAAGGCTCCGCACCCCGATCACGCGCCCGTCCGCCTGGGCAGCCATGGTCCGTTCGCGGAAACCCGCATCGCCATCCCGCCCGGGGTGCTGAGGAAGGGCGCGAACACCATCGCTCTTTCGCAGGTCCTGGCGAAGGGCAAGACGGGAACCACCCAGTACGACTACCTCCGGCTAGAGGCCGCGGGCGCGGGATTGGCCGTCGGTCCGACCTAGCCGCTGGACCGCGGCGTTCAATACACCGCCGCCACCATCCGCCGTCCGACCAGGATGCTCTGGTCGTCGTACTTGTGCTTGTCCGAGCGCTTGGGCAGTTCGATCTTCGGGCGGTCGACGCGCTCGTAGGGCACCTGGGACAGGATGTGGGCGATGCCGTTGAGGCGGGCGCGCTTCTTGTCGTCCGAGCGCAGGATGTACCAGGGCGACTCCTCGCGGTCGGTGGCCGCCAGCATCTGGTCGCGGGCCCGGGAGTAGTCGTACCAGCGCGAATAGGACTCCACGTCCATCGGGCTCAGCTTCCACTGGCGCAGCGGGTCGTTGACCCGGGCGTGGAAGCGGCGGTCCTGCTCTTCCATCCCGACCTCCAGCCAGATCTTGATCAGGATGATGCCCGAGCCGACGATCCAGCGCTCGGCCGTGGGGCAGGCCTCCAGGAAGTCGCGGTGCTCGTCCTTCGAGCAGAAGCCCATCACGTATTCGACGCCGGCCCGGTTGTACCAGCTGCGGTCGAAGATCACGATCTCGCCGCCGGACGGGAAGTGCGCGATGTAGCGCTGCATGAACAGCTGGGTCTTCTCGCGCTCGCTGGGGGCGGGCAGGGCGGCCACGCGGAAGACGCGCGGACTGACCCGCTCGGTCAGGGCCTTGATGAAGCCGCCCTTGCCGGCCGCGTCCCGGCCTTCCAGCACCACGATCACCCGGGCGCCGGTCGCCTTGACCCAGTCCTGCAGGTGGCAGAGCCGGACCTGCAGCGTCTCCAGTTCCTCCAGATAGACCTTGTCCTTCATCTTCTCCGGTTTGTTCTGGGGCTTGCCGCCGGAAGCGCCGGGGGAGGTGTCCGAGGACTTGCCCTCGGCCGCGTGTTTCGCCTTGGCCATGGAAGTGCTCCTCAAGTGAAGACGTGACCGATCAGGGCGCCGGCCCAGGCGGCGACGGCCACCAGGACGACGCCGGGGGCCACCCGCAGGGCGAAGGCGCGGCCGCCGCTGGTGGCGGCCACGACGATCTTGGTGACGGTGTTGGTGGTGAAGCCGGCCAGGATGGGGATGACGACCTCCGCGGGCTGCATCCGGCCGGTGGCCGCCAGCGAGGCGATCGAGATGGCCGGGGCGTGGGTGTCGACGAAGCCGGCGACGCCCGCCGCCAGGATCGCGCCGGTCTCGCCGAAATTGGCGCGCAGGGCGGCCGAGGCCAGCAGGACCACCGAGAGGGTGGCCGCGAAGATCAGGGCGCCGGTCAGGCTGAAGGCGCTGTCCGAGGTCTGCTCGTCCGGAGGCGGCGGCGTGCGCAGGGCCGCGACGGTGAAGATCGCGCCGTAGCCGCCGGCGGCCAGGCCGGCGCCGATCAGCGGGGCGGCCATGGCCTGGAGGGCGGCGGGGCTGGTGGCGCCCACGACGACGGCCATCTGCACCACGGTGGCGACGGTGGACAGCACCGCGCCGGCGACGGCCGAGGTCATGACCTTGGGGTCCTTGGCCGCTCGCGCGCCCATCGCCCCGATCGTCGCCGAGCTGGACACGAAGCCCGAGGCCAGGCCCGAGATCGGCAGGCCGAACCGGGCGCCCAGGATCCGGGTAGCCAGGTGCCCGGCCGCGCCGATCAGCAGCACCAGCACCACCAGCCGCCAGACGGACTTGGGATTGAGCGCCGCGTACGGACCCATCTGCTGGTCGGGCAGCAGCGGCATGATCACGATCAGGGCCGCGCCCAGGATCAGGGCCGAGCGCACCTCGTCCTCGGTCAGGACCGTGCGCACGAAGTGGTGCAGGCGCTTGCGGCTGGACAGCAGCAGGGCCGCGACGATGGCCACCGCCCCGGCGGCCGAGGGGGCCTTCATGGCCAGGGCGCCGGTCAGCACCGTCAGCAGGATCGCGAACTCGGTCGTCAGGCCGGGGCCGTCCCGGTCGCGGTTGAGCCAGTAGCTCAGGCCGGCCAGGGCGGCGACGGCGACGGCCAGGACCGACAGCAGGACCACGCCGCCGCAGACGACGGCCACCGCGCCGGCCAGGGCCGCGATGGAGAATGTGCGCACGCCCGCGTCGGCCGGACCGGCGGGGTCGTCCAGGGCGCGCTCGCGTCCGGTCCCGATCAGCAGGCCCACGCCCAGGGCGACCAGAAGATTCAGCAGGGGCGCACCGGAGGCGTCTGGCAAGGCGTCTGACTCCCGAGCGCTTCCGGCCGGCTCGCCGGCGCTCGCCCGCGAGTGTTGTGCGCCGTGGCCGGATCGGACAATCCGAAAAAACCCGAAGGCCCCGCGGGGTCGAACGGCGCCGTCCGTTTCGCGGGTCCAGGCGTCCTAATTCGCGAGCTTTGCTGCTAGTTCTCACAAAGGTTGTGAATCGGCGGCTTCTGTGTCAACGTTTCTTCTCAACAAGGAATGGGGCGTTTCATGCGTATCTTCCTGTACATCGTGGCAATACTGATCTCGCTCGCCGTGACGGTGCTTCCCTGGATCCTGATCCAGCCGATCACCTTCGTCACCGTCCTGGTCTCCGTGGCGGGGCTGGCGGCGCTCGTCGTGTCGATCTGCGGACTGGTGCTGGGCTGGGGCATCAGCCTGAGGGTCGGCGGCAGCACCTGATCGCGTTTTCCCGCGTAGGCGGGGATGCAGAGCGGCCGCCGGATCGCTCCGACGGCCGTTTTGGCGGGCGCGCGGCGGGGGCGTCGCCCCGCTGACGGCCCGCGACGCCGCCCGCAGCTTGACGGCTGACAGCTCCAGGATCACGCTCGCCGTAGCCCTTGCCTTGGGGGAGGCGACGTCATGGTCCTGAAATCCACGATCCGTGCGCTCTGCGTCTCGGCCGCTCTTGCGGTTGGGGCGGCTGGGGCGGCGCAAGCCCAATCCACGCCCAAGCCGGCCACGCCCAAGCCGGCCACGCCCAAGCCGGCCACGCCCAAGCCGGCCGCGTCCAATCCGGCAGCGCCCGATCCGGCCGTGCCGATGGTCCAGCGCACCGAGAAGCTGAAGCTGCAGGGGCGGCGCGGCGAGAGCCTGCTGCGGCCCGGCTACGCCGTGGGCGAGTACACCGGCTCGGCCAAGGCGGTGGGCAAGAGCGTCAAGGCCCTGGGGTCCTATTCCAAGGACAGCATGAAGGCGTCGTTCTCGGTCGCCGCGCCGGACTGGTCCGCGCCGGTCGAGGGCTCGTGCGAGGGCGGCCAAGGGCGGATCGGCCTGGGCTGGATCACCTTCGACCATGACGACCTGCTGTATGTCTGCACCTATTCGCAGGGCGGCGCGCCGCTGAAGGCGGCCATGAGCCTGGCGCTGTCGAAGGGCTCGTTCCTGGGCAATCTCAGCCAGCCGCAGCGGGCGGGCGAGCTGCAGTACCAGGGGATCACCCTGCGGGCCCAGACCAAGCGCCTGGGCGGCCTGCCGTTCGGCGGCGCGGGCCGGGGTGGGGTGATGGGCTATGTGATCACCCGCGACGGCGTCGAGGTGGGCGGGGTCGACTTCAACGGCCTGGCCCCGGTCTTCTACCTGCCGCCCAAGGGCGCGTCCGACCGCGACGCGGTGGCGGTGTTCGCCCTGACCCTGTTCAATTTCCAGGATCCCGGGCGTAACCTGTAAGGCCTGTTCCGGCCGGCCTTTCCGCCGTTCACGGAAATGTTCGCGCTCACCTCAAGCGGGGCCATTGACGGCGGCCCGCGCGGGCTCAATCTGGCGGCGGATCAACCCTAGCCTGCGGCCACCCCGACATCATGATTTCCCTGGCCGCCGCGACGCCGTCGCGCCGTCGATCGACGCCCCCAGCCGGGGCGGCGCGATGAGCGAACCGACGATCTTCTTCTCCGAGGTCAACGAGCGGCAGGGCATGTTCCACCGCCGGGCGTTCCTCATGGGCGGCCTGGCGGGCGCGGGCCTGCTGGCCCTGGGCGGGCGGCTGGCCCAGCTGCAGCTGATCGAGGCCCGTCGGTACCAGAAGCTGTCGGCCGGCAACCAGTTCAACTACCGCCTGGTCGCGCCGCCGCGCGGGGCGATCTACGACCGCAACGGCGTCGTGCTGGCGTCCAACCGCCCGAACTTCCGGCTGATGGTCAGCAAGGAGTCCAAGGACTTCGACGCCGGGGCCACCCTGGACGAGCTGGCCCTGCTGGTGCCCATCGACGGCACGCGCCGCGCCCGCCTGATCAAGGACATCGCCCGCGCCCCCAAGAAGGCCCCGGTGGCCGTGATGGAGGACATGACCTGGGAGGAGTTCTCGCGGGTCAACATCCGGGCCCCGGAGCTGCCCGGCGTCACGGCCGACATGGGCGAGGTGCGGGTGTATCCGTTCGGCGGCGCCTTCGCCCACGTGATCGGCTATGTCGCCAAGGTCTCGGACCGCGACCTGAAGAAGGCCGAGGCCGATCCGGGCCAGGACCAGGCCCTGCTGCACCATCCGGGCTTCCGGATCGGCAAGCTGGGGGTCGAGAAGGCGTTCGACGGGGCCTTGCGCGGCCAGGCCGGGGCCAACAAGGCCGAGGTCGACGCCCAGGGCCGCACGGTGCGCCTGGACCCCGAGGGCGACATCCCCGCCAAGGCCGGCGCCGACATCCGCCTGACCCTGGACGCCGACATCCAGAACCGGGCGCTGGAGGTGATGGGCGACGAGAGCGGGGCGATCGTGGTCATGGACTGCCGCACCGGCGACCTCCTGGCCATGGCCTCGGCCCCTAGCTTCGACGCCAACCGCTTCGTGAAGGGCCTGTCCGGTCCCGAGTACAGGGCCCTGGCCGAGTACGAGCGCAAGCCCCTGCTGGACAAGGTGATGACCGGCACCTATCCGCCGGGCTCGACCTTCAAGCCGACCGTGGCCATGGCGGCCCTGACGGCGGGCGTCGATCCGACCGAGCGGGTGCTGTGCACCGGCGGCTGGGCGTTCGGCGGCCGGGTCTGGCACTGCCACAAGAAGGGCGGCCACGGCGTGCAGGACATGCACGCGGCCATCAAGAACAGCTGCGACGTCTATTTCTACCAGATGGCCCTGCGCATCGGCCCCGACCCGATCGCCGCCGCGGCCAAGGCCTTCGGCTACGGCGGGACCTTCGACATCGGCATCCCCGGCCAGAAGAAGGGCCTGGTGGGCTCGCGGGACTGGAAGAAGACGACCTTCAAGCGCGACCCGGTCTGGCATCCCGGCGACAGCGTGCCGTACGGCATCGGCCAGGGCTACATCAACGTCAACGCCCTGCAGCTGGCGGTGATGACCGCGCGCCTGGCCAACGGCAAGAAGGCGCTGAACCCGCGCCTGGTGAAGTCGGTCGGCGGGGTCGAGCAGCCGCACGGCGACGCCGTGCCCGACCTGCCGTTCCCGCAGGAGCACCTGGAGATCGTCCGCGCCGGCATGGCGGCCGTGGCCAACGACCCGACCGGCGGCGCCTTCAAGCAGAGCCAGCTCGGCCTGGGCGACGTGAAGATGGCCGGCAAGACCGGCACGGCCCAGGTGCGCCAGTACGCGGCCGGGGCGTCGCGCAGCAACCAGGGCATCGCCTGGAAGCTGAAGGACCACAACCTGTTCATCGCCTTCGCGCCCTATGACGACCCGCGCTACGCCCTGTCGGTGATCATCGAGCACGGCGGCCAGTTCGGCTCCAGCGCCGCCGCGCCGAGGGCGCGCGAGGTGATGCGGGTGGCGCTGCTGAAGGACCCGGAGATCCGTGCGCGGATCGAGCGGCCGATGCCGCTGCCGGAGGCGCCGGAGACGGACGTTGAAGAGGGCGACGCCGGGGCGGCGGATGCGCCGATCACGGTGGATCCGGAGGGGTGAGCCCTTTCCCTTTCAACCGCTCATCCCGGCGAATGCCGGGACCCAGATCCTAGAGCTGGAGGGCTGATTGGAGGGGCTCAGCATTTTGGGCGTCAACCACACCGCCATTCCATCTGGGTCCCGGCATTCGCCGGGATGAGCGGAGTTTTGGGCGGTGATCTAGCCTTTCAGCACCCGCTCCAGCACCTCGACCACCAGCCCGTGGTCCTCGACCTGCGGCAGGCCCGAGACGGTGATCGCGCCGATGCAGCCCAGGCCTTCCAGGCTGAGCGGGAAGCCGCCGCCGTGGGCGGCGTGGTCGCGGGGCGGGAGGCCGTAGCGTTCCTCCAGGGTCTCGCCGGAGGCCTTCAGCTTCAGGCCCACGGCCAGGGTGCTGGTCGCCAGGGTCAGGACGACGTTGCGCTTGCGGCGCACCCACTCGGCGTTGTCGGGACCCGCGCCCGGCAGGGCGGCGTGGAACAGCGGGCGGCCCGGCAGGCTGATGTCGATGGCCACCGGCGCCTGGCGGGCCAGGGCGGCGTCGCGCAGGGCGGTCCCCAGGGTCCAGGCGTCGTCCAGGGTGAAGCGCGGGAAGACCAGGGCCTTCTCCTGGGCGGCGATGGCGGCCAGCAGCTCGCTGTCCGTCACAGCGAAAGCTCGCGGCCTTCGGCGGCGCTGCGGGCGGCCAGGTCGATCAGTTCCATCACCGCCAGGGCCTCCTCGGGCGAGGCGGGGTTGGGGCCGTGGCCCGACAGGGCGTCGCGGATGGCGGCGTAGTAGGCCAGGTAGTCGCCCGGGACGCCCAGCACCACGCGGCTGGCGGTTCCTTCGCCGTCGGGGACGGTCAGGGTGCCCGGACGCGGATCGGCGCCCCAGCCTTCGGAGCCCGGGACGACGCCGGCCTTCAGGGCGTTCTCCTGCTCGTCCAGGCCTTCCTTATGGAAGCTGGCCCTGGTCCCGTGCACGGCCATCCGCAGGCGCGAGTCGATCGTCATCTGGCTGGCGTGCAGCAGCACCCGCAGGCGCGGATAGCGCAGCACCAGGTGGAAGTAGTCGGGCGCCTGGCCGCCGTCCTTCTGGACCGCCAGGTCGGCGTAGACGGCGTCCGGCCGGCCGAACAGCTGCAGGGCCTGGTCGATCAGGTGCGGGCCCAGGTCCAGCAACACGCCCGCGCCCGGCTTCTCGCGCCAGCGGTCGCGGACCACCGGGCGGTGGCGGTCGAAATGGCTCTCGTACTGCACGATGTCGCCCAGCGTCCCGTCGGCGATCAGGGCCTTGAGGGTGAGGAAGTCGCTGTCCCAGCGCCGGTTGTGGAAGATGCTCAGCAGCTTGCCGGCCCGCTGGGCGTGCTCGGCGACGGCGCGGGCCTCGTCCAGGGTGACCGCGAACGGCTTGTCGATGACCACGGCCTTGCCGGCGTCCAGGGCCGCGTGGGCCTGGGCCGCGTGCAGCGGGTCGGGGGTGGCGATGACGATCAGGTCGATCTCGGCGTCGGCCAGGGCGGCGTCGAGGTCGGGCGCGACCTTCACGTTCGGATGGTCGGCATGGACCTTGGCCGGGTCGCTGGAGACCACGGTGTGCAGCAGCAGGCCGGGCGTGGCGGCGATCAGCGGGGCGTGGAAGACCTTGCCGACGAAGCCGTAGCCGACCAGGGCGACCTTGAAGGGGAGGGGAGAGGACATGGGAGTCGTTATACCCTCTCCCATGGGGAGAGGGAGGGGCCCATTGCGGAGCAATGGGAGGGTGAGGGGGTAAGGGGTCGGACGGCGTGCCGGCAGGGCGTTTGTGGAGAGAGAGGGCGTAACCCCTCACCCTCCCGCGTCCTGCGGACGCGGGTGCCTGCCTCTCCCTATGGGAGAGGGCGCAAAGAAAAGCCCCCGACCTTTCGATCGGGGGCTCGTCTGTTCAGGGGCTGACGAAGACCTAGATCTTCGCCGGCTCCATCTTGGGGCTCAGCAGGTGGATGACCAGCAGGGCGACCAGATAGGCGCTGCCGGCGACGATGAAGATCGGCGTGTAGGTGCCGATCCGGTCCAGGACCTGGCCGATGTACTTGGAGAACACCATGCCGCCCACGGCGCCCAGCATGCCGCCGATGCCGACCACCGAGCCCACCGCGCCGCGCGGGAACACGTCCGACGGCAGGGTGTAGAGGTTGGCCGAGAAGCCCTGGTGGGCCGCGGTGGCGACGCCGATGATCAGGACGGCGGTCCACAGGTTGTCGACATTGGCCGCGAAGATCACGGGCATGGCCAGCAGGGCGCAGACCAGCATGGTGGTCTTGCGGGCGTTGTTGATGCTCCAGCCCATCTTCATCAGCTGCGACGACAGCCAGCCGCCGGCCACCGAGCCGACGTCGCTCATCAGATAGATGGCGATCAGCGGCGGGCCGAAGCTCTTGAGGTCGAGGTGATAGCGCTTGCCCAGGAAGTCGGGCAGCCAGAACAGGAACATCCACCAGATCGGGTCGATCAGGAACTTGCCCAGGGCGAACGCCCAGGTCTCCTTCTTGCCCAGCAGCTTGACCCAGCCGATCTTCTCGACCGGATCGGCCGGATCCTGCTCGATGTGGGCCAGTTCGGCGGCCGACAGGCGCTTCTGCTCGCGCGGGCGGCGATAGACGATCAGCCACAGCGGCAGCCATAGCAGGCCCGCGACGCCGGTGACGATGAAGGCCATCTGCCAGCCGAAGGCGATGACGATGCCCGGCACGACCAGCGGGGTGACGATGGCGCCGATGTTGGTGCCGGCGTTGAAGATGCCGGTGGCCAGGGCGCGCTCGTTCTTGGGGAACCACTCGGCCACGGCCTTGATGCCGCCCGGGAAGCCGCCGGCCTCACCGATGCCCAGCCCCATGCGGGCGAAGGCGAAGCCGCCGAAGCTGCGCGCCAGGGCGTGGGCGATGTGGGCGCCCTGCCAGATCAGGAAGGCGATGCCGAAGCCCCAGCGGGCCCCGATCTTGTCCATGATCTTGCCCCAGGCGAGGTAAGCCACGGCGTAGGCCAGCTGGAAATAGAACACCAGGTCGGCGTAGTGGGTCTCGTCCCAGCCGAATTCCTTGCTCAGGTCGGCCTTCAGCAGGCCGATGGTCTGGCGGTCGACGTAGTTGATCACCATCGCCAGGAACAGCAGGCCGACAATGACCCACCGGTACCGGCCGATCTTCGCGGACGGAGCCGGCATCGTTGGAGCGTCCATGGACGTCACATCCTCACCCTTAGGCTTGTAGTTATTCCGACGCCTCCGCCGGTTTCCGATCGTTAGACACCTTCAGGCGAACCGGATACCGGCTCGCTCGAAGGCTACGCGTATAGAATAATCGGCCCTGAAGCACGACTTTGGCTTTAGGCCGGCACGGCCACGCAGGCGACGCTTCCGAACGGACCGAAGTCTACGCGGGAGCTCTCGCCGGCGGCAATGTCATGAATGCCGGTGCTGGCGCCGGTGGTCACCAGCATTCCCTTTTTAAGCGGTCGGCCGCGCGAGGCCACGTGGCCCAGCAGGAAGGCCAGGGCCGCCAGGGGCGAACCGGGGATCGAGGCCGCGCCGCCCTTGCCGACGGACACGCCGTCGATGAAGGTCTCGGCCGGCATGTCTTCCCAGGCGATCTCGCGCCAGTTCTCGATCACCGGGCCCAGGATCTGGCCGTCGTTGTTGCCGAAGTCCGACGCCACGATGGGCGGGCCCAGCTGGTTGATGGTGGCCAGGGGGCTGCCGGCGATCTCGATGCCGACGATCAGCTCGCCCACGTATTCGGCGGCTTCCTCGGCGGTCCATTCGGTCTTGTCGGCCGGGGCGTCCTTGCCCAGGCGGATGATGAACTCGGCCTCGACCGCGGTGAAGCCGCCGGCGATGGCGCGGAAGGGGGTGGGCTGGTCGCCCGCGTCCCAGACCTTGGTCTTGAAGATGCAGCCGGCCAGGCGTTCGGCGCCCAGGCGTTCGCGGTGCTGCGGGGGCACCAGGCCCACTTTCCAGCCGACCAGCTCGTCGGGCCAGAGGTCGATCGCCAGGTCCTGGACCGCGTAGCCCTCGGCCATGGATTGGGGAAGCACGCCGCCGGGATAACCAGGAACCGACACGCCCTTCAGACGCGCCTCGACGAATTGTGGGGCGATGGACGCCGGTGCGAACACCTCGCTCTCGGCCTCGGAAACGGTCACGCCGCGAATCCTCCCTCGCGAAAACACACTACAGTCCCGTTAAACGGGCTTTGGTCGTGCATAATGGAAACCGGTGTCATTGACAATCGGTCCCGCGACACCGGTGACAATGGATTGTCATGCCCCTGTCGTAGGGATTTCATCCGGTTCCATGATCGATCATCCCAAAATCCGCCGCGCCATCCTGGCCCTGCCCGAGGCCGAGGCGGGCGAATCCGAGGATTCGCTGAGCTTTTCGGTGCGCGGCAAAGGGCTGTCCTGGCCGTATCTGGCGCGGGCCACGCCGAAGGGGCCGCGCCAGCTGGTGCCGGGCGTCCTGGCCGTGCGCTGCCGGATGGAGAAGAAGGAGCTGCTGCTCGAGGCCGCGCCGGAGACCTTCTTCGAGGACGACCACTATCGCGGCTATCCGGCGGTGCTGGTGCGGCTGGACGCGGTCGAGACCGACGAATTGAGCGCGCTGCTTCAAGACGCCTGGCGGCTGGTCGCGCCAAAGAGCCTGGTCAAGCGTTTCGACGCGGGGGCTTAAGGAACCGCCCGCCCGTCGCGCGCCTTCATCCAGGCACGACAGGAGCCTTCCCATGGCCCAAGGACAGCTCGCCGAATACCGCCGCAAGCGCGACTTCCAGAAGACCGCCGAGCCCAGCGGCGACACCGCCGTGGCCTCCGCGCCGCACGCCCGGTTCGTGATCCAGAAGCACGACGCCACCCGCCTGCACTACGACTTCCGCCTGGAGGTGGACGGGGTGCTGAAGTCGTGGGCGGTGACCAAGGGCCCGTCGCTGGACCCGGCCGACAAGCGGCTGTCGGTCGAGGTCGAGGACCATCCGCTCGACTACGGCGACTTCGAGGGCACGATCCCCAAGGGCCAGTACGGCGGCGGCACGGTGCAGCTGTGGGACCGCGGCTACTGGTCGCCCGAGCCGGGCTTCGAGGACGTGGCCAAGGCGCTGAAGAAGGGCGAGCTGAAGTTCGTGCTGGAGGGCGAGCGCCTGCACGGCTCGTGGGTGCTGGTGCGGATGAACTGGGACCGCAACGCCAAGGACGGGAAGGGCAAGCGGTCGAACTGGCTGTTGATCAAGCACAAGGACGAGGCCGCGCGGCCGGGCGAGGGGACCTTGGTGCTGGAGGAGGACGCCTCGATCGCCTCGGGCCGGACCATGGCGCAGATCGCCGAGGGGAAGGGCCGGGGACCCAAGCCGTTCATCCTCAAGTCCAAGGGCAAGGGGGACGCCGTGTGGAAGAGCCGGACCAAGGCCGAACGCGAGGCCTTGCAGAAGGAGGCGCTGGAGACGCGGACCTTCGCCGAGCCCAAGGCCGCGCCGAAGAAGGCCGCCAAGCCCGCCGTACTGCCTGACTTCATCGAACCCCAGCTGTGCAAGTCGGTGGAGCGTCCGCCGTCGGGGCCCGGCTGGGCGCACGAGATCAAGTTCGACGGCTATCGCGTGCAGCTGCGCGTCGAGGATGGCCGGGCGGTGCTTCGCACCCGCAAGGGCCTGGACTGGACCGAGAAGTTCGCCGCCATCGCCGAGGCCGCCGCCGACCTGCCCGACGCCATCCTGGACGGCGAGGTCGTGGCCCTGGACGCCGCCGGCCAGCCCGACTTCGCCGGCCTGCAGGCGGCCCTGTCGGACGGCGACAGCGGCGACCTGATCTTCTTCGCCTTCGACCTGCTGGCGCAGGGCGGCGAGGATCTCCGCGGCCTGCCGCTGCGCGAGCGCAAGGCGCGGCTCAAGGCGCTGATGGGCCAGGACGAGCCGCGCCTGCGCTTCGTCGATCACTTCGAGACCGCCGGCGACGCGGTGCTGATGTCGGCCTGTAAGCTGGAGCTGGAGGGCATCATCTCCAAGCGGCTGGACGCGCCGTACCGCTCGGGCCGCAGCGAGACCTGGGTCAAGTCCAAGTGCCGGGCGGGGCACGAGGTGGTGATCGGCGGCTGGACGACGACCGGAACGGCCTTCCGCTCGCTGATCGCCGGGGTCTATCGCGACGGCAGGCTGGCCCATGTGGGCCGGATCGGCACCGGCTTCGGCCGCGACAAGGTCGCCAGGCTGCTGCCCCGGCTGAAGGCGCTGGAGACGACCAAGTCGCCGTTCGAGGGCAAGGACGCGCCGCGCAAGGCCGACAACATCCACTGGGTGAAGCCCGAGCTGGTGGCCGAGATCGAATATGCCGGCTTCACCGGCGATGGCGCGATCCGCCAGGCGGCGTTCAAGGGCCTGCGCGAGGACAAGCCCGCCGCCGAGGTCGAGGCCGAGGTCCCGGCGTCGGCCGAGACCGCCGAGCTGGCCGAACCGACGCCGCGCGCGGCCAAGGCGGCCAAGGCGTCTGCCACCGCCAAAGCCGACAGCGTCGTGCTGGGCGTGACGATCTCCAGCCCCGACAAGCCGCTGTGGTCCGACGTCGACGGCGCGCCGGCCACCAAGATCGACCTGGCCCGCTACATGGCCGCCGTCGGCGAATGGATGCTGCCGCACGTCAAGGGCCGGCCGGCCTCGATCATCCGCGTCCCCGACGGGATCGGCGGCCAGACCTTCTTCCAGCGCCACGCCATGCGGGGCATGTCGTCCCTGATCGAGCAGGTCGACGTGAAGGGCGACAAGCAGCCCTACCTGCGGTTCGACCGGGTCGAGGCCCTGGTCGCCGCCGCCCAGATCGCCGCCGTCGAGATCCATCCCTGGAACTGCCAGCCGAACGATCCGGAGGTCGCCGGCCGGCTGGTGTTCGACCTGGACCCGGCGCCGGGCGTCACCTTCGAGGACGTCATCGCCGGGGCCCGCGAGATCCGCGACCGGCTGGAGGAGCTGGGCCTGGTCAGCTTCTGCAAGACCACCGGCGGCAAGGGGCTGCACGTGGTCACGCCGCTGTCCGACAAGGTCCCGTGGGACGCGGCCAAGGCCTTCGCCCGCGAGGTCTGCGCCCGCATGGCCGCCGACGCGCCGGACAAGTACCTGATCACCATGAGCAAGAAGGCGCGGGAGGGGCGGATCTTCCTGGACTACCTGCGCAACGACCGCACCTCGACCGCCGTCGCGCCCCTGTCGGCCCGGGCCAGGCCCGGCGGCACGGTGTCGATGCCGCTGAACTGGACCCAGGTGAAGGCGGGGCTGGACCCGAAGAAGTACACGATCCGCACGGCCCCCGACCTGATCGCCAAGAGCACGGCCTGGGAGGACTATTTCGACGCCGCCAAGCCGTTGAAGGCGGCGATCAAGCGGCTGGGGTGAACTCACCGCATTCCCAAACAGGTGTCATCCCGGAAGCCCCGCAGGGGCTGTCCGGGACGCAGGGGACTGGGTTGGCGCTTTGCGGCTCACCTGGGTCCCGGACAAGCGCTGCGCGCTTTCCGGGATGACAACGACAGTTCAGCTGGCCTGCCGCGCCTCCGCGGCCAGCTTGTCGGCCTGGCGCTCCAGGTCGTCGGCCTGTTCCGGCAGGCGGTTCGACAGGTCCCGCAGCTCGGCGTCGGTCACCGTGTTGCCGCGGGCGCGGTTGTCCTCGATCTGCTTGGCGCGATAGGCCGGGTCGCGCAGGCGGGCGGCTTCCTCGCGCATCTGCTGGGCGCCCTGGCGCATCTGGACGGCGCCCTGGGCCATCTGGGCGCGGGCCTTGACCATGGCGCGGGCGGCCTCGGCGCGGGCCTGTTCGCCGATCCGGCGGGCCCATTCGCCATCGGCGCGGGCCTGCTCGGCGTTGGCCCGGGCCTGTTCCGCGTCCACACGCGCCCGCTCGGCGGCGTGGCGGGCTTCGCGGCGCGCGTCGGCCGCTTGGCGTCGGGCTTCGGCGGCGGCCGCGCGGGCCTCGGTCGCGGCCTGCTGCTCCTCGGGCGTGGCGTAGCGGAAGTAGCTGTAGCTGTAGGCGGCGCCCGCGGGAGGGGCGGGGGGCGGCGGCGGCGCGGGCGGAAGCGGCGGAAGCGGCGGTTCGGGCGCGTTCAGCGGCGGCGGAGGAGGCGGCGGCGGAAGCTCGGTCATCGCGATCGCCTCGGCCGGCGGCGCGGGGGGCGCCGGCGGGGCCGGAGGGGCGGGCGGAGCAGGCGGCGCCTCGGCGGCCGGAGGCGCGGGCGGGGCCGGCGGCGGGGGCGGCGCGACCCAGACTTGGCGGGTGACGGCCAGGGCGGCCAGCGGCGTGGCGACGGCGGCCATCACGGCGACGGCCAGGACCACGGTGAGCGGCCGGCGGCGAGCGGAAGTGTTCGTCATGATGCAGGCGATCCTTGTCTTCAGCGTACGGGCGTCGGCGGCCATGGCGGTCGCGGCGATGCGGGCGGGGTGGGCGGACGGGACGGGGCTGGCGGCCAGGCCGATCAGGGCCCGGGCGTAGAGGGCGCGGTCGACGGTCTCCAGCGCCACGGCGTCGGCGGCCTCTTCCGAGCGTTCGATCAGGTCGGCGTGCAGCCGCCAGACCAGCGGATTGAACCAGAACATCGCCACGGCCAGGCGCGACAGGACCAGGAAGATCCAGTCGTGGCGGCGCAGGTGGGCCAGCTCGTGGGCCAGGATGGCGGGGGCGGCGCGGCGCTCGGCCAGGCTGGCCGGGTCCACCAGGATGAAACCCGGCGCGACGCCCCAGCTGAGCGGGCCGGCGATCCGGTCGCTGGACACCAGGCCCGGGCGGTCCTCGGGCGACAGGCGCTCCAGCGGCGCCAGCCAGTCGGGACAGGTGACGGCGCGGCCCTGGCGGGTCCAGCGGTTCAGGGTGTGCAGCCCCAGCAGCAGCCGGCCGACGACGAGCGCGAAGCCCAGCAGCCACAGGCCACCGATCAGGCCGGCGCCGGGACGCGGCCAGGACCAGGCCGGCGCGCTCGACGCGGCCAGGTCGGCCGTCGCGGCCGGCGTCGCCAGCGGGACGGCGGGCAGCAGAGCCGGCGGCGGCGCGGCCGGCAGCAGGGGCAGGCTCATCGCGGGCAGCAGGTTCATGATCACCGGCAGGGCCAGCAGCAGGCAGACCGCGGCGCGCAGGATGTCCACGCGCTCGACGGCGCGGTGGGTCAGGACCCGGGCGCAGGCCAGGCCGACGGCGGCGACCAGGCTGGACTTGGCCAGCAGCGAGATCAGCAGGATCCAGGTCATGGCTCGCGCTCCCCCCCGCCGTTCACCGCCTTGTCGATGGCCTCCTCCAGGGCGGCGGCTTCTTCCGGCGTCAGGCGCTGGCCCAAGCCCAGCAGGGCGGTGGCGGCGCTGGCGGCCGAGCCGGCGAAGAAGGTGTCGATCATCCGCCGCAGGGCCCCGGCCGCGACGGCCTCGGTGCGCTGGACGGGGCTGTAGAGGAAGCCGTCGGGACCGGCCGCCCGCTCGACCAGGCCCTTGGCCTCGAGCCGCGAGAGCAGGGTGCGGACGGCGGAGTCGCTGAGCGGGTCCGACAGGGCGGCGCGGACGCCAGCCGCCGTGCCGCCTTCCAGCCGGCAGAGGGTCTCGAAGACCTCGCGTTCGCGTCGGGGCAGGGATTCGATCACGGCGGGCTCGCAACGGTTGGCGCTACAAATGTAGCGTTACACGTGTAGCGGCGCGGGCGAAGTGAATTCGTCGTAATCCGGGCCGGGACCCCCGAACGCCCTCGCGCCGCCCCGCCTTCGCCCCCTCATGGTCAAGATTGCGCGCGATAAGAGGGTCATGAGCCCGCGCGCCCGCCTCCTGACCCTCGCCGCCGTCCTCGGCCTGGCCTTCGCCGGCGTCGCCGAGGCCTCGGTCGCGCCGAAGCTGGTCGAGACGCCGGCCACCGCGCCGGGCGAGGCCATGGCCGTGCTCTATTCGGGCGACGGCGGCTGGGGCCCGCTGGACCGCGGCGTCGCCAAGGTGCTGGCCAAGGACGGCGTCCCGGTGCTGGGCGTCAATTCGCTGCGCTACTTCCTGGACAAACGCCCGGCCCAGGCCGTGGCCGACGACCTGGCCGACCAGCTACGGACGCACCAGGCCAAGTGGGGGCGCCAGAAGATCGTGCTGGTCGGCTATTCGTTCGGCGCCGACGCCCTGCCGGCCATCGTGCCGCTGCTGCCGGCCGACCTGCAGGGCCAGATCCAGAGCGTGGTGCTGATCGGGACGGGCCCCCATGGCGACCTGACCTTCCGCCCCGCCAGCTGGCTGAACCGGCCCACGGCCCACTCGTTCGAGGTGGCTCCCGCGGTCGAGGCCCTGAAGGGCGTGCCGATGACCTGCATCTACGGCGACAAGGAGCGGCTGGACATCTGCCCCAGCCTGCCGATCCGGCAGGTGAAGCTGCACGGCGGCCACCACTTCAACGGCGACTATGCGGGCCTGGGCCAGGCCGTCGCCAAGGCCGCCTCGCTCTAGCGGCCCGCCCGGGAGCTCCCAAACCGTTGTCATCCCGGAAAGCGCGCAGCGCTTGTCCGGGACCCAGGTGAACCGCAAGGCGTCAGCCCAGTCCCCTGGGTCCCGGACAGCCTCTGCTAGGCTTCCGGGATGACAGCGGTTTTGGGGCTTTGCTCCAGGAACCCTCAAGGTAACCGGCGCCCGCGCACATTGGCGTGAGCGCATCGTGACCCGGCCCCGGGGGATCAAAACCCCGCCAACGCGCGTTTTGAAGGCCTGTACACATCGGAGAGGGCCTTCTCGCCATGACCGCGTTCGGGTCGGTTGTTCGGCATGCGCCGAGCGATCTGCCGCCACCACCAGTCGCCTTGCCGCCCCGCGCGGCGTTGTTTCTCGATCTTGACGGAACCCTGGCCCCGATCATGCCCCGACCCGAACAGGTCGGGCCCGACGCACGCCGCGCGGCGCTGCTGACCGACCTGACGCGCGCCCTCGACGGCCGGCTGGCGGTGGTCAGCGGCCGGGCGCTGGAGGACCTGGACCGCATCCTGGAAGGCCGCGTGACCTCGGTCGCGGCGGTCCACGGCCTGGTGCGCCGGGGCGCGCACGGCGTCGACCGCGCCAAGCCCCATCCCGACCTCGAGCACGCCCGCGACGTGCTGCGCGACCTGGCGCGCAGCGACCGGGGCCTGCTGTTCGAGGACAAGGATCTCAGCGTCGCCCTGCACTACCGCAACGTCCCCTCGGCCGCCGACGCGGTGATCGAGGCGGCCGAGCGCCTGGCCCAGGGCTCGGAACTGGCCCTGCAGCTGGGCGACATGGTCGCCGAGCTGCGCACGCCCGGCCAGGACAAGGGCAAGTCGGTCGCCGCCTTCCTGCGCGAGGCGCCGTTCGACGGCGCGACGCCGGTGTTCGTCGGCGACGACCTGACCGACGAGGACGGCTTCGCCACCGCCGCCCGCCTGGGCGGCTACGGCGTGCTGGTCGGCCCCGAACGGCCCACCCAGGCGTCGTACCGCCTGGACGATTGCGACGCCGTGTTCGGCTGGCTGGGCGCGGGCCTGGACGCCCTGGGGAGGAGCGCCGCATGAGCCGCCTGATCGTCGTTTCCAATCGCGTGAACCCGCCCACCGGCAAGGGCGACGAGAGCGTCGGCGGCCTGGCCATGGCCCTGGCCGCGGCCCTGCGGGAATATTCCGGCATCTGGTTCGGCTGGAGCGGCAAGACCACCGACAAGTTCACCGGCCAGCTGAACATGCAGAAGGCCGACGGGGTCACCGTCGCGACCGTCGACCTCGAGGAGGGCGACTACCAGGAGTACTACAACGGCTACGCCAACAAGACCCTGTGGCCGCTGTTCCACTTCCGCGTCGACCTGACCGCCTACGACCGCTCGTTCGGCGAGGGCTACGACCGGGTCAACAAGCGGTTCGCCGAGACCCTGCTGCCCCTGATCGAACCGGACGACGTGATCTGGGTGCACGACTACCACCTGATCCCCATGGCGCGGGAGCTGCGGCGGCTGGGCGTGACCAACCGCATCGGCTTCTTCCTGCACATCCCCTGGCCGGCCCACCAGCTGGTGGTGACCCTGCCGCGCCACCGGCCGCTGGTGGAGGCGATGTTCCACTACGACCTGATCGGCTTCCAGACCGAGGAGAGCGTCCAAGCCTTCGAGGGCTACGTCTTCAACGAGGTGGGCGGCGAGCGCACCGAGGACGGGCGGCTGACCGCCTTCGGCCAGACCACGCGGGCCGGCGCCTTCCCGATCGGCATCGACGCCGAGGACTTCGCCCGCATCAAGGACAGCCCGCGCGCCCTGCGCGTCTACGACCGGCTGATGGCCCACAGCGTGTTCCGCAAGATGGTCGTGGGCGTGGACCGCCTGGACTATTCCAAGGGGCTGGAGGAGCGGCTGATCGGCTTCGAGCGGTTCCTGCACGACAATCCCGCGGCGCGGCGCGAGGTGATGCTGCTGCAGATCGCCCCGATCTCGCGCGACGAGGTCGAGGCCTACCAGGACCTGCGCGGGCGGCTGGACGGCCTGATCGGCCGGATCAACGGCGCCTATGCCGACATGGACTACAACCCGATCCGCTACCTGAACCGCAGCTACCGCCGCGACGAGCTGGCGGGCGTGTACCGCGCCTCCAAGGCGGCCCTGGTCACGCCGCTGCGCGACGGCATGAACCTGGTGGCCAAGGAGTACGTGGCCTCCCAGACGCCGGACGATCCGGGCGTGCTGATCCTGTCGCGCTTCGCCGGCGCCGCCCGGCAGCTGAAGGACGCGCTGATCATCAACCCCAACAGTCCCGAGGAGATCTCGGACGCCCTGACCCGCGCGTTGAACATGGACATCGACGAGCGCAAGCGGCGGTTCGAAAGCCTGATCGACAACGTCACCCGCCAGGACGTCACCGCCTGGCGCGACGACTTCGTGGCCCAGCTGCGCGACCCTGACCCGGCCCAGATCAAGCAAGACGCCGCCAAGTTCGCCCTGACCGCCCCGACGCCGAGCGCACCCCCGGCCTCGCCGTCCCTGGCCGTGCGGATCGGGGGGAGGGCGTAGGCGTTCAAGACCGGTCCGGGATTTTCCGTCCTGGATCGGGACCCGGCGCTGGTCGGGACCCTCTAGACGAAAGGCGATCCCATGGCCGCGCGACCCACCTGGCAGGGCCATCTGAGGCTGTCGCTCGTCACCTGTCCGGTGGCGCTGTACACGGCCGTCAGCCCCGGCGGCGAAGTGCGGTTCAACCTGCTGCACCCCAAGACCCACAACCGCATCAAGATGGTCGCCACCGATCCGGACCTGGGGCCGGTGGACCGGGCCGACCTGGTCAAGGGCTACGAGTACGAGAAGGACCACTATGTGATCCTGACGCCCGAGGAGATCGAGAGCGTGCGGCTGGAGAGCACCCGCACCATCGACATCGAGCGCTTCGTCGACGCCGACGCCATCGACCGGCTGTACTGGGACAATCCGTACTTCCTGGTGCCGGACGGCAAGCTGGCGGTCGACGCCTACACCGTGATCCGCGACGCCATGGCCGGGGCGGGCAAGATCGCCCTGGGGCGGGTGGTGATGCACACGCGCGAGCGGCTGCTGGCCATCGAGCCGCGGGACAACGGCCTGGTCGCCTACAGCCTGCGCAGCCACGACGAGGTGCGCGACGCGGGCGAGCTGTTCGACGACATCCCCGACCGCAAGGCCGACCCTCAGATGGTGGCCATCGCCGAGAAGATCATCGAGCAGCAGGAAGGCCCGTTCGATCCCAGCCAGTTCAAGGACCGCTACGAGGACGCCCTGCGGGCCCTGATCAAGCAGAAGGAAAAGGGCGGCAAGGCCAAGGTGACGGTGGAAGAGCCGGAGAACACCAACGTCGTCGACCTGATGGAGGCCCTGCGCAAGAGCCTGGGCCAGAAGCCGGGCGCGGCGGCGAAGAGCGCGGCCAAGAAGGCGCCGGCCCACAAGACCGCCGCCAAGAAGCCGGCGGCGCGCAAGAAGGCGTCCTAGGGCGGGGCGACATTCGGCCGCCACCGACCTTTAACTTCCGTCATCCCGGGCCCTGGGCCCGGGACCCCTCTGTCCGCCGCAAGTGCGGGAGGGGCGGTTCGCTGGCGAACCGCTTGTATCTCACGCGAAAGCTGAACCAGGGGTCCCGGGCACAAGGCCCGGGATGACGGGATATATTGGGATGATGTCGAGGAGCCTCAGCCCTTCGTGCAGGCCAGGGTGTCGCCCAGGCTGAGCGGGGCGCCGGCCCGCGAGATCATCCAGTCGACCGTCATCGTGGTCGGGCCGGCGCGGCTGTAGACGAACTGTTCGCCCGGCTCACCGGCGCCCTGGCGGGTCCAGGTCCAGCGATCGCCCTCCCAACCGGGCGAGGCGTACCACCGCAGGCCGCTGAAGCCGTCGGCGGTCGAGGCGCGGAAGCCGCCGGCGACCTTGGCGAAGCTCCAGGTCTCGTTGGCCTTGTAGGTTCCCGGCGCCTGGTCGCGGTGCTGCTTGAGCAGGGCGCCTGTGTCGGGGTCGCGCGTGAACGCCATGGCCGAGGCCAGGGGCTTCTTCGACGGCTCGAAATGGCCGGCGCAGGTCCAGGCGCCTTCGAAATAGGCCAGGGGATCGGGGGCGACGGAGTCGGGCGACGCGACGGCCATCAGGCCGGCGATCAGAAGGCTTGTCGGCATGGGACCTCGCGACGTGTCGGCGGGCAGGAAAGCATCATCGCCGCGGTTCGTCACGCCTCGGCCAATAGGCCGCACCCCGACAGGCGGCCCTTCCGGTCAATTTCGCTTGTCAGGCGACGGAGTGATCGGCGACATGCCGGCCGGGTACAGTCGCCGGACCAGCATGAAACGTTTCTTCGTCGCGCTCGCCTGCCTGACCCTGCTGGGCTGCGCGAGCTTCGTGCGCCCGCCGCCGACGCCCACCGGCGATCTGGAGTGCGCGGGCGAGGCCGGCGTGCGCCCGACGGTGGTCCTGGAGGCCGGGGCGTTCGGCGGGGCGGCGGACTGGTCGCTGGTCGCCGAGAGCCTGGCCCGGAAGGGCTACCGGGCCTGCGCCTACGACCGTGACGGCCTGGGCCTGTCCACCATGCACGACGTCGACCGCTCGCCCACGGCCGTCGCGACCCGCCTGCACGACCTGCTGGACCGGAACGGCGTGACCGGGCCGGTGATCCTGGCCGGACACTCCAACGGCGGGCTCTATGTCGAGGCCTTCGCCCGCCGGTGGCCGGAGCGGACGGCCGGGCTGGTGCTGGTCGACGCGGTGGGGACCGACGTCAGGGACCATCCGCTGGCCCTGGCCGATCTGGAGCACGAGGCGCGCTTGGCCGCCTTCACCCCGACCGCCCGCGCCCTGGGCCTGACCCGGCTGGCGCCGCTGATGGACGACATCTCGCCCGCGGCCGAGGCGGCCGCCCGGCGGCGGTCGACCTGGACCGGGCGGACCAGCATCCAGGCGGGGCTGGCGGAGGTGCGGGCCTTCCTGCCGGGGCTGGCCGCCGTCGACGCCCTGCCGCCGCTGCGGCCGTCCATCCCCGTGGCGGTGATCGTCGCCAGCCGGTCGCCGGCCGCGCCCCTGGACCGCGACTGGCGCGCCGCCGAGGTCGCCCCCGCCAACCGCGCCTGCCGGGCGGTGGTCATCGACGCCTTCGCCAGCCACACCTCGATCCTCGACGCCCAGCGCGACTACGTGGTCGACGCGGTGGCCTGGCTGGACGGCGCACAGCCCTGGGCGGGCGTGAAACGCTGCTGAGACCCCAATGATCCGCTCATCCCGGCGAATGCCGGGAATGGCTTTGAGGCTGACGCCAAAAGCTCCGAGTTCTTCCAACCCGCCGCCCAACCTTAGGATCTGGGTCCCGGCATTCGCCGGGATCAGCGGGATTGAAGGAGCCGCCGCCGCACCGGCGCGTCGTAGAGGCGCAGCGCGATCCAGGCGACGACGGGCGCGACCACCACGGCCAGGGCGGGGAACCACAGCGGCAGCACGGTCCGCCAGCCGTCGGGATAGAGCCGCAGCATCACCGCCCAGGTCGCCCAGTGCAGGGCGTACAGGGGGTAGGAGACGTCGCCCGTGGCCCGGCAGATCGCCCCGGCCAGGCCTTGCGGGTCGTGGGCGCCGACCGTCACCAGCAGCGGGAACAGCACGACCAAACAGGCGTAGTCGTAGAGGCCGTTCCACGCGGTGAGGCCGCGCGGGAAGACGGGGACCACCAGCACCGCGAACAGGGCGATCGCCGGCAGCCACAGGCGCGGCCGGCGCGCCGGCGTGCGATAGCGCCAGCAGGCCCAGCCCAGGCTGAAGCTGAAGGTCGCCCGCACCACGCCCAGCCAGAAGGTCGCCTGGTCCCAGCCCGTCTCGACCCCGTTCAGGGCCAGGGCCGTCCACAGCACGACCCCGCCGCTCAGCAGCACGACGGCCGCCAGCACCATGTCCGGGGCGCGGCGCAGCGGGAACCACAGGGCGCTGACGATGACCTCCAGGCACAGCGACCAGGCCGGCGGGTTGAAGGGGAAGAGGGTGGGGAAGGTGTACTCGGCCGGATGGCCCATCCGGGGGATCAGCAGCAGCCCCTTGGCCAGGTTCGGCCAGAACGGCGGGCTGTGGCGAGAGGTCAGCACCGCGCCGACCAGGGTCGACAGCACCAGCAGCGGCCAGATCCGCACGACGCGGATCCGCAGGTAGGCGAGCCAGCCGATGTCGCGCCGCTCGAACGCGTGGGCCAGGACGTAGCCGCTGAGGCAGAAGAAGAAGTCCACCGCCAGATAGCCGTGGGCGAAGCGGCCCGGCCGCCCCGACCAGTCGGCCGCGTGGTACAGCAGCACCCCCAGCGCCGCCACGGCCCGCAGGCCGTCCAAGGCCGCGAGGCGTTGTGTCCTGTGTTCCCTCACGCGCCGTTTTTCTCAGGATCGCGGCCCGGGACGCAAGAGGGGACGCTAGCCCCAGGCGGCCATCAGGGCCATCACGATCCCCACCTCGACCGCGTCGCTGAAGCCGTGGGCGATCATCGGGGCCAGCAGGCTGCGCGAGCGCTCCATCAGCCAGACATAGGTCAGGCCCCAGGCGAAGGCGTAGACCTGCTGGGCCAGGGCCAGGTGCAGCGGGTTGTGCAGGAAGCTGTCGTAGTGGGCCAGGCCGAACAGCACGGCCACGACATAGGCGGCCACCGGCAGGTCCAGCCGGCCGATGCGCAGGCGTCCGGGGACCAGCACCGCCAGCATGCCCACCAGCAGGCCGCGGAAGATGATCTCCTCGTTCGGTCCGGCCGCCAGCATCACGCCCAGCCAGCCGGCGATCGCGCGAGGCGAGCCGATGTCGTAGCCGCCGTCCGGCGCGGCGTGGGCCAGCAGCTGGGGCCAGTAGTCGGCGATCAGCATGACCAGGCCCATGCCGACCCCGATGGCGACCGCCAGGCCGGCGTAGGTCTTGCCCGGCGGCCAGCGCAGATGGCCGTCGGCCTGGGGCAGGGCCTTGCGCATCACCGCCAGGGCGACCAGGCCCGTGACGACCTGGAACAGGGTGGCCAGGGCCACGAAGATCCAGACCTCGCGATGGAAGAAGTCGAGGTTGTGCTTGAACAGCCAGCGGGCCGCCTCGCGGCCGGGGACCAGCAGGGTCTGCATCAGCACGGCGGCCAGCGCGATCGGCCACAGGGTGGACCAGGGGCGGAACCGGAAGCCGGTGACTTCGATGAAGGGGCGGGGCGACGGGGGCAGGGCGAGATCGGTCATGCCGACCTGATGCCAGCCTCAGGCCGCGCGGGTCTTGAAGCGATGTTGCAGGGCTTCGATCCGCCAGGCGCCGGGCGAGCGGCCCGTCAGGGCCTTCACGTCGCGGCTCATATGGGCCTGGTCGGCGAAGCCGGCCTCGGCGGCGATGTCGGCCAGCGGCGCCTCGTCCTCGACGATCAGCCGCCAGGCGCGGCGGGCCCGGGCCTCGACCCGGAAGCGCGCCGGACCCACGCCATAGGCGTCGCGGAACCAGCGGAAGGCGGTCTCGCGCGCCACGCCCTGGTCGCGGGCCCAGGCCTCGACGGACGGAGCGTCGTCGCCGGATAGCGCCTGGGCCAGCCGGTCGGACGGGTCGGAGAGGGCGGGACCGCCTTGGGTCAGGCCCTCCAGCAGGGCGGCGGCGGCCTCCAGCGGGTCGCGTTCGGCCAGCCGGGCCAACAGGTCGGGATCGCGGGCGCGGGCCATGGCGGGACCGGTCAGGTCCGAGGCCAGATGGCCGCAAAGCGGCAGGTTCAGCACCAGGGCCTTGCCCGGACGCCGGTTCCAGTGGCCCGAGAAGCGCCCGTGCAGCAGCACGTCGCCGGCGCGCACCCGCCAGCGGCCCCGCTCGCCGGCCTCCTCGTAGCCGCCGTCCAGCACGACGGCGGCGTAGGCCTCGTCGTGGATGTGGCGGGCGATGGTCTCGCCGGGGACGAGGCGCGAGCGGAGGGCGGTCATGACCGGCAGCTTAGCGGCGAAACCGCGTTCGGCGACTTAAAGCCTCGTCATATTCGGCCCCCGGGACAGACTTTCACGGATGGGCCCGCAGATAGGCGATCAGGTCGGCGCGGTCCTGGGGCGAGGCCGTGCGGGCGCCCATCGAGGTCCCCGGCACGAAGCGCTTGGGATCGGCCAGCCAGGCGTCCAGCGTCTGGTCGTTCCAGGTGAAGGTCCGGGCCGCCAGGGCCTTGCTGTAGCGGAAGTCCGGCACGGCGGCGACGTGGCGGCCATAGACCCCCCGATGGCGCGGCCCGAAGCGGTTGCCGTCCAGACTGTGGCAGAAGCCGCAGCGGCTGCCGTACAGCCGCTCGCCCCGGGCGACGTCGCCGGCCAAGGGGGCGGCGAGGGCGGGCGCGGCGGTCGCCAGAAGCGCCAGGATCAGAAAGGGCGTACGAAGCGCCATGGTCGTCTCCATCGGTGGATGGCGACTCCCATAGACCGAGGGTTCCCGGCTAATAAGTACGCACTATTTTTATACCGTCCGCCCCAGATCGATAGGCGAGGTCGCCATGTCCAAGCAGCTCGCCCCCTGGTGCCCGGTCGCGGCCACGGTCGATGTGATCGGCGGCAAGTGGAAGCCGACCATCCTGTTCCACCTGAAGGACCGGCCGCGCCGCTTCAACGAGCTGCGCCGCCTGATGCCCGATATCACCCAGCGCATGCTGACGCTGCAGTTGCGGTCGCTTGAGGACGACGGGATCGTCTCGCGCACCGTCCACGAGGTGGTGCCGCCGTGGGTGGAATACGCCTTCACCGAGCGCGGCCTGACCCTGGGGCCGCTGCTGGACGCGATGGAGGACTGGGGGCATGCGTACGGAAAACCCCTCTCCCATGGGGAGAGGGAGGGACCCGCCGCGTAGCGGTGGGAGGGTGAGGGGGTAAGGCGTCAGACGGCGTGCCGGCAGGGCGTTCCCGAGAAATCGGCGAGGGTGTAACCCCTCACCCTCCCAAGCTTCGCTTGGGCCCCTCCCTCTCCCTCTGGGAGAGGGTTATCTGACCGACGTCCACGGCCGGCTGAGCAGCACCGCGCAGTTGATCAGCCCGACCAGGGAATAGGTCTGCGGATAGTTGCCCCACAGCTCGCCGTCCGAGAAGCCGATGTCCTCGGACAGCAGGCCGGCGGTGGTGCGGCGGGCCAGCATTTCCTCGAACAGGTCGCGGGCCTCGTCGATGCGCCCGGCCAGGTACAGGGCCTCGACCAGCCAGAAGGTGCAGATGTTGAACGCCGTCTGCGGCGCGCCGAAATCGTCGGGGATGGCGTAGCGCAGCAGGTACGAGCCCTTGCGCAGGCCCGCCTCGATGGCCGCGACCGTGGCGACGTTTCGCGGGTCCCTGGCCTCGATGAAGCGCAGATCGACCAGCTGCAGCAGGCTGGCGTCCAGCTCGTCGCCCTCGAAGGTGGCGGCGAAGCGGCCCAGAGGCTCGTTCCAGGCCCGCTTGTCGATCGTCTGGCGCACCTTGGCCGCGCGGTCGTTCCAGAACGCGGCGCGGTCGTCGAGGCCCAGCTGGGCGGCGGCGTTGCCCAGACGGTCGCACGCCGCCCAGCACATCACCGCCGAATAGGTGTGGACGTTGGCCCGCCCCCGGAACTCCCACAGGCTGGCGTCGGGCTGGTCGTGCAGCTGGAAGGCCCGCTCGCCCACCGGCTCCAGGTTCTGGAAGTCCTCGACCGTGCCGGGCCGCAGCAGGCGCTCGTCGAAGAAGGCCTGGACGGTGGACAGGATGATCTGGCCGTAGACGTCGTGCTGCTGGTGCTCGAAGGCCTGGTTGCCGATCCGCACCGGCCCCATGCCGCGATAGCCGGGCAGGTCGGGGGCGAAGCGTTCGGTCAGCTGCGGCTCGAAGCCCACCCCGAACAACGGCTGGATGTGGCCGCCCGCCGCCCGGTCGACGATGTTGCGCAGATAGCCGAGATAGTTCTCCAGGATGTCGACCGCGCCCAGCCGGTTCAGGGCCTGGACCACGTAATAGGCGTCGCGCAGCCAGCAGTAGCGGTAGTCCCAGTTGCGGCCGCTGTCGGCGTGCTCGGGGATCGAGGTGGTCATGGCCGCCACGATCGCCCCGGTCTCCTCGTGCATGCAGAGCTTCAGGGTGATGGCCGCGCGGATCACGGCGCTCTGGTAGTCCAGCGGCACGGCCAGGCCGCGCACCCAGTCCATCCAGTACTCCTGGGTCTGCTGCAGCATGCGGTTGCAGGTGGCCCCGATGTCGGCGTTGAAGCCCTCGTCGGCGCCCAGGAACATGGCGATCGGCTTCTCCAGCCGGAAGGTGCGCTCCTCCAGCACGTGCGACACCGGCCCGTCGGTGGACAGGCGCAGCGTCATGTCCGAGCACAGGAAGCGGATGTGGTTGGAGCCGTGGGTGGTCTCGGCCAGGCGCGCGCCCCAGCTGGCGGTCGGACGCAGGCGGATGGTGATCCGCGCCACGCTGGTCAGCGGGCGGATCAGGCGGATGAAGGCCGTGGGCCGGAAGCTGCGGCCGTACTGCTGGTAGCGGGGCGAGAAGTCGATGATCTCGACGCTGGCCCCGTCGGCGTCGGTGATCACCGTGCGCAGGATCGGGGTGTTGCGCAGGTATTCCTGCTCGACGGTCCGTGCGCCGTCCACCGCCACCTCCCAGGTCCCCTTGGCGTCCGGGTCGCCCGGCTCCAGCCCGCCCAGCAGCGAGCTGAACACCGGGTCGGAATCGATGCGCGGCGCGCAGGCCCAGACGAAGCGCCCGCAGCGGTCGATCAGGGCGCTGACCGCGCAGTTGCCGATCGGGAAGAGGTCGAGGTTCTGGGGCATGGTTGGGTCCAGCTCATCTTGAATTTCAGTTCGAACCGCGGAGCGGGGCAGGCGTCACCGTCTCATCAGGATCGGGATGGTCGAGTGCTTGCTGGTGTGGGCCGCGACGTGGGCGCCCAGGTGCTCGATCGTGATGTCGGTCGAGGCCGAGCCGATCGCCAGGCCGTCGATCTGCAGGTGGTCGATGCCGATCGGCAGCCGCGGGTCGGTCAGGCAGACCTCGCCCCGCCAGCCGTCGATGGTGATCCCCAGGCACGCCTGCAGCATCATGAAGGCCGAGCCGGCCGCCCAGGCCTGGGGCAGGCAGGCCACCGGATAGGCCACCGGCGGCTCGCCGGGCTGGCGCGGGAAGCCGCAGAACAGCTCGGGCAGCCGCATCTCGTAGTGGGCGGCGGTCTCGAACAGGCCCGAGGTCATCTCGACCACCCCGTCGCGGTGGCCGTAGCGGGCCAGGCCCATGGCGCAGATGGCGGTGTCGTGCGGCCAGACCGAGCCGTTGTGATAGCTCATCGGATTGAAGCGCGGCTCGCCCTGGGCCAGGGTCCGCACGCCGAAGCCGTTGTGGAACGCCGCCGACAGCAGGGTGTCGGCGACCTTCTTGGCCCGGTCGGGCGAGGGCAGGCCGCAGAACAGCAGGTGGCCGGGATTGCTGCCCTTCACGCGACAGGGCTTGCCGTGGCCGTCGATGGCCATGGCGTAGAAGCCCTTGTCCTCCATCCAGAACCGGGTCTCGACCTCCTGGCGCAGGTGCTCGGCCTTGGCCCGCCAGCGCCTGGCGTTGTCGGGGTCGCCGCGCCGCTCGGCGAGGTCGGCCATGCCCTTGAAGGCGGCGAACGCGTAGCCCTGGACCTCGACCACGGCGATGGGGCCGTCGGGGAACTTGCCGTCTTCGTGGAAGACGCTGTCCTCGCTGTCCTTCCAGTTCTGGTTCGACAGGCCGGAGTCCAGGCCGCGGGCGTAGTCGATCAGGCCGTCGCCGTCGCTGTCGCCGAAATGCTCGATCCAGGCGATCGCCGCCAGCAGCGGCTCCCACAGACTGTCGATGAAGTCGAGATCGCCCGTGCGCTCGGCGTAGGCGCAGGCCAGGGCCACGAACAGCGGCGTGGTGTCGACCCCGCCGTAGTAGCGGCCGAACGGCAGCTCGCCCAGGGCGGTCATCTCGCCCTTGCGGGTCTCGTGCATGATCTTGCCGGGGGCGCTGTCGCGGAAGGCGCTGACCTCCTCGGCCTGATGCTCGGCCAGATAGCTCAGCACGCCCCTGGCCAGGCCCGGCTCGATCCACAGCACCTGCCAGGCGGTGATGATGGCGTCGCGGCCGAACGGGGTCGAGAACCAGGGGATGCCGGCGTAGGGGTAGGGGCCGGTGGCGAACTGGGTGGTCAGCAGGGCCAGGTCGGCGCGCGACTTCTCCAGCCAATCGTTGAACAGCCGGCCGGAACTGTGCAGCCGGGCGCCGCGCCGCCGGCGCCGGCGCATGTCGATCCGGGCCCGCGCCGCCGCCGCCCGCCAGCGCTCGCGCGTGGGCGGATGGGCGTGGTCGACCCCCACCTCGACATAGAGGTCGAAGTGGGTCTCGGGCGTCAGCATGAACATGAAGTCCGCGCGCTGCGGGGCCAGGCGGCCGGGCGGCTCGGAGAACGAGATGATGCTGGTGCGCCGCACGCCGTCCAGGCCGTCATAGGCGTAGGAAACGCTGCGGCCGTTCATCTGGGCCGGCAGCACCCGGCCGCGGGCGGGACGCTTGGAGCCGCGCACCTCGAACATGTCGTGGAAGTCGGCGTCGTACTCCAGGCTGACCGGCAGGATCACCATGTCGCGGCTGTAGTTGACGAAGCGCAGGCGCTCGTACAGCCGCTGGTCCCACAGGAACCGCTTGCGCTCGACGTGGATCGCGCCGTGCGGCGCGGCCGCGCCGCCCAGGGCCGGCAGCGGTTCGTTGGTCGAGTGCGAGGTGAAGAACACGTTGTCCTGCGACACCGCCGCGCTCAGCAGGGCGGGCGAGCGGCCGCCCAGCAGCAGGCGCAGCCGCGACAGCAGGCGGGTGTCGTCGTGGAACAGGCCGTCGGCCGCGCCCAGCACGTCGCCGAAGGCGTCGGCCACCAGGAAGGTGTCCTTGTCCTTCAGGGCGAACAGCCGATAGGGAACGCGCGGTTCGCCCGTTTCGCCCTGTTCGACGGCGCCGCCCGGCGTGGGGCCTGGTGTGAGATCGTCCATATCTTTTCGGCCCCTTGCGCTGAGGTCCCTCGAAAGCCCGCCGCGCCGCGCGGTCGCGGCGGGCGGGCCCCAGATTCCTAAAACCTGATCATGTCTCCGACGCGGCGGGCGCGCGGGGCAGGGTCAGGCGCTTTGAGCCAGCGTCAGGCGCGGCGGCGCGGACGCCTCTTCCAGCCGATCATAGAGCTGCAGGTACCGGCGGGCCATCGCGGTCGCCGAGAACCGGATCTCGAACCGGCGGCGAATGTCGAAGCGGTTGAGGCGGTCCAGGCGGCCGAGGGCGGCGACCGCCTCGTCCTCGCCCCGGACGATGAAGCCGGTCAGGCCGTCCTCGATCACCTCGGGCACCGAGCCGCAGTCGTAGGCGATCACCGGCGTGCCGCAGGCCATGGCCTCGATCATCACCAGGCCGAAGGGCTCGGGCCAGGCGATGGGGAACAGCAGGGCGTCGGCGCCGCCCAGGAAGTCGGACTTCTGATGGTCGCCGATCTCGCCGACGAACTCGATCAGCGGATGGTCCATCAGGTGCTCGATCTCGTCGTGGAAATAGGCGCGGTCGGCCGCGTCGATCTTGGCGGCGATCTTCAGCTTCTTGCCCAGGCGCTTGGCGATGGCGATGGCCCGATCCGGCCCCTTCTCAGGCGAAATTCGGCCGAGGAAAGCCAGGTAACCCTCGGATTTCTCGCGGAAATCGTAAATCTCTTCGGCCATGCCGTGCAGCACGGTGCCGGCCCAGTTGGCGAAGGGCAGGGGCTGGCGCTGGTCGTCCGAGATCGAGACTAGGGGGAACTGCGGCCAGCGGCGATAGACCCCCGGCAGGTCCTTCAGGTCCAGGCGCCCGTGCAGGGTGGTCAGGGTCTTGCCCGCCATGTCCTCGAACATCGGGAACTGGATCATGTCGGTGTGGAAGTGGATCACGTCGAACCGGTGGGCCTGGCGGCGGACCTCGGCCAGCATGGCCATGTGGGCGGCCAGGTCGGACTTCAACGGCTCGGGGTCCAGGCGGATGGCCTGGTCGCGCACGACGACCAGCTCGGCCTTGGTGCGGGCGTCGCCGGAGGCGAACAGGGTCACGTCGTGCCCCAGGTCGACCAGGGCGTCGGTGAGGTGGGCCACGACCCGCTCGGTGCCCCCGTAAAAGCGTGGCGGCACAGCTTCGTACAGGGGCGGAACCTGGGCGATCCTCATCGATGAAATCCTGACGCTGGAAGGGCGCGGCGATGCGCCCCGACGTCGGATCAAACCGTCGGTGTGGCGTTAAGGTTCCGCATGGAAAATAAAGAACCATAAGCGGTCTGAACCGTTCGCCTTAGACGATACGGGCGTTGACGCGCCGGGGTCGTGACGGCCATCTGAGGGTGCGCGGACTGGCCGCGTGCGAGCGTGCGACGAGACCTTTCGACGGTGATCAAGTCCTGGACCAAACGTGACGCACTGCTTGGCGGCGCGCTTTCTTTTCTGACCCTGTCGTCGGCCGCCGCGCAGATCCAGAACCCGCCCGTGGTGAAGGCTCCGCAGCGGGCGCCGCAGCAGCCGGTTCCCGCGCCGACCCCGCCCACCAGCGTCGCCCTGCGGCCCGACCAGATCGACCTGCTGGTCCGCACCCTGGGCCAGGCCTACACCCACGGCTTCGAGCCCGCCGCCTTCGCGCCCGATCCGCTGCTGCCGCTCCTGAGCGCCCGCGACGCCCTGACCCGCCAGGGCGCCCAGGCCCAGCTGATCGACCTGACGCTGCGCTACGCCCGGGCCGTGCGCACCGGCCGTCTGGCGCCGGACGCCTTCCCCGAGGACTGGGGCCTGCGCCCCATGCCCTACGATCCGGGTCCCGACTTCGTGCTGGCCGTCCAGCAGGATCGCCTGGGCCCGTGGCTGGACAGCCTGCCGCCGCCCTATACCGGCTACCAGACCCTGCGGAAGGGCCTGGCGACCTATCGCGACATCGCCGCCAAGGGCGGCTGGAAGCCGATCGCGGCGGGCGAGCCGCTGAAGCTGGGCGCCAAGGACGATCCGCGCATCGTCGCCCTGGAGGCCCGTCTGGCGGTCGAGGACGCGACGGTGGCCGTCGACAAGGCCCCGGTGTTCGACGAGGCCCTGCAGCAGGCCCTGATGCGCGCCCAGAAGCGCTTCGGCCTCAATCCCGACGGCGCCGTCGGCCCGGCCACCCTGGCGGCCCTGAACGTCCCCGTCGAGCGCCGGATCGACCAGATCCTGGCCAATATGGAGCGCTGGCGCTGGCTGCCCCAGCAACTGCCGTCCGACCGCATCCAGGTCAACATCGCCGCGGCGGTGATGAGCGTCTTCCACGACGACGCCCCGAACCTGACCATGCGGGCGGTGACGGGCCGTCCCGGCGACGAGACGCCCATGCTGCAGTCGACGATCCACTCGATCGTGCTCAATCCGCCGTGGAACGTGCCGTCCTCGATCGCCGCCAAGGAGCTGTGGCCCAAGGAGCGGGCCAATCCCGGCTACCTGGCCCGCAACGACTTCATCGTCATCTCGACGGGCGAGGGGACCTCGCGCCTGCAGCAGAAGGCCGGCCCCAAGGCGGCCCTGGGCCTGGTGAAGTTCGACTTCGACAATCCCTACGGCGTCTATCTGCACGACACGCCCAGCCGCTCGAAGTTCGCCAGCTTCAGCCGCCTGGCCAGCCACGGCTGCGTGCGCCTGGAAAAACCGATCCCGCTGGCCAAGCAGCTGCTGGCCACCAATCCGGACTGGCAGCCCGACGTGGTCGACGCGACCATCGCCTCGGGCAAGACGGTGCGCGCCCAGCTGGGTCAACCCATAGCGGTCTTCCTGCTGTACTGGACCGCCTACATGACCCCGGACGGGCAGATGAACTTCCGCGACGACCCGTACGGATGGGACACCGTGCTGGTGCAGCGTATTGCCGCATCACGCCCCGGCTCAGCTTGACCCCCGGGCTCTCCTGAGGCCTCTTCCCCGGCGTTGGGCTTTTCAATTTGGAAAGACTCAGTCGGCTTTAGTGCTCGCGTGAGGGTCGCCAAGTGCGGCGGCCCGGCCTTCCGGCGCTCGCGAGGTCAGTCCGGGGAAGCGTACCATGATCGAACGACGCAAGCTGTTGGGGCTCGGCCTCGGCGTGCTCGGGGCGAGCGCGGTGGGGCCGATGGCGGCCTTCGCCCAGTCGAAACTGGGGTTCTCCGATCCGATCGCCGACCTGCTGCAGCGCCAGTCCGATCTGCCCGAGGGCATGGCCGACGACGCGCTTCCCGCCGCCGCTCCCGCGGCCGCCCCGATCGCCCAGCCGGTTTCCCGCGCCGCCGGCCACCAGCCCCGCTGGCTGAAGCTGCACAACATCCACACCCAGGAAAAGATCGAGGCGGTCTATTTCGAGAAGGGCGAGTACGTGCCCGACGCCGTCCAGGCCCTCGACAAGGTGCTGCGCGACTACCGCACCGGCGACGTCTATTCGATGCACCCCGAGCTGTTCGACACCCTGTCGGACCTGCACCAGAAGACCGGTTCCAAGTCGCACTTCCAGGTGATCTCCGGCTACCGCTCGCCCAGGACCAACGCCATGTTGCATGAACGCAGCGGTCAGGTCGCCAAGCGCAGCTTGCACATGGACGGCAAGGCCATGGATGTCTATCTGGAGGACGTCGCTCTGGATCGTCTGCGGGCCGCCGCCCTGGATCTCGGACGCGGCGGCGTGGGTTATTACCCCGTCAGCAATTTCGTCCACGTCGACGTCGGACCCGTCCGGCGTTGGGTCGGCTCCTAAGAGGGCCGCACACCAGAGGAAAGCCCGGATGGCCAAGGCCGAACGTCACAGCAACCCGTTCGGATGGATTCTCCTGGGAGCCCTGGTCGGCGCCATCGCCACGGCCGGCGTGCTGCTGATGGCCTCCTCGATGAACTTCAATCGCGGCTACGAAGAAGGCCCGACCGAAATCCGCACGGCCGCCGACGACGCCGCCGCCGCTGCGGCCGCGGCCCGTCCGACCCCGGTGGCCACCGCCCCCAAGCCCGAACAGCCGGCCCCCGCCGCCGTCGCCCCGGCGCCCGCCGAGCAGCCGACGGTCGACGCCCAGATGGCTGACGACGCCGCCGCGGCGGGCATGACCTCGCGGGCGGGCAGCGAGCAGCCGACGAACTAGGCCGCGTCGCTCTCGGGCTTCTTCAGGTTCGTCAGGAAGGCCCGCGCGGCCGTGCGGTGCATCACCGCCAGGGCGTCTTCCAGCGCGTCGATGCGCTCGGCCTGCTTCAGGACCAGCCGCTCCAGGTCCTGCAGGCGTTCCTCGATCGGATCTCGCATGATGTCCTCCGCGTTCCCGGAGGCCATCGAGCGCCCGGCGCGCGGACAGGTCAAGACGGTGCATTTGCACGCGAAAAGAAAAAGGCCCCGGATCGCTCCGGGGCCTTTCCCTTGTGGGAACCGAAAGCCCTAGGACTTCGGCGCGGCCATCGGCGGCAGCTTGCCGGCGGCGGCCTTCATGGCCTCGTGCTGAGCCGGGGGCAGGGGGATCAGGCCGCGGCCCTGCAGGTAGCCGCCACGGCCGGTCGCCGCGTCGGACACGAACTCGGCGATGAACTCCTTCAGGCCCGGGGTCACCCCGACCTGGTCCTTCTTGACGTAGATGTAGAGCGAGCGCGACAGCGGGTACTGGCCGCTGGCGATCGTCTGGGCCGAGGGCTTCACGCCGTTGACAGCCGCGCCCTTGATCTTGTTGCCGTTCTCTTCGAGGAAGCTGTAGCCGAACACGCCCAGCGCGCCCGGGGTCTTCTCGATGGTGCCGACGATGGCGTTATCGTTCTCGCCGGCGTCGACCCAGCCGCCGTCCGTGCGCAGCGGATCGACCTTGGCCTTGAAGGCCTTCTCGTCGCTTTCGGCCAGCGACTTGGCGGTCGGGAACTTCTTGGCGCCGCCCTCGATGGCCAGCTCGACGAAGGCGTCGCGGGTGCCCGAGGTGGGCGGCGGGCCGTAGACCAGGATGCGGTTGGCCGGCAGGCCGGCGCCGACGTCCTTCCAGGTCTTGTACGGGTTGGCCACGAACTGGCCGCCGCGCAGGACGTTCTGGCCCAGGCCCAGGAACAGGTGCTCGACCTTGAAGCTGTAGTCGGGCGAGGACTTGTCCATGGCCACGACGATGCCGTCGAAGCCGATCTTCAGCTCGACGATGTTGTTGACGCCCTTGGCCTTGCAGGCCTCGAACTCGGACTTCTTCATCGGCCGTGAGGCGTTGGCGATGTCGGGGAACTTCTCGCCCATGCCGCCGCAGAACATCTTGATGCCGCCGCCGGTGCCCAGGCTCTCGATCTTGGGCGACTTCTTGCCGGTCTTCTTGGCGAAGTTCTCGGCGGTGCGGGTGGAGAACGGGAACACGGTCGACGAACCGGCGGCCCAGACATAGTCGCGGGCGGCGTGGGCGCTGGAGGCGCCGGCCAGCAGGCCGAGCGCGGCGGTGGCTCCGAGCAGGGTCTTCATGGGGGACATTCCTACTTTCGAGGGGGCGAGAAGAAGGGGAACGCACGAAGCGTACGTCCCATGCCGCCGTCATTTGTCACAGTTTGGCGACAGTTTTGCGACAGCGTCCGTTCACGGACGATCCCGCCGTCCGGCCGCCCGCCATTTGGCGCCGCCCAGCGGGCGCGACGGTGCGATTGACCACCTAGGGTCGAGGTTCTACGCTTCCGGTAGCGTTCCGAGGAAGGGCGTCCGCATGAAGTCGATCCTTGTCTGCATGGCCGCCCTGTCTTTCGCGGCTCCGGCGCTCGCCGGCGAGTGGCCCAAGCAGGACTGGAGCCTGCTCAAGGTCACGCCCATGCCGCAGCAAACGCCGTCGGCCGCCCAAAGGGATGGCGGCGCCTCTCCGCCGCAGGTCCTGGCGACCGGCCCCGTGAGCGGCCGCCTCGGCGGCCCAGCGCCCGGCAGCCGGCAGAACATCGCCCTTGATCTGAACTCGATCGATCGCACCGGCGACAATGTCGAGCTCCGCTATTTCGTTTGGCCCGACGGGCGTTCGGAGATCACCGAGGTCTCGTCGCGGATCGACTGCTCGCGGACCGGCGAGCAGGTCGTGTCCTGGCGTCGATACGATCGGGACTTTGTCTCTGTCGGGGCGGGCGAGGAAGGCGTGAGGCGGACGGACGCGACCGCCAGGGCGGTCGCCAGCTACGCCTGCCATCCCGGCCGGGGCAAGAACGTCAGCGGGAAGTCCCTGCCGGAAGTGGTCCGCGGCGGATAGCGCGCCTCGGAGGCCTACAGCAGGTCCAGCACCCGTTCCTTGGGCCGGCACAGGACCACGCCCTTGGGCGTGACCACGACCGGACGCTCGACCAGGATCGGTTCGGCGACCATGGCGTCCAGGATCTGGTCGTCGGTGACGCCCGGCGCGGTCAGGCCCAGGGCCTCGGCCGGCGTGCCGCGCACCCGCAGCCATTCGTGCGGCCGCACGCCCGCCTGGGCCATCAGCTCGGCCAACTGCTGGCGGGTCCAGGGGCGCTTCAGATACGGGATGATCGACGGCTCGTGGCCGGCGTCGCGGATCATCTGCAGCACGTTGCGCGAGGTCCCGCAGTTGGGATTGTGGAAGATCGTGATCGGAAAATCGCTCATGGCCCCGGTGAACCAGCCGCTGCGCGCGCTGTAAAGGCCGGACGCGTCAGACGGTCGCGGCGCGCCCTCAGGTCAAGTCAACCAAGCGGCAACCCTGCCCGGCGATCCTGCGCGCCAGTACGCGTAGAGGACCTCCCGCCCATGACCGCCTTCGCCGCCCTGCGCAGCATGGCCTTCGCCTGCCTGATCACCTGCGCCGCCATGACCGCCGCCTGGAGCAGCCTGCGCCACGCCGTCTGGCTGAGCGACCAGGATCGCGGCGACGTGGTCTGGATCAGGACGGCGAACCGTTAGGCCGCCCGAGGCGACGGGCCCCCGCTACTTCACCACGCCGAACCGGAACTCGGTCGTCTGCTTGAACGTCTGGCCCGGCCGCAGGACGGTCGAGGGGAAGTTCGGGTGGTTGGGGCTGTCGGCGAAGTGCTGGGTCTCGATCGCCAGGCCCGCGCCCTTTTCGAGGCCGGTCCCGTCGGGACGCTTCAGCGCGCCGTTGAAGCTGTTGGCGGTGAACAGCTGGACGCCCGGCTGGGTGGTGGCCGCCTCCAGGGTGCGGCCGCTGGCGGCGTCGACCACCCGCACGGCCGGGACCAGCCGGCCGCGCCCCCCGCCGTCGACGACGAAGTTGTGGTCGAAGCCGTTGGCGAACTTGATCTGGGGATCGTCGGCCGTGACCCGGTCGCCCAGTCGCGTGGGCTTGCGCAGGTCCAGGGCCGTGCCGGCCACGGGGGCGATCTCGCCGGTCGGCAGCTTGCGGGCGTTGATCGGGGTGAAGGTCTGGGCCAGCACCTGGACGGTCTGGTCGTAGACGGCCCCGCCGCCCGCCAGGTTGAAATAGGCGTGGTGGCTGAGGTTGATCACCGTCGGCTTGTCGGTGACGGCGCGGTAGTCGATGCGCAGGGCGTTCTTGCGGGTCACCGTATAGGTCACGGTCGCCTTCAGGGTTCCCGGATAGCCGCCTTCGCCGTCGGCGGCGGTGTAGGCCAAGGTGACGCCGGCCTCGCCGTGGCGCTGGAACGTCGTCCCCGTCCACAGCCGCGTCGAGAAGCCGGTGGGGCCGCCGTGCGAGGAGACGCCCTCGGCGCTGCTGGGCAGGTCGTGGCGCACGCCGTCGATCGTGAATCCGCCGTTCGAGATGCGGTTGGCGTAGCGGCCCAGCAGCGAGCTGAAATTGGCCCGGGTCTCGTAGGCCTTCAGGTCGGCCAGCTCCAGGACGACATTCTGCACGCGGCCCTGGCGGTCGGGGACGTTCACCTGGGTGATGACGCCGCCGTAGGACAGCACCTTCACGCTCATGCCGTGGTCGTTCTTCAGGGTGAACACCTCGACCGGCGCGCCGGCGGCGGTGACGCCGTACGGGGCGCGGGTCGCTTCGGCGGCCAGGGCCGGGCCGGCGGCCAGCAGCAGGGCGGCGGTTGCGAGGGTCAGGGTCCTGTACGCGGCGACAGCCATGGTTTCCTTCCCGGGATGCTCGTATCGAGCTGTTATGGAAACCGGTGTCAGCCAAACGGCGGGCGAGATCAAGAGGCCGCTTCCGACGGATCGGAAACGGCCTCCCGATTTCGGTTCAAGTCTTCGTCAGGCTAGAACTGCCAGTCGAAGCCCAGGCGCACCGAGCGGGGCGTCTGGTAGGCCCGGACCTGGCCGTAGGTCAGGCTGGAGAGCCCGCCGGCCGTCTCGCCGAACTCGTCGTAGTCGGTGCCGCCCTGCAGGTTGAACAGGTTGAAGATGTCGGCCCGCAGCACGAGGTTGCTGTCGGTCTTGCTGCCCACCATCGGCACGACCGGCACGAAGCGGGCCGGCACGGTGTAGCGCAGCGAGACGTCGAACCGGGTGATCCAGTCGCTGTCGAACGAGGTCCCGCGGTTGACGATCTTGCCGCCGCAGAAGCGGGCGTTGGCCCCGTCGCCGTTGGCCTCCTGCCAGTCGGGCGCCGCGTTGGGCGGCGCCAGGCCGATGCAGCCGTACTTGCGTGGCGACAGGACCGAGAGATTGCCGCCCAGCAGCAGGTCCTCGAGCACGGCGTAGGAGCCGAACAGCTTGATCTGGTGCCCGCGGTGGTTGGGCAGCAGGCCGTAGGTGCCGGGGACATAGGCCAGGCGGTCGAAGTCGACGGTGATGCCGGCGTCGGTCTGGCCGTTGTCCGAGCGGGCCACCCCTTCGAAATTGCCCTTCGATTCCGACAGCACGTACGAGCCGCGCAGGCCCCACTTGCCGTCGAACTCGCGGTCGAAGTTCAGCTCCAGCCCCAGATACTCGCGCTTGGCCTTGGGGAAGGCCATCTGCTGGGCGCTGATGGTGATCGTCTTGGCTGTGGTCTCGCCGGGCAGGGGATTGGACAGCTTGACCACCACGTCGCTGCCCGGATTGATGATCAGGAACTGGTGCGAGCCGTTCCAGACGTCGGTGCACCCGGTCTTGGCGGCGTTGGTCTGGGCGTAGCCGTTGGCCGAGCACCAGACCCGGATCGCCTGGTCCATCACCGTGTCCTCGCTGACCCGGCCCAGGTTGCGGTAGGTCAGGTTCACGCCGACCTTCCACAGGGCGTCGATCCGGTGCTCGTAGCCGATGATGTACTCGTCTTGGTAGGTGGACTTCAGGTTCAGGGCCGAGACGGTGTCGGGCGCCGGCGCCAGGCCGTTGTTGCGGATCACGCAGGCCTGGGTGTTGACCGGCGCGATGCTCTTCACCGTGGCCACGCAGGGCACCAGGCTGCCGCCCGTGGCCTGGACGCCCACCCCGCCGATCGGCTTGCCGGTCAGCGGATTGAGCGTGAAGGTCGAGCCCGGCCCGCCGACCGGGAAGAAGAACTCCGAGGCGTCGATGGCGGGCGAGGCGGCGCGGAACGCCGTGTTCGAGGCCACCGGCAGGTAGGTGCGCCCATACGAGCCGTACAGCTTGTCGGTGCGGTTCCCGAACAGGTCGTAGGCGAAGCCCAGGCGCAGGGCGATCTCGTCGTCGAACTGCGAGAACGCCTGGCCCAGCGGGTTCATCACCTTGAACTGGTCCTTGCGGACGCCGAGGTTCAGGGTCAGGTCGCCGGTCACGTCCCAGGCGTCCTGGATGTAGTAGGCCCTGTTGCGGCCGGAGTAGCCGCCGCCCGTCTCGAAGCGGCGCATCTCGACATATTCCTGGTTCGGCCCGATCGCGCCGCCCTGGGCCCCGCTGGCCCCGGCCTTGCGGTAGATCCAGTTGCGCTCGCCGTTGCGGACGGTGAACTGGGTCAGCAGGGTCTTCTCCTCGTCGAAGCCGCCGCGGATGTGGTGGTCGCCGAAGAACTTGAAATAGAGATCGGCGTCGGCCCGGTAGAACTCGCGGTTGGCCAGAGACGGCACGGTCGACGAACTGGCGGTCTGGCGGCTGACGGTGGTTGCCGTGCCCGAGCGGTTGTCCTGGATCAGGGGCTCGGTCAGCAGGTTGCTGATCGACTTGTTGTCGACCTCGCTGCGGCCGTAGGCGGCCGACAGGGTCAGCCAGTCGGTGAAGGTGCCGGTGTAGCGGGCCACGTAGTTCTCGCCGCCCTGGTACAGGCTGTCGGCGCTGGAGCGGTCGGGCAGGACCTGGTCGTTGGCCAGCAGGTACTGGTAGGTGTCGCGCTTGCGCTTCCGGCTGGTGTCGAAATAGGTGAACTCCAGGTGCTGGCGGCTGGTGACGTAGGCGTCCAGCTTGAAGGCGTAGAACGGATCGGCCGTGCGGTCCTTGGTGACGCTGGCGCGGGTGACGCCGGGCGCGGGGTTGGGGTTGTTGGTCCCGTTCTCCACCTTCAGGTCCTGGAAGGTGGCCAGGCCGTAGAAGAACAGACGGTCGCGGATGATCGGGCCGCCGGCCTCGACCGTCAGGCTGTTGTCGGTGCGGTGGGCCAGCGAGTTCCGCGAGATGGTGGTGTTGGGCATCTGCTCGCGCCACTTGTCGGGCTCGTAGCTGCCGTGCAGGGCGAAGGTGAAGTCGTTGGAGCCCGACTTGGTCACGGCGTTGACCATCGCGCCGGTGCCGCGGCCGAACTCGGCGGGATAGCCGCCGGTCTTGACCTCGACCGACTTGTAGAACTCGAACGGCACCACGGCCGCGCCGATGCCGTTGACGAAGTTGGTGATGTTCAGGCCGTTGATATAGAAGACGTTCTCGCCGACCGAGGCGCCGCCCACCGCCGGCTGGGACTGGCCCTGGACGACGAAGTTGGTGGCGGAGTCGGCGGGGATGGCCGACGGGGCCAGCAGCACCAGCGAGGTGACGTTGCGGGCGATGGGCACCTGCTTGGTCAGGGTCTCGACATCGACCACCAGGCCGGTCGTGGTGCCCGCGAAGTCCAGCTGCGGATTGGCCGTGCCGGTGACCACCACCTCGGAGACGCTCGCGCCTTCCTCGTTGATCGTGAAGCCGAAATTGGCCGTCGAGCCGACGGTGACGCGGACGTTGGAGTCGTTGACCGGCTGGTAGCCGGCCTTGCTGATCGACACCGCATAGGCGCCCGACGGGATCAGGGCGATGCGGAACCGGCCGTCGGCGTCGGTGACCAGGTCGCGTTCGAAGCCCTGGGCCAGCGACTTGACCTTGATCGCGGCGCCGGCCACGGGCGTCCCGGAAGCGTCGGTGACCGTGCCGGCCAGGGCGCCCGAGCTGTAGTCCTGGGCCTGGGCCTGGTGCGGCGCCAGGCCGGTTAGGATCGCCAGCCCCAAGGGGGCGGCCGAGGCCAGGCCGGCCGCCATGGTCGTGGCCAGCAGCCGTCCGCGCCGGGTGGCGGATCGTCGATGTTGCGAACTCGAATGGGTGGACATGTAACCCCCTGTGTGTGAGCGCGAAGAGATTTCGCGTTATCTCAGACAGCGAATTACGGTCGTCGGGGTCAATAGATCGCGGGTTGATTATTAAAATACTGAAATGTTGTCGCGATACTGACACGGTTGAATTTGTGTACAGGGCCGTAAGTGTATTTATCTTATTCTGTATTTGATGCGTGAATATTGTTCACGCGCGAAAGCCCGCGCCGGCGTCGCCGGCGCGGATGTTCTTTCGGCGGAGGTCCTGGTTCAGGCCGCGGGGACTTGGACGGTGGTCGGGATCGACGGGCCGCGCCAGGCCGCGCGGGCCGCGAACAGGGCGATGGGCAGGCCCACCCCGAACATGTGGATGGCCAGGCCGCCGATCAGCACGTCCAGGTGCGGCGGGGGGCGGGGGCCGAACCGCAGCAGCAGGACCACGTAATTCATCACGACGTAGCAGCCGATCCCGTACAGCGGTCCCCACAGCCAGGGGCGGCGGTTGAGGGCGGGCAGGGCGCGGCTGGCCGCGACATAGACCAGGGCCATGACCAGGGCGATGCCGACGTGCAGGGCGCCGCCCAGGGCCGCGGCGGCCGCGCCGCCCGCGTAGGCGGCCTTGCCCAGCACGCCGCTGGCGATCGAGTGCAGGATCTTCTCGGGGCCGGTCCCGCGGGTCAGGCCGAAGAAGGTGAAGGCGTAGGTGATGTCCAGCAATGCGGCCGTCACGCCGCCGGCCACGACGGCCAGGCCGGGGCTGATCTCGCGCGCGGAACGGGACGGGGAAGGGGACAGGGCCATGGTCGATCTCAGTTGGGGCGCGTGGCGCGATGAAGGGCGGCGTCGGGCGTCGCGCGGACGTCGGCGGGCGCCGGGTCCGGCGCGGCGGCGATCGGGGTCTGGGCGGCGATCAGCTGCTCGATGCGGGCGGCCAGGGCCTGGCCGCGCGGCGACAGCCACAGCCGGCGCTCGCGCGGGTCCTCGACGCCGACCACGCAGTCCAGCAGGTCCAGCGACGGCGGCAGCGGCCGGTCGATCCGGGGCCCGGCCAGGGCGCGGGCAACGCGGGAGGCCCCGGCGTCGGTCAGGCCGCAGGCCAGGCCCAGTTCGGTGACGTTGATGCCGGGGTTCTCGGCGACATAGAGGAAGGCCCGCACGCTGGTCAGGCTGATGGCGGGATGGATTCGCCGGAAGGTCTCCAGCGCCGCCAGCACGGCGTCGCGGCGGCGGATGCGGACGACCTCAGCCGTCATGATAGACCGCCAGGAGGCTGGGACGGGTCCTGTAGCGGCGCGGCGCGGCGGTCTCGCCGGCCTTGACCTCGCCGTTCAGCCGGGGCCGCAGGTGGTGGAAGGTGAAGGCGGCCGTGGCGTATTCGGCGCGGACGACCTCCAGCAGGGCTTGCGCCCGCCGCTGGTGCTCGGCCGCCTCGACATAGTCCAGCGCGGAGACCTCGATGGTGATCTGCGCCCGCAGGGTCAGCATCGGGATGTCCTTGGAGCGCGCGGTCATCTGAGCCCTCTCCGTAAGCATCGACTCTTGCCCGTCGATCTTGCCAGCCGAGGCCGCGGTGTCAGGCGTCGGGAGACCAACGGTCGGCGTCCTGCTGCCAGCGGCGGGATCGTCTGCCAACGGCGCCGCTCCGTCTGCGAACGGCGCTTTGCGCGGGGCCGCCCAGCGGCGACAATGGCCCATGACGTCGACGCCGGCCGCGCAGCAGCAGTCCCGGACCATCCTGATCGCCACGGCGGGGGTCTGGCTGCTGGCCTACGCCGCCCTGACCCTCAGCTGGGTCACGGCCAAGGCCCCGCACTTCTGGGACGGCTCGGTCCGGCGCGCGATCATCTGCGTGTTCGGCGCCTTGATGTGCCTGGCCATGCGGCCGCTGCTGCTGCGCTCGACTCCCTGGCCGTTCAGCCTGCGCCTGGCGCTGATCGCCGGCCTGTCGCTGATCGGCGCGCTGGTCTTCGGCGTGGTCGATTACGTGATCTATTGCGAGATCCTGCCGCGCTGGCCGGACTCGACCTTCTGGGGCGTGATGCTGATCGGCCGGACGGTGTTCTGGTTCTTCGCGGCCTGGGCGGCGATCTTCACGGCCGTCCATGCCGACCTGGCCGCGCGCGAGGCGCGGTTCAAGCTGGAGGCGGCGCGGGTGCTGGCCACCGAGACCCAGAACCGCATGCTGCGCTACCAGATCAGCCCGCACTTCCTATTCAACACCCTCAACGCCCTGGCGACCCTGGTGATGGAGCGCCAGAACGACCGGGCCGAGCAGATGATCCTGGGCCTGTCGGGCTTCCTGCGCCGTTCGCTGGAGCGCGACGTGCGCGAGATGGTCACCCTGGCCGAGGAACTGGACGGCGAGCGGCAGTACGTAGCCATCGAGCAGATCCGGTTCGGCGACCGGCTGCGCTATGTGGAGCGCGCGCCCAGGGCCCTGACCGACGCCCTGGTCCCGAACCTGATCCTGCAGCCGATCATCGAGAACGCGGTCAAGCACGGCTTGGCCCGCAGCAGCGAGCCGCTGGTCATCGAGGTCGTGGTGGCTGCCGAGCGCGACGCCATGATGTCGGTCACCGTCACCGACGACGGCGTCGGCGGGGTCGGGGCGCCGCCCGGGCTGGGCGTGGGGCTGGAGAACGTCCGCCGCCGCCTCGAAACCCGCTACGGCGAGCGCGCCCGCCTGACCTGCGGCGCGCGCGAGCCCCGGGGCTTCCAGGTGCGCCTGGACCTGCCGGTGGAGCGCGCATGAGGAAGCGGGGATGAGCGACGAGGCCCTGACCGTCCTGCTGGCCGACGACGAGCCGCTGGCGCTGCGCCGCCTGCGCCGCCTGACGGGCGAGGTCGAGGGCGTGCGGATCGTGGCGACGGCCAGCGACGGCGACCAGGCCCTGGCCCTGGCGCGCGAGACCGCCGCCCAGGTGGTGATCATCGACATCAAGATGCCGGGCCGCGACGGGGTCAGCGTGGCCCGCGCCCTGGCCGGACCAGAAGGCCCGGTGGTGATCTTCGCCACCGCCTTCGACCGTTACGCCATCCAGGCCTTCGATCTGGCGGCCGTGGACTACCTGCTCAAGCCCTTCGACGGGGCGCGGGTGGCCGAGGCCCTGGCCCGGGCCCGGGCGCAGATCCGGGCGCGCGAGGCCGAGCAGCGGATCGGCGAGCTGCGGGCCATCGTCCAGGACCTGAGAGAAGGCGGGCGCGCCGCCGACAGCCGCTTCGAGACCGAGCTGTGGATCGACGGCCGGGGCGGGGCCCAGCGGGTGCTGGTGCGCGACCTCGACTGGATCGAGGCCGAGCGCGACTATGTCCGCCTGCACGTGGGCGCGCGAAGCTATCTGGTCCGGGACTCGATCCGCAACCTAGTCGAGCGGCTGGACCCCGAGGCCTTCGTGCGCATCCATCGGTCGGCGGTGGTCCAGCGCGATCGGGTGGCCCAGCTGGCGCCGCGTCCCGGCGGCGGGCTGACGGCGGTGCTGTCGACCGGCGCCCGGCCGGCGGTGGGCCGCAGCCACGCCGCGGCGGTGCGGCGGCTGTTCCGGCGCTCGTCGGGCCGGACGCGGACGTCCGAGCCTTCGTAAGAGGGCCGCTGCAGGTCTGGATATCTTGGAGAGGAGCGCGGGGCGGAGCCGCCGCGTCGGACGCCAGGGGCTGTCCGGAAGAGCCGCGTCGTTCGACCGGGTGGGGCGAGCCGACGGGCGGGCGCTTCAGCCGTGTCGCTTGAAGGCCGGGATGAGCGGCCGGCGGTGAGGCCGGCCGCTCGCCGAGGGATTAGCCGTTGACGGCGTCCTTCAGTTGCTTGGCCGGCGTGAAGGCGACCTTCTTGCTGGCGGCGATTTCGATCGCGGCGCCGGTCGAGGGGTTGCGGCCGGTGCGGGCCGGCTTGGCCTGGACCTTGAACTTGCCGAAGCCCGGGATCGAGACTTCTTCGCCCTTCACGGCGGCGGTCGTCAGCGACTTGAAGACGCCGTCGATGATGGCCTTGGCTTGAGCCTTGGTCAGCTTGTCGTCGGCGGCCACGGCGGCGTCGACCAGATCCGAAACGTTCATAAATCAGCTCATCTGCTGGGAATCAAAAGAGACCCAACCCTGCCGGGCCAAACGCGCTTTGTCACCTCATGTTGAGAACAAGGGTTAACGCGCCGATCCGACGAAGGCGGGCAGGCGTCAGCTTGCGGAGAATCCCCGCCATATCAACCCCTTAAAGGAGCTCGGCGGCGCTGATCGCTGTGGAAATCTCGGCGCCGGCGGCAGGGCGGGCCGATTGTGCGGGTGCGAAGGCGACAGGCGAATCCGCGAGAATCGCCGAGGGAACCGCTCGGCTAGGGTTCGACGGTGCGGATCGCGGCGGGGCCGGCGGGCAGGGCCAGGGTCGCCTCGTGACGCAGTTTCCGGCCGTCGAAGGCGAAGGATTCGACCGTCTGGCCGACCATGCACTGGACCAGAAGACGCCGGGAATCGCGCGACCAGGCCACGCCCTGGCCCCAGGCGCCGACCGGGGCCTGGGCCACCTTGACCAGCCGTCGGCCGTCGATCCGCCAGACCTGGACCAGCCCCTGGAGGTGATAGCCGGGCGCCTTGGTCGAGAGGTTGGAGCCCTCGTTGACGTTGACGGCCACGTAACGGCCGTCGGGCGACATCTTCAGCCCCTCGGGCGTCAGGCCCACCGACACGGTGTCGACGACGACGGGGACGGGCGGGGCCAGGTCGATCAGGCTGATGGTGTCGACGTCGCGGCCGCCGCCGCCGATGTTGCCCGACACCGCGAAGCGGCGCGGCCCGTCGGTGTCGATCTGGTAGGGCCGCAGCCCGGCCGCCAGGCTCACGGAAGTCAGGGTCACCTTCGCGCCGTCGACGGCCAGCTGGACGATCCTGTGGTCGTGGTCGCGCGAGACCAGCGCCCGGCGGTCGCCGTCGAAGAAGATCGGCATGGCCGGCGAGGAGTCCGGGTCGCCCACCTTGACCTTGCCGGCCGGCGCGGCGACGCCGTCCGCCAGGGTGAAGACGCTGACCGTGCCCTCGGCGCGGTTGGCGACCAGGGCCAGGGTCCCGGCGCGGTTGATCGACACCCCCGAGGCCCCGGCCCCGGCGTGCAGGGTGGCGGTGACCTTCAGGGTCTTCAGGTCGATGACGCTGACCACGTCGTCGGGAACGATCCGGGTCGGGTCGGCCGGGTCGATCCTGCGGGCCGATGTGACCAGGGCGAACGACCCGTCCGGGGCCACCGCGACGCTGGACGGCGGGCCGATGACGCTGGTCGGCGCGGCCACCTCGCCGACGATCCGGGGCGGCGAGGCCGACAGGTCGATCAGCGACACCGAGTCCGGGCGCGGATGGGCCGGGACCACCTGGGCGCCGTCGTCCAGCACCTGCTTGCCGTCGTTGGCCGAGACCGCGATCTGGGCGTGGCCCGTCCCGGCCAGGGTCTGGGCCAGGGTCAGGGCCAGGACGGCGGCGAGGAGCGGGCGGACGGGCATGCGGAAGATCCTGACGGTTCGGCGCGCGGCGCGCCAGTTGCGGCGAACGGCAAAGCGCGCGAACGCCGGGAGGGACGTTCGCGCGCCTCTGCTGTCGATGCGCGCGGCGGGGACAAATCCACCGCGCCATCGCTTCATCCGGGACTAGTAGGTGTAGCGAACGCCCAGAATGAACTCGCGACCCGTGTGGTGGTAGAACGAGCTCCGGTCGGCGACGGAGTCGTTGAACTGGTCCTGGTACTCGTCGGTCAGGTTCACCCCTTCGAAGGTGAGCTTGAAGTGGTCGTTGATCGTGTACTGCAGCGAGGCGTCGACGTTCAGCGTCTCGTTGGTGCCGTCGGCGTTGGTGCCGGCTTCCGAACCCGGGACGCGGGTCAGGTAGCTGTCGCGATAGGCCACAGAGGCCCGGGCGCTCCACTTGCTGTCCTCGTAGTAGATCGTGGCGTTGTACGAGCTGGGCGACAGGCCCGTCAGGTTGGCCGTGGCCACCACCGCGCCGGCGCCGTTCAGGTAGTTGATCGACGATTTGACGTGCGTGTAGTTCAGCAGCACGCCGGTGTGGCTGAGGAAGCCCGGCAGGAAGGTCAGCGGCTGCTGGTAGTTGATCTCGTAGCCGGTCAGGTCGCCGCCGGGGGTGTTGCTGGGGGCGGTGAACTGCCACTGGGCGTCCACGCTGCAGCCGTTGGTCGTGCCGCAGGCGGCGATGGCCACGCTGTCGGGCAGGCCGAACGGGTTGCCGGTGAAGGTCGAGTTGGTCTGCAGCGTCTGGACGAAGCTGCCGATCTCCTTCTTGAACAGCGCCAGCGACAGCAGGCCCGACTGCTGGAAGTACCATTCGAACGACAGGTCGTAGGCCTTGGCCCGGAACGGGTCGAGGTTGGGGTTGCCGGCGCTGACGCTGCGGCCCGCGCCCGAGACGCTGATCGTCGCGCCCGGCGTCAGGCTGCCCAGGTCCGGCCGCGACATCACCTTGGCCGCGCCGAAGCGGATCAGGAAGTTGTCCATCGGCTCGTAAACCACGTTCATCGACGGCAGGGTGTCGCTGTATTCGCGCGACGCCTCGATCGCCACCGGCGCGCCGCTGACATAGGTGTAGCCGTTCGAGTTCTGCTTGGTCTTGACGTAGCGGACGCCGAAGTTGCCGCGCAGGGGATGGCCGGCGACCTCGGTGTTGAAGTCGGCCTGGACGTAGCCGCCCAGGTCCTTTTCCTCGACGCCGCGGTTGTTGCCCAGCGCCGGCTCCTTGCCCAGCTTGAACGTGCCGCCATAGGCGGTCTGGTCGTAGAGGCTGAGCACCGAGGCGGCCTTCTGGACGTCGGGGATCAGCACGTCGACGCCGGCGAAGTTGGCGATCTTGCCGTAGGTCGAGCGGTCGATCGCCACCAGGGCGGCCGGCACGGTGGGCTCGATATTGGTGCTGGTGCCGTTCGAGCGGCGCACCTCGGTGGTGTCGAACTTGTATTCCTTGTACGAGCCGCCGGCGCTGAGCTTGAAGATGCCGAGATTGGCCCATTCGCCGTCCAACTGGGCGACGTCATAGGTGTTGACCGCCGACTGCGGGCGCTCGCGGATTTGGGTCAGCACCCACTTGGTGGGGTCGGTCAGGGCCGCGCTGCCGTAGTCGATCTTGGGCAGGTTGCCGTCGCTGTAGTCGTAGGAATAGCCCTGGACGTTGAACTGGTCGAACTGGACCGTGGTCTGGATCGGGTTCTGGTGGTCGGACTTGGAGTGGCCGAGCAGGCCGGTGATCTTGATGTCGTCGGTGATGTTCTGCTCGAGGTTCACGCCGAACTGGGTGAACTTGGTGTCCAGCTCGTCGAAGCGGTTCTCGACCCGCAGGTCGACGTTGTCGAACTTGCCGGCGATCATGGTGTTGTTGCTGTCGATCGTCGACGAGACCACGTGGGTCTGGGCGATGCCGCACGAGGTGGCGACGTTGGCGGCCGTGCAGGCCCCGCCGACGCTGAACGACGGCGCCTCCAGGTACTGCTCCTCGCGCGTGCCCTTGAAGTCGGCGTAGAGGGCGTCGAAGCTCAGCAGGGTCTTGTCAGTGGGCCGCCACTGCAGCGACAGGGTGCCGCCCAGGCGCTTCTGGTCGTCGGTGTAGTTGTCGTATCGCGGGAAGCGCGGGTGGAAGGCGGCGTTGTTGGCGGCGGCGGCCGGGTTGACCGTGGTCGGCAGGCCCGCGCCGTTGGGCAGGGCGTCGAAGCCCGGGCTGAAGGCGTTGCCGGTGGCCCAGCGCACGGTCGAGGAGCCGTTGTCGTCCAGCTGGCGCTTGGTGTAGGCGACCGACAGCAACGCGCCGAAGGTGTCGTCCTTCCACGTGTTGGAGATCATGAAGGCGCCGCGCGGATTGGTCGACTTGGCCAGGTCGTTGTAGCTGCCCTGCACCGAGCCGGCCATCTTGAAGCCGTGATAGTCGAAGGGGCGGGCGGTGCGCAGGTCGACCGTGGCGCCCAGCGAGCCTTCCTCGATGGCCGCCTCGGCGGTCTTGCGCACGGTGATGGCGCTGAACAGGTCCGAGGCGAAGACGTTGAAGTCGAACGAGCGGCCGCGGTTGGTGCCGCCGCCGGCGTCGGAGCCGCCCGCGGTGGTCAGGGCTTCCATGCCGTTGATGCGCACGCGGGTGAACTGGGGACCCAGGCCCCGCACCGAGATCTGGCGGCCCTCGCCGCCGTCGCGCGCCAGGGCGACGCCGGGGATGCGCTGGATGGATTCCGAGAGGTTCAGGTCGGGGAACTTGCCGATGTCCTCGGCCAGGATGGAGTCGACGGCGGCCGACTCCTCGCGCTTGACGTTCAGCGCCTTGGCCAGGCTGGAGCGGAAGCCGGTGACGACCACTTCTTCCACCGAGGTCTGATCATCGGCGGCGGCCGGCGCGACCTGCCGCGCGGCGGCGGGGGTGGCGGCGAGGCCGAAGCAGACAGCGGCCATGGACGCGCTCGCCAACCAGACGCGGCGTTGAACTGTAGACATGTATCTTCCCTCCCGACGGGACTTTAGTCCGGACCCTGTTCGGTCCTGTTTTCGGGAAGGGGCGGCGCTCGGTCCGGTCATTCGGAGCGGCGGCGGAACCTCGTCCCGCCAGGAGACTAGGAGCTCCCGGCGGCGCGCCGCCAATGCCGTTCCGGAACGTCGCGATGCCGGTCCGGCATCACGCCGCGAGCGACATCAACCGTTCGTAGCGCTGGAGGATGCGCTCTAGCGTCGAACGCTTGATCGGCTTGCCGTCGCGCAGCTTGGTCCAGGTGGTTTCGCTGATCGCATAGCAGTCGAACAGATGCTCGCGCGTCACGGCGGGCAGCCGGGCGCGCAGGCGTTGGACGATGTCGCGGGGTACGGTGAGGGTTTCGGCCATGGGCAGGGTAACGCCCCCGGAGCGCGTCCGCTCCGGGGTCTCCAAGTTGGATCAAGGGGCGATGACGGTGTTGTTGAGCTGGGTGATTTCCGGTGCGTCGGCCGGGGTGAGGATGCGGACCCGGTAGCCGGTCTTCCAGCCGGCCTTGAGCGAGACCTGAACGGTCTTGGGCTTCAGGTCGAGCGGGGCGGGCAGGACCGGGGTGGTGGTCCGGGCCAGCTCCTTGCCCGAGGCGTCCTCCACCACGACCACCGAGGCCGGAGCCGGCTTGGCGCCCAGGCTGTGCACGGTGATGGTCAGGCCCGACTTGCCGGCCTTGACGTCGTCGCGGCCGATCCCGAGGTCGGGACGGTCGGTGACGGGCGTGGCGGCGGGGGTCTGCAGGGCGAACTCCCAGGTCGTGGTCTTGCCCGGTGCGAAGGTCATGTCGAGGCCGACGGTGCGCTCGAGGGCCACCGAAGCGGCCGGATCGCTCGCGCCTTCCACGGCCCGCGTCACCGACCACCGGCCGGCGGCGACGTCCCATCCGGTCATCACCGCGTGAATCGGCTGGGCGGTCAGGTTGTAGCCGGTGACCTTGAAGCTTTTCTGTCCGCCGGTGACCAGGATGCCGACGTCCTCGGCCGCGGTCGGAGTGTCGAACCGCCAGCTGACCAGGGCGCCGGGGAACATCTGGTTGCGGGCCAGGGCCATGGCGCCCAGGCGCGAGCGCTGCAGGACGGCGCTGGACAGCTCCACGCGGTCCGACCACCAGTGGGCCTCGGTGACCATCCACATCCGCTGTTCGGCGGTGACGATCTCGTCGCCATAGGCCTTTTCGAGATAGGCGGTGTCGCCGGTCGAGCGCCAGGCCTCGTACAGTAGGAACGGATCGTCGGCGCCCTTGGCGATCGCCGCCTTCAGGCCCGGGGTCTGGGCGTCGCGGAGGCCCAGCATGTCGATCACGTCGCTGTTGAGCTCGTCGACGCCCTTCAGGCCGGTGCGGGCCATCTCGCCCTGCAGCGGACGCAGGTACTTGTCGTCGCCGGTCCAGCGCCAGGCGGCCCAGAACAGCTGCATGGCCGAGACGTTGCCGCGGCCCTTGCCGACCAGTTCGCCGCGCGACTGGCCGGTGGCGGCGTGGATGTCCTCGGGGAAGCGCCAGGTCCCGTCCGGGTCCTGCTTGCCGTGCGCCAGGTGGCCGTCGGCCAGGTCGACGATCAGCTTCTTGATGGTCGGGTCGCCGTTGAAGTCGGCCAGCACGATGCCGGGGTGCAGGATCAGATACGAGTAGGGGTGCGACCAGCCCCAGGGGCCGTCGCGCGAGACGTCGGTGGCCGAGAAGAACCGGCTGACGGCGTGCACGTGGCCGTCCTCGGCCTTGTGCATCACGGTGGGATAGGCGCGGGCCGTCTCCATCAGCCGCTCGACGATCTTGGGATCGCCGAAGCTGGTGTACATCGCCTCGGCCTTGAGGTTGATCGCCTCCTCGTACGAGTGCAGCTCGTCGGTTTTGATCTTGCCCAGGCCCAGGGGCATCATGTCGTTCTTGTAGGCCGCGTCGAGCAGGGCGTTCAGCGAGGCCGTGGCCTTGTCCGGGATGTCGCCCATCAGGGCCAGCGGCGGCCACTGGTGGGTCAGGTCGTTGTCGTCCGAGATGCCGCCGCCGAAGTCGCCGTAGGGCGACTGGCGGTTGTCGATCCACCACTCGATGAACTTGCGGACCCGCTTGAGGTCCTCGACCTGCAGGAACGCCCACTTGGGCACGCCGGGCGGGGCGGTCGGCAGAGTGACGGCCGGACCCGGCTGCTCGGGATTGAGCTCGAACCACATCTCGCGGCCGTGCTGGTTCTTGGGGTCGACCTTCAGCAGGTCCGACAGCTCCAGGTCCAGGCGGGCGTAGCGGGCCAGGCGTTTGGAGACGTCGTGCTCCTCCACCAGGAAGGCCAGGTTGTCGCGGGCCTGGGCCAGGCGGTCGGCGACGTGCTCGGCCTTGGCGTCGTCGGCCGGCTTGAACTTCAGGCGCACGGCCATGCCGTCCAGCGACTTGGCGTCGAAGTCCGCGCCGGCGCCGGCGATGCTGAGATAGAGGCTCTTGCCCGCCGGCATGATGCGGTCGCGGGTGTCGAGGAACACCGTGCGGGCCTCGCCCGGCTTGACCGAGACGTTGACGTCCAGCAGGTCGCGGCCCGGCCACAGCGGGTCCTTGACCTTGATGTTCAGCGGGAACAGGCCGCCGTGGGTGGCCTTGACGTTCAGGGCGGGGATGTCGATCGCCACGCCGTCCAGGCCGACGTCGGCGCCCTGCCAGCCGTACTCGAACTTGCCCACCGGACCGCCGGGGCGGCCCAGGCGGAAGTCGGCGGGGATCAGGATGTGGACGATCGGCTGGCTGGGGCCGGCGACGTCGGCCCGAGCCTTGAGCGGGGCGCCGGCGGGCAGGGCGGCCACGGTGGTCCGCTCGCCGGCCGCGTAACGGCCCTTCACGAAGGTCGAGAGCTCGTCCAGCGTCGGGTAGGTGGCCGGGTCGGCGCCCGGGCGCACGACGTAGCTCAGGGTGAACTCGTCCGGCTCGGCGGCGGCGCTGACGTTGTAGGCCCCCAGCTCCTGGATCGGGGTTTCCTGCACCAGGTTGTCGAACCGCAGCTTGCCGCCCTTCAGGGCCGCGAACTGGTTGAAGGTGCGCAGTTCGCCCTTGGGCCGCTTGGCCAGCGGGGTCTCCTTGCCGGCCGCGTCGATGGTGGTCAGGGACCCGTAGGCCGCGCCCTGGAACTCCAGCCGGTTATAGGGCTCGTCCGGCAGGGTGAAGGTGACGGCCTTGCCGCCCTCCACATAGACGTTCCAGTCCGGCAGCTCGAAATAGTCGTGGCGGCCGGGCAGTTTCGAGCGGTTGTAGACGCCGGGCCAGGTGGTCTCGGGGATGCCGTCCGAGCCCAGGCTCATGCGCTCCTTGATGTCGTACTGGTCGGTGAACTCGACCTTGCGGATCGTGGTCCGGGCGTCGGCCAGGTACGGCGGCGGATCGGCCGGGCGGTTCCAGCCGTAGCGGTAGAGCCAGGTCTTGGCGTCGGTGGTCGTCGGCGCGGCGGCCGGGGCGGGGTCCTTGCCGGCGGCCAGGCCGGCCACGGCGGCGTCGTCCAGGGCGTGGTCGTAGACGCGGATGTCGTCGACGTCGCCGCCGCGGATGAACTGGTAGGCGCTCTGCACCTGGTGGGGCGAGATCACCCGGCTGTGCGGGCCGAACTGGTCCAGCCCCGCGTCCAGGGCGGCGGCCTGGGCCTTGGAGGCCACCGGCTTGCCGTCGATGTAGAGGGCGATGCCCTTGGCCTCGTCCCAGGTGAAGGTGACCAGGATCCACCGGTCGGCCTTGGGCGCCTCGGCGGTGGTGCTGACCCGCACCCGTGCGAGGTTGTCGTCGGTGACGAAGGCGTCGAAGCCCTTGCCGTTCCAGTCGATGCGCAGCCAGGCCATGTCCCAGCTGGTGTGGTCGGCGTAGCCGACGCGGAACAGCGGGAAGGGCGTTGTCCCGACCGGCTCGCGGGCCCGCCAGTAGAAGCTGAGCGTGCCGCGCTGGGCGTAGATGTTGCCCGGCGCCATCCAGCTGAGAGTCTCGTCGCCGGACGCCTCGATATAGGGCCCGTGGACCGGGTCCTTCTGGATCTTGACCTTGTCGGCGAAGTTGGGGACGGCCACGCCGCCCGCGACGTCGGCGGTCAGGCCCTTGTCGCCGGTCAGATGGAACAGCAGGCCGCCATCGCTCTGCTGGGCGTCAGCGGCGTGGGCGAAGGCCGGAACGGCCGTCAGCGCGGCCGACAGCAACAGGGCGGCCCGGAGGGTCTGGTTTACGCGGGCCACTCGCCCCTCCCTAGAAACGCTCGTATCGAGTCTTGTTTTGGAAACCGGTGTCATTCAGGGCCACGCTAATTTCAAGACGTTGCAGGTTTGTTTCGGACCGCGAGGGTTTCGCGGGCCTTGTCCATGTCCAGGGCGCCGTCCCACTTGGCGATGGCCACGGTGGCGACGCTGTTGCCGATCAGGTTGGTCACGGCGCGCGCCTCGTTGAGGAAGCGGTCGACGCCCAGCAGCAGGACCAGGCCGCCGACCGGCACGGCGTGCAGGGTCGACAGGGTGGCGGCCAGGGTGATGAAGCCCGCGCCGGCCACGCCGGCCGAACCCTTGGAGGTCAGCAGCAGCACGGCCAGGATCACCAGCTGGTCCATCAGGCCCAGGTGGGTGTTGGTGGCCTGGGCGACGAACACCGTGGCCAGGGTCAGATAGATGCAGGTGCCGTCGGCGTTGAAGGTGTAGCCAGTCGGCAGGACCAGCCCGACCACCGGCTTGGCGCAGCCCAGGTCCTCCAGCTTCTGCATCAGCCGGGGCAGCACGGCCTCGGTCGAGCAGGTGCCCAGCACCACGAAGATCTCCTCGCGGATGAAGCGCAGGAAGGCCCAGAACGGCAGGCCGGCGGCCCGCATCACCCCGCCCAGCACCACCACCACGAAGAACAGGCTGGTGACGTAGAGGGCGACCAGCAGGTGGGCCAGCGACCACAGGGTGCCGATCCCGTACTTGCCGATCGTGAAGGCCACGCCCGCGCCGGCGCCCAGCGGGGCCAGGCGCATGACCATCCCCACGACCTTGAAGATCGCCTCCAGGAACAGGTCCAGCATCTCGACCAGCGGCTTGGCGCGCGCGCCCATCTGGCTGATCCCGGCCCCGATCAGGACCGACAGCAGGATGACCTGCAGCATCGCGCCCTTGGCGAAGGCGTCGACCAGGGTGGTGGGGATGATGTCCATCAGGAACGGCACGACGCCCTGTTCCTTGGCCGCCTCGGTGAAGCTGGCCAGGGCGTGGCCGTCGAGGTTGGACGCGTCGATGTTCATGCCCGCGCCGGGCTTGAGCAGGTTGACGACGATCAGCCCGATGACCAGGGCGATGGTCGACAGCACCTCGAAATAGACCAGCGCCTTGACGCCGATCCGGCCCACCTCCTTGAGGTCGCCCATCTTGGCCATGCCGACCACCACGGTGCCGAAGATGATCGGCGCCAGCAGCATCTTGATCAGCTTGATGAAGCCGTCGGCCAGGGGTTTCAGCGCCGTCCCGACGTGGGGGAACCACAGACCGACGAGAGCGCCGATCAGGATGGCGATCAGCACCTGGACGTAGATCTGGGAGAGCAGTCTCTTGAGCGTCGGAATGGTCGTTTCCCCTTGAAGGAAGCCCGGCGTTGGACCGTCGGGTCTTCTGGTCGTGCGGTGTTCTAGGCGGCCTTGATGCTGGCCAGGGTCACGTCCTCGGTCAGGGTCCGCATCAGGGCGATCAGCTCCGACTTGGCCTCGAAGCCGACGCCCGGGACGTCGGGCAGGCCGACATAGCCGTTCTCGACCGCGATGCCGTCCGCGAAGCCGCCGAACGGCTTGAAGACGTCCGGATAGGACTCGTTGCCGCCCAGGTGCAGGCCGGCGGCGATGTTCAGCGACATCTGGTGCCCCCCGTGCGGCACGATCCGACGCGACGACCAGCCGTTCTGGTCGAGGACCTCGAGCGTTCGCAGATATTCGACAAGGCCGTATGACAGCGCGCAGTCGAACTGCAGGTAGTCGCGGTCGGGGCGCATGCCGCCGTGGCGCAGCAGGTTGCGGGCGTCCTGGTGCGAGAACAGGTTCTCGCCGGTGGCCATGGGCAGCTCGTAGTGCTTCGAGAGCTCGGCCTGCAGGGCGTAGTCCAGCGGGTCGCCCACTTCCTCGTACCAGAACAGGTTGTAGGGCTTCAGGGCCTCGGCGTAGGCCAGGCCGGTCTCCAGGTCGAAGCGGCCGTTGGCGTCGACCGCCAGGTTCTGGCCGTCGCCGACGATCTCCAGCACCGACTCGATGCGGCGCAGGTCGACGTCCAGCGACGCGCCGCCGATCTTCATCTTCACGACCTTGTAGCCGCGGTCGCGATAGCTGCGCATCTCGGCCTGCAGCTGGGCGTCGTCCTTGCCCGGATAGTAGTAGCCGCCGGCGGCGTAGACCCAGACCTCGTCGTCGGCCTGGCCGCCGCGATAGCGGTCGGCCAGCAGGCGGTAGAGGGGCTTGCCGGCGATCTTGGCCACGGCGTCCCAGACGGCCATGTCCAGCGTGCCGACGGCGACCGAGCGCTCGCCGTGCCCGCCGGGCTTCTCGTTCGTCATCAGGGTCTTCCAGATGGCGAACGGGTCGAGGTTGTCGTTGTCCTGGTCGATCAGGCTGTCCGGCGCGGCCTCGGCCAGGCGCGGCAGGAAGCGCTCGCGCATCAGGGCGCCCTGGCCGTACCGGCCGTTGGAATTGAAGCCGTAGCCGATCACCGGCTTGCCATCGCGCACCACATCGGTGATGACGGCGACGACCGAGCAAGTCATCTTCGAGAAGTCGATATAGGCATTGGCGATCGGCGAGGCGATGGAAACGGTCTTCTCGCGGATGTCGAGGATACGCACGGTGTTCTCCAGTTGGTGACTGGACCCTAGGCAAGCGGAAAACCGCGAGCCAATGCCGTTCTCGGCGATCGCTATGCGCAACAGGCATCATCTATGGAATTGATCTGGCTCGAAGATTTCGTCGCCCTGGCCGAGACGGGGAACTTCTCGCGGGCGGCCGAGAACCGGCACGTGACCCAGCCCGCCTTCAGCCGCCGGGTGCGGGCCCTGGAGGACTGGGTGGGCGCGCCGCTGTTCGATCGGGCCACCCCGGGCGTCACCCTGACCGCCGCCGGCCAGCAGTTCCGCACGGGCGCCGACGAGCTGATCCGCCGGATCATCCAGCTGCGCCGCGAGAGCCGCGAGGCGGGCGGGCAGGAGGCGGCCACCCTGCGCTTCGCCGCCACCCACGCCCTGTCCTTCACCTTCTTCCCGCAATGGATGCGCGACCTGGAGGCCGGGACCAACATGGGTCCGATCCGGCTGATCTCCGACAGCATGCAGGCCTGCGAGGAACTGATGATGCACGGCGAGGCGCAGTTCCTGCTGTGCCATCACCACGCCGCCGCGCCCAGCCGGTTCGGGGCTCAGTTCCGCTCGGCGGTGGTCGGTCAGGACGCCCTGGCGCCGTTCTCGGCGCCGGACGCCGACGGCAAGCCGCGCTGGAGCCTGATCGACGGCGCCGAGGAGGTCCCGTACCTGGCCTATAGCGACGAGTCGGGCCTGGGGCGGATCGTCGAGGCCCAGCGCTTCGCCGACCGCATCCAGGGGCTGCGCACGGTGTTCTCGGCGCGGCTGGCGGCCAGCCTGATGACCATGGCGCGCGAGGGCAGGGGCGTGGCCTGGCTGCCGGTCAGCCTGGTCGAGACCGAGGTCGCCCTGGGACGGCTGGTGCGGGCCGGCGGGGTCGATCTGGAGATCCCGGTCGACATCCGGGTCTTCCGCCCGATCACCCGCCAGAGCCCGGCCGCCGAGGCCTTCTGGAGCGAGCTGGCGGCGCGATAAAAAGAAAGGGCGCCGATGGGGGGGACTATCGGCGCCCTGGTGTCACAGAGATGGACGTGGGTCGCCCCTGACGGCGACGTGTGCAACTTAGGGTTTCGAGGCGATGGCCGCCAATGCCGAAACGGCCTAGCGCCATGCCTGATCGGCATGGCTCTTCAACCGCTCATCGCGGCGAATGCCGGGACCCAGGTCCCAAAGCGGTGTGGCTGATTGGAGAGGCTCAACGCTCGTGGCGTCAGCTTCAAAGCTTTTCCATCTGGGTCCCGGCATTCGCCGGGATGAGCGGAGTTGGGGGGCTTATTTCACCGACCCGCCGGCCTCGACGTTGAACGACTTGCCGTCCGCGGCCGCCACCGTGGTCCTGGCCGTCGTGACGGCGGCGTTGCGGACCAGCAGGCCGCGCTTGGCCTCGATGCGGACATTGCGCAGGGTCAGGCCCGCGATCGGGCGCTCAGGCAGGCCCACGGCGATGCCGGCCAGGTCGGCGCCGGTGGCGGTCAGGCCGTCGACCACGATCCCGTCCATGTCCGGCGTCTTGTCGGGGACCACCGGCTGGGCCGCGTCGTCCGGCCCCGGCCAGATCTGGTTGCCCAGGATGAAGCCGCCGGGCTTCAGCTGGGCGCTGGCGGCCTTGATGTCGAGCGGGCGGTATTCGTAGTAGCTGGTGAAGACCAGCGGGGTCTCCACGTCGGTCATGCGATTGTCCTTGAACACCACGTCGCGGACCTTGCCGCCCTTGCCGCGCATGGTCTTGATCCGCAGGCCGTACATCGAGCCGTCGAAGCTGTTGTTCTCGACCCGCACGCGGGCCACGCCGCCGCTGGTGCCGCTGCCGATGCAGATGCCGCGGCCCGCCAGGATGGTGTTGCCCGAGATCAGGATGTCGGACGACACCGCGTCCGGATAGCGGGCGTCCGGCCCGTTCGACTTCACCGCCACGATGTCGTCGCCGACGCTGATGACGTTGTTGGTGATCACCACGTGGCGGCTGTTGATCGGGTCGATGGCGTCGGTGTTCGGAGCGCTGGACGGGGCGGTGATCCGTACACGGTCGATCGTCACGTGGTCGCTGTCGTTCAGCACCAGGTGGAACGACGGCGAGTTCTCGATCCGCACGCCTTCGAAGCGGACATTGGTGCTGTGGCTGACCAGGATCAGGCGCGGACGGTCGTCCTTCTGCTGCTGGCGTGCCTGGCCGTCGGTGGCGAAGTTGGGGCTGGAGCGCCAGATCGCCCGGATGCGCTCCCACCAGACCGCGCCTTGGCCGTCGATCAGGCCCTCGCCGACCACGGCGACGTTGTCGGCGTCCTTGACGTTGATCAGCCCGGCCCGTTCGCCCTGCGGGAACAGGGCCGGGTCGGTGGCGGCCAGCACCTCGGCGCCCTTCTGGATCTCGAGCCGGATGTTGGACTTCAGCCAGATCGGGCCGATCAGATATTCGCCGCGCACCACCCGCACCGTGCCGCCGCCGGCCTTGGCGCAATCGTCGATGGCGGACTGGAAGGCCTCGGTGTCGAACCAGATGCGCGTGCCGCCGGCCCCGTGCTCGCGCACGTCGCAGACCTTGTCGGGGAAGCGGTTGACCGATTGGGCGTGGGCGGCGGTCCCGGCCAGGGCGGCGAGCGCGGCGGAGGCGAGCATCAGGCGGCGCGCGGTCGAGGTCTTCATCGGTCGGTCATCCCTAAGGTTCGTCGCGACGGCTGCGCGTCGCTGGCGGCGGCGTAGTCTAGGGCGCGTCGCGGTTCAGCGCCCATGCCGATGACGGTCGAGGTCATGCCGAACGGGCATGGCCCGGCCGGGACTTCAATCCAGCTTGCGGCCGTCCAGCCAGGTCTCGATCAGCTTGGCCGCCTCGGCGCTGTGCTTCTCCAGCATCAGCATGTGGCCGTCGCCGTGCAGGCCGTGGTCGGCCATGCGGACGAGGTCGGTCTTCACCCCGGCCTGGGTCAGGTAGCGCGCCGTGCAGTGGTCGTAGCCGGCGTGGTACGAGGCCTCCGACATCAGGATCATGACCGGGAAGCGCGACAGGTTCGCCAGCCTCCGCGCCGGCTCGGCCTGCCGCCAGCAGCGGACCAGGTCGGGGTGCTCAGGCGCGGCCTCCTGGACCCTGGCCAGGTCGGCGGGGTCGGCCAGGGGCGGATCGTAGGTCAGGGGCGTGGTCGTCAGGCCCCAGGGACGCGAGAGCTTGTCCGGATCGCTGTCGCCCCACGGCGGCGGGGCGCCGAAGAACGGCGGGCCGCTGGTCTCGACCGCGACGATGGCCTTGACCAGGTCCGGCCGCGCCTCGCCGATCGCCCAGCCGAACGCGCCGGACTGCGAGTGGGTGACGATCACGGCCGGGCCGATCCTGTCGAGCAGGGCCGCGCCCGCGTCGGCCACCAGCTTGGCCGAGACGCCGCCGCCCGTGCTCGAGACCTGCGAGGCGTAGAACTGGTCGAAGATCGGGTCGCCCGGCCTGCCGGTGGTCCCGGGCCACTGGTCGTGCAGCCGGGCCTGGGGCCAGCCCTGGGGCTGGCCGTCCTGGGGCGGGAAGTCCTGCGGAGCGGTGAAGCGCTTGGCGACGAAGTCCGGCGGCTGGCGGTTGGCCGGGCCGTAGGCCTTCTCGTCGTAACCCGAGGCGCCGCGCCCCGGCTGGTCCATCAGATAGACCGCCCAGCCCTGGTCGACGAACTGCTTGGCCCAGCCGGGGCGGCCGTCCGGCGTCGACAGGAAGTTGGTGATGGTCTGGCCGGCGCCGGGGATGAACACCAGGGCCGTCTTGTGCCGCCGCTTGGCGGGCGTCAGGTACAGCACGTGGGCCTGGCCGGTCATGACCTTGCCGCCCTCGGCGTAGTGGCCGCCGACGAAGAAGGTCCCGACCTCGGCGATCGCGGGGGAGGGCGCGGCGGCCTGTACGGGCGCCGCCGTCGACAGGCCCAGCGCCGCCGCCATCGCCAAGCCGCGCCAGCCTCGAATGCTCGCCATCGTCAACGCCTCCCTTTTTGACGCGCAGCCTGGGCCGGGCGAGGGGCGATGGCCAATGCCGAACCGATCTCGCGCCATGCCCGTTCGGCATGGCACGAGACTTGAGGCGCAATCTCGGCGACCGAATACCTTAGTAAAATCAACGACAAAACAGTTGTCATCCCGGAAGCCCCGCAGGGGCTGTCCGGGACCCAGGGGACCGGGCCGATGCGGTGCAGCCGCCCCTGGGTCCCGGACAAGCGCTGCGTGCTTTCCGGGATGACAACTGAAATTCGAAGCTTCTGCGCCCCGGGGAACGAATTCAGTGCGCGAACAGCGCCAGCGGCACCGCGTCGGCCATGGCCTTGTAGCCGGCCAGCGAGGGGTGCAGGCCGTCGCCGGAGTCGAAGGCCGGCGACAGCTTGCTGGGGTTGGCCGGGTCGGCCGTCAGCTTGTCGAAGTCGATCACCGCGTCGAAGCGGCCGGGCGTGCGGATCCAGGCGTTGATCGCCTGGCGGTCCTGCTCGTTGGCCGCGTCGGGGTGGTAGTAGCCCGAGCCGCCGAACGGCATGACCGTGGCGCCGTAGACCTTGATCCCGCGCTCGCGGGCCCGGCGGATCATCTGGTCGTACGAGGCGATCATCCGGGCCACCAGGGCGGCGTGGGCCTCGGGCGTGGCGGGCTGGTCGCGGGTCAGGGTGCCCAGGTCGTTCACGCCCTCCAGCAGGATCACGTACTTCACGCCGGCCTGGTTGATCACGTCGCGGTCGAAGCGGGCCAGGGCGTTGGGGCCCAGGCCGTCCAGCAGCAGGCGGTTGCCGCCGATGCCGGCGTTCAGCACGCCCACGCCCTTGGTACGCGGGTCGGCCTGCAGGCGGGCGGCCAGGATGTCGGGCCAGCGGTTGTTGCCGTTGGTGGTGACGCCGTAGCCGTCGGTGATCGAGTCGCCGAAGGTCACCAGGCTGGCCCCGGCGGCGCGCTGGACGTCGACGCCCGCGATCACGAACCAGCGGTCCAGCGACTTGGCGTTCGTCAGCTCGGCGGCGGTCAGCTGGTCGCCGGAGGCGAACCACGAGGTGGTGCGCGAGCCGGGGTGGCTGGTCTGCTGGGCGGGCGGCGCGCCGTCGAAGCGGATCGTGATCGCCAGGTTGGCCAGGGGCGCGGCCGGGAAGTCGATGGGGTCGGACAGGTATTCGGCCCCGGCCGGGATCGTCGTCTCCGGGCGGCCGGAGAAGGTCAGGGCGCGGTCGCTGGCCGGGTCGATGCGGGCCGAGCCGGGGGCGGCGGCCAGGGCCACGTGGACGCCGGCCAGCTTCAGCGGCTCGGTCCCGAAGGCGTTGGACAGCTTGATGCGGATCTTGCCGCCGCCGGTGCTGAGCCGCAGCGTCTGGCGCAGCGTGCCGTCGGCGACGTCGGCGGCGGGCAGGGCGTCCTTGGCGGCGGGAATCATCTGGGCCGTGGCCCACGAGGCGACCCAGCGCTCGCTCTGCGCCGGCTTGGCGGGCGCGGCCCAAGCGACCGTGGGCGCGATCGAGATAGGGCCGGCGCCGATCGAAAGCGCGATCGCCAGCCCGACCAGGGCGCGTTTACCGATATCCATGCTTCCTCCAAGCCCGTCCGACGAAGGGTCTTTGTCTGCTCGCCCCCCGACTCTGGGGGATGGAATGAGACCGGTACCATAAAAAACTTGAGTGGTCAGACCTCTCCTTCCATACTGTGGGCCAACGTCGGCGAGCAACGCCGCCACCGTCCGTTCGACGGTCCGTTCCATCGTGGGGAAACGAAAGAGATCATGAGCCAGACCGTCACCCGCCGCACGCTCGGCGTCAGCCTGGCCGCCCTGGCCGCCGCCACCTCGACCCTCGCCCGCGCCGCCGCGCCCAAGGGCGGGAAGGGCGACAAGCCCCTCTACAAGGACCCGACCCAGTCGGTGGAGCTGCGCGTCCGCGACCTGCTCTCGCGCATGACCCTGGAGGAGAAGGCCGCCCAACTGGTCGGGATCTGGCTGACCAAGAACAAGATCCAGACCGACGCCGGCGAGTTCTCGCCGGAGGCGGCCAGCAAGAATTTCCCCAACGGCCTGGGCCAGATCTCGCGCCCGACCGACCGCAAGGGCCTCAAGCCCGCCACGGTGGTCGACGCCGCCGCCGGCGCCGACGACGGCTCGGTCAACCGCAACGCCAAGGAAACCGCCCGCTACATCAACGCCGCCCAGAAGTGGGCGATGGAGAAGACCCGCCTGGGCGTCCCGCTGCTGATGCACGACGAGGCCCTGCACGGCTATGTGGCGCGCGACGCCACCAGCTTCCCGCAGGCCATCGCCCTGGCCTCGACCTTCGACACCGAGATGACCGAGAAGGTCTTCGCCGTCGCCGCCCGCGAGATGCGCGCCCGCGGCTCGAACATCGCCCTGGCCCCGGTGGTCGACGTGGCCCGCGATCCGCGCTGGGGCCGCATCGAGGAGACCTACGGCGAGGACCCGCACCTGTGCGCCGAGATCGGCCTGGCGGCGATCCGCGGCTTCCAGGGCAAGACCCTGCCGCTGGCCCCCGACAAGGTGTTCGTCACCCTCAAGCACATGACCGGCCACGGCCAGCCCGAGAACGGCACCAATGTCGGCCCGGCCCAGATCGCCGAGCGCACCCTGCGCGAGAACTTCTTCCCGCCGTTCGAACGGGCGGTGAAGGAGCTGCCCGTCCGCTCGGTCATGCCGTCGTACAACGAGATCGACGGCGTGCCCTCGCACGCCAACCGCTGGCTGCTGACCCACATCCTGCGCGAGGAGTGGGGCTACAAGGGCTCGGTCCAGAGCGACTACTTCGCCATCAAGGAGCTGATGGCCCGCCACAAGATGACCGACAACCTGGCGGACACGGCCGTGATGGCCATGAACGCCGGCGTCGACGTCGAGCTGCCGGACGGCGAGGCCTACGCCCTGCTGCCCGAGCTGGTGAAGTCGGGCCGCATCCCCCAGGCCGCCGTCGACCAGGCCGTCGAGCGCGTCCTGGCGATGAAGTTCGAAGGCGGCCTGTTCGAGAACCCTTACGCCGACGAGAAGACGGCCGACGCCAAGACCGCCGCGCCCGACGCGATCGCCCTGGCCCGCGAGGCCGCCCGCAAGGCCGTCGTGCTGCTGAAGAACGACAAGGGCCTGCTGCCGCTGGACCCCTCCAAGTTCAAGCGCATGGCCCTGTTGGGCACCCACGCCAAGGACACCCCGATCGGCGGCTACAGCGACATCCCGCGCCACGTGGTGTCGATCCTGGACGGCCTGCAGGCCGAGGCCAAGAAGAGCGGCTTCGCCCTGGACTACGCCGAGGCGGTGCGGATCACCGAGAGCCGCGTCTGGGCCCAGGACGAGGTCAAGCTGGTCGACCCGGCCGTCAACGCCAAGCTGATCGCCGAGGCCGTCGAGGTGGCCAAGAAGGCCGACATCGTCGTCATGGTGCTGGGCGACAACGAGCAGACCAGCCGCGAGGCCTGGGCCGACAACCACCTGGGCGACCGCGACAGCCTGGACCTGATCGGCCAGCAGAACGACCTGGCCAAGGCGATCTTCGACCTGGGCAAGCCCACGGTGGTGTTCCTGCTGAACGGCCGTCCGCTGTCGGTGAACCTGCTGGCCGAGCGGGCCGACGCCCTGGTCGAGGGCTGGTACCTGGGCCAGGAGACCGGCAACGCCGCCGCCGACATCCTGTTCGGCCGCGCCAATCCCGGCGGCAAGCTGCCGGTCAGCATCGCCCGCGACGTGGGCCAGCTGCCGATCTACTACAACCGCAAGCCCACCGCCCGCCGCGGCTACCTGTTCGACGAGACGACGCCGCTCTATCCGTTCGGTTTCGGCCTGTCGTACACGACGTTCGACATCTCGGCCCCGCGTCCGGCCAAGGACCAGATCGGGACCAACGAGAGCGTCAAGGTCGAGATCGACGTGACCAACACCGGCAAGGTCGCCGGCGACGAGGTGGTCCAGCTCTACATCCACGACGAGGCCGCCTCGGTGACCCGTCCGCTGCTGGAGCTGAAGCACTTCAAGCGCGTGACCCTGGCCCCCGGCGCCAAGCAGACGGTGACCTTCGAGGTCTCGCCGCTGGACCTGTCGCTGTGGAACCTGGACATGAAGCGCGTGGTCGAGCCGGGCAAGTTCACCCTGCTGTCGGGCCCGAACTCGGCCCAGCTGAAGCCGGCGACGCTGACGGTCGCCTAGGGCGCGGGGCCCCCTCAGTCGCTCCGCGACAGCTCCCCCAGAGGGGGAGCATCTGTTCGGCGCAGATCCTCCCCCTCTGGGGGAGGTGGCCCGAAGCGCCGGAGGGGGGCGCGCGAAGTATGCTTACGGGGAGTTCGCCCATGATCCGCACCGCCGTTTCCGCCCTGGCCCTGGCCGCCGCCCTGGCGGTCGGGGTGGCTATCGCCGCGCCCGCCCGGGCCGGCGAGCCGGCGGCGGTCTCCGCCACACCGGCGGCCGGCGCCTTCCCGCTGATCGCCGCCGGGCGCTCGGCGCGGATCGAGACCGACGTCACCGACTGGCCGGGCGTGCTGCGCGCGGTCAACGACGTCCGCGGCGACCTCTCCAAGCTGTCGGCCGACGCCCGGCCGGCGCAGGACGCGCCGGTGGTGATCATCGGCACGATCGGCAAGAGCGCCGTCATCGACGCCCTGATCGCTTCGGGGAAGCTCGACGTCACCGGGGTCAAAGGCCAGTGGGAGGCCTTCGTCCAGCAGGTGGTCGAGAACCCGCGTCCGGGCGTGGCCCGGGTCCTGGTCATCGCCGGCGCCGACAAGCGCGGCACGATCTTCGGCGCCTACGACCTGATCGAGCGGGCCGGCGTCTCGCCCTGGAGCTGGTGGGCCGACGCGCCGATCCCGGTGAAGGACCAGGCCTATGTCGCCGCCGGCCGGCGTGTGCTGAAGCCGGCGGTCAAGTATCGCGGCATCTTCCTCAACGACGAGGACCCGGCGCTGTCGGGCTGGGCCCAGCAGCGGTTCGGCGGGGTGAACCACGAGTTCTACGCCAAGGTCTTCGAGCTGACCCTGCGCCTGAAGGGCAACTTCCTGTGGCCGGCCATGTGGGGCAAGTCGATCTATGACGACGACCCGCTGAGCGCGCCCCTGGCCGACGAATACGGCGTGGTGCTGGGCACCTCGCACCACGAGCCGCTGGGCCGCGCCCACGTCGAGTGGGAGCGCTACGGCCAGGGCCCGTGGGACTACGGCAAGAACCCCGACAAGCTGCGCGACTTCTGGCGCGAGGGCGTCAAGCGGATGGGGGCGAACGAGAGCGTCCTGACCGTGGGCATGCGCGGCGACGGCGACGAGCCGATGACCCAGGGCACGGCGACCAAGCTCCTGGAGACCATCGTCGCCGACCAGCGCAAGATCATCGGCGAAGTGACGGGAAAACCTCCGGAAAGCAGCCCGCAGGTCTGGGCGCTCTACAAGGAGGTGCAGGACTATTACGACGCCGGCATGCGCGTGCCCGACGACGTGACCCTGCTGTTCTCGGACGACAACTGGGGCGACATCCGGCGGCTGCCGGAACCGGGCAAGACCCGGCCGGGCGGCTACGGCGTCTACTACCACTTCGACTATGTGGGCGGGCCGCGGAACTACAAGTGGCTCAACACCAACCAGGTCTCGCGCACCTGGGAGCAGATGAAGCTGGCCCGCGACTACGGCGCCGACCGGCTGTGGATCGTCAATGTGGGCGATCTCAAGCCCATGGAGCTGCCGACCGAGTTCTTCCTCGACATGGCCTGGGACCCGGACGCCATGACGGTGGGCAAGATGGCCGGCTTCACCCGCGACTGGGCCGCCGCCCAGTTCGGTTCCGAGCACGCCGACGAGATCGCCGCCCTGCTGGACGGCTACACGCGTCTGAACGCCCGCCGTAAGCCCGAGCTGATCGACGGCTCGACCTTCAGCCTGGTCAATTTCCGCGAGGCCGAGCGGGTCGAGGCCGAGTGGGCCGACCTGGAGCGCCGCGCCGACGCCCTGCGCCGCGTGCTGCCGAAGGACCAGGACGACGCCTTCTTCCAGCTGGTCTGGTTCCCGATCCAGGCCAGCGCCAACCACACCCGGCTCTACATCGCCACCGGCCGCAATGCGCTGTACGCCAAGCAGGGGCGGATGGCGGCCAACGCCGAGGCGGGCAAGGTCCAGGCCCTGTTCGCCCGCGACGCCGAGCTGGTGCGCCAGTGGGACGAGGACCTGGCCGGCGGCAAGTGGCGCAAGATGATGAGCCAGACCCACATCGGCTACACCTACTGGCAGCAGCCGCCGAGCAACGTGATCCCGGCGACCGTGGCGGTGAAACCCGCCGCCGGCTGGGGCGTCGCGGTCGAGGGCCGGGCGGACGTGGTGGCCGACGCCGCCGACCTGCCGCCCCTGGCCCGCGACGGCGCCGCCGGCCGCTGGATCGACGTGTTCAACCGGGGCGCCGCGCCCCTGGCCTTCAGCGCCAAGGCCGGCGAGCCCTGGCTGAAGGTCGCGTCCGGCCCGGCCGCCGCCAATGGCGACACGCGGCTGGAGGTTTCGGTCGACTGGAAGGCCGCCCCGGCCTCGGCGCGCCGGGTCCCGATCGTCCTGACCGGCGCCGACGGCAAGACGGTGACGGTCACGGCGGTGGTCGACGGCGTGCCGCGCAAGACCGCCAAGGGCGCCTTCGTCGAGGCCGGCGGACCGCTGGCCATCGAGGCCGAGCACCATGCGGCGGCTGCAAGCGCGGGCGGCGTCTCCTGGACGACCATCCCGGGCCTGGGCCGGACCCTGTCGGGCGTGACCAGTTCGCCCTCGACCGCGCCGTCCAGCGCGCCGGGGCAGGGGGCTTTCCTCGACTACGCCGTCGACCTGGAGCAGGCGGGCGACTTCGACCTGCGGGTCTTCACCGCGCCCAGCCTGGACTTCCGGGGCGGGACCGGTCTGCGCTACGCCGTTTCGCTGGACGACGCCCCGCCGGTGATCGCCAACCTGCACGAGGGCGAGACCCGCACGGGCGAGGGCCAGAAGAGCTGGGAGAAGGCCGTGGCCGACAATACCCGCGTCCAGACGATCCGGCTGACCGCGGCCAAGGCCGGCGCCCACCGCATCCGGCTGTGGCGCGTCGATCCCGGCGTGGTGTTCGAGCGGCTGGTGATCTCGCGCGGCGAGCTGCCGGCGAGCTATCTGGGGCCGGTGGAAGGCGTGCGGCGCTAGGGCTTTGTTTCGATCCCGGGCCCTGCGATAGTCGGGGCGAGACGAGGAGGCTGAAGATGCGTCCTTTCCCGTTGAGGCTCGCGATCCTGGCCCTCGCCGTTACAGGTGCTGGGGGCCTGCTGGCCGGGGCCGTCCAGGCCCAGCCCGCGCCGGGCGGGCGGAGCTGGGGCAAGCCCGGGATCTCGTTCCTGCAGTACCGCACCGACGCCGTCGAATGCGCCTGGCTGGCGGGCAGCGCCACGCCGGTCTCCGTGCCCACGGTCGATCAGGTGTTCGCGATGGACGGCCAGGACATCTTCGAGGTGATCGAGAGCGCCAAGCGCAGCCAGTACCGCACCTTCAACAACGTCGCCGACCAGCTGGAACCGGCGCTGGAGACCTGCCTGCGGGGCCGGGGCTACCGGCCGTTCAAGCTGACCGACGTGCAGGACGCCCAACTGAAGCAGCTGAAGCGCGGCTCGACCTCGCGGCATCGCTACCTCTACGGTCTGGCGATCGATCCGGACGTGCTGAAGGGGCAGGGGCTGTAGGGCTCCAGGTCCCCAGGCGCCGCCGGCGGCGAGGAGGAGCTGGGCATGTTCGACGTCGCCGGATCCTGGACGCGGTTCGTCCCGATCGGCCGCTGGCTTCCGGCCTATCGCCGCAGCTGGCTCTCCGCGGACATCCTGGCGGGGCTGGCGCTATGGGCGGTCATGGTCCCCGAGGGCATGGCCTATGCCGGGATCGTCGGCGTGCCGGCGATCATGGGTCTCTACACCCTAACCCCGCCCCTGATCGCCTACGCCCTGTTCGGGACCTCGCGTACGCTGGTGGTCGGTCCGGACACCGCCACAGGCGTGATCTCGGCCCTGACGGTGGGGGCGCTGGCGGCGCGGGGCTCGGCGGACTTCGGGGCCCTGACCGGCACGCTGGCCGTGCTGATCGGCGTGTTCTTCCTGCTGTTCGGCCTCCTGCGGCAGGGATGGATCGCCGCCTTCATCGCCACGCCGGTGATGCGCGGTTTCATCGAGGGGCTGATCTGCGTCACCATCCTCGGCCAGGTCGCGCCGCTGCTGGGCCTGCACGGCGTCCAGGGCGACGTCTTCGAGAAGCTGCGGTTCATCGCGCGGAGCCTGGACCAGGTCGCGCCCGCGGCGGCCCTGACCGGCCTCCTGAGCCTGGCGGCGATGCTGGCGCTGCGCCGCCTTTCGCCCCGGCTGCCCGCCGCCCTGATCGTCGCCGTGGCCGGCGCGGCGCTGGTGGCGCTGCTGGGGGCGACGGCGGCGGGGGTCAGCGTGGTCGGGCCGCTGCCGTCGGGCCTGCCGCACCTGACCCCGCCGCGCGTGTCGCCGGACCTGCTGTTGGCCCTGACCCCCGGGGCGCTGTCCATCGTGCTGGTGGGCTACGCCGAGGCGCTGGGCGCCGCCCGGGCCGACGCGGACGGCGACGACGTCGATCCGAACCAGGAGCTGATCGCCCACGGCTTCGCCAACCTCCTGAGCGGCGTCCTCGGCGGCTTCCTGGCGGTCGGCAGCCTGTCCAAGACCTCGGTCGCCATCGGCGCCGGCGCCCGGACCCAGGTCGCCAACCTGGTCGCGGCCTTGCTGTGCTTCCTGACCCTGATCTTCCTGACGCCCCTGTTCCACGGACTGCCGCACCCGACCCTGGCCGCGATCGTCATCGCCGCCATGCTCCACTTGTCCAAGCCCGCCTACCTGCGCCGGCTGGCGGTCGAGGCGCCCGGGGAATTCGCCATGATGGTCGTGGTGATCGCCGGCGAGCTGGTCCTGGGCGTGATGCAGGGGATCGCTCTTGGCGTGCTGCTCTCGCTCCTGATGCTGATCTACAAGGCCAGCCATCCGAAGAGCGCGGTGCTGGGCAAGCTGCCCAAGGAGCAGGCCTATCGCGACATCCGCCTGCACCCCGACGCCCGGACCTTCCCCGGACTGCTGATCTTCAATCCGGGCGGGGACCTGTTCTTCGCCAGCGCCGGCCATTTCGAGCGCGAGCTGAAGGCGGCCGTGGCCAAGGCGTCGCCGCCGATAGGACACGTGCTGATCGACGCCAGCGCGATCAGCCTGGTCGACACCAGCGCGTGCGACGTCCTCCTACGCGTGATCCGTGGCCTGAAGGACGACGGCGTCTTGGTCGCCTTCGCCCGCGTGCGCGACCCGATCAAGGACCGGCTGCAGCGCGCCGGGATCGTCGACGCCGTGGGGGAGGGGGCGTTCTATGATCGCCTGACCGACGGCGTGACCGCCGCCCTGGGCCATCGGGTCGCCTGAAGGCGCCTAGAGGCAGGCGTCCCGGACGATGGTGGCGTCGAAGGTGTCGGGCTCGGGGGCGGTCCAGGCGGCCTCGGTGAAGCCCAGGGCCTGAGCCTGGCCCTCCAGGTTGTTGTCGGCGTGGCGATAGGCCTTCAGCCTGCGGAAGACCTGCCGGGCGCAGTCGACCTCCTCGACCAGCTTTTCCGAGCGGTAGGGCGCCAGGGCGACGCCGTCGGCGGCGTCGGTCTGGACGGCCTGGTACTCGTGGCGGATCCAGACCTCCTGGTAGGGCGAGCCCGGCGGATTGGCGGCGGTCTTGGCGAAGACCAGGATCGAGCGGTCCTGGACGCCGCCGATGAACGGCCAGTCGCGCGGCTGGACCTTGTCGGCCCACAGCGGGATCGGGCGGGTCGCCTGCTTCTCGGGCGAGACGGTCACCGGGGCGACGGCCGTGGGGGCCTCCTGGAGGGGAGCCGTCTGCAGCATCAGGATCAGACCGAGCATGACCGCCTCCCGGGGATAGCGCTGTCAGATGGCGACGCGCTTGGCGATGGCGCTGCGCCGGGCGCCGGTCTCCTGCTTGGCCCGTTCGACGGCTTCCGTCTCGGTGGCGTGCAGCAGGTGGTCGATGACGCGTTCCAGGTGGTCGCGCATGGCCTGGCGGGCGGCGGCCGGGTCGCGGGCCTTCAGGGCCTCGAACACCCGGCGGTGTTCGACGATGCGCGGCTCCAGCCCCATGCCGCGGGCGCGGGTCAGGATGTTGCGGGCCAGGGGCGAGCGGTTGCGCCAGTCCCACAGGTTCTCGATCGTGGCGATGATCGCGCCGTTCCCGGAGGCGCGGGCGATGACCATGTGGAACTCGCGGTCGGCGTCCTCGCCGAGGATCTCCTCCTCGCGGGCCATGCGCTCCATCAGCGCCTCGAGCTCCTGGATCTGGTCGTCGGTGATGGCGGTGGCGGCCAGGGCGGCGGCCTCGCCCTCGAACAGGCGGCGGGCCTCGATCAGCTCGAACGCCCCGATCTCGAAGGCCGGCTCGGCGCTGGCCGGGGTGACCGGGCGCACGTCGCCGGTGACATAGATGCCCAGGCCGTGGCGGGCCTCGATCATGCCCAGCATTTCCAGGGCGATCATGGCTTCGCGCAGGGTGGGGCGGCTGACGCCGAACTGCTCGGCCAGCTCGCGTTCCGTGGGCAGGCGGTCGCCAAGCTTGTACTGGCCGCCCTCGATGGCCTCGGCGATCGAGTCGGCGATGCGGCGGTAGAGCTTGACGTTCTCGGCCATGTGTTTTCGTCAGTTTCTCGGCGGCGGACCCGAGGGCCCCTCAGACTCGCGATAGCATAACCGACCTGACCCGCGCGGGCTATTTTTGACACCGGTCTCCAAAGTCCGACTTTCGTCCTAAGGCCTTGGCGAAAAACGATGTCGGGACAGCCTCACCAGTCGTGCATGGAGCCGTCCTCGCGACGGGCGATGGGCAGGTAGGCGCGCTTGTAGGGGTGCTTGGCCGCTTCGGCCTCGTCGATGTCGACGCCCAGGCCGATCGCCTCGCCGGGATGCAGCATGCCGTCGGCGAAGCTGTAGGCGTGCGGGAACACCGCGTCGGTCGCCTCGGTGTGGCGCATGTATTCCTGGATGCCGAAATTGGGGATCGACAGGTCGAAATGCAGGGCCGCGGCCATGCAGACCGGCGACAGGTCGGTGGCCCCGTGGCAGCCGGTGCGCACGTGGTGCAGGTCGGCGAAGCTGGCGATCTTGCGCAGGTGGGTGATGCCCCCCGCATGGACCACCGTGGCGCGGATGTAGTCGATCAGCTGTTCCTCGATCAGCTGCTTGCAGTCCCAGATCGAGTTGAAGATTTCGCCCACCGCCAGCGGGGTGGTGGTGTGCTGGCGGATCAGGCGGAAGCTGGCCTGGTTTTCGGCGGGGACGGCGTCCTCCATCCAGAACGGCCGGTAGGGCTCCAGGTCCTTGCCCAGGCGCCCGGCCTCGATCGGCGTCAGGCGGTGATGGACGTCGTGCAGCAGGTGCAGGTCCCAGCCCAGCTTGTCGCGGGCCGCCTCGAACAGGGCGGGGGCGCTGCGCAGGTACTTCTCGGTCGACCACAGGCTTTCGGTCGGCAGGTCGCCGTCGGCCGGCTCGTAGAAGAACTTGTCCTTGGAGACGCCGTAGACGCCCTTCAGACCGGGCACGCCCGACTGCAGGCGGATGGCCTTGTAGCCCTTCTCGGCATAGGCCTGGGCGTTCTCGAGGGTCTCCTCGATCGTCGCGCCGTTGGCGTGGCCGTAGACCATCACGCCGGTGCGGCAGGCGCCGCCCAGCAGCTGGTACAGGGGCAGGCCGGCGATCTTGGCCTTGATGTCCCACAGGGCCATGTCGACCGCCGCGATGGCGGCCATGGTCACCGGGCCGCGACGCCAGTAGGCGCCCTTGTAGAGGTACTGCCAGATGTCCTCGATCTGATGGGCGTCGCGCCCGATCAGGCAGGGAATCACGTGATCGGCCAGATAGCTGGCCACGGCCAGTTCGCGGCCGTTCAGCGTGGCGTCGCCGACGCCGTGCACGCCGTCGCTGGTCTCGATCTTCAGGGTGACGAAATTGCGCCCCGGACAGGTGACGATGACGCGAGCGGCGGTGATCTTCGGCATGGGACGCTTTCGTTGACCCGACGTTGACGCAATTGGCAAAAGTCGGATGGTAGCGGTATCGGTCTAAATCAGACGGGGCAGTTGTCAACCTATTGGTCTGACCACTGGCGTCATGGTGTCTCGACCTTTGCTAAAGGTAGCGGTATCACAAGATCAAGACCGTCGCGCCCCCTCGCGTCGCACGGCATGCTGTCGTCAGGGAGAAAACATGCGTCTTGTGTCTTTCGTACGGGGGCTCTGCCTGGCGGCCGGCCTGTTTTCGGCGTCGCTGGCGGCTTCGGCGGCCCGCGCCGAGGACGGCTATGACCTGTGGCTGCGCTACCGGCCGCTGCCGGCGGCCCAGCGGCCCGCGGCCCGCCTGATCGCGCCTAGCGCCGACACGCCCACCCTGAAGGTCGCGCGCGCCGAGCTGCAGCGCGGGCTGGACGGCCTGGTCGGCGGCGCGCCGACCGCGGACGCCCCGTCGATCCTGCTGGGCACGCCGACCGGCTCGCCCGCCGTGGCGGCCCTGAACCTGCCGCTGAAGGGCGCGGGCGACGAGGGCTACCTGATCCGTACGGTCGGGAAGACCACCGTGATCGCCGCCAACAGCGACGTCGGCGTGCTGTACGGCGTCTTCGCCTATCTGCGCCTGGTCCAGACGGGGCAGGGCGTCGACACGCTGGACGTCCTGTCGGCCCCCAAGGTCAATCACCGCCTGCTGAACCACTGGGACAACCTGGACGGCCATGTGGAGCGCGGCTACGCCGGCGCCTCGCTGTGGGACTGGTGGAAGCTGCCCGACTACAAGGATCCGCGCTACGTCGACTACGCCCGCGCCAACGCCTCGATCGGGATCAACGGCACGGTGCTGAACAACGTCAACGCCAAGGCCGACAGCCTGACCGCGCCCTATATCGCCAAGGCCGCGGCCCTGGCCGACGTGTTCCGGCCGTACGGCATCAAGGTCTATCTGTCGGCCCGGTTCTCGGCCCCGATCGAGATCGGCGGCCTGAAGACCGCCGACCCGCTGGACCCGGCCGTGCGCGCCTTCTGGAAGGCCAAGGCCGACGAGATCTACAAGGTCATCCCCGACTTCGGCGGTTTCCTGGTGAAGGCCAATTCCGAAGGTCAGCCCGGTCCGCAGGACTACGGCCGCACCCACGTCGACGGGGCCAACATGCTGGCCGACGCCGTTGGGCCGCACGGCGGGATCGTGATGTGGCGGGCCTTCGTCTATTCGCACGAGCAGCCCGATGACCGCGCCAAGCAGGGCTACAGCGAGTTCAAGCCGTTCGACGGCCAGTTCCGCGACAACGTCATCGTCCAGGTGAAGAACGGGGCGATCGACTTCCAGCCGCGCGAGCCGTTCCACCCGCTGTTCGGCGCCATGCCCAAGACCAACCTGGGCATGGAGTTCCAGATCACCAAGGAATACCTCGGCTTCGCCACGCACCTGGTCTATCTGGGCCCGCTGTTCGAGGAGACCCTGAAGTCGGACACCTATGCCGAGGGCAAGGGTTCGACCGTGGCCAGGGTGGTCGACGGGACGCTGGACAGCCGCCCCCTGACCCTGATGGCCGGGGTCTCCAACATCGGCCGCGACCGCAACTGGACCGGCTCGCAGTTCGACCAGGCCAACTGGTACGTCTTCGGCCGCCTGGCCTGGGATCCGGAGGCCTCGACGCAGGACATCGCCGCCGACTGGGCGAAGATGACCTTCTCGACCGACCCGCGCTTCGTCGCTCCGACCGTGGCGATGATGATGGGCTCGCGCGAGGCGGCCGTGGACTACATGACCCCGCTGGGCCTGCACCACCAGATGGGCCGCAGCCACCACTACGGGCCCGGCCCCTGGGTGACGGGCGGCCCGCGCGCCGACTGGACCAGCGTCTACTACGCCAAGGCCGGCAAGGACGGGATCGGCTTCGACCGCACCGCCACGGGCAGCAACGCCACGGCCCAGTACGCGCCCGTCGTCGCCAAGCGCTTCTCGGACCTGAAGGCGATCGACGAGAAGGACCTGCTGTGGTTCCACCACCTGCCGTGGACCTACAAGCTCAAGTCGGGCCAGACCCTGTGGGACGGCCTGGTCACCCACTACTCGCACGGCGTGGCCACGGTGGACGGCATGGGCAAGACCTGGGCGACCCTCTCGCCCTATGTCGATCCCGAACGGCACGCCCAGGTCGCCGACTTCCTGGCCATCCAGCGCAACGAGGCCCAGTGGTGGCGCGACGCCTCGATCGCCTATTTCCAGACCTTCTCGGGCCTGCCGCTGCCGGCCGGCGAAGCGCCCCCGGCCCATTCGCTGGACTATTACGAGGGCTTGAACTTCCCGTACGCGCCGGGTGGCGGCTGAGGCCTGATCCCGCGCGCCGTCAGACGAGCCGGCTTTCGTTCTGCTCGAAATAGCTGGGCTGCGATGACCAGGTCACCGGGCACGCCGGGGTGGGGGGAATGGTCCCCATCACCGGCGGCTGGGGGAAGTACTGGGTGGTGACCTGAACGTTCTCGGCCGCCGCCTGGCCGAACAGCATCATGATCAGCTGCAGGGACTCGTCGAGCCCTGACGAGATGCCGCCGCCGGTCAGCCGGTTGCCCGACACCACGAAGCGCGGATTGCTGGTGTCGACGTCGATTTCGCAGAAGCTCTGCAGGCAGGCGATGAACGCCCAGTGCGTGGTGGCCCTGTAGCCGTCCAGCAGGCCCGCCTGGGCCAGCAGAAGCGCGCCCTCGCACACCGAGCACACCCAAGTGGCGTTCCGGGCCGTCTGGCGCAGATAGGCCAGGTAGGGCGAGTTCGGATCGCTCATGATCCGGCCCAGCACGTCCGGATCGCCGCCGGGCGTCCACAGGATGTCCAGCTCCGGGACCTCGTCGAAACTGGCCTGAACCTCGAAGCGGACGCCGCTCAGGGCGGTCACCGGCCCCCCGTCCTCCGAGACGATCACGGTCTCCAGGGGCTGGTCCTTGCCGGCCCAGTGGAACATCTCCAGCGGCCCCATGACGTCCAGCAGGTCGACGCCCTCGTAGACGGGTATGCCCAGCTTCATTTCGTCCCTCCCGTGTCTTTACGACATGGACAACCTTCGCGCGTTCTTCCTGGAACGGTCAACTCGCGGCGGCGCGGGACATAAAAAAACGGCGTGTCCGAAGACACGCCGCTGGGGAAACGCGAGGAAGGAAGGTGTCGCGTTTAAGGTTCCTAGAACTGGCCGCGGATGCCGATCAGATAGGTCGCGCCCGGGTCGTAGAGGGTGAAGGCGGCGTTGTCGTACTGGAAGGTCTGACGCTGCTTTTCCTTGGTGATGTTGATCGCGTTGAACGTGATCTGCGGCGCGTACTTCCAGGGCAGCTGGTAGCTGGCCGACAGGTCGACCTGCTTGTAGGCGTCGGTCTTCAGACGGGCGACCGGCACGCTGTTCTGGTTGGGGTCCGAGCTGATCTGGGCGTCGTTGTAGTTGTACGACAGCCGGACCGTGGCGCCGTGGCCTTCGTAGTAGCCGGTGATGTTGTAGGTGTAGGGCGACACGCCCACCGCCACGGCCGGGGCGCCGCTGCCGTTGGCGCTCTGGTTGATGCGGGTGTAGTTGGCCGTGAAGCCGGTGCCCGGGATCAGGAAGTCCAGCGGCTGGACCCAGTTCAGTTCGTAGCCGCGGATGGTCAGGGTGCCGCCGGCGTTGACCTGCTGGCTGACGGTGACCGTCGCGACGTTCGGGCCGCCGCGCAGGTCGATGGCCGCCTGCTGCTGCTGGGTCAGGTTGGCGTAGGCCACGCCCAGCTGGCTGAACGGGATGGTGTTCGTGCCCTGGACGGTGAAGCCGTTGATCACCTTCTGGAACAGGGCCACGCCGAAGTAGCCGGCGCCGCCGGTGTACCACTCGCCGCCCATGTCGAAGTTGTTCGAGGTGTAGGGGTTGAGCGCCGGGTTGCCCTGGTTGGCCGACTGGGCCGACGGGTCGCTGAACGTCGTGCCCGGCAGCATGGCGCTGGGGTTGGCCCGGGTGATGGTGCGCGAGGCGGCCATGCGCAGGTTGATGTTGTCGCGCACCTTGTAGACGGCGTTGAAGGCCGGCAGGAACGCGTCGTAGCGGGTCTGGCGTTCCAGGGTCGTCGTCACGCCGTTGACGGTCTGCGGGCCGCGGATCGTCTGGTCGGTGGTCACGTAGCGGCCGCCGAAGTTGAAGGCCAGGTCGCGCTCCAGGATCTGGGTGACGGCGTTGCCTTCGATGTAGGCGCCGGTCGTCTCTTCCTCGATGAAGCCCGACGCGGCGGCGGTGGCCGCGGTGGCCACGGCCGGGGCCGTGTCGTTGAAGCGGTCGAACTGACTGGCCTTCTTGAACGAGTCGTAGTCGACCGTGATGAAGCCCAGCGGGCCCGGACGCAGGTACGAGGCGAGCTGGGCCTGGGTGATGGCCGAGCCGGCCTGGCCGTTACAGGCCGGGGTCGGCGTGGGAACGGCGTTGTTCACCAGGCCGCCGCCGCAGGTGAAGGTCTGCCAGGCGGCGCTGTTGTCCAAGGCCTGGATCGAGCGGCTGATGTCGTCGTAGGCGACGCCGACCTTGATGTAGTTCTCGCTGCTTTCGCCGATCTTCAAGTTCCAGTGCGTGCCCTTGTTGGAGGTGACGCGCTTCTCGTTCTGGATGTTCAGGCGGCCGCCGGCGAAGGTCCAACCCAGGTTCGGGTCGTTCAGGTTGGCGGCGGTCTTGATCAGCGGCATGTCGCCGCCGGTGTTGTCGAAGTCGACGGTCAGGCCGTTGGGCGAGTTGACCAGGATGGTCGGCGCTTCGCGGAAGAACACGCTGCGGCTCAGGTTGAACTGGCCGTCCAGCAGCAGCCACGGATTGATCTGCCAGGAGCCGCCCGGGTTGATGTTGTAGAACTCGGTCTTCTCGTCATAGGGCCGCGCTTCCAGGAAGAACTGGGAGTTGGCGAAGGTGCCCTTGGTGACGACGTTGTTGCTGTCGACCTTGACGTTCAGCGGGACCATGCCGCTCGAGTTGCGGACGATCCAGTCCATGTCGAGGCGATTGAAGTTGTTGTGGGTCTTGCCGCCCAGCAGGTCGATATAGAAGGCCAGGGCGTCGTTCGGGCGCCATTCGCCCGAGATCAGCAGCGAGTCGCGGTTGCGCTTGCCTTCGCTGTAGGACTGACGGCCCAGGCGCGGCAGCAGACCGTCGCCCAGCTGCTGGGCGGTGGTGCCGGGGTTCAAGCCTTCCAGATAGGCCTTGGTGACCGGCGTGCCGGCGATCAGGCCGTTGCCGGCGTTGGCCGGCACGGTGTCGGCGAACTTGAAGCCGTTGCCGCCGATGGCGCTGTTGCAGGTCGGGTCGGCCGAGGTCGGGGTCGCCGTGCCGGTGGGCGTGGTGCCGCACTGGGCGTAGGTCAGGTTGGCGTTGGTCCAGCCGATGGTCTCGAAGCCGTCGGTGCGGCTCTTGGTGCGGACGCCGGCATAGCCCAGCAGCAGGCCGAATTCGCCGTGGCTGGTGTCCCAGGAGTCGCTGGCCAGGATGGCGCCGCGCGGGCTCCACTTGCCGGCGCTCTCCTGGTAGCTGGCCTGGGTCGAATAGGTGAAGTGGCGGCCGGGCCGGTCCAGCGGACGGGCGTTGCGCATGTTGACCACGCCGGCGACGCCGCCTTCGACCTGGCTGGCCGTCGGGGTCTTGGCGACGTCCAGGCGGGTGAACAGTTCCGTCGGGAACAGGTTCAGGTCGACTTCGCGGTTCTGGTTCTGGGCGTCGGTGCGGCCCGACGAGGCCACGGCGATCTGCGAACCGTTCAGCAGGATCTTGGTGAAGTTGGTGCCCAGGCCGCGCACGGCGATGTTCAGGCCGTCGCCGTTGATTTCACGGGTCAGCTGGATGCCCGGGATGCGGTTCAGCGACTCGGCGATGTTGAGGTCGGGGAACTTGCCGATGTCTTCGGCGAAGACCGAGTCCTGGAAGGTGATGCTCTCGCGCTTGGCGTTCGTGGCGTCGGCGAGGCTCTTGCGGAAGCCGGTGACGACCACTTCCTCGACCGTGTCGGAGCTGGTGGCGGCGGGCGCCGTCTGTTGAGCGAAGGCCGGCGCGGCGGCCAGGCCGGTCAGGCAGCTGGCGCCGACGAGCGCCAGACGCAACGCGCGCGAGTGGAATGAGTGGACCATGTTTCTCCCCTTGACGTCTCGGTGCTCTGCGCACCTGTCGTTCTGCCCCTTCCCAATCCCGCCTTCGATCGTCCGCGCACGGCGGCGATCGAATGGTCATGGTAGCGGTCACAACATGATCGTTACGAGGTAAGGCCTCGCAAGTCAACGAGGTCATACCTCTAGAAAAACCAATGTCCGACCATTTGCCGCCCGGTGTTGCCGGCCGAACACCCAAGGGAACGTGAACATCGACGATAAAAGGTCAAATGTCTGACAAATGAGAAGACGGGTATGGTCTTACCAATGACGTTCGATCGGTGAAGATGCACGGAATTCGGTCGAGCGCGCAGGCAATCGGTTCGAGTCGACGCGGCCGCGTCGACTCGAGATGTCAGACAGAAGAGTCCTGGGCGATTTAGACCGCCGCGCAGTTTTCGGCGATGAAGGTCATGTGGTCGGGCATGACCTGGGCGGACTTGGCGATGACGCCGCGAATGTTGTCCATGTTGGCGCGAAGTTGGTGGTCGGACATCACATCGGCCATCGGGTCGTGGCCGCGCGGCTCGATCCCCTGGCCGATCATCACCGCGAACCAGCTGGTGTCGGTGAACAGCTCCTCGTTCTCGCGGAACACCCGGCCGTAGCTTTTGAACACGGCCATCTTGTCGGCCAGATAGTCCGGGATCGGCATCTCCCGCAGATAGTCCCAATAGGGCGTGTCGTTCCGCCGGGTGGCGTGGAAATGCAGGATGAGGAAGTCGCGGATCGTCTCGTAGTCGAACTGCATCACGCGGTTGTAGCGGTCGATGTCGGGCTGCTCGAAACGCCTGTCGGGGAACATGGCCAGCAGGCGCGAGATGCCGACCTGGATCAGATGGATGCTCTGGCTTTCCAGCGGCTCCATGAAGCCGGCCGACAGGCCGATGGCCACGACGTTCTTGTTCCAGCTCTTCTTGCGCCGCCCGGCCGTGAAGCGGAGCGTGAAGGGATCGCGAAGCGGCTCGCCGTCCAGATTGGCCAGCAGGTAGGCGGTCGCCTCGTCCTCGCTGATGTGCGCGCTGGAATAGGCGTAGCCGTTGCCCAGGCGATGCTGCAGCGGGATGCGCCACTGCCAGCCGGCCGGTCGGGCGGTGGCGCGGGTCACGGGATTGGTCGAGCCGCCCAGGGCGCAGGGCACGGCCACGGCGCGGTCGTTGAGCAGCCAATGGGACCAGTCCTCGAAGCCGGTCTTCAGGGTCTGTTCGATCAGCAGGCCCCGGAACCCCGAGCAGTCGATGAACAGGTCGCCCTCGACCCGCTCGCCGCCCTGCAGGGTCACGGCCTCGATGAAGCCGTCCTCGGCGCGCTGGTGGACGTCGACGATCCGGCCTTCCTGGCGGCGCACCCCGCGCTCCTCGGCGTAGCCGCGCAGGAACCGGGCGTAGAGGCCGGCGTCGATGTGATAGGCGTGGTCGATCTTGCCCAGCGGCGAGTTGGGCTGGTTGTTGGCCCGCATGAACTTGCCCTGGGCCGACGCCACGGCCTGCAGCGAGTAGTCGCCGAGGTCGGCGGCTTCGCCCATCGCCTTCTGCCGCAGCCAATAGGCGTGGAACGACACCCCTTCCATGTCGACGCCGTAGGGGCCGAACGGGTGGTGGTACCGGTGGCCGATCGTCTTCCAGTCGATGAAGTCGATGCCCAGCTTGAAGGTCGCCTTGGTGCGGCGGACGAACTCCAGCTCGTCCAGGCCCAGCATGCGGTTGAAGATCTTGATCTGCGGGATCGTGGACTCGCCGACGCCCACCGTGCCGATCTCCTCGGACTCCACCAGGGTCACCTGGGTGTAGCCGTCCTTCAGGAAACGACCCAGCGCCGCCGCCGTCATCCAGCCAGCCGTGCCGCCGCCGACGATGACGACCTTGCGCAGGCGTTGATTGGTCATGCGGGAACTCATGCTGGGATGTTGGCGGCCGCGTCGGCGGCGCAGTAGCGGGCGATGAACGCCTGGTGGTCCGGCATGGCCTGGGCCGTCTGGCCGATCAGGTCCGCCATCCGCTTGAGGCGATGGACCAGGGCGGCCTCGGGCAGGGTGTCGACCAGGGCGTCGTACTGGCGCGGCACGATCCCCTGGCCCAGCAGCACGGCGATCCAGCTGGGCTCGGCGAACAGGTCGTAGTCGGACTGGAAGATGCGGCCCCGGCCGGCGAACAGCTCGATCTTGCGCGCCAGGCTGTCGGGGATCTCCATCGTCCGGACATGGTCCCAATAGGGCGTGTCCGAGCGCTCGGTGGCCTTGAAGTGCAGGATGATGAAGTCGCGGACCAGCTCGACCTGCTGGGCGGTCAGGCGGTTGTATTCGTCGATCTCCAGCGGATCGAAGCCCTTGTCCGGGAACAGGGCCAGCAGCTTGGTGATCCCGGCTTGGATCAGGTGGATGCTGGTGCTCTCCAGGGGCTCCAGGAAGCCGGACGACAGGCCGATGGCGACGCAGTTCTTGATCCAGGCCTGCTCCCGGCGACCGGCCTGGAAGCGCAGGAAGTTGGGGTCGGCCTGGGCCGGGCCGTCCAGCCCGGTCGTCAGGGCGGCCAGAGCCTCGTCGTCGCCGATATGGGCGCTGGAATAGACATAGCCGTTGCCGGTGCGGTGCTGCAGCGGGATGCGCCAGCGCCAGCCGGCCTTGTCGGCGGTGGCGCGGGTATAGGGCGTCAGGCCGTCGCCGCCGGTGGCGCAGGGCAGGGCCACGGCGCGGTCGTTGGGCAGCCAGCGACTCCAGTCCAGATAGCGCCCGCCCAGGGTCTGGCCGATCAGCAGGGCGCGGAAGCCCGTGCAGTCGATGAACAGGTCGGCCTCGATCGTGCGGCCGTCCTCCAGGGTGACCGACTGGATGAAGCCGTCCTCGCCGCGCAGGGCCACGTCGGCGACCTTGCCCTCGATCCGGATCGCGCCGCGCTTCTCGGCGAAGCCGCGCAGGAAGCGGGCATAGAGGCCGGCGTCGAAGTGGAAGGCGTATTTCAGGCTCGACAGCACCTTGGCCGGATCGGGATCGGGCATGGCGAAGCGGTTCTGGCGCGCGGCGACCGCCGCCAGGTTGAAGTCCTCGATCGGCCCGACCCGGTCGCGCACCTTGCGCCAGATCTGGTGGAACTTGATGGCCTCGATATCCAGGCCGAAGGTCCCGAACGGGTGGATGTAGCGGTCGCCCAGGCGCGTCCAGTCGCGGAACTCGATGCCCAGCTTGAAGGTCGCGCGGGTGGCCCGCATGAACTCGCGCTCGTCGATGCCGAGCATGGCGTTGAAGGTCAGGATGGGCGGGATGGTGGCCTCGCCGACGCCGACCGTGCCGATCTGCTCGGATTCGACCAGCACGACCTCGACCTGGCCGTTGAGCACCTTGGACAACGCGGCCGCGGTCATCCAGCCGGCCGTGCCGCCGCCCAGGACCAGGACCTTACGGATAGGGGCGGGAGTCATGCGCGGTCCTTCAGGGCGTCGGCGTGGGGCGGCATGGCCTGGGCGGCCTGGCGGATCATCCCGCGCAGCCGGGCCAGGGCGGCGTCGGCCTGGGCAGGAGGGATGCGGTCGGCCAGCCGGTCGTGGCGGCGCGGTGTGATCCCGTGGCCGAGAAACGCCCCGACCCAGGCGCCTTCCACGAAGGTCTCCTCGTCGTACAGCACCACGCGGCCCCGGCTCTCGAACTGGGCCTGCTTGTACGCCAGGGCCGGGGAGGGCGCGGCGCGCCGAGCCTGGATCCACGGCGGATCGGTCCGCGTGGCGGCCGCGTAGCGGAACACGGCCAGGTCGCGGGCCCGGTCCTGCTCCTCGGCCATCAGCCGGTTGTACTCCATCGCCGCCAGGGGCGAGCCGTCGGCGGCGGGCAGCAGGGCGATCAGGCGGCCGACGCCGCTTTGAATGGCCTGGGCGTCGTCCCCGTTCAGCGGCTCCAGCTGGCTCGCGGCCGGGCCGACCGCCACGCAATTGCCCGACCAGACCTGCCGGCGGCGGCCGTTGCGCAGGGGTACGATCGTCGCCTCGCCGCCCAGGATGTCGCGCGCCTCGTCGTCGGAGGTCAGGCCCCCGGCGTAGGCCAGGGTCACGGCGTCGCCGCCGCGCAGCGGGACGCGCCGCAGCCAGCCCTCGGCGATCGCCTCGAACTCGGTCAGCGGCGGCGGCGCGGCGCGGGGCGCGACCTCCCGCAGGGCCAGGCGGTCGCAGGGCAGGGCGGGCTCGTCGATCCAGCCGGCGTCTTGTGTCGCGCCGATCAGCCGGCCGTCGGGCGTGGCGTCGATGAACAGGTCGGCGACGATCCGCTCGCCGTCGGGCAGGACCACGGCGGCGATCCGGCCGTCCGCCGCCAGGACGACGTCGGCGATCTCGCCCGCGCGGGCCTCGACGCGGCCCGCCGTCGCCCGCAGCGTCGCGACATAGGCGGCGGCGTTCAGGTGCAGGCCGTAGGACAGGGTCGACAGCACCGAACGGGGGTCTTCGCTGGGCGGGGTGAACCGGCCCAGGCGACCCGCCACGGCGGCCAGGCTGTAGTCCTCGTAGCGGCCGGCGTCGCCGCGTTGGCGGGCGCGCAGCCAGTGATGATGGAAGGCCACGCCGTCGAAGCCGGCGCCGGCGTCGCTGAAGCCTTCCACATGGTCGTGACCGGGATCGGTCCAGCCGCTGTAGCGCGCGCCCAGCTTGAAGGTCCCACGGGCGGTCCGCATCAGGGCCGCTTCGTCCAGGCCGAGCAGGCCGTGGAAGGTCCGCAGGGCGGGCAGGGTGGAAAGGGCTCCCCGGGGCGCCGAGGCCGCGGTCTCGACCAGGCGCAGGGTCCCATCGCCGGGCAGGACCCGGGCCAGGGCGCAGGCTGTCATCCAGCCGGCGACGCCGCCGCCCAGGACGGCGACGCTGTTCAGGGGCGGGCGGCTCATGCGGCGGCTCCCGAGGCGGCGCAGAAGCGGGCGATCCACTCGTCGTGGGTCGGCATGGCCCGCACCGTGTCGGCGACCGACTCGCGGATCGCCTTCAGGCGCTGGGCCAGGGCCGCGTCGGGCACGCTGTCGCTGACCGGGTCGTACATCCGGGGCACGACGTTCTGGCCCAGATAGACGGCCAGCCAGCTGGGCTCGAGGAAGAAGCCGTCCTTGTACTTCACGACCACGCCCCGGTCGCGGAACAGGTCCATCTTGTAGGCCAGGCTGTCGGGGATGGGCAGGTTGCGGCGGTCGTCCCAGAACGGTGAACCGACCCGCTGGTTGGCGTGATAGTGCAGCACCAGGAAGTCGCGGATCCGCTCGAACTCCAGGGTCATGACCCGGTTGTACTCGTCCTGGTCGGCCTGGGCGCAGTCGCGGTCGGGGAACAGCTCCAGCAGGGTGGTGATCGCCACCTGGATCAGGTGGATGCTGGTGCTTTCCAGCGGCTCCAGGAAGCCGCTGGCCAGGCCCACGGCCACGCAGTTCCTGCTCCACTGCTTGCGGCGATGGCCGGCGACGAACCGCAGGAAGCGCGGATCGGCCTGGGCCTTGCCCTCCAGACCTGCCAGCAGGGCAGCGGCGGCGTCGTCGTCGCTGATGTGGGCGCTGGAATAGACGTAGCCGTTGCCCACCCGGTGCTGCAGCGGGATGCGCCAGCGCCAGCCGGCCTCGTCGGCGGTGCAGCGGGTGTAGGGCGTCGAGGCCTCCACCGTCTCGCACGGCACGGCGGCGGCCCGGTCGCAGGGCAGCCAGCGCGTCCAGTCCTCGTAGCCGGCCTTCAGGGCCTGTTCGATCAGCAGGCCGCGGAAGCCGGAGCAGTCGATGAACAGGTCGGCCTCGATGCGCTCGCCGTTCTCCATCGTGATCGCCTCGATGAAGCCGTCCGCGCCGCGCAGGGCAACGTCGGCCACCTTGCCCTCGGTACGCACCACGCCGCGCGCCTCGGCATAGGCGCGCAGGTAGGCCGCATAGAGCCCGGCGTCGAACTGGTAGGCGTAGTTGTAGGTCGAGGCCACGGAGCGCAGGTCGGAGGAGGGCGGGGCGAACCGGTTCTGGCGCGCGGCCATCACCGGCAGGGAATAGGCCTCCAGCGGCGTCGGATCGCCGCCCTGGCGGGCCCGCAGCCAGTGATGGTGGAAGCCCACCCCGCCGATCGCCGCGCCATAGGCGCCGAACGGGTGGATGTAGCTGTCGCCCGGCTTGCCCCAGCCGCGGAACTCGATGCCCAGCTTGTAGGTCGCCTGGGTCTTGCGCATGAAGTCGGCCTCGTCGAGGCCCAGGGCGGCGTTGAAGTGGCGGATGTGCGGCACGGTCGCCTCGCCGACGCCGACGGTGCCGATCTCGGCGGACTCCACCAGGCGCAGGGCGATCGGCAGGCCGGCCAGCTTGGCCGACAGGGCCGCGGCCGTCATCCAGCCGGCGGTGCCGCCGCCGACGATTAGAATGTTCCGGACGGCTCGATCCGTCATGCGTTCCCCCTCTCGCGAGCGTACCCCGCCTTCTATGGGCGGTCATCCCGTCTGGCCCCGAATGGACGTCGAGGTCCACGCGGATTGGTCAGACGACGTTCGTTCCGTCACGGGAAGAAACGCCGTCTGTCGTCCGTTTTTCCTGGTTGCAACACGTGGGAGCAACCAAATTATCCTGACAAAACAGAAGACTGATCGAAAACAATCTTCTTTTCACCAGTCAAGTTACCGGTACCTTGACGTCGGCGGGCTTTGCCATATCATCTGACCATAATGGTCGATTCAATAGGCCAATGGTAGCGGTAACCCGCCGCCATGAAGAATAACTGGGGAGGCAGACGAAATGGACTACGTCCAAGGCGCGCCCGCATGCGCGAGCGGCAATTCGATTTCAAAACTCAAGTACGGCGTTTCCGCCCTGGCGTTGGGGGTGGTGCTGATCGCCGGCCCGGCCCTGGCGCAGACCAAACCGGCCGATGACGCGGCGACGGTCGACGAGGTGGTCGTCACCAGCATCCGCCAGAGCCTGAAGAGCTCGCAGCAGCTCAAGCAGAGCTCTGAGATCATCGGCGACTCCATCACCGCCGAGGACATCGGCGCCCTGCCGGACCGTTCGGTCACCGAAGCGCTGCAGCGCATCCCGGGCGTGGCCATCAACCGCTTCGCCGCCGGCGTCGACCCCGACCACTTCTCGACCGAAGGCAGCGGCGTCGTCGTGCGCGGCCTGAACTTCGTGCGTTCGGAGCTGAACGGCCGCGACACCTTCTCGGCCAACAACGGCCGCGCGCTCAGCTTCGCGGACGTGCCGTCCGAGCTGATGGGCGGCGTCGACGTGTTCAAGAGCCCCTCGGCCGACATGATCGAGGGCGGCATCTCGGGCACCGTCAACCTGCGCACCCGCCTGCCGTTCGACAGCACCAAGCGGCTGCTCTCGCTGTCGGCCGAAGCCAGCTACGGCGACTTCGTCAAGCGTTGGGCGCCCACCTATACGGCGCTGTACAGCGACCAGTGGGACACCGAGGCCGGCACGTTCGGCCTGCTGCTCAGCGCCGTGGATTCCAAGCTGTTCACGCGCGCCGACGGCACCCAGGTGTCGAACTTCGGCTGCCGCACCGACTTCACCAGCGCCCAGACGGCCAATCCGCAAGCCGTGAACTGCCCGCAGGGCGGCAAGGGCGTGTGGTTCCCGCGTGGCGCGGCCTTCCGCAGCACCGAGACCGAGCGCGAGCGCACGGGCTACGCCGCGGCCGGCCAATGGCGCAGCACCGACGACACGATGCTGGCCACCTTCCAGTATCTGCGCTCGGAATCGACGCAGTCCTGGACCGAGCACGCGATGGAAATCGCCACGGACAACGTCCAGGCGGCCGGCGACTCGCGCCCGATCGACGGCACCACCTTCGGCGTCGACAGCAACGGCATCTTCACCAACGGGATCATCACCGGCCCGCAGGGCTGGCGCGACGACCAGAACGGCGCCGATCCGCGGACGCCCAACTTCGGCCTGCAAAGCAACAACATCAGCCGCAGCGTCGAGCAGAAGTACGTCACGTCCGATTACGGCTTCAATTTCAAGTGGACGCCGAACGAGCGCTGGGGCGTGTCCTTCGACTACCAGCACGTCGACTCGACGGTCGACAACCTGGACGTCGGCGTCTGGGCCTCGACCTTCCAGAACCTGGACCTGAAGCTGAACGGCTCCGACATGCCGGTCTTCACCTTCCTGCCGCCGTCCAGCGGCGCGGGGGTGCCGACCTGCGCGCCGCCCAGCGGCAACTGCCCGACCTATTTCCGCGGCGCCCACAACAGCTTCCAGGACCCGTACAACAGCTTCTGGCGCTCGGCGATGGACCACATCGAGCAGAGCGAGGGCAAGGAAGACGCCGCCAAGATCGACGTCGACTACCGCTTCGCCGAGAACAGCTGGCTGGACTCGGCCCGGGTCGGCGTCCGCTGGGCCGAGCGCGACCAGACCACGCGCTTCTCGACCTATAACTGGGGGGTGCTGAGCGAAATCTGGGGCGGCGGCGGTCCGGTCTGGTTCGACGACCAGGTCAACGGCAACCCGGCCACGCCGGGCGGTTCGAACAGCGTCGCCCACACCGAGCTCTATCCGTTCACCGACTTCATGCGCGGTGAGGTCCCGGTCCCGACCGGTCTGGACGCGCGTCCGTTCTACAACGGCAACGCGGCCAAGGACTACGCGGCGATGTCGGCCTTCGGCCTGGCCGTCGGCGACGAGTGGCGCGCGCGACTGGTCAACGGATGCCCGCAGAACTGGGTCCCGCTGGCCCAACGCTGCAACACGGTCGCCGGAACGCCCTTCCTGCCGGGCGAGATCAATCCGATCAACGAGAAGACCAAGTCGGCCTACGCCATGCTGCGCTTCAAGCATGACTTCGACGGCGACGTGCGGGTCACGGGCAATGTCGGCCTGCGCTACACCAGCACGACCCGCGACGCGACGGGCTTCCTGACCTTCCCGAACGCGATCCAGGCGACGGACGCGTCGTGCGACCTGGCGTTCACCAACTGGCAGGCCCTGCCGGATCCGAAGGCGCCCTTCACGCCGACGGCCTTCTGCGGCCTGACGCCGGCCACCCGCCAGCAGGTGCGGAACTTCACCAACGGGGCCACGATCCCGCAGAGCGCCCACGCCAAGTTCGACTACTGGCTGCCCAGCCTGAACGTGAAGGTGGCCTTGCAGGACGGTTGGCAGCTGCGCTTCGGCGCGTCGAAGACCATCACGCCGCCGGAAGTGGGCCTGACCCGCAACTACTACGACGTCAAGCTCGACACCAACGCGACCGGCATCATCAACGGCGTGGTCGGCGGCAACACAACGGTCGGCAACCCGTACTTGAAGCCCACGCAATCGATCAACATCGACGGCTCGGCGGAATGGTACTTCGCTCCGGTCGGGTCGGTGACGCTGGCCTTGTTCTGGAAGGAGCTGACCGATGTGGCGACCAACACCACGGCGCGCGTTCCGTTCACGAACAACGGCTCGACGTTCAATGTGCTGGTGACCACGCCGGGCAACTCCGACGTCAAGGCCCACATCAAGGGCTTCGAAATCGCCTACCAGCAGTTCTACGACTTCCTGCCCAAGCCGCTGGACGGCTTCGGCATCAACGCCAACTACAGCTACATCGACAGCAAGGGCGTGCCGCAGAGCACGCTGTCGGCCACCGACCCCGACGTCGGCGCCGGCCGCGTCTCGACGGTCGACACCAGCCTGCTGCCGCTGCAGGGCCTGTCCAAGCACAACGCCAACCTCGCGGCCATCTACGAGAAGGGCAAGATCTCGGCTCGCCTGGCCTACAACTGGCGTTCGGACTTCCTGCTGACGGTCCGCGACGTGATCGTGCCCTACGCGCCGATCATGAACGAGGCCACCGGCCAGCTGGACGGTTCGCTGTTCTACACCGTCAACGACAAGGTGAAGATCGGCGTGCAGGGCGTGAACCTGACGAACGAGGTCACCAAGACCACCCAGGTCCTGAACGACCAACTGCTCAAGGCCGGGCGGTCCTGGTTCATGAACGACCGGCGCTACACCTTCGTGCTTCGCGCCAGCTTCTAGATCCCGAGGCGGGACCGGTCGGACGTCGTCCGGCCGGGATCGTCTCGGCGCGTACCCTTCGGCCTTCCGCGGACGAGGGATTCTTCTACCCCAAACTCACCGCGCAACGTCCCCGACGTTGCGCGGTGTTCTTGAGAGGGCTTCAGCGTGACGTTCCGCCGGTCTGTTTTTTCGAGGCGTGGTCTTATGGCGTTTGGGGCCGCCGCCGGCGCGGCCTGCGCGGTTCCGGGTCTGGTCCGGGCCGCCGAACGTCCCCCCGGGGGCTCGCTGGCCGACCTGGCCAAGGCCAAGGGCGTGCGGTTCGGCAGCGCGGTGGGCGCGGGCAAGCCCGGCTCCCTGACCGGCACGCTGGACGATCCCGGCTATCGCCAGGTGCTGATCGACGAGTGCGGCGTGCTGGTGCCCGAGAACGAGCTGAAGTGGTACGTCCTGCGACCCGATGCGGAGACCTTCGCCTTCGAGCGCGCCGACCGCATCGCCGCCTTCGCCAAGGCCCACGACATCGCCCTGCGCGGCCACACCCTGCTGTGGCATCACCCCAAGTGGTTCCCGGCCTGGCTCAACAGCTACGACTTCGGCTCGGGACCGGCCGGCAAGGCCAAGGCCCAGGCGATGCTGACCGCTCACATCGCCACGGTCATCAAGCACTATCCGCAGATCGACTCCTGGGACGTGGTCAACGAGACCATCGACCCTAAGGACGGCGCGATCCGCCGCACGGTCTTCTCCGACGCCATGGGGCCGGAGGCGACCCTGGACGTCGCCTTCCAGACGGCCCGCGCCTTCGCGCCCAAGGCCCGGCTGGTCTACAACGACTACATGGGCTGGGAGGCCGGCAACGAGGCGCACCGCACGGGCGTGCTGAAGCTGCTGGAAGGTTTCCGCAAGCGCGGGACGCCGGTCGACGCCCTGGGCGTCCAAAGCCACCTGGGCACCCAGGACCCCGCCGCCTCGGCCATCCTCGGGCAGCCGCAGGAAAAGGCCTGGCGCGCCTTCCTCGATGAGGTCACCGGCATGGGCTACGACCTGCTGATCACCGAATTCGACGTCAACGACCAGAACCTGCCGGGCGATGTCGCCGGTCGCGACGCGGCGGGCGCCGCGCTCGCCAAGGCCTATCTCGACCTGATGCTGGACTACCGCCAGACCAAGGAGGTGCTGGCCTGGGGCATGGTCGACAAATATTCGTGGCTGCAGGGCTTCACGCCCCGCAAGGACGGCCTGCCCAAGCGCGCGACGCTCTATGACGACGCCTACAAGCCCAAGCCGATGCGCGAGGCGGTGGCGGCGGCGTTCCGGGCCGCGCCGGTGCGGGCTTGAACCGCCGAGCGGCGCTGCTCGGCGCCGCGCTCGCGGCTTTCGCCGGTGGTTCCGCGCCGCGCGCCCAGACCCCGCCGCCCGCCGCCGGCGGCCTGACCGCCGAGCAGGACCACCGGCTGATGCTGGACCGCTTGGGGATCAAAACCCTGCGGCCGGGCGTCGACGGCTACAATTCCGCCGCGCCCAACTACGTCAACCAGGACGAGGCCAAGGCCGGGCCGTTCAGCCCGCTGCCGGACCCGCTGGTCTTCCCGGACGGCCGTCCGGTGGCGACGCCCGACGACTGGTGGAAACGCCGCCGTCCGCAGCTGGTCGAGCTGTTCTCGCGCGAGGAGCACGGCCGTGTGCCGAAGCACATGCCGGCGGTCCGCTGGCGGGTGGTCAGCGAGAAGCACGAGGTCCGCAACGGCGTGGCGGTGCGCGAGCGACGCCTGGCCGGCGACCTGGACAACCGCGCCTGGCCCGCCGTCTCGGTCAGCCTGGACCTGCTGCTGGTCACGCCGGAAGGGCGGGGCAGGCGGCCCCTGGTGCTGGAGTTCGGCTTCCCCGACGGCGCGCCGTGGCTGAAGGGGCGTCCCGCGCCGCCCGGACCGGATTGGCGCGACCTGGTCCTGGCCCGGGGCTGGGGCTATGCGATCCTCGACCCGACCAGCGTCCAGCCCGACAACGGCGCGGGCCTCTCCCGAGGCGTCATCGGCCTGGTCAATCACGGCCGTCCGCGCGCCCCCGACGACTGGGGCGCCCTGCGCGCCTGGGCCTGGGGCGCCAGCCGGGTGCTGGACTTCCTGGCGACCGACCCCGCTGTCGATGACCGCCGCGTGGCGATCGAGGGCCTGTCGCGCTACGGCAAGGCGGCCCTGGTCGCCATGGCTTACGACCAGCGCTTCGCCGCCGGCTTGATCGCCTCGTCGGGCGAGGGCGGGGCCAAGCTGCACCGGCGCAAGCGCGGCGAGCAGCTGGAGAACCTGGCGGCCAGCGGCGAGTACCACTGGATGGCTGGCAATTTCCTGCGCTACGCCGGGCCGCTGACCGTCGACGACCTGCCGGTCGACGCCCACGAGCTGATCGCCCTGTGCGCGCCTCGGCCGCTGTTCATCAGCGTCGGCAACGACCAGGCCGACGGCTGGGTGGATTCGCGCGGCATGTTCATGGCCGCCGTCGCCGCCGGTCCGGTCTATCGGCTGCTGGGCGCGCGCGACCTGGGCGTTACGACGTTTCCCGAGCCTCTGACCCTGGTGGCCGACGGCGAGCTGGCGTTCCGGCAGCACGAGGGCGGCCACACGCCCGGCCCGAACTGGCCCTACTTCCTGGACTTCGCTTCGCGCTATCTTGAGCGCCCCTGAGTTCTGTCGCCAAGTCCTGTAAGAGCGTCGCATGAGCCTGTCCTTTCCGCCCCTGGAAGAGCGTTGGAACGTCACGCGCGAGGTCCTGCGCGCCGAGATCGTCCCGGCCTACCGGCCCGTGGTGCTGCGGGGCTTCGCGGCGGACTGGCCGGCGGCCCAGGCCGGTCTCGAGGGCCCGGAGGCGGCCGCCGCCTATATCAAGGGCTTCGACAAGGGCGCGGCCGTCGAGGCCTTCGTCGGCGCGCCGGAGATCGGCGGCCGCTTCTTCTATGGCGACGCCGAGCGGGCGCTGAACTTCGAGCGGCGGCAGGGCGCGATCTCGGCCATCGTCGACGACATCCTGGCGCTGGGCGCCGAGGCGAACCCGCCGTCGGTCTATGTCGGCTCGGCCCCGACGGAGCGGGTGTTGCCCGGCTTCGCCGAGGCCAACCATCACGACCTGCTGGCCGTGCCGGTCGAGCCGCGCATCTGGTTCGGCAACGCCGTCCGGGTGCAGACCCACTACGACATGGCCGACAACATCGCCGTGGTGGCCGCCGGCCGCCGGCGCTTCACCCTGTTCCCGCCCGAGCAGACGGCCAATCTCTATGTCGGGCCGCTGGACTTCACCCTGGCCGGCCAGCCGATCAGCATGGTCGAGCTGGAGGCTCCCGACCTCGAGCGCTATCCGCGCTTCGCCGGGGCGATCGAGCACGGCCGCTCGGCCGAGCTGGGCCCCGGCGACGCCATCTACATCCCCACGGCCTGGTGGCACCACGTCCAGTCGCTCGACCGCTTCAACGTGCTGGTGAACTACTGGTGGCGCGACCTGCCGCCCGAGGCCGGGTCGCCGTTCGAGGTGCTGGTCCACGGCCTGCTGGCGGTGCGCCACCTGCCCAAGCCGCAGCGCGACGCCTGGCGGGCGATCTTCGACCACTACCTGTTCGAAGCCGACGGCGATCCCGCCGCCCATCTGCCCGAGGCGCGCAAGGGCGTGCTGGGGCCGCTGACGCCGCGCCTGGCGCAGAACATCCGCGCCTTCCTCAAGCGGTCCTTGGGCTGACGCCTGGCCTCAGGCGTGGGCGATGATCGGCAGGAAGGTCTCGGCCGTCAGGCTGGCGCCGCCCACCAGCACGCCGTCGACGTTCGGCGTCGCCAGAATGCCGGCCGCGTTGGCCGGGGTCACCGAGCCGCCGTACAGCAGGCGGATCCGGTCGCCGGCCGGGCCCAGCGCCGCGCGGCAGGTCTCGCGCAGCACCGCGTGCATGGCGGCGATGTCCTGGTCCGTGGCCGAGCGGCCGGTGCCGATAGCCCAGATCGGCTCGTAGGCCACCGACAACCAGTCGCCGTCGGCGTCGGCCGGCAGGCAGTTCTCCAGCTGGGCGCCGACCACGGTCTCGGCCAAGCCGGCCTCGCGGACGTCCAGCGCCTCGCCCACGCACAGGATCACCGACAGGCTGTGCCGCCGCGCGGCCTCGACCTTCTCGCGCACCTCGGCGTCGGTCTCCTGGCGACCGGCCCGGCACTCGCTGTGGCCGACGATGGTGAAGGCCGCGCCGGCGTCCTTGACCATCGGCGCCGAGAGGCACCCGGTGTGCGCGCCCTTGTCGGCCGCATGGATGTCCTGGGCGCCCACGTGCAGGGCGTCGGCGGCCTGCCAGGCGGCGGTGATCAGGGTGGCGGGCACCGCCACGCCGACGTCGACGGCGGGCGTCCGGCGCGCCGCCGCGTCGATGGCGTCCAGGACGGGCAGGGCGTCGCGGCCGCCGTGCATCTTCCAGTTTCCGACCACGAACTTCCGGGCGGGCTTATCCATAGCGAGCTGCATTCGGTCTCCGTGCGCCGGTGCTGTCCGGCGCCTGTGTCTTGAAAGGGCGAGGGAAGGGCGGTCAGGCCTGTTCCAGGATCCTGGAGGGGTGGTCGTGGCGGGCCAGCCGCGCGCCGAGCGCCGCCAGTTGCTCCCACAGGGCCGGCGGCAGGCGGGGACCGAACTTCTCGTAGGCCGGCGGGATCAGGGCGGCCTCGGCGCGCCAGATCTCGGGGTCCACGGTCAGCAGCAGGTCCAACTGGGCGTCGGTCAGGTCCAGGCCCGTCAGGTCCAGGCCGTCGCGGGCGGGCAGGCGGCCGATCGGGCTGTCCACGGCTTCGGCCTCGCCCTCCAGGCGGTCGACGATCCACTTGAGCACCCGGCTGTTCTCGCCGTAGCCCGGCCAGACGAACTTGCCGCGCTCGTCCTTGCGGAACCAGTTGACGAAATAGATGCGGGGCAGCTTGGCCGGATCGGCGCCGGCGCCGACCTTCAGCCAGTGATTGAAGTAGTCGCCCATGTTGTAGCCGCAGAACGGCAGCATGGCGAAGGGATCGCGGCGTAGCTCGCCGATGCTGTTCTCGGCAGCCGCCGTGCCTTCCGAGGCGACGTTGGAGGCCAGGAACACCCCGTGCTCCCAGTCGAAGGCCTCGGTGACCAGCGGCACGGCGCTGGCGCGGCGGCCGCCGAACAGGATGGCCGAGATCGGCACCCCGGCCGGGTCCTCCCACTCGTCGGCGATGACCGGGCACTGGCCGGCGGGCACGGCGAAGCGGGCGTTCGGATGGGCGGCGGGTTCGCCGGACTCCGGCGTCCAGGCGCGGCCCTTCCAGTCGGTCAGCCCCTCGGGCGGGGTCTCGGTCAGGCCTTCCCACCAGACGTCGCCGTCGGCGGTCAGGGCCACGTTGGTGTAGACGCAGTTGGAATGCAGGGTGTCGACCGCGTTGCGGTTGGTCTTCACCCCCGTGCCCGGTGCGACGCCGAAGAAACCGGCTTCCGGATTGATCGCGTACAGACGGCCGTCCGGCCCGAACCGCATCCAGCAGATGTCGTCGCCGATGGTCTCGGCCTTCCAGCCCGGGAGGGTGGGCTGCAGCATGGCCATGTTGGTCTTGCCGCAGGCGCTGGGGAAGGCGGCGGCCACGTAGCGCACCTTGCCGGCGGGCGAGGTCAGCTTCAGGATCAGCATGTGCTCGGCCAGCCAGCCCTCGTCGCGGGCCATCACCGAGGCGATCCGCAGGGCGTAGCACTTCTTGCCCAGCAGGGCGTTGCCGCCGTAGCCCGAGCCGTACGACCAGATCTCGCGGCTCTCGGGGAAGTGGACGATGTACTTGTCGTCGTTGCACGGCCAGGCGACGTCGGCCTGGCCCTCGGCCAGGGGCGCGCCCAGGGTGTGCAGGGCCGGCACGAAGAAGCCGTCCTCGCCCAGGGCGTCCAGCGCCGCCCGGCCCATCCGGGTCATGACCCGCATCGAGACGGCGACATAGGCGCTGTCGGTGATCTCCACGCCCAGGGCGCTGATCGGCGAACCGACCGGCCCCATCGAGAAGGGGACGACGTACATCGTCCGTCCCCGCATGCAGCCGTCGAACAGGCCGTTCAGGGTGCGGCGCATCTCGTCCGGGTCGCGCCAGTTGTTGGTCGGGCCGGCGTCGGCCTGGTCGGCCGAGCAGATGAAGGTGCGGCTCTCGACGCGGGCGACGTCGCGCGGGTCGGACGCGGCGTGGAACGAGTTGGGGCGAAGCTCGGGATTGAGGCGCTTGAGCGTGCCGAGGGTGACCAGTTCGTCGGTCAGTGCGGCCCATTCCGCGTCGGAGCCGTCGCACCAGTGGATGGCCTTCGGCTTGGTCAGCGCGGCGACCTCGTCGACCCAGGCCAATAGACGCGCGTGTTTCGTCGGGGGCGCGTTAGCGCCCGGCCCTTGGTTCTGCATTTCACGTCCTGCTGCAAGTTGGCGAAACTATTGCTCGCCTTGCGCGCACCATAGCGTGAGGAATCGAGGGGAAAAGGCTAATGTTTTCAATGACAACGTTGTCGTTGAAAATCAGGGCGCCAGTTGCCGCGAGGGCGGCATGTTTTCGCGTCCGGCGCCCGATTAGGAGGAAGTCGATCCCGAAGCGCGGCCGTTGTCGCGCCGAAATGACCGCCTCCGCGCGGCCTTCCGGGCGAATCAAGGCGGCCTTTTTCGCCGTCGCGGCCCGGCTTGTGTGGAAACTCACCCCGCCCGGGTGACCGTCGGCACATCGTCCGCACGCCGCGCTCCGCATCTTCATCGGACGGGGCTCGCCCGCCGGCGGTTCGGCGCGGTCGTCTCCCCGGAACGGAGGAAGTTCCATGCTCAGCAACAAGGAAGCCCTGGCGCTGGCCGACCAGATCGAAGCGGCCCTGCCCGACGCCGAGGCGTTCGGCGCGTCGGGCGGCGACGATCTCTGCAAGACCTATCGGTCGCTCGCCCCCAGCATCAAGGCGCTGCTGCCGGTCATCGCGCTGATCCCCGGCGTGGGGCCGGCCGTCGCCAAGGCGCTGAAGCTGCTGATGGGGATCGCCGACCAGCTCTGCCCCACGCCCTAGGCGTCAACCCGGAAGGCCTCGCGCCGGCGAGGTTCGAGGCCTTCGAACCCCCTGGGTCCCATCGGTCACGCGCCGACGCGTTTGCGCCCACACCCCCCAAACGAGGGTTGTCGCCCATCCCCGCTCCTCGCTAGCTCGGGCGTCGCTGTTCGGGGAACGGCGTGCGTATAAGTGGCTGAATGGGGTGAAATATGTCGGGAATCCAACATAGCTGCGGCAAGAGTCCGCGCAATCCGCGGGCCCTTTGGCTGGCGGGAACGGCGCTTGGATGTTCGCTGCTGGTCCAGCCGGCGGCCGCCCTGGCCGCCAACGAGTGCGGCGCGCCCGCCGGCGGCGTGGTGACCTGTCCGTCGCCCATCACCACCGGCGTCAGCTACACGACGATCGACGACCTGATCCTGAACCTGCCGGCCGCGACGTCCAACACCGGCGCGATCGCGGTGGATGTCGTCGGCGGGGCCGGAAAGGTCAGCGTCGTGGCGGCCGACATCTCCACTAGCGGAAACGAGGCCCCCGGCCTGTTCGTCACCACCACCAGCGGCGCGATCGACGTCAACGTGACCAAGGCGGCCACCTCGGGCGCCGACATGGTCAACCAGATGACCAACGACGCGATCGTCGCGCTGTCGGACAGTGGCGCGGTCAAGGTCAAGGCCGGGGAGGTGTCGACGGCCGGGGTCTACACCTCCGGCGTCGCGGCCCAGTCGAAGACCGGCGACGTCACGGTCGAGATCGACAAGATTTCCTCCTCGGGCCTGGGCGGCAGCATCGTCCTGGCCCGTTCGCTGGACGGTCCCAGCGCCACGCCGACGGGCGGGGGCAAGGTGACGGTGGTGGTCGGCGAAGCCTCGACCACCCAGGCCAACGGCGTCATCGGGGCCGTCGGCTTCGGCGACGTCTCCGTGACCGCCGGCCAGATCGTCGCGTCCGGGGCTCCGGCCGTCGGTCCCGCCGGTCACACCTCGTTCGGCCAGGGGATCGGCGCGCGCAGCTACAACGGCGACGTCGACGTCAAGGTCGACGAGCTGTCGACCAGCGGCGTGGGCTTCCTGGGCGTGACCGCCACCGCCCTGGCGGGCGACGCGACGGTCGAGAGCGGGACCGTCACCACGGCCAGCGACGGCGCCTATGGCGTCTATGTGCGGGCCGGCGGCACGGCCAAGGTCGTGGCGGGCGCCACCACCACCCATGGCGCGGTGACCAACGACGGCACGACCCACTACACCGACGCCATCCGTGTCGAGGCGACCGGCCTGATGGACGTGACCTCGCAGCACGCGACGGCGACGGGCGACGGCGCCTCGGCGATCCTGGCCAGGGGCGACGGGTCGATCAGGATCGACAGCGGCGAGGCCTCGGCCTCGGGCGGCGCGATCACCGTGGGCGGCGTCCAGGTGTTCTCGAACGCCATCAGCGCCCAGAGCTTCCTGGGCGACATCGACATCACCAGCGACACGGCCAGCGCCCTGGGCGTCCAGTCGTGGGCGATCTACGCTTCGGCGGGCAACGGCGCGATCAGCATCGACAGCGGGACGGCCACGGCGGCCGGAGCGGGCGGCCGGGCGATCTACGCCAACGGCGGCGAAGGGGTGACGATCCGCAGCGACGTGGCCTCGACCACGGGCGCGCCCAGCGGGTCCAACGCCGCCGACGCCATCATGGCCCTGACGTTCAACAAGACGGCCAAGATCGACATCACCAGCGGCTCGGCCAGCACCACCGGGAACAACGCCCGCGGCATCTACGCCTGGACCACCGGCGACATCGCCATCGACAGCGGCGAGGTGACCACCACGGGGAACAACGCCCACGGCGTCATGGTCGATTCCGACGGCGCGCTGGTGTTCGGCACGCCGCACGTCCCGGCCGGCGGCGTGGGGACGGTGAACATCGTCAGCGACAAGGTCAGCGCCACCGGAAACGGGGCGATGGGCGTGTGGGTCGACTATGCGGGCCCGATCAGCATCGACAGCGGCGAGATCACCGTCGGCAACGGCGTGGGTCTCTACGTCTACGGCCAGAACACGGTGGACGTCTCGGCCGACAAGGTCACGGCGACCGGCACGGGCGTGGTGGTCTACGGTCGCGAAGGCGCGGTGAACCTGACCACGGGCACGGTCTCGGCCGGGACCCAGGGCGACGTGGGCGTCTTCGCCCAGACCACCAGCGGCGACATCGTGATCAGCGCCCAGTCGACCAAGACCCAGGGCGACATGCTGACCGGCTTCACCGCCGACGCCGTGGGCGGAATCTCGACCAGCGGCGACATCAGCATCACCAGCGGCGACGCCCAGACGACCGGCCGTTCGGCCTTCGGCGCCTATGCGATCAGCCAGACCGGCGCGGTGTCGATCGACAGCGGTTCGGTGACCACCGCCGGCCAGGGCTCGACCGGAATCTACGCCCGCGGGGCCAGCGTCTCGGTCGAGAGCGGTTCGGTCGTCACGGCCGGTGACACGGCGCGCGGGATCTACGCCTGGTCCAACGGCGACATCGCCATCGACAGCGGCGAGGTGACCACCACCGGCGCCAACGCCCACGGGATCATGGTCGATTCCGACGGGGCGCTGGTCTTCGGGACGCCGCATGTCCCGGCCGGCGGCGCGGGAACGCTGAGCATCGTCAGCGACAAGGTGTCGGCGACCGGCGCCGGCACCGTGGGCGTCTGGGCCGACTACGCCGGCCCGATCAACATCGACAGTGGCGAGATCACGGTCGGCAACGGCGTCGGTCTCTACGTCTATGGCCAGGGCGCCGTGGACGTTTCGGCCGACAAGGTCACGGCCGACGGCACCGGCGTGGTGGTCTACGGCCGCGAGGGCGCGGTGCACGTCACCACGGGGACGGTCTCGGCCGGGACCCAGGGCGACGTCGGCGTCTTCGCCCAGAGCACGACGGGCGACATCGTCGTCGACGCCGGTGTGACCCGCACCGCCAACACCGGCCTGCACGCCGGCTTCACGGCCGACGGCGTGGGCGCGCTCTCGACCGGTGGCGGCCACGTGACCGTCAACAGCGCCGACTCGGCGGTGGTCGGCCAGTTCGCGACCGCTGTCTGGGGGCAGTCGATCGGCGGCGAGGTCGAGATCAACAGCGGCAAGGCCCGCGCCAGCAGCGACAGCACCCTGGCCGTCTTCGGCCGCGGCGACACAGTGACGGTCGTCAGCGCGGACGCCGAGATCACCGGGACCGGCTCCCGGGCGATCCAGGTCCTGGCGGATCACGGCGACCTCACGGTGACCTCGGGCCGCGCGGTCGCGAAGGACGCCAACAGCGTCGCCATCGACCTGTACGCCAGCCACGACGCCGCCCTGACCGTCACCGGCCAGACCGTGGGCGGATTGGCCGGCGTGCGGGTCTCCGCGCTGAACCAGGCCGAGGTGACCGTCGGGGCGGACGCCTCGATCACGGCCCTCAGCGGCGCCGGCGTCGAATTCCGCGCCGTGCCCGTGCCGGGCGGGACGGGTTCGCCGGCGGTGGGCTACGGCGCCAGCCTGACCACGGCCGGCCACATCGGCGGCGCGCCCGGCGCGCTGGCGGTGCGGTTCGCGGACGGGGACGACACCCTGACCCTGCTGACCGGCGCCAGCTTCACCGGCGCCGTCGACGGCGGGGCGGGCCTGGACGCCCTGGTGCTGAACGGGACCTCCAATCAGCCGTCCGCCGGGCAGACATTCGGCGGGGTCCTCAACTTCGAGACCGCCACGGTCGCGGCCGGCGACTGGACCCTGACCGGCCTGCTGCAGGCCGACAGTATCGACATCGCCTCTGGCGCGACCCTGCGCATCGACGACCGCCAGGACGCCAACGCCTGGCTCGAGACGACGACGCCGGGCGCCGGCCTGTCGGTCCACAACGACGGCACGCTGATCTCCCGCAGCTTCGACGACAACCTCTACGCCGACAGCGGAACGCTCTCGATCAGCGGGACGGGCGACGTGGAACTGCAGTCCGGCGCCATGCTGGCGTCCGGCGCCTGGACCTATACGGGGACGACCCGGGTGAGCGGCGGCGAACTGCACGTGGTCACCGACATCGGCGGCGGCCTGGAACAGACCGGCGGCGTCGTGGTGGTGGGCGCCGACTACGCGGTCGACGACGCGGGCCTTGGCACGGTGAAGGTCGCCGGCCATGGAACGACGGGAAGCTTCGCGGGCGGCCTGAAGGTCGATGGCGGCCAGCTCTTCCTGGGCCAGGACGGCGACTACACCCTGGCCAACGCCCTGTCGGGCGCTGGCGGCGAGGTGATCTGGGCCGGCGGCGGCGACCTGACCCTGTCGGGCGCCTATTCGCGGACCGGGACGCTGGTCAACGGGGGCGGCCTGGTGACGATCGCCAACCTGTCGGCCGACTCCCGCCTGGCCCTGATGGGCGAGGCCTTCGCCCTGGGCTCCGGCGCCAAGAAGACGGGCGGGCTCTCGGGCGACGCCGATCTCGACATCGGCGCCGGGACCCTGACGATCGCCCAGATCAACGCCTCCAGCTATGCGGGCGACCTGAGCGGCGCGGGCGGCCTGATCAAGTCCGGCGCGGCGACCCTGACCCTGTCGGGCGCGGCGACCTACGCCGGGCCGACGACCGTGTCCGCCGGGACGCTGCTGCTGAAGGGCGCGATGACCAGCGACGTCACCGTGGCCTCGGGGGCGACCCTGCAGATCGGCGACGGCGGGACGACCGGGGCCCTGACGGGCGACCTGGTTATCGCCGGCACGGCCGTCTTCAACCGCTCGGACGAGTACGACTACGCCGGCGACATCACCGGCGCGGGCGAACTGATCAAGAAGGGCGCCTCGCGCCTGACCCTGTCGGGCCAGTACGGCTTCACCGGCACGACCACCGTCCAGGGCGGCTCGGTGCGGATCCTGCATCTGCCGCAGACCGCCCAGGTGCAGGTCGATAACGGCGTGCTGGACCTCAGCGGCCTGACCCAGACCATCACCAACCTCAGCGGCGGCGCGACCGGCGGCGTCGACATCACCGGCGGCGCCCTGACCGTCAACCAGTCGGGCAGCACCACCTTCGCCGGGTCGATCACCGGGTCGGGCTCGTTCACCGTCACCGGCGGCGGCGTGATCGAGCTCAGCGGCGCCAACACCTATACCGGCGACACCACGGTCACCGCCGGCAAGCTGAAGGTGAACGGCTCGGTGACCTCCGACGTCACCGTGGGCTCGGCGGGCGCCCTGGGCGGCTCGGGCGTGATCGGCGGCGACGTCTTCGTGCAGGGCGGCGGCCAGGTCACTCCCGGCAATTCGCCCGGCACCCTGACCGTGGCGGGCGACTTCACCTTCGCCACGGGTTCGACCTACCAGGTCGAGGTGCTGCCGACCGGCGAGCACGACCTGATCGTCGTGGGCGGCGCCACCACCATCCAGACCGGCGCCAAGGTCGCCGTCCTGGCCGGCGGTCCGGCGTCGCAATACGCGCGGCTGAGCCAGTACGGCATCCTGACCTCGGCGGGCGGGATCACGGGGCGGTTCTCCAGCGTCACCAGCGACATGGCGTTCCTGACGCCCAGCCTGACCTACACGGCCAACGCCGTGCGCCTGAACCTGCTGCGCAACGACATCCGGTTCGCCAGCTTCGCCACGACCTCGAACGAGGCCCGGGTGGCCGACGCGGCCGAGGCCCTGGGCCTGGGCGCGCCGGTCTACGACGCCCTGGTCACCCAGAACGCGGGCGGGTCCGCCCAGGCCTACAGCGCCCTGGACGGCCAGATCTACGCCGACGTCTCGACCGTCCTGGCGGGCGAGGCGGGCCGGCTGCGGCAGGCGATCCAGGCGCGGACCTCGGCTCCGGCCGAGGTGTCGGGCGGCTGGGGCGACGTCCTGGCGGGCTGGAGCAAGATCGACGCCGGCGCCGGCGCGGCGGGCCTGAAGGTCAGCGGCGCGGGCCTGGTCGCCGGCGGCGACAAGGTGCTGGGCGCTGCCCGCCTGGGCCTGGCGGCCGCCTATGGCGAGGCCGACGGGACGGTCTCGGCGCGCGGCAGCCGCGCCGAGAGCAAGAACGGCCAGGTCGCGGCCTACGCCGCCAGCGTCTTCGGACCGCTGCGCGCCGACCTGGGCGCGGCCTACGCCTGGTCGTCGATCGACGCCGAGCGGGCGGTGGTGTTCCCGGGGAACCAGGACCGCGTGAAGGGCAAGTACGACGCCACGGTCGGCCAGGTGTTCGGCCAGGTGTCCGCGCCCCTGACGCTGGGCGCGGCCGTGGTCGAGCCTTTCGTGGCGGCCAGCTATCTGCGGGTGAAGAGCGACGACTTCAGCGAAACGGGCGGCTTCGCGGCGCTGAAGGTCGAAGGCGTCACCCGCGAGCTGGGCTTGGTCGACGTCGGGGTCAAGGTGAGGGGGCAGTTCGACGTGGGCGGGGCCTCGGTCCTGCGCCCGCGCGTCGCTGTCGCCTGGCGCATGGCCACGGGCGACCTGGCGGGCCAGACCGCCAACGCCTTCACCGGCGGGACGGCCCGTTTCGTGGTCAGCGGCGCCAAGTACGACGCCGGCGCCCTGGCCGTGCAGCTGGGCGCCGACCTGGCGTCGGGCGATCGGGCGCGGTTCGGGGTCACCTACGAGGGGACCTACGGCGACCGCTTCGAGGCCCAGGCGATCCGCGCCGGCGGGTCCTGGCGCTTCTAGGTCTGGGGGGGGGGGCGCTCTGGGGGGAGCGCCTCCTTGGGGGGATCCGGTCGAGGCCGCCTAGCGCGTCCTCGACCGGTCTTCGCCCAGCATCCGCACCAGTTCGGCCTGGCGGGTCGCGCCGGTCTTGCTGAAGATCGACTTCAGGTACGAGCGCACGGTGTTGCGCGACAGGTTGGTGATCAGGGCGTAGCCGGCCAGGGTGCCGCCCTCGACCAGGAAATAGGCCAGCTTGGCCTCGGCCTCGGTCAGGCCGTGGTCTTCGCGGTAGGACGCCAGCGCCTGTTCCTCCGAGCGACCCTTGGCGCGCCCGAAGATCTCCATGGCCCGCAGCACATAGGGATGGCCGTCCGCGGCCGCCTTGGCCAACCGAGCCTCCAGGCTCGGATAGACCCGCGTCAGCGGCTTCAGGTTGTCGAACAGGGCGTCTTGCTGTTTCTTGTTCGTCATAAACGGCGGCGAGTTTCTCGTTCGTCGCAAAGCATGGCCTGGGGGGCGTTCGCGTACAATGGTGTCGATTGCAGCGGCCGTCCCGCGTCAAGGGCTGGTCGAAATGAAGGCCGCTCCGGAGACGCCGCGCAGGCCCTTCGCCGATTTCCGCCAGAACCTCAGCTACACCATCGCCCAGCGGGTGATCACGAGGGTGCTGCGCAAGGGACTGGCCAGTCATTCCAGGGGCGAGGCCGAGTTCGCCGAGTTCCTGCGCAAGGCCCGGGCCTGGCACGACCGCTACGACGGGGTCCTGCCGTCCCTGGAGGTCGACGCCACCTGGAGCGCGACGCCCGACTACGCCGCGCCGTCGCCGCCCACCCGCGCCGACTGGTTCGCCCCCCGCGACAAGGCGCCGCGCGGCACGGTCTTCTATGTCCACGGCGGCTCGTTCGTCGCCGAGCGCAGCCCGCGGATCGGCCAGCTGGTGGGCCGGTTCGCCGCCGCGGCCGAGGCCAGCGTCTACGCGCCGTCCTACCGTCTCGCGCCCGAGCATCCCTGTCCCGCGGCGGTCGACGACATCGTCGAGGCCTGGCGCTGGCAACTGCGCCATCGCCCCGACGAGCCGGTGGTGGCCCTGGCCGAGTCGGCCGGGGCGGCGATCATGATGGCCGCCTTCCAGGTGATCCGTGATCGCGGCGAGCCCATGCCGGCCGGCATCGTGCTGCTGTCGCCCTGGCTGGACCTGTCGCTGCAGAGCTGGTCGGTCATGGCCGCCTCGATCGCCAAGACCTCGCCGCACACCATGGAGTCGCTGGCGATGTTCGCGCACTTCTACCTGCAGGGCCGTTCGGCGATCGAGCCGATCGCCTCGCCGCTGTTCGGCTGCTTCGACGGCTTCCCGCCGCTGCTGGTTCACGCCAGCCGGACCGACATCCTCTACGACGACTCGATGCGCCTGGCCGACAAGGTGCGCGACGTCGGGGGCGACCTGACCCTGCGCCACTGGGCCGACGAGACTCATTTCTGGGAGCGGATGAACACGCCCAAGGCCCGGCAGTCGATCGAGCTGGCGGCGGGCTTCATCCGGCGGCGCCTGGACGACCGGCGGGTCGGCGCCCAGTAGGCGCCGGCCGGTCCGACTCCGGCCGGTCCTAGATGGAGCGGCCCTGCTTCTGGTCCTCGTGGATGTCCAGCAGGACCTTCATCAGCTCTTCGTCCTCGCTGGACATCACGCCCAGCACCTCGGCCTCGTCGCAGCCCTCGGCCGCCAGGTAGGCGTGGCCCATGCTGGAGTCGAGATAGATCGACTGGCCCTGGTCCAGCACGACCGGATCGTAGAACTCGGTGTTCACGACGATCCGCCCCTTCAGGACGAAGATGTACTCCTCGCCCGCGTGGCGGACCAGGTCGCCGAACTGCTCGGCGCTCTTGGCGCGGATCTTGGTGATCACCGGGATCATGCGCTTCCCGCGCAGCTCGGTGCACAGGTAATAGTAGTCGTAGTTCGGGGTCTCGACGCGCACGGCGCGCTCGACCTCGCCCAGGCTGCGGCGCGCGGTGACCGTCTGTGGCTGGTTGGCCTCTTCCTCGGCGAACAGTTCGGACATGCGCAGGCCCAGGCGCTGGGCCAGCAGCTGCAGCTTGTCGTAGGTCAGGGTCAGGCGGTCGTGCTCGACCTTGGAGAGCGTCGAGACGGGGATGCCGCTCTTCTCGCTCATCTGTTTGAGGGTCCAACCCTCCCGGTCCCGCAGGCCGCGAAGCAGTTTTCCGAGCGTGTGGGCGTTGGAAGGCAAGCGCCGTGACTCCTCAAGGCGGTTGACGGATTTTCCAATCAGGATAGCAATTGTCCTGATCAGGATTGTTCACTCCCAATCTATCGGCTGGGCCGAGCGGGGGCAATCCTACCGGCAGGCGAGGGGAGCCAAGGAATGCGAACGATCAAGGGGGCCGCGATCGCGGTATGCGCTCTGGTGGCGGGGCTGGGCTCCGTCCAGGCCCAGACGCGGCAGGAGACCGCGCCGCCGCCGGTCGCCAAGGCGGCTGTCCCGGCGGCCAATCCGGCGGCGGCCCCGGCGGTCGCGCCGTCCGCCGCGCCGGCGCTGACCAAGGCCGACGTCGACCTCTGGCTGGACGGCTACATGCCCTACGCCCTGCGCACGGGCGACATCCCGGGCGCGGTGGTCACGGTGGTCAAGGACGGCCAGATCCTGACGACGCGGGGCTTCGGTTACGCCGACCGGGACAAGAAGACGCCGGTCGACCCGTACAAGACCCTGTTCCGTCCGGGCTCGATCTCGAAGCTGTTCACCTGGACGGCGGTGATGCAGCAGGTCGAGGCCGGCAAGATCGACCTGGACGCCGACATCAACACCTATCTCGATTTCAAGATTCCCGCGCGTAACGGCAAGCCCGTGACGACCCGCCAGCTGATGACCCACACGGCCGGCTTCGAGGAAGTGGTCAAGGAGCTGATCTTCTACGGCAAACCCGAGCCGGAGCTGGGCGCCTATCTGAAGAACCACGTGCCCAAGCGCATCTTCGACGCGGGCGAGACGCCGGCCTATTCGAACTACGGCACGGCCCTGGCCGCCTACATCGTCGAGCGGGTGTCGGGCGAGAAGTTCCAGGACTATCTCGACCGCCACGTGATGGGGCCGCTGAAGCTGGAAAACACCACCTTCCGGCAGCCGCTGCCCGCGAACCTGGCCGGCCATGACGCCACGGGCTACGACAAGCCCGGCAAGCCCTCGAAGGGCTTCGAGATCGTCGGCCCGTTCCCGGCCGGCTCGGCCTCGTCCACCGGCGCCGACATGGGCCGGTTCATGATCGCCCACCTGCAGGGCGGCGAGCTGGACGGCCAGCGCATCCTGTCGGCGGAAACCGCCCGCGTGATGCACGACAGTCCCGTGGACAAGGTCAATCCGCGCTCGCTGATCGGGCCGCTGGACCGCATGGAGCTGGGCTTCTTCCAGACCTCGATCAACGGTCGCACCGTGATCGGCCACCTGGGCGACACCGAGGGCTTCCACTCCTCGCTGCACCTCTACATGAACGACGGCGTGGGCCTGTACCTGTCGCTGAACAGCGGCGGCCGCGAGGGCGCGGCGGGCGTGCTGCGCACGGCCATCTTCCGCGACTTCTCCGACCGCTACCTGCCGCCCGTCGCGGGCGCGCCGGACGGCAAGGTCGACGCCAAGACCGCCGCCGAGCACGCCAAGGCCATGGCCGGCACGTGGGACGTCAGCCGCCGCGCCGACAGCACCTTCCTGTCGCTGTTCTACATGATGGGCCAGGCGAAGGTCGCGGTGGGCCCCAAGGGTGAACTGATCGTCCCCAGCATTCTGGGCCCCAACGGCCGCCCGAAGGAGTGGGTCGAGATCGCGCCGTATGTCTGGCGCGAGGTCGGCGGCCACGACCGCCTGGCCGCCCAGGTGGTCGACGGCAAGCCCGTCCGCTGGAGCTGGGACTTCGGCTCGCCCTTCATGGTCTTCGACCGCATCCCGGCCGGCCAGGACGGCGCCTGGCTGCTGCCCGCGATCGCGGCCAGCGTCGGCGTGCTGCTGCTGACCTTCCTCTACTGGCCGGTCGTGGCCCTGGTGCGCCGCCGTTACAAGACCAAGGCCGACATCTCGGGCAAGGCGCTGACCGCCTCGCGGGCCGCGCGCGCCGGGGCGGGCCTGCTGCTGGCCCTGATCGTCGGCTGGGGCGTCGGCGTGACCAAGCTGACCTCCAGCGCGGCGGCCATGGCCGGCGGGATGGACGGGGTGCTGCTGCTGCTCCAGGGGCTGGGCTGGGTCGTCCTGCCGCTGGCCCTGGCTGCCGCCGGCTGGAACCTGTGGCTGACCTGGACCGACGGTCGCGGTTGGGTCCGCAAGGCCTGGAGCGTGGTGATGCTGCTGGCCCCGCTGCTGCTGCTCTATGTCGCCGTGACCTTCCACCTCCTGGCGATGTCGGTGCACTACTGATGGGCCGGCTGGCGCTGGACATCGCCGCCGAGACGCTGCGGCTGGCCCAGCCGTTCCGGATCGCGGGCCATGTGTTCGACACGTCCGACATCATCGTCGTGACGCTGTCGGACGGCCGGGCCAAGGGACGCGGCGAAGCGTCCGGGGTCTTCTTCCTGGGCGAGACGGTCGACGGCATGCGGGCTCAGATCGAGTCGGTCCGGGAGGCGATCGAGGCCGGGCCGACCCGCGAGGCCCTGCGCTTCATCCTGCCGCCGGGCGGGGCCCGCAACGCCGTCGACTGCGCCCTCTGGGAGCTGGAGGCGGCGGTGACCGGCCAGCCGGTCTGGCGGCTGGCGGGGCTGGACGCTCCCCGGCCGCTGCGCACCACCTTCACCCTCGGGGCCGACACCCCCGAGGCCATGGCCAAGGGCGCGGTCGGCTACACCCAGGCGCGGTCGATCAAGATCAAGCTGACCGGCGACCTGGCCCTGGACCAGGCGCGGGTGCGGGCGATCCGCGCGGCGCGGCCCGACGCCTGGCTGGGCGTCGACGGCAACCAGGGATTCGTCCGCGCGGACCTGGACGCCCTGGTCGAGACCCTGGTCGAGCAGCGCGTCTCGCTGCTGGAGCAACCCCTGGCGCGCGGCCATGAGCCCGAGCTGGAGGGCTTCGACAGCCCGATCCCAATCGCCGCCGACGAGAGCGCGGTATGCCTGCCCGACGTGGCGGCGGCGGTCGGCCGCTTCCAGGTGATCAACATCAAGCTCGACAAGTGCGGCGGCCTGACCGAGGGCCTGCTGATGGCGGCCAAGGCCCGGCGGCTGGGCCTCGGCGTCATGGTCGGCACCATGGTCGGCACCAGCCTGTCCACCGGTCCGGGCTTCGTGCTGGGCCAGGTGTGCGACCTGGTCGACCTGGACGGCCCGACCTTCCTGGCCCAGGACCGGCCGCCCGGCGTCGTCTATCGCGACGGTACCGTCTGGGCGGGCGAGGACGTCTGGGGTGCTCCGGCCTCGGCGGCCGCGGCATGAGCGGCAAGGCTCTCGACGCCCCGCCGTGGTTCGGTCAGCCGCGCGGTCTGACCGTCCTGTTCCTGACGAACATGTGGGAGCAGTTCTCCTACTTCGGCATGCGGGCCCTGCTGGTCTACTACATGACCAAGCAACTGCTGATCGCCCAGGGCTCGGCGTCCCTGATCTACGGGACCTATACGGCCTGCGCCTATTTCACGCCGATCGTCGGCGGGGTGATCGCCGACCGCCTGCTGGGCAAGCGCCGGGCCATCATCATCGGCGCCAGCGTCATGGCCGCCGGCCATTTCATGATGAGTTTCCCGGACCTGCTCTATGTCGCCCTGGCCACCATCGCCCTGGGCAACGGCCTGTTCCTGCCGACCCTGCCCAGCCAGATCAACGATCTCTACGCCGAGGGCGATCCCCGGCGGGGCTGGGCCTACAACGTCTATTATCTGGGCATCAACATCGGCGGCTTCCTGGCGCCCCTGCTGTGCGGGACCCTGGGCGAGGTGTTCGGCTGGCACGTCGGCTTCGCGGCGGCGGGCCTGGGCATGCTGGCGGGGCTGCTGATCTATCTGTGGGGCCAGCGCTACCTGCCGGCCGAGCAGGGCAGGGTGCAGGCCGGCGCGGTCGAGCCCGCGCGCGGGCGCATGGCCCTGCCGACCGTGCTGGTCCTGGCCGCCGTCGCCCTGTCGGTGACTGTCTTCCGCGGGGCCTACGAACAGGCCGGCAACACGGTGGCCCTGTGGGCCGACGCGGGCGTCGACCGGACCCTGGGGTCCTGGACCGTGCCGATGACCTGGTTCCAGTCGCTGAACCCGCTGCTGGTCATGGCCATGACGCCGATGCTGCTGGCGGGCTGGAAGAAGCGCGCGGACGCCGGGCGCGACACCTCGCCGGCCCTGCGCATGGCGACCGGGGCCCTGATCGTGGCCGGAGCCTATCTGATGCTCTGCGCCGTCTCGGCCCTGGCCGGCGGCAAGGCGCACTGGCTGTGGCTGGTGGCGTTCTTCGGGGTCTACACCTTCGGCGAGCTGTTCATCCTGCCCACGGGCCTGGGCCTGTTCGCGCGCCTGGCCCCGCCCGGGTTCGGGGCGACCACGGTGGCGGCCTGGTACCTGACCATCTTCGCCGGCAGCCTCAGCGCCGGCCTGGTGGGGACCCTGTGGAGCCGGATGCCGCACACGGCCTATTTCGCGCTGCTGGCGGGCCTGGCCGTCACGGCCTCGATCCTCCTGCGGCTGGTCGATCCTTGGGCGCGCCGCGCCGAAGCGCACGGGCCGTCCGCCTCGTCGCGCAATCGTCATTGACAATTCTCTGATTGGGATAACAGTGGCCTAATTAGGATTACATTTGCGTAATGGGCCGGGTCGAGCACGGGAAAATCCGAGCGGACCCCAGCGCCGATGGGAGCGATCACCGCTCCGGGGACGTCGGGCGCTTCAACGAGGGGGAATGAAATGAAGCTTCGTCGTACGACCTTGATGATCTCCAGCGCCATCGGCGCGCTGCTGATCCAGACCCCGGCCTTCGCCGCGGACGACGCGTCCCGGTCGGCGGTGACGACCGTCGAGGAGATCGTCGTCACCGCGCAGAAGCGCGAGCAGACGCTGATCGACATCCCGCAGTCCATCTCGGTGGTGTCCGGCGAGACGCTGGAGACCCAGCAGGCCACCAACTTCACCGACTATCTGAAGCTGGTTCCCGGTCTGCAGCTGGTCCAGGCCACGCCGGGCCAGGGACGTCTGGTCCTGCGCGGCGTCAACGCCGGCGGGGTGGCCTCGACCGTGGCCGTCTACATGGACGAGACGCCGTTTGGCTCGAGCAGCGCCCTGGTCAACGGCGGGGTGCTGGCCGGCGACTTCGACACTTTCGACGTGTCCCGCATCGAGGTGCTGCGCGGCCCGCAGGGCACGCTGTACGGCGCCAGCTCGATGGGCGGTTTGCTGAAGTTCGTCACCAACGCGCCCGACACCAGCGGCTACAGCGCCAAGGCCCAGGTCGCGCTCGAGGACACCAAGGGCGGCGACCTGTCGTACCGCACCACGGCGGTGGTCAACATCCCGCTGAGCCAGACGGTGGCGGTGCGGGCCTCGGGTTTCTACCGCAAGGACGGCGGCTTCATCGACTCGATCGGCACCGGCGGTTCGGACGTCGAGAGCGACATCAACGACGGCAAGGTCTACGGCGGTCGCGCTTCGCTGCTGTTCAAGCCGAACGACGCCTTCGACCTGCGCCTGACCGCCATGGCCCAGGACATCAAGGCCGACGCTTCGGGCGAGGTCGAGAGCGATCCCGACACCCTGAAGACCCTGTACGGCCGGCCGACCCTGTCGCAGTTCGTCCCGAGCTTCTCGGACATCAAGTACCGCGTCTACAACGGCGTGCTGAACTACGATTTCGGCGCGGCCACCCTGACCTCGTCCACCAGCTACAGCAGCCTGAAACAGACCAAGAGCGACGACGCGACGTTCCTGAGCCCCCTGATCGAGCTGGTGTTCGGCGAACCCAACGAGCTCTATCTGGGCCAGGACACCAACAACGAGAAATGGACCCAGGAAATCCGCCTGGCCTCGAACCCCGGCTCGGCCTTCGACTGGCTGGTCGGCGGCTACTTCACCGACGAGAAGGGCCTGATCTTCCAGGAGTACGTGGCCGTCCAGCCCGGGACCCTGACCAGGCTGACCACTCTGCCGCTGCTGGCCGAACTGAACCTGTACTCGCGCTACAAGGAATACGCCGGCTTCGCCAACGCCACCCTGCATCTGGGCGACCGCTTCGACGTCGACGTCGGCGGCCGCTACAGCCACAACAAGCAGAGCGCCACCCAGGAGGCCGACGGCGTGCTGGCCGGCGGGACGCCGGTCGCCAGCGACCTGCGCTCGTCCGACAACGTCTTCACCTATTCGCTGGCGCCGAAGTTCAAGCTGGACGATCGCCGCGCGATCTATGCGCGGATCGCCAAGGGCTACCGGCCCGGCGGTCCGAACGTGATCCCGCCCAGCGCCCCGGCGGGCACCCCGGCCAGCTTCGATCCGGACACCGTCACCAGCTACGAGGCGGGCTACAAGGGCGAGACCGCCGATCACCGCTTCAGCCTGGACCTGTCGGCCTACCACATCGACTGGAAGGGCATCCAACTGCTGACCGTGGTCAACAACTTCGGCATCAACGCCAACGGCGCCGACGCCAAGAGCGACGGCGTCGAGTTCAACGCCACCGCGCGGCTGACGTCCGGCCTGACGGTGTCGGCCAACGGCGCCTACACCGACGCCAAGCTGTCGGGCGACACCAGCGACCTGGTCGGCGGCAAGAAGGGCGACCAGCTGCCGTTCACGCCGAAGGTCAGCCTGGGCCTCAACGGCGACTACAGCTGGACGATCGACGGCAAGGACGCCTATGTCGGCGCCTCGCTGCGGGTGATGGGCAAGCAGACCGGCGCCTACGACGCCGACTTCCAGGCCGCCAACGGCCACCAGCGCAAGGTGGCGTCCTACGAGGTTGTCGACCTGCGCGCGGGGATCAGCTTCGGCCAGGTCGAGCTGGAGGCCTACGTCAAGAACCTGACCGACTCCGACGGCAAGACCTCGACCAGCGCGGTGACCTCCAGCGGCCTGCCGATCTATCCGGGCGGGGCGATCGGCACGGGCGTGATCCGGCCGCGCACCATCGGCGTCAGCCTGACGGCCGGCTTCTGATCGGATGAGCGCCATCGCCAGAGTTCCGCGTGACGAGGCGCCGGAAGAGGCGGGCGGCCTGCCGTCGCCCTACCTGCTGTTCCTCGGCGACACGGTCGAGCCGGGCTACGCCAAGACGGCGTTCGGCCTGCGCGACTGGGTCGCCGAGCGATGCGTCGGCGAGTTCGGCCTGCCCGGGGCGGGGGTGACCACAGGCCTGCCGGCCCTGACCCCCGCCCAAGCCGCGGCCGAGGGGGCGCGGGGCCTGGTGATCGGCGTGGCCAATGTCGGCGGGGTCATCCCGCCGGCCTGGGTCGCCGGTCTGGTCGAGGCGCTGGAGGCGGGGCTGGACATCGTCTCGGGCATGCACGCCCGCCTGTCGGACATCCCCGAACTCAAGGCCGCCGCCGCGCGGACGGGGCGGCGGTTGATCGACGTGCGCACGCCGCCGCCGGGGATCCCGGTCGGCACGGGCAAGCCCCGTTCGGGGCGCCGTATCCTGACCGTCGGCACAGACTGCGCCCTGGGCAAGAAGTACGCGGCCCTGGCGATCACGCGGGGGCTGAAGGGCAGGGGGCTGGACGTCGATTTCCGCGCCACGGGCCAGACGGGGATCATGATCGCCGGGACGGGCCTGCCGATCGACGCGGTGGTCTCCGACTTCATCGCCGGCGCGGCCGAGATGCTCAGTCCCGCCGCCGCGCCGAGCCACATCGACGTCATCGAGGGGCAGGGCTCGCTGCTGCATCCGGCCTATGGCGCGGTGTCGGTGGGCCTGCTGCAGGGCAGCCAGCCGGACGTCTTCGTGGTCTGCCACGAGCCGGGCCGCACCGAGATCCTCGGCCATCCCGGCCACGCCGTCCCGTCGATCGAGGCGGTGATCGCCGCGACCGTGGCCCTGGGGAGGGTGACCAGTCCGAACATCCGTTGCGCGGGGATCAGCCTCAACACCGGCAAGCTGTCGCCCGAGGCGGCCCGGGCCGAGATCGAGGCGACGGCCGCGCGGCTGGGCCTGCCGACCGCCGACCCCCTGCGGGGCGGACCGGCGTTCGAGCGGCTGCTGGACGCCTGTCTCGCATGAGGGGCCTGGCATGACCGGCAAGGCGTCCGGCTGGTTCAGCCGCTGGCTGCTGCCCGGCCTGGCGTTCAAGGCCGCCGTCATCGGCGGCGGCTATGCGACCGGACGCGAGATCGCCGAGTTCTTCCTGCCGGCCGGTCCCTGGGGCGGCCTGGCCGGCCTGGCCCTGGCGACGCTGGTCTGGAGCGGCATGTGCGTCCTGACCTTCCTGTTCGCGCGGGCGAGCGGGGCGCGGGACTACCGCACCTTCTTCAAGGCCCTGCTGGGGCGCGGCTGGGTCGCCTTCGAGCTGGCCTACGCCCTGTTCGTCGTGCTGGTCCTGGCGGTGTTCGGCGCGGCGGCGGGCGAGATCGGCCACGCGGTGTTCGACGCGCCCCGGTGGGCCGGCATGCTGGCCCTGCTGGCGGGGGTCACCCTGTTCGCCGCGTTCGGCACCCGGGTGGTCGAGCAGCTGTTCGCCTGGGTCTCGATCCTGCTGTACGGCGTCTACGGCGTCTTCCTGGTGCTGGCCCTGACGACCTTCGGCCACGACATCGCAGCCGCCTTCGCCGTCCCGGTCCGGGTCGGGGCGGACGCCCTGGTCGGCGGCGCCACCTACGCCGGCTACAACATCATCGGGGCGGTCATCGTCCTGCCGATGACGCGGCACCTGCTCAGCGACCGCGACGCCGTTGTCGCCGGCCTGGTCGCCGGGCCGCTAGCCATGATCCCGGCCGTCGTCTTCTTCGTCAGCATGTGCGCCTACGCGCCCGAGGTCGGCGGGGCGGCCCTGCCGTCCGACGTGCTGCTGGCCAAGCTGGACCTGCCGGTGTTCCGCCTGCTGTTCCAGCTGATGGTCTTCGCGGCCCTGCTGGAGAGCGGCACGGGGGCGGTCCACGCCATCAACGAGCGCGTCGCCGGCGCCGTCCAGGCCCGGCTGGGGCGGACGTTCGGCGTTCGCGCCCGGGCCCTGTGCGCCCTCGGCCTGCTGGTCTTCTGCATGGTGCTGGCCGAGCGGGTCGGGCTGGTCGGCCTGATCGCCGGCGGGTATCGCCTGCTGGCCTACGCCCTGATCGCCCTCTACGTCGTGCCGCTGGCGACGGTGGGCCTGCTCCATCTCGTCCGACGACGTCCCGCCCTGATTCCGGAGGTCCTATGATCAGCCTCATCCTCGCCGCCGCCCTGCAGGCCGCGCCGCTTGCTGCTGTTGGGGCCGCCGCCGGTCCCGTCGTCCAGCCGCCCAAGGGCTTCGACGCCCATGTCGAGCAGCTGCGCCAGAAGGTCGGCGCGCCGGGCCTGTCGATCGCCATCGTCGACGAGGGCCAGACCGTGCTGGCCAAGGGCTACGGGGTGCGGAAGCTGGGCGCGCCCGAGAAGGTCGACGCCGACACCCTGTTCATGACCGGCTCGACCGGCAAGGCCTTCACGACCGCCGCCCTGGCCACCCTGGTCGACGCCGGCAAGCTGTCGTGGGACGACAAGGTCGCCGACCGCCTCCCGGGCTTCCAGATGTACGATCCCTGGGTGACGCGCGAGATGACCGTGCGCGACCTGCTGGTCCATCGCAGCGGCCTTGGCCTGGGGCAGGGCGACCTGCTGTTCGTGCCGCGCAGCAACATCCCGCGCGCCGAGGCCGTGCGTCGGCTGCGTTACCTCAAGCCCGCCACCAGCTTCCGCAGCGGCTACGCCTACGACAACGTCCTCTACATGGTGGCCGGCCAGCTGATCGAGGCGGTCAGCGGCCAGACCTGGGAGGACTACACGCGCGAGCACGTACTGGTCGCGGCGGGCATGACCGGCGCCACCACCGACGGACGTCGCTTCCAGATCGCCAACCGCGCCCAACCGCACGCCCGCATGGACGGCGGCCTGCGCGGGGCGGGGACGCAGGAGGTGCTGGACGAGCGTGACGAACTGTCCACCGCCGCCGCCCCGGCCGGCGGCATGGCTGTCAGCGCCAACGACATGGCCAAATGGCTGAAGCTGCAGCTGGCCCACGGCGCGCTGCCCGACGGCAAGCGCCTGTTCAGCGAGGCCCAGCACGAGGCCATGTGGCGGCCGGAGGTGATCCAGCCGCTCGACAAGGTCCCGCCGGGCATGGAGGTCACCAAGCCGACCTATTCGCTCTACGCCTTGGGCTGGGAGCTCCAGGACTATCGCGGGACGCAGATCGTCTGGCACAGCGGCGCGGTGTTCGGCTTCAAGACCGTGGTGGTGCTGATCCCCAGCCGCAACGTCGGCTTTTCGATCGAGCTGAACAGCGAGGACGGCGAGCTGCCGCGCGGCCTGATGAACGAGCTCCTGGACCACTATCTGGACCTGAAGCCCGAGCCGTGGACCGACCGTTACATCGCCTACAAGAAGCAGCTGATCTCCGGGGCGCTGAAGAGCCTGGGCGGCGTCCAGGCCAAGCCGGCCGGCGTGGGGCCCTCCCTGCCGACCGCGAAGTACGCCGGGACCTACGCCGATCCCTGGTACGGCGACATCGCGGTGACGCAAGGGCCGGACGGCCTGCGCATCGACTTCAGGTCGACCCCGCGCATGGCCGGCAAGCTGGAGCACTGGCAGTACGACACCTTCATCACCCGCTTCGACGACAAGGCGCTGGAGCCGGCCTACGTCACCTTCGGCCTGGACGCCGACGGCGGTGTCGAGCGCGTGACGATGAAGCCGGTCTCGCCGATCGCCGACTTCAGCTGGGACTACCAGGACCTGCTGTTCACGCCGAAGGCCGCCCGGCCGTGACGCGGGCAAGATTCTCTATCGGAGATATAATTCTCTGATCAGAAAATTTCGATTACCGTCGGTGCGCGTCTGGGCTTAGGTCGTCCGGTCGCGGAAGGGCGAGGGGTGTCCGTCTGAAGACCAGGCGAGGCCTCCGTGAACCAGATCAGACCCGGACCGCTGCAATCTTCGCGAAGCGCCGCCCCCGTGCGGGACGGCCTGGAGGCGGACCTCCAGATCATGGCGCGGCTCGAGGGCATGCCCCTGCCGACGACCATGGAGATGGCGCGGCTGTTCAACGTCTCGCCGACGACCGCCTTCCGCATGCTCACGCGCCTGCGGCAGAACGGCATGCTCAGGCTGGTGGACCGCGTCCGCCTGCCTGAAGCGGCCTGCCACGGCATCGTCGACCTGCGGACCCGGCTGGCCAGCGCTGGCGACCTGCGGCGGCTGGAGGACAGACTGGCCGGCGACCCGCACGTCTCCCTCGCCGCCGCCGTCACCGGCAAGCACAGCTACCGCATCACGCTGATCCACGCGACCGCGGCCGAGGCCAACGCCTGGTTCAAGGCCATCCTGACCGAGCCCGCGGTGATCGACGGAACCTTGCGGTTCTGCCGGCCCATCCTCGAGCGCCACCACTACGCCAAGGCCCTGGTCGGGGAAGGCCCTGGCTAGGGTGGCGTTGGATCACAGGGCGTATTTCAGCGTGACCAGCCAGGTCCGGGGATCGGGATAGTTCTTGTAGTAGACCCCGGTGGCCGGCGTGTAGGTGACGCTGACCGGCTCGTCGGAATCCAGCAGGTTGCGGCCCGACAGCACCACGCTCCAGCGCGGGTCCGGGGTCTGCCAGGTGACCACCCCGTTCAGGAAGGTCTGGGCCGGGGCCTCGTCCTGCGGGCGCTGCAGGGCGTTGAAATAGGTCTTGGTCTGGAACTGGGCGTTCAGGCCGACGCGGAGCGCGCCGGGGATCTCGATCGGCACGTCGTAGGTCAGGGCGCCCGAGAGGCTCCAGCGCGGCGAGTTCAGCAGCCGGTGGCCGTCTGCGTTCACCCCGATCCCGCCGGCGTTCTTGTAGGTGTCGTAGACCGCGAACAGGTAGCCCGCCGAGGCCTGGAGGCTCAGGCGCGAGGTGGCCCGCACGTCGGCCTCCAGCTCCACGCCGTAGGTGTGGGCCTTGCCGGCGTTGCCCCGGATCGAATTGCCCGGATAGGCCGGGTCGCTGTAGCTGACCTGCAGGTCCTGGTAGTCGTTGTAGAACACCGCCAGGTTCAGCCGCGCGCGGTGGTCCAGCACCTCGGTCTTCAGGCCGGTCTCGTAGGTGTCGACCTCTTCCGGCGCGAAGGGGCGGGTGGCCAGGTCCAGCCGCGTGGCGCGGTTGTCGAAGCCGCCCGATTTGAAGCCCTTCGACCAGGTCAGGTACTGCAGGACGTCCGGGGTCCACTGGAACTGGGCCGACAGCTTGGGCGTGACCGCCGAGAAGATTTTGTCGGCCTGGCCGGCGATCGACTGGCCCACCACCTGGCCCTGCAGGTTCAGGACCTTGTTGTCGAAGGTGAATTCCTTCTCCTCGTTGGTCCAGCGCAGGCCGCCCGTGAGGGTCAGGCGGTCGCTGACAGCGTAGCTGGCCTCGCCGAACACCGCGTAGGCGTCGGTGTTGGTGATGTTGTGGGCGCGGGCGAAGCCGTAGTTGCCGGGCGTGACCACCGGGTCGGTCGGCAGGGCGTTGCGGCGGCTGTAGCCGTCGCGCTGAACGAAGAACCTTTCGTGCAGGTAGAACAGGCCGCTGGTGAAGGTCAGCTTGCCGTAGTCGCCGTTCAGCTGGATTTCCTGGGTGGCGTACTGGTCGTTGTAGTGGATCAGGTTCTTCTGGATCAGCGCCGCCTCGCCGTCGTTGTCGTAGTTGACGGGATTGAGGTTGAAGCCGCCGTACGAGGTCACCGACTTCAGTTTCAGATTGTCGTTCACGTCGTACTGGATGCGCAGGGCGCCGCTGATCTGGTCCAGGTCCTGGGTCGGCTCGACCTCGGAATAGGAGCGGTCGATGCGGTGCGCGCCGTTGGGCTGGTTGACCGGCACGTAGCTGCGGGTGTCGCTGCGGTCCTTCACGGCGTTCAGGGTGAACAGCACGTCCCAGCGGTCGGTCGGCGTCCAGCGCAGCTTGCCGCGATAGGCGTCCAGGTCGATGCGGTTGACGTCGTGGTTCAGCGTCGGGTCGAAGGTGACGCCGTCGCGGCTGTGGTGGATGTACGACAGGCTGCCGGCCAGCTTGCCCTCGACCAGCGGCCCTTCGATCAGGCCGCGCACATCGACCGCGCCGTAGTTGCCCAGGCCCACCTCGGCCTTGGCGCGCAGGGCGTCGCCCGGGTCGCGGGTGATGATGCGCAGGGCGCCGGCGCTGGAGTTGCGGCCGTACAGCGTGCCCTGCGGGCCGCGCAGCACCTCGACCCGCTCCAGGTCGTTGAACTCGACCATCGAGCCGATCTGGCGCGGGATGTAGACGTCGTCGACATAGACGGCCAGCACCGGCTCCTGGATCGGATCGCTCTCGCCCACGCCGCGCAGCGCGTAGGTCTGGGTGGTGTGGCTGATGGTGACGCGGCTGATGGTCAGGTTCGGAATCTGGCCCGCCAGGTCGCGGATGTTGTCCACCTTGCGGTCAGCCAGGACCTGCTGGTTGAAGGCCGAGATGGCGATGGCGGTCTTCTGCAGGTCGGTGGCCCGGCGTTCGGCGGTGACGATCACCTGCTCGACCGCCGGAGCCGCCGTGGCGTCGACCTCGGCGGCGGCCGGCGCCGTCGGCGTCGCGGCTTGGGCCGCGACGGCCAGCGCCAGGGCGGAGGCTCCCGCGACCCAGTACAATGCAGCATATCGTGACGACATGATTATCCCCGTTCTTGTTCCGAGGGATAAGCATCGAATATAGGTTGCGCCTCAAACCATATAAAATCTATAGACTTTAAGGTCAGCTCATATCGTGAACTTAAATATATTCAATGAGCACCGTCACTTGTCGGGCAAGGCGCCGCTCAGGCGGTCGTCCCACAGGGGGCGCACGTCGACCTTTCCGGGGATCAGGCCGGCGGTCGCGAAGGCGTCGGCGACGCCCTGCTGCGAGGCGATGGCCGCGTCGCTGATCCGCAGCAGCCGGGTCGGGGCGCTGCGTTCCCTGAACTCGCGCAGATACAGCGCCGCGGGCACGTTGGTGGCGACGCTGCGGGCCTGGGCCCAGCGCGCGTCGTCGGCGTTGGCCCACTGCGCCACCTTGGCGTAGCGCCCCAGATAGTCGCCCAGGGCCTGGCGCCTGAGCGGATCGTCCAGGGCCGACTTGGCGGCGGCGACCAGGTAGTTGCCCGACAGGATGCCCAGGGCCGTGCGCAGCACCCGCGCTCCGGCCGCTCGCGCCTGCTGCACGACCACGCCGTAGATCACCCAGGCGTCGATCGCCCCGCTGGAGAAGGCCGCCAGCCCGTCCTGCGGCGACAGGGCGACGGGCTTGATGTCGCTCCACGCCAGGCCCGCCTCGTCCAGCAGGCGCAGCAGGATGTAGTGCGAGGTGGTCGCCTTCACATAGCCGATCCGCTTGCCCTTCAGGTCGGCGAAGGCCTGGGCCTTGCTGTCCTTGGGGACCAGCACGACCTGGTTGTTCACGTCGCCCTGCAGCACGGCGACGATACGCACCTGGTTGCTCGGCGATCCGGCGACGAAGATCGGCGGGATCTCGCTCATGCCCCCGATGTCCAGGGCGCCGGCGTTGATGGCCTCGGCGATCAGGTTGCCGCCGGCGAACTCCGACTTGGCGACCTTGTAGGGCGTGTCGGCGACGCCGGCCTGCGGGAAGAAGGCGTCCAGATTGCCGCGATAGGTGGCCGCGCGCAGGGTCAGGTCCTCGAGCGAACCGGGCGCGGAGGATTTGGGCGAGCAGGCGGCCAAGGCCGAGAGGCCTGCGACCGACAGGCCCCCGGCGAGGAGGTGGCGACGGGAGAGCATCATCAGTCGAACAGGTCCGGCTCTTCTTCTGTGACCACGTCCCAGTAGGGCTGGAAGGCCCAGAAGCCGCCGGCCTCGCTGCCGACCTGGCCGGCGGTGTGCTTCGCGACCTCGGGCGGCATCGGCTTGGTGGGGCCGGCGGCCTCGGCCAGCAGCTGGGTCTGGCAGGCGTTCTCCAGCGCTAGATAGCGCCAGACGGCGGCCTCGACCGACTGGCCGACGGTCAGGATGCCGTGGTTCTGCAGGATGACGGCCTTCTTCGACCCCAGGGTCTTGGCGATCTTCTGGCCCTCGCTGGTGTCGAGCACCACGCCGGAGAACTCCTCGAACAGGGCATGGTCCTCGTAGAAGGCGGCCGAGTCCTGGGTCAGCGGGTCCAGCAGCCGGCCCAGGGCCGACCAGGCCTTGCCGTACAGCGAATGCGAGTGGGCGGCGGCCACCACGTCGGGGCGGGCCTCGTGCAGCTGGGAATGGATCGCGAAGGCGGCGCGGTTCAGGCGAGCCGGGACCTTGGCCGGCGGCTGGACGATCTCGCCCGAATGGCTGACCAGCATCAGGTCCGAGACCTTGATGCGCGAGAAGTGCACGCCGAACGGATTGACCCAGAAGTGGTCGGTCAGCTCCGGGTCGCGGGCGGTGATGTGGCCGGCCCCGCCCATGTCGAAGCCGTAGCGCCCGAACAGGCGGTACGAGGCGGCCAAGCGCTGCTTGCGGTACAGCCGCTCCTGCTCGTGGGTGGGCTGGACGGGCAGGACCTTGGAGCCGAACTCCGGCAGTACGGTCTCGATCTTGGCGGGATGCGGCCCCTGGCTCTGGAAGGCCCGGGCGTGGCTGATGGCGGTCATGGCGATGTCCTTCAGTAGCCGCGCGACAGGTCGACGACGTCGGCCAGGGGCGCGCCGGACCGAAAGCGGGCGAGGTTCTCGGCGAAACGGGTCGCCAGATTGATGCGGGTGTCGGGCGTGTGCACCGAGGTGTGCGGCGACAGCCGCACCTTGGGGTGGCTGTAGAACGGATGGCTCTCGGTCAGCGGCTCGGGGTGGGTGACGTCCAGGCTGGCGCGGGAAACGCGGCCGTCGTCCAGGGCCTCCAGCAGGGCCTCGTCGTCGATCAGGGCGCCGCGGGCGATGTTGATCAGGTGCAGGCCGGGCTTGGCGGCGGACAGCACCTCGCGGCCGATCAGGCGCTGGGTCTCCGGCGTGGCGGGGGCGGCCAGCACGACGTGGTCGCTGCGGGCGAACAGCGTCTTCAGGTCGGCCACGCGCTCGACGCCCGGCGTCGGGATCGGCTTGTCCGAACGGCGCGTGGCGATGACGTTCAGGCCCAGGGCCTGGGCGCGTGGGGCCAGGGCCTCGCCGATCGCCCCGAAGCCGACCAGGCCCAGGGTGGTGCCGGCGATCAGCTTCAGCGGCTGGGGCGCCCAGCGCGCGGCCTTGTCGATCCAGATGTCGGGCAGGCGCTTGGCGTCGGCGAGGATCGCGGCCAGGGCGAACTCGGCCAGGGCCACGGCCGAGGAGCCGCGCGCCGAGGTCACCACCGGGCCGTCGAACAGCCAGTCGGGGTAGAAGTCGATGCCGACCGAGACCAGCTGCACCCACTGGACGTCGTACGGCCAGCCCTTGGGCGGCTCGGGCGGCAGCACGCCGCCGGCCTTGCGGAACGGGGCGGCGACCAGGACCTTGGCCTGGGCGGGCAGGGGCGCGGCCAGGCCCGGCGGCACGGCCACGATCTCGGCGTCGCCGACGTGCTGGGCGAAGACGGAGTTGAACAGGTCCGGAAGTTGGCTGGCGACGATCAGGCGGCTCATCTGGAGGCCTCGTCGCGCGCCGCGAACGCGGCCTTGCCGGCGCTGGTCAGCACGACGTCCGACTGCGGGGTGTGGACCCGGCCGCACAGCACGTCGCGATGATGGCGCTCCAGGTCGTTGTGGCGGGTCAGGCCCGGATTGCCGGTCAGCTTCAGGGCCTTCTCGACCACGCTGATGGCGTTCTCGGTCACCAGGTGCTTGACCAGGCTGGCCTCGACCCCGCCGACCTCGCCGCGCGCGGCGGTGTCCAGCAGGACGCGGTTGGAGAGCAACAGGCCGTCGATGTCGCCGACCGCCTCCTGGAAGCGGGGCAGGGTCGAGAGCGCCGCGCCCAGGTTGGCCGGCTTGCGGTTGGCCAGGAAGTCGACCAGCCAGTCGCGGGCGGCGCGGGCCTGGGCGTCGTAGATCGCCGCCGTCAGCACCGCCGACCAGGCCGCGAAGCTGGCCGGATAGGGCGGCGGGGCGCCGACCGGTTGCGGGTCCAGGGCGTGGTCCAGGGGAACCAGGACGTCCTCGAAGACCACGTCGTGGCTGGCGCTGGCCCGCAGGCCCAGGTGATCCCAGGTCTCCTCGATGACGATGCCCGGGGTGTCGGCGCGGACCAGCCAGCCGCCGACCAGGGGCTCGTCGTCGTCCGAACGGGCCCAGACCACGAACCAGGTCAGGGCGGTCGAGCCGGTGGAGTAGATCTTGCGGCCGCTGATCCGCCAGCCCTCGGGCGTGCGGCGGGCGACGGTGGCGGGCAGGCCGCCGCGGGCCGGGGTGCCCAGGTCGGGCTCGACGCGCAGGGCGTTGATCAGGGCCCCGTCGCGGATCGCCTCGCCGATGACCCGCTGCTTCAGGTGCTCCGGCCAGCCCGAGCGGCCCTCGACCGAGGCGTGGAACAGGTACTGCATCACCAGCACCAGCGCCGTGGCCGGCTCGCCCCGGGCGACGGCGGAGACCACCTTCAGGGCAGTGGGCAGGTCGGCCTCCAGCCCGCCCAGGCGTCGGGGCGCGGTCAGGGCCAGCAGGCCCGCCTCGCGCAGGGCCTCGAAATTGGCGGTCGGGAAGCTGGCCTCGCGGTCGTGACGCGCGGCCGTCGCGGCGAAGGCGGCGGTGAGACCGGGCAGGACCGCGTCGAGATCGGGCAGGGCTGACGCTTCAGAATTTCTAGAAATCACCGCGAGTGGCATGGGACATAAGCCGTTACGGCGCGCGCGCCTTTGCCCGTAGAAGGGCGCTTAAATCCTACCTAATCAATAGACTTATCCTCAGGCGTCATATCAGAGTTTCTGATAGACCGGGGCGGGCCGGAGAGCCCGTCAGGCGCGCTCCAGCGCGCTCAGCACGGCCGCCGCGACCTGGACGGCCTGGACGCGGATGTCGGGCACGGCGTTGATCTCCCACAGCGCGCCGCGCGTGATCGGCCCCACGGCGAACAGGGTCGCGTGCGGGCGCCCTCCGGCGTGGATCACGCGATGGCCGGAGTCGATGTCCAGCCCCAGCCGCAGGGGATCGGCGCGGATCATGCCGCGGTCGGCCAGGGCGGCCAGCAGCGGCTCGGTGGACCGCTCGACGTCCGCAGAGGGGCCGGTGCAGTTGACCACCAGGTCCGCCTCCAGCCGCCAGGCGTCGGTCTCGCCGCGCGGACGCCAGACCGCTCCGGCGCGGCCGCCTTCCAGGACGTCGACCCGCTCCAGCTTGCCGGCCAGGACGCGCAGCCGGCCGTCAGTCCGCATCCGCGCCACCTGTTCGGCGATCTGGGGCGACAGCCGGTGGCGGTGCACGTCCCAGAAGGCGCGGGCGTGGCGCAGGAAGGCGGCGCGCCGCTTCAGGCTCCAGCCGCGCCACAGGTCCTGGGAGACCGGCCGCACGGCGTCGATCGCCGTCCGCCAGCCGTGCCGGTCGGCCGCCGCCCGCAGCCAGGCCAGGCCCTGGATGGGCGACAGCGAGGCGTCGGGCGGGGCGGGCAGGGGCGAGGGCGGGTCGCCCTGGTGCTCGCGCGGCGTCAGGCCCCGGCGCGACAGGGCGATCAGGGGGCGGCCCGGCGCCAGGCGGTCCAGCGACAGGGCCGCGTCGATCATGGTCAGGCCGCTGCCCAGCAGCAGGATCGGTCCCCGTCCGGCCAGGGCGGCGGCGGGATCCCAGCGCCAGGGATCGGCGACATAGGCGTCGGACGCCTCCAGTTCGGGTCCGACGGCGTCGGGCGCGCGCGGCGGCGGATTGCCCAGGGCCAGGACCACGGCGTCGGCGGCGATCGGCCGACCCATGCCGCAGGTCAGGGTCCAGCCGTCGCCGTCGGGCGCGATCGCCGTGATCTCGTCGGGCGTGATCAGCAGGCGTCCCACCGCTTCCGGCCCTCCGGCCAGGGACGACAGTTGCCGCTGCAGATAGCGGCCGTAGTCGCCGCGCGTCGCGAAGCCGCCCGGGCCGACGTCCAGGGCCTGGTCCTTCAGCCACAGGGCGAAGTCGTCGGGCCGGTCCGGCCAGGCGCTCATATTGCCGGCCCGCACGTTCAGCCGGTGGGCCGGGTCGTCGGTGGCGTAGGCCGGGCCCAGGCCGATCGGGCTGCGCCGCTCGATCAGCGCCACCTTCACCCGTTCGGACTGGCGCAGCAGGTGCAGGGCGGTCATCACGCCGCTGAAGCCGGCGCCGATCACCGCGACGACGGGCGGAGAATCCATATCCCATCTAATAGATAGGATATGGCGCCTAATCCAGCCTCGGGACGAACGCGGCGGCCTCCGTTTCCTCGACCAGTTCGCGCAGCAGGCCCAGCCCGGCGGGCCAGGGACCGTGCCCGGACTCCACGTTGATGTGGCCGGCCCTGCCGAGGTCGACGAAACGCGCGCCCCATCCCCGGGCGAAGGCGCGCGCCTGGGTGATCTCGACAAACGGATCGTCGCGGCTGGCCACGACCAGGGTCGGGAAGGGCAGTCGCTGGCGCGGCAGCGGCGAGAAGCCCCGCAGGAGCGGGCCCACCGGGCCGTGCCGGTTCACGTCGGCGGGCGCGACCAGCAGGGCGCCGGCGACGCCCCGGCCCGCGCTGATGGCCGCCAGGTGGGCGACCACGGCGCAGCCGAGGCTGTGGGCGATCAGCACCGCGCCGGGGTTGCGACGCACCGCCTCCGCCAGGCCGGCGGTCCACTCGCCCAGGGTCGGCCGCTCCCAGTCCGACTGCTCCACGCGCTCGGCGGTCGGCAGCGTGCACTGCCAATGGCTCTGCCAGTGGTCCGGACCGGAATTGAACAACCCCGGTACGATGAGGAACGGCGGATCACGCCGGTCCCGGGCCATCGGTCATTCCGCCGCGATCTTCTGAGCGGCCCAGCGATGCTCGGGCACGGGAAGCCCCAGGTGTCCGCGCAGGGTGTCGTGCTCGTACTCGGTGCGGAACAGGCCCTTGGCCTGCAGGAGGGGCACGACCTTCTCGCGGAACAGGGCGAAGTCGCTCGGACCGGTGACGTGCAGGATGAAACCGTCCACCGCCCGGCCGACGAACCAGCGCTCGATCTCGTCGGCGACGGTCTGGGGCGACCCGACGAAGTTGGCCTTCCAGCGCCCGAAGCGTTCGGCGGCCTGGCGCACGGTCAGGTTCTCGGCCTGGGCGATCCGGACGATGCGCTCGGCGTGGCCCTTGTAGCTGTTGAGGCTGAGCTTGCTGACGTCCGGAAACGGGCCGTCCAGTGGGTACTGCTTGAAGTCGTGGTAGCCGAAGGCCCGGCCCAGCTCGACCAGCAGCTTGTCGATCTCGCGGCTGCCCGCCTTGGCCTCGGCGATGGCCTGGGCCTCCTCGTCGGTGTCGGCGATGATCGGGGCGATGCCCGGCAGGACGCTGATGTGGTCGGGATCGCGGCCCAGGGCCGCGGCGCGGGCCTTGAGGTCGGCGTAGTACTCCACCGCGTCCTCGAAGGTGTCGACGCCGGCGAAGACCCCTTCGGCGATGCGCGCGCCCAGATCGCGGCCCGGACCGCTGACCCCAGCCTGGAAGATCACCGGCTGGCCCTGGGGCGAGCGCGACAGGGCCAGCGGACCGGCCACCGAGAAGTGCTTGCCCTTGTGGTTCAGCGCGTGCTGCTTGGTCTTGTCCAGGAAGACGCCCGCGGCCTTGTCGCGCGGGAAGGCGTCGTCCTCGTAGCTGTCCCACAGGCCCTGGACGACGTCGACGAACTCGCCGGCCCGCTCGTAGCGCTCGCCGTGTTCGAAGTGCTCGTCGCGGCCGTAGTTGCGCGCCGCGCCTTCCAGGCCGGTGGTCACCACGTTCCAGCCGGCGCGGCCCTTGCTGATGTGGTCAAGCGAACCGAACTGGCGGGCCACGTTGTAGGGCTCCCAGTAGGAGGTGGTCAGGGTGCCGACGAGGCCGATCTTCGACGTCGAGACCGCGACGGCCGACAGCAGGGTCAGGGGCTCGAGGCGGTTGAGGAAGTGGGGCGCGGTGTCGGGGGTGATGAACGGGCTGTCGACGATGAACACCAGGTCGAACTTGGCGGCCTCGGCCAGGCGCGCGTTGTCGATGTACCAGTTGATGTCGATGCTGGCGTCGCCGGGCAGGGCCGGGTCGCGCCAGCGCGTATGGTCGGTGCCGACCCCGGCCAGGATCGCGCCGAGTTTCAGTTGGCGGGTGGGGTTCTGCGTCATGGGGAAGCCCTCGAGTTGAAGGTCGACGCTACGATCCGACGGCGGGCGGCGATAACGAGCACTGCTGAACAGCCCGATTTGCCCTGTTTAACTGAGAGGTGAAAACATCAAGGATTACAGGGTGTTTTCGGTTTTCTTTCGCCGCTTCGAGGAAAATTGCGGCGGCTACCACGACCGACGGACGGTGAGGGTCAAGGTGCGCGGCGTCGCGCCGTAGATCTGGTCGCGGCCGAAGGCGCTGGAGATCGCCCGGTCGGGCGTCTCCTTGTCGAAGACGTTGCGCACGGCGAGGGCCAGGCTGGTCGGCCCGTGGTCGATCGTCAGGGTGACGGTGTCGAGCGCGCCGGCGGGCAGGTACAGATAGTCCGGGTCGTCGGGGCGGAAGGCCGAGGTGAGGGCCGAGCGCCGCTCGTTCTGCCAGCTGAGCAGGGCCGAGGTGTCGGGGCCAAGGGCGTGGCGATAGGCCAGGGTCGCGGTGTGCCGATAGCGCGGGATGTTCGGCGCCCGGTCGCCCGGCTCGGCCTGGAACTCCGCCCGCGCCAGATCGGAGACGCTGGTCAGGCGGGCGTCGGTGAAGGCGCTGTTGAACTCCAGGGTGAAGCCGCGGCTGAGGTTGGCCTTGAGGGCCGCCTCCAGGCCCTGGATCCGCGTGGAGCCGATGTTCATCACATAGCTGAACGCGCCCTTCGGTGTGGCGTTGGCGAACTGCATGTCGTGGAAGTCGATGTGGAAGGCCGCCGCCTCGACGACCACGGCGTTGCGCAGCAGCGCGCGGCGGGCGCCGATCTCGTAGTTCCACAGGTGGTCCGGCGCGAAGGTCTGCACCGCCTGGGCTGGGTCGGGGGTGGTGTTGACGCCGCCGGGCCGCGCGCCCTGCGAGGCCTGGAGATAGAGGGCGCCGTCGTCGTCCAGCCGCCATTCGGCGCGGACCCGCAGGTTGAACTCGCCGCCGTCGGCCGCGCGCTCGGGCATCGAGGTGGTCGAGCCGCTGATGATGTTGGGGATCAGCACGTCGGTCCAGGCCGCCCGCCGGGTGACGGCGTAGCGGCCGCCCGCGGTCAGGATCAGCCGCTCGCCGATCGGCTGGACCAACTGGGCGAAGACGGCCGCCTGGTTGAAGCGCGACCCCAGGGTCCTAAGGCCGGTGTAGCCGGCGGCCTCGTCGACCTGGCCCTGGTCGTCCAGGACGTGGGCGGCGCTGCGCGTGTGCTCGCGGCGGCGCTCGAAGAACAGGCCGGCCGTCCAGCGCCCCGACCCCAGGTCGCCGTCGGCGCGCAGCTCCTGGACCAGCGACTGGATCTCGGTGGCTTGGACCAGCACGCTGGGCGCGCGGCTGTTGACATAGGCGGCGTAGGCGTCGATCTGCCCGGGCCCGCAATCGGCCTGGATCGCGAAATAGCGTCGGCAGCCGGCCGGGTCGTCGGCCAGGCCCAGGACCACCTGGCTGGAATCCAGCCGCCGGCCCAGGTTCCAGCCGTAATGGGCCGTCGTGCTGGTGAGCACGGTGTGGGGCAGGCGCAGCGTCAGGGTCAGGCTGGACAGGCCCAGGTCGTGGTCGCTGCTGTTGAGGCTGTAGCGGTCGGACAGTCCGGGTCCCAGCGCGCCGTTCCAGACCGAGGTGTCGCCGATCCGGCGCTGCTGGTAGACGGCCAGGCCCGACGCCTCGAGCCGGTCCGACAGCCGGGCCTTGACGGCCACGCGCACACCCTGGGTCGTCTCGTCGTTGGTGTCGTCGCGGCCCAGGCGGACGTTGTCGATATAGCCGCCGTTGTCGCGGCGGTAAGCCACCAGGCGGACGGCCAGATCGTCGTTGACCGGCAGGTTCTCGGCCACCGCGATCATGCCGCCCGCCGCGCCGCCGCGGACGAAGCGGGCCTGCAGGTTGGCGCTCCCGGCGTAGCGGCCCAGCACGGCCGGGTTGGGTTCGATGCGCAGTTCGCCGCCGATCGCCCCGGCGCCGTGGTCGAAGCCCTGGGGGCCGCGCAGGACATCGACGTGGTTGATGTCCACCAGGGCCAGGTCCGGCGTCACCAGGCCAGGGTCCGAATTGGTGCCGGACGGACCCGAGACCGGGGCGCCGCCGAAATAGACCGGGGTCGTCGCCTCGCCCGCGCCGTACACGCCCCGTAGGGCCAGCTTCAGCTGGCCGGCGCCGGACGGCAGGGCGTTGAGGGCGGGCGACAGGCGGGCGACCTCGCCGGGGTCGAAGACGCCGCCGCCGGCCAGGACGCGGGCGCTCAGGCGCTCGACATTGGGCGGGGCCTCGTCGGAGACGGCGGTGACGATCACGGTATCGACGGGGTTGGACTCGCCGGCGGACAGGCGCGGGCGTTCGGTCGTCGCGACCTGGGGCGCGGGGGGCGGCGCGCGGGCGGTGATCAGGATCATCCGCTCGCCGACGATGCGGTAGTCGAGATCGGACCCGCGCAGCAGCCGCTCCAGCGCCTCCTCGAGCGTGAAGGACCCGTTCAGGCCGGCCGTGCGCCGGTCCTCGACGACGGCCGCCGAGAACAGAACCTGCTTGCCGCTCTGCAGCGCCACCCGCTTGATCGCCTCGGCCAGGCTGGACGCCGGGATCGCGAACGCCTGACGGGGCCCGGCCGGCGCTGCTCCGGCGGGCTGGGGCGCAAGGGCCGAAGACGCGGCGAGGGCGCCCAGGAGGAAAAGAATTGCGCGCGTCAAGGGAGGTTGTTGAATAGTATATCTTAAGTTGATTTGACGATAGATGTGAATGGCCGTGGTATATCAGTGTACTCAGATTGAGCGCCAATGATGCATAGCGCGGATCATCGGGCAAAAATCTAAAGGTGCTGGCGAAACGCGCGATCGCGACTTGACGCGAGGCGGGGCAGGGGTGAACCGGGGCGGGTGTTCGCGAAACGGGCGATAAGCGGGGCAGGGGAGCCGTCTCCGGTGCAGACCGAGGTCTGGCGGTACGCGCCGATGCTGCGTGGCTATTTCATGCGGCGGATGGGGGGCGACGTCGACGACCTGGTCCAGGAGGTTCTGCTGCGCATCGAGCGGCGGCAGAGCAAGGAGCCCATCGACAATATCGAGGGCTACCTCTTCCAGGTGGCGTCCAGCGTCCTGAACGACACCCTGCGGGCCGACCGGTCCCGCCAGCGCTCCAAGCACACCGAACTCACGGAATTTCATCACCCCGTTGAGGTTTTGTCGCCGGATCGCGTCTTGGAAGGGAAGCAACAGCTGGCCCTGGCCCTGAGCGTCCTGGAATCGATGCCCGAGCGGTCCCGGCAGGCGTTCATCCTCGTCCGGTTCGAGCAGATGAGCTATTCGGCGGCGAGCCGCGTGATGGGAATCTCCGTCAGCGCGGTCGAGAAACACATCATGAAGGTGGTTCGGCGACTGACCGAGCGCCTGCGGAGCGACGATGATCCAGGGCGGAACGATGCGAACGGTTGACGAGCAGGCGCTGGACGCCGCCGCCGGCTGGCACGCGCGTCTGGGATCGGGGCGGGTCAGCGCCCGCGAAAAGCAGGACTTCGACGCCTGGATCGACGCGGCGCCGGAGCACCGGAAGGCCTGGGACGAAACCCGGAGCGCCTGGGCGCTGGTGGGCGAGCTGGCCGATCATCCGGCGCTGGCCCAGGCCCGTCGCCAGGCGCGCAAGCCCGCCGCTCCGCGCTATTGGACGCCGGTCGCGATCGCCGCCGGTCTGGCCGCCGCCGTGGCGCTGGGCGTCACCTGGAAGGCCCTGGCGCCGGCCAGCCTCGCGCCGGCCGAGCAGGCGCAAGTGGCCGCGATCGACTATGCGACGCCGGTCGGCCAGGTCCGCCGCGTCGCCCTGGCGGACGGCACGGTGGTCATGCTCGACGCCGATTCCGCGATCTCCGCCGCCTTCGACGGCAAGACGCGTCGCGTGACCCTTTCGCGCGGGCGGGCCCAGTTCCAGGTCGCCCACGACGCGGCCCACCCCTTCGTGGTCACGGCCCAAGGGCGCAGCGTCACGGCGCTGGGCACGGTGTTCGAGGTCGATCTCGAGCCCTCGGCCGTCACGGTGACCCTGCTGCAGGGCAAGGTGGCGGTGCGCGAGCTGACCGCCCGCCAGGACGCCCGCCAGGCCATACTGGCGCCGGGCGAGCGGCTGGTCGCGCCCGGCCAGGGCGCCTGGTCGCGGCGCGCGATCGACACGACCCAGGCCGCCCGCTGGCTGAAGGGCGATCTGGTGTTCGACGAGAGCGAGCTGGGCGCGGTGGCCGCCGAACTGAACCGCTATTCCAGCCGCAAGCTGGTGCTGGCTGACGCGGGCCTGGCCCGCACGCCGATCAGCGGCGTGTTCCGGGCCGGCGACCCCGAGGCCCTGGCCGAAGGCCTGGCGGCCAGCGGCGTCGCCCGGGTCGCGCGGCGCTCGCCCGACCAGATCGTCCTGACCAAACCCTAGGCGTCCGGCGCCCCGTCCTCCGGAAAATTCGTCCCCGCGAAGAAAAAACGTCGGGTGGGGGTGAGGGACCTTCCGCCGCTTACGTCTGACTTTGCGGCCGTCAGGGGTCCCGGACATGCACCCGGGCGCACGGTCGTCGGTCGAGGGGATAAAATCGCAATGAACACCAGGACTTCCATCCGCGCCGCCATGCTCGTGACGACGGCGCTCACCGCTTCGGTCTGGAGCGGCCAGGCGCTGGCCCGCCAGACGGCGACGCCGCAGGACGATGCCGCCGCGGTCGAGGAGATCATCGTCGTCGGCACCCGCATCGAGGGCTCGAAGGTCACCGCGGCCCTGCCCGTGACCTCGATCGACGCCAAGCAGATCGAGGCGATCGGCGCGACCTCGGGCGACGACCTGTTCCGGGCGATCCCCCAGATGGGCGACGTCAACTACAACTCCAGCTACATCCCCAACAGCAGCAACTCGGCGCGGGGCGACATCGGTTCGGTGAACCTGCGCAACCTGGGCTCGGGCAACACCCTGGTCCTGCTGAACGGCCGCCGCGTCGTGGCGCACCCGACCAGCCAGGCCGACGGCTCCAACCTGGTGCCGGTGATCACCTTCAACACCAACGCCATCCCCACCACCGGCCTGTCGCGCCTGGAAGTGCTGCGTGACGGCGCCGGCGCCATCTACGGCTCTGACGCGGTGGCCGGCGTGGTCAACACCGTGCTGAAGGACAACTACAGCGGCGTCGAGGCCGAGGCCCAGTACGGCATGGCCGAGGGCACGCACCTGAAGGAGTACGGCCTGAACGTCCTGGCCGGCCACAACTTCGAGCGCGGCAACGTCACCGTGTTCCTGAACTACAACCAGCGCACGGCCCTGCGGTCGGGCGACCAGGACTTCACCGCCTCGGCCGACAAGCGTCCGCTGTTCGCGGGCACCCGCTTCGACGGCGCCGCCTCGCTGGACGGCCGGGCCACGACCACGCCCTGGGGCAACTTCACCGCCGCGGCCCGCGTGACGCAGAACGGCACGGCCATCACCAGCTCGGCCGGCGCCTTCCACATCCAGCCGACCACCAATCCGGGTTGCCTGGCCAGCGCCGGCTCGGGCATCTGCTACGATGACGGCACGGTGGCCACCTCGGGCGACGACCGCAACCTGCGCTATGACCCGCAGGCGGGCGCGGGCACCTCGATCATGCCCGAGCTGAAGCGCCTGAACGTCTATCTGACCGGCAACTACGACATCACCGAGAACGTCCGGGCCTATGGCGAGGTCGGCTACTACACGGCCACCACCCACGCCTTCCAGAGCCCTGTCTACATGACCTCGGCCCAGGTCGTGACGGTTCCCACCACCAACTACTGGAACCCCTTCGGCCCGACCACCTTCAACGGCGTGGCCAACCCGAACCGTCTGCCGGGCATCAACGCCCCGGCCGGCGGCCTGAACGTGACGATGGCCAGCTACAGCTTCGCCGACCTCGGCCCGGCCAAGGTCGACGTCAAGAACACCCAGAGCCGCTTCCTGGGCGGCTTCAAGGGCGAGAAGTTCGGCTGGCATTGGGACACGGCGCTGCTCTATTCGCAGGCCGAGGTGAAGGACACCTCCGACGGCATCAGCGCGACCCTGCTCCAGAAGCAGCTCGCCCTGTCCACGCCCGACGCCTACAACCCGTTCAACGGCGGCAACCTGGCCAATCCCAGCGTCGGCGACGGCACGCCTAGCAACGCCGCGTCGCGCAACGCCATCATGGTCAAGAGCACGCGCGACAGCACCAGCACCCTGGCGTCGTGGGACTTCCGGGTCTCCAAGGCCGACCTGTTCCACCTGCCGGCCGGCGACGTCGGCGTGGCGGCCGGGATCGAGGCGCGCCGCGAGACCCAGAAGGACGATCGCGACGCCCGCGTGGACGGCACGATCAAGTTCAAGAACACGGTCACTGGCGTCACCTATGACAGCGACCTGATCGGCACCAGCACTTCGCCCGACACCAAGGGCCACCGCACCGTGGCCTCGGCCTACGCCGAACTGGCCGTGCCGGTGATCTCGCCGGAGATGGGCATCCCGCTGGTCCGCAATGTCGAGATGCAGCTGGCCGGCCGCTACGAGGACTACAGCGACGTCGGCGACGTGGCCAAGCCCAAGGTCGCCGTGGCCTGGGACCTGGTCGACGGCCTGCGCCTGCGCGGTTCGTGGTCGGAAGGCTTCAAGGCCCCCAACCTCGAGCAGATCAACGCCACGGTGGTGACCCGCTCGAACACCCGCACCGACTATGTGCGCTGCGAGGCCGACCTGCAGGCGGGCCGCATCTCCAGCTTCAGCAACTGCACCCGCACCCAGAGCACGGCCGCCCAGCGGTCGGGCAATCCGGACCTGAAGCCGGAAACCTCGACCTCGACCGGCTTCGGCGTGGTGTTCGAGCCGAAGTTCATCGACGACCAGTTCGGCCACTTCACCTTCACCGTCGACTACTGGCGCGTGAAGCAGAAGGGCATCGTCGGCATCTTCGGCGAGGGCAACGCCCTGATCCTGGACTACCTGGAGCGCATGTCGGGCGGCTCGAACCCGAACGTCGTGCGCGCGGCCCCCACCGCCGACGACATCGCCGCCTTCAACGGCACGACCCTGACGCCGGTCGGCACGGTGCTGTACGTCAAGGACCAGTACGAGAACCTGCTGCCGCAGGAAGCCCGCGGCATCGACTACAATCTGATGTGGCGCCTGCACGGCACCCGGTTCGGCGACTTCGACGTGAACATCGGCGCGGCCCAGCTGCTGAAGTTCTACCAGTCGCCGTCGCCGGCCATCGCCGAACTGCTGGCCGCGCGCTCGGCCGGCAAGATCAACGCCGGCACGACCATCACCGGGGGCGGCGATCTGCTCAAGCAGAACGGCAAGCCCGAGCTGAAGTGGACCGCCGCCCTGACCTGGCGCCTCGACCAAGTCACCGTCGGCGCCTTCACGCAATACACCAGCGACGTGCAGGACACCTCGCTGCTCGACTCGGCGGGCGCGGCCTGGACCGTCGACTCCCAGCTGACCGGAAATCTGTACGCCCAGTACGATTTCACGGACGGCTGGGCGTCCGACACCAGCCTCAAGCTGGGCGTGCGGAACATCACCGACGAGAAGCCCCCCCTCTCGTCGAACGGGTACATGGGCAGCCTCTACCAGCCCTACGCCCGGTACTGGTACGCCAGCATCCGCAAGCGCTTCTAGTCCACGCTCCCGAGGCCCCGGCGTCATCCCCCCGACGCCGGGGCCGCCTTGCTTTCCAGAGTATGCCCATGATCCGTAACTGCTTCCGCGCTCCGATGCGCCGCCCGCTGCTGGCGCTCACCGCCGCTTTGATGCTGGGCGCCGCGCCGCTTTCGGCCCTGGCCCAGGAGGGCACCGGCGGCGATATCGTCGGCTACGGCCAGATCCACCATCCCGAGATCGGCCGCGGCGGCATGGTGGTCGCCCAGAACCGCATCGCCGCCGAAGTCGGCGCCGAGATCCTGCGCAAGGGCGGCAACGCCGTGGACGCGGCGGTCGCCACCGCCTTCGCCGAGGCCGTCAGCCTGCCGCGCGCCGGCAATCTGGGCGGCGGCGGCTACATGCTGATCCATGTCGCCAAGACCAACGAGACGATCGCCATCGAATATTACGGCCAGGCCCCCCTGGCCACGACGCCGGACCTGCTGGTCGGCCCCGACGGCAAGGCGGGCGGCAAGCTCAGCCAGAGCTTCAAGGGCGTGGCCGTGCCGGGCACCGTGGCGGGCCTGTGGGAAGCGCATCACCGCTACGGCAAGCTGCCCTGGAAGGTCGTCGTCGATCCGGCCGTGCGGATGGCCAAGGCCGGCGTGGTCCTCAGCGACGACGAAGCCAACGCCCTGAACGGCGAGCGCAAGGCGATGCTGGCCGACCCCGGCGCGGCCAAGGCCTTCTTCAAGAAGGACGGCTCGTCCTACCAGCCCGGCGAGCGCCTGCCGCAGCCGGATCTGGCCTGGAGCCTGGCCCAGATCCGCGACAAGGGCGTCGACGCCTTCTACAAGGGCGAGGTCGGCAAGCGCATGGTGGCCGGGGTCAAGGCCGGCGGCGGCGTGATCTCGATGGACGACCTAGCTGCCTACAAGGCCAACGTCTCGCCGCCGATCTGGGGCAAGTACCGCGGTTACAAGATCGCCTACATGCCGCCGACGGCCTCGGGCGTAACCCTGGCCGAGGTGATGAACATCCTCGAGACGTTCCCGATGAAGGACCTGGGCTCCAACAGCGTGGCCAGCCTGCACGTGCTGTCCGAGGCCATGAAGATCGGCTGGACCGACCGCCAGTACGTCGGCGGCCCGCCGCAGTGGACGACGCCGGTCGCCGGCCTGACCAGCAAGCCCTACGCGGCCGAGCGCGCCAAGCTGATCTCGATGACCGCCTCGCTGTCGAGCAAGGACCTGAAGGGCGGCGATCCCTACCGCTACGAAAGCCCCAACACGACGCACTTCTCGGTGGCGGACGCCGAGGGCAACGCGGTCAGCAACACCTTCACGCTCAGCGCCTCGTTCGGGGCGCACGTGGTGGCGCCGGGCACGGGCTTCCTGCTCAACAACTCGATGGGCAACTTCTCGTGGGGCAAACGCGCCGAGGCGAGCACCGCCAACAAGCCCGAGCCGGGCAAGCGGGTGGGCTCGACCATCACCCCGCTGATCGTCTTCAAGGACGACAAGCCGTGGCTGGTCACCGGCACGCCCGGCGGCGGCTACATCATCGCCACCATGGCCCAGATGCTCAGCAACGTGATCGACCACGGCCTGAACGTGGCCGAGGCGGCCGAGCGTCCGCGCATGAACCAGTCGGGCGTCGACGGTCCGCTGGAGCTGGAGGCCGGCTTCTCGCCCGACATCGTGCCGCTACTGGAGGCCAAGGGCCACAAGGTGACGCCGTCGATGACCATGGGCAGCACCCAGTCGATCCTGATCGACGGCGGCCTGTTCTACGGCGCGGCGGACACCCGTCGTCCCGACGCCGCAGTGGTGGGTGCGCGCTAGCCGCCGCCCCATCCGCCAAAGAAGAAAGGGCCGCTCCGAGGAGCGGCCCTTTTGCTATTCGGCGCCGGCGTTCTTGCGGTAGTCCAGCGGCGGGGCGCGATCGCCCAGCAGGGGTTTGTAGACGAAGCCCGTGCCCTGGCGCTGCTTGAGCTCGGCCTTGGCGCTGGCGACCAGCTTGGGATCGCTGAACACGTCGGCGCCGGTGAGGGCGATGGACTTGGCGGCGACCACGGCGCCCTTCACGCCGATCGTCGTGCCGGCGGCGGCGGCGTTCTGCCAGCTGTGGCCGGGCGAGCCGGGCACGAAGGTGGCGGTGACCAGGCCGACGGTCGGCACGTTCCAGCTGACGTCCGACACGTCGGTCGAACCGCCGCTGGCGCCGCCGCGATCGTAGGGGGCGATGGTCTTGACCGAGGCCAGGTCGCCGCCGCCGTCTGGCAGGCTGGTGGCCAGCTTGGTCGCGAAGGCGGTCTCCTCGGCCGTCCACTGCTCGCCGCCCACGCGGCGCAGGTTGGCGTCCATGGCGCGGCCCAGGGCGTCGTTGGGCAGCATGCTGTAGACGCCGCCGGTGACCTCCCAGTCGACCGTGGTGCCGGTGGCCAGGGCCGCGCCCTTGGCGGCGTTCTCGACCCGGCCCCAGACGTCGCGGACGATCTTCGGATCGACGTGGCGGACGTAGTAATAGACCTCGGCGAAGTCCGGCACGACGTTGGGCGCCTTGCCGCCGCTGGTGATCACGTAGTGGATGCGGGTGCCGTCCGGCACGTGCTCGCGCAGGAAGTTGGTGGCCACGTCCATGATCTCGACGCCGTCCAGGGCCGAGCGTCCCTTGGAGGGCGAGGCGGCGGCGTGGCTCGACACCCCGTGGAAGCGGAACTTACCCGAAAGGTTGGCCTGGGACGGCGCCTGGGCGGCGCTGTTGACGTTGCCGGGGTGCCAGTGGATGGCGATGTCCACGTCCTTGAACAGGCCCTCGCGCACCATGTAGACCTTGCCCGAGCCGCCTTCCTCGGCCGGCGTGCCGTAGACGCGCAGCTCGCCCTTCACGTCGTGGGCGACCATCCATTCCTTGAGGGCGATGGCGCCGTTGACCGAGGCCGCGCCGAACAGGTTGTGGCCGCAGCCGTGGCCGGCGTCGCGGCCGGGCAGGGGCTGCTTCTCGGGAACGGCGGCCTGGGCCAGGCCGGGCAGGGCGTCGTATTCGGCCAGCACAGCCACGACCGGGCCGGGGCCCGTCTTGAAGCTGGCCACGAAGGCCGTCGGCTCACCGGCCACGCCCGGCGTCACGGTGAAGCCGGCCGCCGTCAGCTGCTCCTGCAGCAGGGCCGAGCTCTTGGTCTCCAGGTAGCCCAGCTCGGCGAAGTCCCAGATCTTCATGGCCGCGTCCGCGAGCTGCGGCTGGCGGGCGTCGACCCGGCGGATCAGCTCGGCGCGATCGGCCTCCTTGATCGGCGCGGCCTGGGCGCCGGCGACGACGAGCGCGCTTGCCGAAGCCAGCGCCATTGCGAACCACGAACTCTTCAATGTTCCACCCTTCTTGTCGGCGCCGAGCGTCGGCGCACGGATTAAGACGTAGCGCGCGGACAAAGCATCACCTCGGGCGGATCAAGAATCTCGCCGCGAACCGAAGAGGCGGAACGGGAGCGTCGCCGAAAAGGCGAGGGCGCGTCCAGATACGAAAAATCCGGCCAAGCGGATGGATTTCGCCCAAAACCAGAGGCGGCTCCCCGTCGGGGCTGGACCTTGTCCGAAAAGGTCCTCTAGGAAGAGAAACGTGTGATGTTGATCACATAGCGAGGGCGGAAACACTTGAGGGGCCAGACGAAGAAGCAACCGCCTTCCGGTTCGGTGAACATCAAGCAGGTCGCCGCCGAGCTCGGCGTCTCTCTGGCCACGGTGTCGCGCGCGCTCTCCCATCCGCATCTGCTCCGCGCCGAGACGCGCGAGCGCGTCCTGGCGGCCATAGACCGGCTGGGATACCAGCCCAACCTGATCGCGCGCGATCTGCGCCTGCGCGAGAGCCGTCTGGTCTTCGTGGTCGTCCCCAGCCTCAGCCCGTTCTTCCTGGAGGTCTTCCGGGGGGTGGAGCGCGGAGCCAGGGAGGGCGGCTACACCGTGCTGATGGGCCACAGCGAGCGCGATCCGTCGCGCGAGCAGCTGTTCCTCGACCAGGTGGCCAGCCGCCGCGCCGACGGCGTGATCCTGGTCACCAGCGCCGAGCCCGGCCTGATGGCGACCCGCAAGCGGCACATGCCGCCCGTCGTCGCCGCGCTCGAGACGATCGAAGGGCAGGCGTTCCCGACGGTGCGCGTGGATCACCGCAAGGCCTCGATGGACGCCACCAACCATCTGCTGGCCCTGGGGCATCGCCGGATCGCCCACATCGCCGGCCCGCAGAAATCGCCGATGGCGGCGCATCGTCTCGAAGGCTTCCAGGCGGCGATGGCTGCCGCGGGGCTGGACGCGACCGCCTATCCGCAACTGGCCGGCAATTTCACAGTCGCGTTCGGCGAGGAGGCGATGGAGGCCCTGCTGGCCTGCAATCCGCCGCCGACCGCGGTGTTCGCCGCCAACGACGAAATGGCCGTCGGCGCGATCCAGACCATCAAGCGCGCCGGCTTGCAGGTCGGGCGCGACGTGTCGGTCATCGGCTTCGACGACCAGCGGATCGCCAGTCTCTACGAGCCCTCGCTGACCACCATCAAGGTGCCGACCGAGGAACTCGGCTACCGGTCCATGCTGTCGCTCTGGGACCTCCTGCGCGGCAGGCCGGCGGAGGAGGACACGGTTCTCCAGACCTCCCTGATCATCCGATCGACCACCGGGCCGCCCCCGGGCTGAGCTCGACGTCGCCGTAATACGTCCCGATAGCGCCGGCCGCGCCTATTGCTTTAAATGGAAACGTTTACAATTGGATTGAATTGCTTGATATGAGTTTCAGAGACGCTTCGATGCGCTCCCTGGTTCAACATAGATCATTGTGAATTCAAGACTTCATGAGCAAGAGGGAACGGGCCGTCACTCTTCGGGAGGTTGCGGAGGCGGCGGGCGTGTCCATTGCGACAGCGTCGCGCGCGTGCTCGAAGCCCCAGCTGGTGACGCCGGAAACCCGTGAGCTGGTCGCCGCGGCGATCGATCGCCTGGGCTACCGTCCCAATGTGATCGCCCAGGACCTGAAGCGCGCCTCGACAGGGGTCGTCCTGGTGGTGGTGCCCAGCCTGAGCCCGTATTTCCTGGACATCTTCCGGGGGGTGGAGGCGGCCGCCGCCGAGTTGGGCTACACCGCGCTCGTCGGGCATAGCGACCGCCGGGGCGACCGCGAGGTGGCCTTCGTCGATCGGGTCCGTAGCCGGCGCGCCGATGGCGTGATCCTCGCCACCAGCGTGGACTCCGGCGGCCTGCATTTGGGGCGTCCGCCCATGCCGCCGGTCGTCGTGGCGCTGGACGAATGCGGCGCCGGATACCTGCCCAGCGTCAGCGTCGACCACGAGGCGGCGGCGTTCGCGGCCACCTCGCATCTGCTGGCCCTGGGCCATCGGCGCATCGCCCATATCGCCGGCGCGACGGGGTCCAGCATGTCGGAGCATCGCCTGCAGGGGTTCCGGCGGGCCCTCGCGGCCGCGGGGGCACCCCTGGATCCGGAGCTGCTGTTCCAGGGGGATTTCACCGTCGAGGCCGGGGAGCGGGCGATGGAGCGCTTCCTGATGATCCCGCACCGGCCCACCGCCGTGTTCGCGGCGAACGACGAGATGGCGCTGGGCGCGCTGCGGGCCTGTCGACGGGCCGGCCTCAAGGCGCCGCGCGACCTGTCCATCGTCGGTTTCGACGACCAGAGAATCGCCGCCCTGACCGAACCGTCCCTGACGACGGTCGGCGTTCCGACCATGGCGCTGGGCCGCCAGGCGATGCTGCAGCTGGGCCGGATCCTGGCCGGCGAGGCCGTACAGCAAAAGCTTGTTCTGCCGACGAAATTGACCCTGAGAGCTTCGACGGGGCCGCCGCCCTCGGCGTGAAATCGACGCCGTCGCGCGGCGCCGCTTGACACGTGTCGATGCAATGATAACGTTTACATAACGAGCTTCCGGAGCGGAGGCCTTGGTCAGTTGGGTAGGAAACACTTGATGAGAGCGCGTCTTCGCGCGGCGGTCGCCGCGAGCGTTTTGGCTTTCGCCTGCGGCGGTTCGCTGGCGATGGGCGTCGGCCCGGCCCTGGCGGCCGACAGCGCGGCCGCCGAGCCTCACGTTCTGCGTCTGGACCCCGCGCTCGACGCCGTCATCCCGCCCGGCGCGACGCTCGAGAAGGTGGCCGGAGGCTTCGGCTTCGTCGAGGGACCGCTGTGGGTCGGGGGCGAGCTGCGCTTCTCGGACCTGACGGGTAACAAGCTCTACGCCCTGGGCGCCGACAACAAGGTGCGGCTGCTCCTGGACAAGTCGGGGGGACTGCAGAGCCCGCCCGCCGGCGCCTTCCAGGGGTCCAACGGCAGCGTGGTCGGCCCGGACGGCGCCATCCTGCTCGAGCAGCACGGCGCACGGCGGATCGCGAAGGTCGGCGACGACATGACGCTGACGCCGTTCCTGACCGGCTACGACGGCAAGCGCTTCAACAGCCCCAACGACATGGTCTATGCGCCCGACGGCGCGCTGTGGATCACCGATCCGCCCTACGGTCTGCTGGGGCAGGACAAGGATCCGGCCAAGGAGCTGCCTTTCAACGCGGTGTTCCGCTACGCCAACGGCAAGCTGACCCCAGTGATCACCGACCTGCCGCGCCCGAACGGGATCGGGTTCTCGCCCGACGGCAAGACGCTCTACATCTCCAACTGCGAGCCGGAGATGTTCGTCAACGCCTATGACGTGAACCCGGACGGCACGGTGTCGAACGGCCGCCGCTTCATCACCTATCCCGGCCCCAACCCGATCGACGTGCCCGACGGCCTGAAGGTCGACAGCCAGGGCAACGTCTGGACCTCGGGCCCGGGCGGCATCCGCATCATCGCCCCGAACGGCAAGGTGCTGGGCCAGCTGAAGACGTCCGACCGGGCCCAGGCCAACCTCGTGTGGGGCGGGCCGGACTGGAAGACGGCCTACATCATGGGCGCCGGACATGTGTACCGCCTGCAACTGGCGATACCCGGCGAAGCGCCGCTGTACAGCCGATAATCACAAGAACAAGAAAGGGTTGGGAGGATGTCTATGAACCGTCGCAAAGCCATGGGCGTGGCCGCCAAGGCCGCTGTCGTCATCGCCGCCGTCGGCGCGGGCGCCGGCGTGGGGCGGGCCTCGGCCCAAGCCAAGACCAAGCCGATCGTGCTCTACTGCGATCTGAAGGTCGATCCCGCCCGCGAGCAGGAGATGCTCAAGCACTTCCACGAGAAGTTCAAACCGGCCGGAGCCAAGTTCAAGGGCTTCATCGACCTGAAGATGCTGAAGCTGCGCACCCTGATCCAGGGCGACAAGCTGCCGGACGGCGCCAACTACCGCTTCCAGCTGACCTATGAGAACGAGGAACTGCGGCAGATCTGGATCCACTCCACGACCCACGCCGAGCTATGGCCGGGGATCGAAAACACCCTGACCGACAAGAATTTCCACGTCTCCCTGTTCGACGAAGTCTGACCGGGCCGATGGGTGGGAGCAGTGTCATGAGCGCATCGAAGGTCGGCGGCGTCCGGTGGACGCTGGTGTTCTGGATGTTCGTGGTCGCCGCGGTCTCGTACCTCGACCGCAACAACATCTCGATCGCCGCAGCCATGATCCAGAAGGATTTCGGCCTCACCAACCTCCAACTCGGCGGCGTGTTCAGCGCCTTCGTGATGGGCTACGCCTTCACCCAGCCCGTGGCCGGCCGCATCGCCGACCGCTTCGGCCCTTACCGCGTGATCGCGGTGGGCATCGTCTGGTGGAGCGTGCTGACGGCGCTGACCGCCGCGGTGCCTTCGGGGCTGACCTTCTCGCTGACCTTGCTGATGATCGTCCGGTTCGTGCTGGGCGTGGGCGAGGCCGTGATCTTCCCCGCCAGCAACCGCCTGGTGGCCACCTGGGTGCCCCGGTCGGAGCGCGGCCTGGCCAACGGCGTGATCTTCGCGGGCGTCGGGATCGGCGCGGGCGTGGCCCCGCCGCTGATCACCCACCTGATGCTCGCGCACGGTTGGCGCTCGGCCTTCTATGTGACCGCCGTGGTGGGTGTGGCCGTCCTGGCCGCGTGGCTGGTCTTCGTCCGGGATCGTCCCGAGCACCATCGTTCGGTCGGCGCGGCCGAGGCGGCCTACATCCGCCAGGGCGCCGGTCATGGTGTCGCCGCGGCCCGGCCCGCGCCGTGGCTGAAGATCGTGAAGGACCGCCAGGTGGCGCTGCTGACGCTCAGCTACTTCACCTACGGCTACGTCGCGTACATCTTCTTCACCTGGTTCTTCAAATACCTGTCCAGCGTCCGGGGCCTGGATCTGAAGGCCAGCGCGATCTACGGCATGCTGCCGTTCCTGGCGATGGCGGTGTGCTCGCCGCTGGGCGGCTGGATCGCCGACCGCCTGACGCCCCGGTTCGGCAAGCGGATCGGCCGCTGCTGGACCGCCGCCTTCGCCCTGGCCCTGTCGGCCGTGTTCGTGGCCCTGGCTACCCAGGTCGCCGACGCCCGACTGGCCAGCCTGTTCCTGGCCGGCGGGGCAGGGGCCCTCTACCTGTCGCAGAGCGCCTACTGGACCCTGTCGGCCGACATCGGCGGCGGTTCCGCCGGCTCGGTCTCGGGACTGATGAACATGGGCAACCAGCTGGGCGGCGTCGTCACCGCCTCGCTGACTCCGCTCCTGGCCGATCGCTTCGGCTGGACCGCCTCGTTCGTCTTCGCCGCGGTGCTGTGCCTGGCCGGCGCCCTGGCCTGGCTGTTCATCGACCCCGACGCCCCTCTGTCGGAAGCCGACCTGGGCGCCGCGCCCGCCCTGAAAACCAAACCGTCCGTCGTCTGATTATGTCCCGCGTTCACAGGACCCGCCGCATGTCGCCTTCCGTCAAATCCCTGTTCATCGCGATGCTCCTGGCGGGCGTCTCGGGCACGGCCGCGATGGCCCAGAGCGCCACGGACTGGCCGAACTACGGCTATGACGCCGGCGGCACCCGGTTCTCGCCGCTGAAGCAGATCACCCCGGCCAACGTCTCGCGCCTGAAGCCGGCCTGGTCGTACGACATGCGTCCCGCCGATGTGCCCAAGCCCGATATCGAGGACCTGAAGGCCCGCGCCCAGCGCAACTGGATCGCCCAGGCCGGCGTGCGGCCGATGCCGATGCCCGGCGGGGTCAAGCCGCCGCCCGGGACGGCGACGCCCCCGGTCCCCGGCGGCATGGGCGCGCCGCCCGTGCCCAGCTCGGCCAGCGAGTTCACGCCCCTGGTCGTCAACGGCGTGATGTACCTGTCGACCTCGTTCGGCCGCGTGGTCGCCCTCGATCCGGTGACGGGCAAGGAGAAGTGGGTCTTCCGCCTGCCGCATGACGAGATGATCTCCAGCGGCCGGGCCGTGCGGGGTTTCCACTACTGGCCCGGCGACAAGGCCAACGGCCCGCGCCTGGTGATCGTCACGGCGAACCTGAAGCTGTTCACGCTGGACCCGGCCACGGGCAAGCTCAACAGCACCTTCGGTGACGGCGGGGTGCTGAGCCTGCGCACGCCCGACGTGCTGGGGAACTATCCCAACGGCCAGCTCAGCGCCGACGCCTTCCCGGTCATGTACAAGAACGTCGTGATCGTCGGCTCGCGCGGCCAGGAGAACCCGCCGCAGGGCCCGCGCGGCGACGTGCGCGGCGTCGACGTGATCACCGGCAAGACCCTGTGGAAGTTCAACGCCATCCCCGAGCCTGGCGAGCCGAACTTCGGCACCTGGCAGGGCGACAGCTGGAAGAACGTCGCCGGGGTCAACACCTGGAACATGCTGACCGTCGACGAGGCGCGCGGCGTCGTCTACCTGCCGTTCGCCACGCCCGCCTTCGACCGCGACGGCCGCGGCCGCATCGGCGACGGCCTCTACGGCACCTCGCTGGTGGCCGTCGACGCCGCGACCGGCAAGTACATCTGGCACTTCCAGACCGTGCACCACGACCTGTGGGACAACGACATGCCGGCCGCGCCCACGCTGATGGACGTGAAGATGGGCGGCAAGGTGATCCCGGCGGTGGCGGCGATCAACAAGTCGACGATCCTGTTCATCCTGGACCGCACCACCGGCAAGCCGCTGTTCAAGGTCAACGAGACGCCGGTGCCGGCCAGCCACGTGCCGGGCGAGGTGGCCTCGCCGACCCAACCGATCCCGGTCAAGCCGCCCCCGCTGGCCAAGCAGGGCGTCGACCTGGACAAGGACATCTCGGACATCACCCCCGAGCACGAGGCCTTCTGCAGGAAGCTGGTCGCCGACAACCGCATGGTCGGCACCACCATGTACACGCCGGTCGGCTTCAACGAGGCCACGGTGACCTTCCCGGGCACCGGCGGCGGGGTCAATTGGGGCGGCGGCGCCTTCGACAAGGCCAACGGCAACTTCGTCATCAACGTCACCAACCAGGGCAGCCTTCAGTTCCTGGCCTTCGCCCCCGACGGCAAGCTGCAGCTGACAACCTCCGCCAACAGCTGGTTCGCCGACGTGCGCGACGGCGGCATGCAGTGCCAGAAGGGACCGTGGGGCGAACTGGTGGCGGTCAACGTCTCGACCGGCGACATCGCCTGGCGCACGACCCTGGGCGTGACCGACAAGCTGCCGGCCGACAAGCGCCTGACGGGACGTCCCAATGTGGGTGGGCCGATCGTGACCGCCGGCGGGCTGATCTTCATCGCCGCCACCGACGACAAGCGCTTCCGCGCCTTCGACGCCAAGACCGGCAAGCAGGTCTGGGAGGCCCCGCTGGCCGCCTCGGGCCACGCCACCCCGATGACCTACAAGGGGCGCGACGGAAAGCAGTACGTATCGCTGGTGGCCACCGGCGGCTCCTATATCGGCTCGCCCAACACCAGCGACCTGCTGGTGACCTACGCCCTTCAGTAACCGCTTGATCCCACGAGGCGCCTTATGTCGATCCGAAACGTTCTCGCCGCCGCCGTCCTGACCTCGGTCCTGTTCAGCTGGGCCAGCGCCCAGACGGTGACCTCGGCGCCGCAGGCCGCCTCGCCGGCGCCGGGCGCCCAGGCCGCCGCGCCCCCGCCGCCGGCGTTTCCGGAGGCGCCGGCCCGCAGCGGCAAGGACATCCTGGAAAGCTCGTGCACGGGCTGCCACGACCTGGGCGTCCTGACCGCCACGCCCCACGCCGCCGAGGAGTGGCCCGGCGTCCTCAAGCGCATGGTCGGCAACGGCCTGAACATCACGCCCACCGACCTGAGCACCGTCCAGGCCTACCTGGTCGAGCACTATTCGGCCGAGCCGGGCGCCCACTAGCCGTCGCCCGTCCACCTTCCGTTTCAAGCCCCAGGGGGCCTCGATGAAGACCTTGCTGCTCGGCCTGCTGGCCGCCACCGCCCTGGGCGGCGCCGTTCAGGCTCAAGCCCCGGCGTCGCCGGCCGCCCCGGCCTCGGCGCCGGCCCTGATCCGCGAGCCGCCGTCGAACCTGCAGACGGGCCTGGACATCGACCGCTTCATCGGCGACCCGGCGCGCTCGATCACCCGCATCGCGCGCGACGCCATCATGACGCGGAAGATCCTGACGGCCGGCGACCCCGGTCAGCCTGGTCCCGACGGCGCGGTCCTGCGCTACCGCAAGGAGGTCGTGCTGGGAACGATCCAGCCGGGCGAGGCCTCGACCCTGAACGGCGTGCCCGAGCAGCAGATCATCTACGTCACCCACGGCCAGGGGCGGCTGGACGACGGCGTCAGGGCCTGGGACCTCAAGCCGGGCTACGCGATGCTGATCCCGCCCGGCGCGGTCCATCGCCTGGCCAGCGTCGGCGACGCGCCGCTGGAGATGATCATGATGTCGACCGCCTCGCCGCCGACGCCGGCGGGGGGCGAGATCCTGGTGCGCGACACCGCCAAGATCCTCTACATCGAGCAGGGCGTGCACTGGACCAACATGTCCAAGTCGCCGTTCAGCGATCTCGGCGAGCGGTTCCTGATCGTCTACATGGGCCCGATGACCGTCGCGGGCGCCCACGCCCACACGCCCGAGACCGAGGAGGGCTGGGTCAAGATCACCGACGGCCCGACCTTCATGCAGGTGGGCAGCGAGATCCGCCGCTGGCCCGCGAACGTCGGCCTGCTGTCGCCCAACAACGGCCAGACCGTCCACGCCGCGATCAACACCGGCGACAAGGTGGAGTCCTGGTTCTACTTCCAGGGCCGTCCGGCCACCGCGCCCCAGGCCCCGACCAACGGCCCGCGCTCGCCGCTGGGCGGCCGCGTCTGGACGCCCGAGATCGCCCAGTCCGCCATCGACGCCACCGTCGCGCCGCACGCGCTGACGGCCGCGCCGGCCAAGCGTAAGTAGGGGAGGCGGGTCTCTTGCGCAGCTCTTCGGCCATGTCTGGATTGGGACGCCTGATCGGGGTGTTGACGGCCGCCGCCGGTCTCTCGGCGGTGACGTCTGCGCTCGCCGCGCCATGTCCGGTCCAGCCGAAGGCCGCCGAGGTCGCCGGCCTGTGGCGCACGCTCACGCCGATCCCGCCTCTGGACATCCAGGACGAGGCCCAGGCGATCTGTTTCCGCCAGGCCTTCGTCGCCGCCCTGGCGCCGGACCTGGGGCCGCGCGTCGGCTACAAGGTCGGCATGTTCAGCCCGGCCGCGCGCAAGGCGTTCGGCATCGAGCGGCCGCGTTTCGGCGAGCTCTACGCCAAGATGATCCTGCCGGAAGGTCAGGTCGCGCCCGCCGCGTTCGGCGTCAGCGGCGTCTGGGAATCCGACCTTCTGCTGGTCGTCGGCGACGACAGCCTGAACGAGGCGACGACGCGCGAAGAGGCCTATCGGGCCCTGCGCGGCTTCAAGCCCTTCATCGAGCTGACCAGCCGCAACTATGTCGACGGCTTCAAGCCCAGCGCCGACCAGATCGCCGCCCTGGACGTGGGCGCGCGCCTCGGCGTCGCGGGGCGGGAATATCCGCTGGCCCAAACGCCGGAGGGCATGGCGGCGCTGGAGAATCTTTCGATCGACGCGATCGTCAAGGACGCGAACGGCGAACGGATCGAACAGGCGGTCGCGCGCGAGACCCTGGGCGACCTGCTCGACATCGCCCTGTTCGCCCGTGACGCGGTGCGCGCCGAGGGCGGGCGGCTGCGTCCCGGCGACGTCGTGAGCGTCGGCGTCTTCACCCCCGCCCACGCGCCCGCGCCCGGGCAGATCGTCACCGCTCGCTATCATCTTCTGGCTCGGCCGGTCGATGTCTCGGTGGAGTTCCGCTGAGATGACCCGTCCGACGCCCTTCCTCTTCGATGGCGCGCCGCTCGTTACGGTCGCCGCCATCTCCAGCCCGCCCTCGTCCCTGCGTGCGGAACTGGCCCTGGCGCGCGAGCGCCGGGGCCGCTCTTTCGCCCCGGGAAGCGCGCGGTGCCTCATCCTGGCAGGAGCGACGTCATGAAAACCCTGCGATCCAAGCCGATGCTGAGCCTGGCGATGGCCGCCATGGTCGTGTGCGTCGGCGCCTCGCCCGCGGCCGCCCAGACCAAGGCCGGTTCGGCCAAGACCAAGGCCGTTCAAGCCAAGGCCCCGCCGGCCCCGCCGGGCGACATCGCGGCCGGCAAGGCGGTTTTCGAGATGCGTTGCGCGATGTGCCACGCCTCGGGCGGCGCCGGCGGACCCATGGCGCCGCGGCTCGTGGGCGTCTACGGCGCCAAGGCCGGTGGCCAGCCCAATTTCAAGTATTCGTCAGCACTGACCACCGCGAGCCCGCAATGGAACGCGGCCAATCTCGACGCCTTCCTCGCCAAGCCCCAGGGCTTTGTCCCTGGAACGAGAATGATGATCGCCACGCCCAAACCTGATGACCGGCGTAATCTGATCGCGTACCTGGCCTCCCTGCGAAAGTAGGGCGGACGGGCCTACCAAAACTTGCGAGCAGGTTGGCTCGCGGACGACTCCCATCGCCGGCGTTCTACGCCGACGGACGCCCCCGCACGTCTGTAATTGTGGGGTTAAGTCTAGGAAAAATAAGGATAAATTCCTCAGAAATTCGATTGACTACGAGTTTTTGCGGACGTATCCGGTGGCAAAACAAATAAAATAGAAAATAGGGGTTGGAAATGAAAACGTTTTCAATAACAAAGATGCTCTTCCTTGGGGTGAGCGTTGCAGCGATCTCTACCCAAGCTTTTGCGCAAGAAGCCAAAAGCGACGCCAGCGACGCTTCGAACGCTACGGTTGAGGAAGTGGTCGTTACGGGGTCGCGGATCGTCCGGAACGGCAACAACGCGCCCACGCCGGTGACCGTGGCCACGGCCGAGGCGCTGCAGACCAACACGCCGTCCAACATTCCGGACGCGCTCAACAAGCTGCCGGCGTTCGCGGGGTCCCGCGGCCAGGCGACGCTCGGCGCCGGCAGCACGCCCAACCAGGGCAACTATCTCAACCTGCGCGGCTTCGGCGTCGAGCGGACCCTGATCCTGATGGACGGCCGGCGGGTGCCGGCGACCAACGCGGCGGGCAACGTCGACACCAACATCATTCCGCAGATGCTGGTCCAGCGGGTCGATATCGTGACCGGCGGCGCCTCGGCGGTCTACGGTTCGGACGCCGTCACCGGCGTCGTCAACTTCGTGCTCGACAGGAAGTTCTCGGGCCTGAAGGGCGTGGTCCAGGGCGGGACCTCGTCGCGCAGCGACAACAGCTCCTGGCGCGCCGGCCTGGCCGGCGGCAGCGACGTCTTCGACCGCGGCCACGTGATCTGGAGCCTCGAGCACTACCAGTCGGAAGGCATCAAGTCGAAGTACGACCGCGAGCTGGGCGACTCCATCTACCAGGAGGCCGGCAACGGCACCGCGGCCAATCCGTTTCACCTCATCCGGGACGGCCGGGTCTCCAACACCAGCTTCGGCGGCCTGATCACCACCGGTCCGCTGGCCGGCCAGATGTTCATGCCGGACGGCTCGCTGGCGACGTTCAACGCGGGCACCCCGACGGGCAACTCCAACCTCTCCAGCGGCGGCGACGGCGGCTATGTCGTCGGCAACACCCTGCTGGCGCGCCTGCGCACCGACCAGGCCTTCGGCCGCTTCGAGTATCAGCTGAGCGACGACGTCACCGGCTTCATCCAGCTGTCGGGCTCGGAGTCCCGCGTGGTCTACCGCGGCCGCAACATCTCCCGCGCCGCCGGCGGCCCCAATGCGATCACGATCTACAGCGGCAACGCCTTCCTGCCGGCCAGCGTCCAGTCGGTGCTGACCAACACCAACACCGCTTCGTTCAACCTGGGCCTCTACGACGTGGATATCGGCCAGAAGGCCGAGATCGACGCCCTCACCGACGCCCTCCAGGCGACCTTCGGCCTGCAGGGCAAGTTCCACGACAAATGGAACTGGGAGGCCTACTACACGCACGGTGAAAGCCGGCTGCGGATGCCGACCCGCTACAACATCAACAACCCGCGCTATTACGCGGCGATCGACGCGGTCAAGGACGGCGCCGGCAACATCGTCTGCCGCGTGAGCCTGACCAATCCGGGCCTCTATCCCGGGTGCGTGCCGCTGAACATCTTCGGCCAGGGCGCCGGGTCCCAGGCCGCGATGAACTACGTGCTGGGCACCACCCAGTTCCAGACCATCAACAAGATGGACGACGCGGCGTTCAACGTCGCCGGCGACCTGTTCGACACCTGGGCCGGCCCGGTCTCGGTGGCCGCGGGCTACGAATACCGCTCGCAGAGCATGGTCCAGACGACCAACGCCAACCCGCAGGACCCTGTCGACTTCACCGGCCTGCGCGGCGGCTTCAACAGCAACACCCAGGCCTGGACCCAGAACATCGTCGCGCCGGCCCAAGGCTCGAACAGCGTTTGGGAAGCCAATATCGAGGCGGTCGTCCCGCTGCTGAAGGACGTCGTCCTGGCCAAGAACCTCGAGTTCAACGGCGCCTTCCGCTACACCGACTACAGCACCAGCGGCGTGGCCAAGACCTGGAAGGTGGGCCTGAACTGGAACCCGATCGACGACCTGCGCTTCCGCCTGGTCCAGTCGCGTGACATCCGGGCGCCGACGCTGAACGACCTCTACGCCGGCCAGACCGTGGCCCTGACGGGCTACACCGATCTGCACACCGGCGTGGCGGGCTTCGTCAACGGCTCCAGCCAGGGCAACCCGAACCTGCAGCCCGAGGTCGCCGACAACCAGGTCGCCGGCGTCGTCTATCAGCCGCACTGGCTGCCGGGCTTCAGCATCTCGCTGGACTACTACAACATCGTCATCAACAACGCGATCGGCAGCGTCGGCGGCAACAACACCGCCACGCAGCAGGAATGCGAACGTTCGGGCGGGACCAGCGTGCTCTGCTCGCTGTACGTCCGGCCGCTGCCCTTCAGCGATCGGTCGGCCGCGAACTACCCGACCCTGATCCTGACGCAGAGCCTGAACATCGCGAAGACCTACACCCACGGGATCGACATCGAGGCGGGCTACGCCTTCAACCTCGAAGACATCCATTCGCCGGTGCCGGGTCAGATCGACGTCCGGATGCTGTACTCGAACCAGCCGGTCCTGAAGTCGCGGGCCCTGCCCAGCGCGGTGACCCTGAACCAGGCGGGGGCGGCGAGCCTCGGCCCGGGCTCGGTGGCGCCGGCCAAGAACCGCGTGAACCTGACCGTGAACTACAAGCTGGACAGGTTCCAGGCCAACGTCACGGCGCGCTACTGGTCCAAGCTGGTCCCGAGCTCGAACCCGACGCTGGTCTATTCGGACCCGAACATCCCGTCGATCACCTATGTCGATCTGAACGTCAGCTACGACCTGGTCTACAACGAGCACAAGGCCACGGCGTTCGTCACCGTCGCCAACGTGTTCGACAAGCAGCCGCCGGTCTACGCCTCGACCTCGTTCACCGGAAACCCCGGCTTCTTCTATCCGACGCCGACGGGCTACGACGTGGTCGGCCGCTACTTCACCGGCGGTCTGCGCTTTAGGTTCTAGGCGCCTCCCCCGGAGAGAGCCGCGCCTTGCCCCCCCCGGCGCGGATCTCTCCACCCTGAAGGGGTCGCGCCTGGCGCGACCCCTTCGTTCTAACGCATGGTTGGCGTCCGATGGCACGCAAGACCCTTCACGCACTCTGCCTGGGCCTGCTGGCCGGCGCGGCGCTCGGCCTCGGGCCCGCGGCGGCTCAGCAGGCGGCGCAGCAGGCGTCCACGCCGGCGCCGCACGCGCCGGTGATCCCGGCCAAGACCGCCCTGGCGGCCGCGCCCCAGGTCAAGATCGGCAACAAGCTGTTGTCGGCGACGGTGCTGTTGCCCGATCCCGACAAGGGCTTCTATCGCGGCGTCCGGTTCGACTGGGCCGGCATGATCGCCAGCCTCACCTACAAGGGCCACGAGTACTACGGCCTGTGGTTCGACGGCGTCGCGCCCGATGTCCGCGACTACGCCTTCCGCGGCGACGAGATCGTCGCTTCGCCCAACACCGCGGCCGTCGGGCCGGCCGACGCCTACGACCCGAGCCAGCCTCTGGGCTGGGCCGAGGCCGCGCCCGGCGGGACCTTCGTCAAGATCGGCGTGGGCGTGCTGCGCAAGCCGACCGACGGCGCCAACTACAGTTCGTTCCGCGCCTATGAGCTGGTCGATCATGGCACCTGGAAGGTCCAGGCCAAGGCCGACCGGGTGGTCTTCACCCAGACGGTGTCGGACCCGATCAGCGGCTACGGCTATGTCTACAACAAGGAACTGCGCCTGCAGCCCGGCCAGCCGGTGCTGGAGATCCGTCACAGCCTGAAGAACATCGGCGCCAAATCGATCACGACGACGACGTTCAACCACAACTTCCTGACCCTGGGCGGCGCGCCGGCCCAGGCGGGACTGCGGGTGGGCGCGGCCTTCGACCTGCGGCCCGGCAAGCCGCTGAAGGACGTGGCCGTGGTCGAGGGGCAGACGCTGACCTACCAGCGCGCACTTGGCGCCGAAGAGGTCTTCTCGACGCCGTTCGCGGTCGGCGATCCTGCGTCGTCGGCTTATGATCTCTCCGTGCGGAACGCCCATGGCGTCGGGTACGGCGTGCGCGCGGACCGTCCGCTGACCAGTCTCCAGCTGTGGTCGATCCGCAGCATCGTCGCTTTCGAACCCTTCTTGACCCTGGCGGCCCAGCCGCAGCAAACCGTGACCTGGACCTACAGTTATCGTTATGCAGCCCAACCCTAGTTCCGAGCTCTCGACCTCCAGCCCATCCGCCTTTCCGGCGGCGGAGTTCGGCAGGGCGTCTCGGCATCGCCCCATGGTGACGCTGGATCGCCAGACGTTCCTCGATCTGCGCAATGTGCTGCGGGCGACGACCAAGGACTGCCTGCGCGAGACCTTCGGCGTCAGCGAGACGACGTGGACGAAGTTGCGCGACGGCCGACCGGTGAAGCAGATCACCCTGGACAGGCTGCTCGCCCGTTATCGCGCCATCATGGACGCGGACGAGGTCGTCCGGCGAGTCCGCGCCGCCTGACCGCGTTTCGAAAGTCGACCGAGCCGTGGGGGGCGGCGCAGTGGGATGAGGGCGAACGCACCGACACACTATGTCCGTCGAACCGCAGGTAGGAAATGATCCTGCAAACTTCGCCCCGTAGGGGCGGGGTGAGAGCTCGGTTCGATCGCAGTCTAGCCATCCGTTCTCGCGACCTGCTTGGCAGGATTTGGGCCAGGTCATGGCCGTGTTATGCAGGAGATTGAGGTCGTGGGACGAGGTGGAAATCCGCGAGGCCGAGCGCACTTGCGATGGATGGGCCTCCTGGCCCTGGCCGCCTTGGCCGCCTGCGGCGGCAAGCCCGACAAGGGCGGAGCGGGCAGGGGCGGCCCCGCGACCGTGGGCTATGTCGTGGTGCAGCCGACCAGCGTGCCGCTGACCACCGAACTGACCGGCCGCACCGTCGCCTATCAGAGCTCGGAGGTGCGGCCGCAGATCTCGGGCGTGATCGAGAAGCGGCTGTTCACCGAGGGCGCGCTGGTCCAGCGCGGCCAGCCGCTCTACCAGATCGACTCCAGCCTCTATCGCGCCGCGGCCAACCAGGCCCAGGCCGACCTCGAGAGCGCCAAGGCCAACCAGGAGGCCGCCCAGGCCCAGGCCGACCGCTACAAGCCCCTGGTCGCCATCGAGGCGGTCAGCAAGCAGGACTACGTCAACGCCGTCGCCGCCGCCCGCCAGGCGGCCGCGACCGTGGCCCAGAAGCAGGCGGCGCTGGACACCGCCCGCATCAACCTGCGCTTCACCACCGTGCCGGCCCCGATCAGCGGCCGCATCGGCCGTTCACTGTTCACGGTCGGGGCGCTGGTCACCAGCAGCCAGGCCGATCCGCTGGCCACCATCCAGCAGCTGGACCCGATATATGTCGACATCCAGCAGTCCAGCGCCGACGTGCTGGCCCTGCGCCGGGCCCTGGCGGCCGGCGGCGCCGCGCCGACCAGCGCCCAGGTCCGCCTGACCCTGGAGGACGGCGGCGACTACGACCAGATCGGCGTCGTGGAGTTCTCCGAAGTGGTCGTCGACCAGGGCACCGGCACGGTGACGCTGCGCGCCCGCATGCCCAATCCCAAGGGTCTGCTGCTGCCGGGCATGTTCGTGCGGGCCAGCTTCGCCCAGGCTGTCGACACCACCGCCTTCCTGGCGCCGCAGTCGGCCGTGTCGCGCGATCCCAAGGGCAATGCGACGGTCTTCGTCGTCGGCCCCGACAACAAGGCCGAGCCGCGCAAGATCGTCGCCGAGCGCACCCTGGGTCCCGACTGGGTCGTGACCAAGGGGCTCAAGCCGGGCGACAAGATCATCACCCAGGGCCTGGGCAAGATAAAGCCGCACGCCCAGGTCAAGCCCGTGCCCGCCGACTCGCCCCAGCGCATCAAGCCCCGCAAGCCCGGCGACAAGAAGGGCGGTTGATCGATCATGCTCTCGCGCGTCTTCATCGACCGACCCATCTTCGCCTGGGTCATCGCCATCATCGTCATGCTGGCCGGGGCGGGCGCGATCACGCGCCTGCCGATCGCCCAGTATCCGGACGTCGCCCCGCCGCAGGTCTCGGTGCGCGCCACCTATCCGGGCGCCTCGGCCGACGCGATCCAGAACAGCGTCACCCAGGTGATCGAGCAGTCGCTGACGGGCATCGACGGCATGCTGTATTTCAGCTCGTCCTCGACCTCGCGTGGCCAGGTCAACATCACCGTCACCTTCGAGAAGGGCGTGGACCCCGACATCGCCCAGGTGCAGGTGCAGAACCAGGTGCAGCAGGCCGTCTCGCGCCTGCCCACCCAGGTCCAGCAGCAGGGCATCACGGTCCGCAAATCCAATCCCGACAACCTGCTGCTGGTCGGCGTCTACGACTCCACCGACAAGCTGACCAACCAGGACGTCTCCGACTTCCTGGTCTCCAACCTGCAGGACAACCTGGCCCGCACGCCGGGCGTGGGCGACATCAACGTCTTCGGCGCCCAGTACGCCATGCGCGTGTGGCTCAACCCGCAGAAGCTGGCCAGTTTCGGCCTGATCCCGGGCGACGTGGTCACCGCCATCCAGAACCAGAACACCGAGGTCGCCGCCGGCGAGCTGGGCGGCCAGCCCGTGCCCGACACCCAGCTGCTGAACGCCACGGTCACGGCCCAGTCGCGCCTGCAGACCGCCGCCCAGTTCGCCAACATCGTGCTCAAGGCCAACGCCAATGGCGCCAACGTCCGGCTCGGCGACGTGGCCCGCGTCGAGCTGGGGGCCGAGAACTACAACGCCCGCAGCCGCGTCAACGGCCACCCCGGCGCCGGCATCGCCGTGCTGCTGGCCCCCGGCGCGGACGCCCTGAAGACCGCCGAGCTGGTCAAGGCCGAGGTCGAGAAGGCGTCCAAGACCTTCCCGCCGGGCCTGAAGTTCGCCTACGCCAACGACACCACCGACTTCATCAAGCTGTCGATCGAGGAGGTCGTGAAGACCCTCTTCGAGGCCATCGTGCTGGTGGTCGTGGTGATGTTCGTCTTCCTGCAGAACTGGCGCGCCACCCTGGTGCCGGCCATCGCCGTGCCGGTGGTGCTGCTGGGCACGTTCGCGGTCTTCTACCTGGCGGGCTTCTCGATCAACACCCTGACCCTGTTCGGCCTGGTGCTGGCCATCGGCCTGCTGGTCGACGACGCCATCGTGGTGGTCGAGAACGTCGAGCGGCTGATGGAGGAAAATCCGGGCATGTCGCCGCGCGAGGCGACCATCCAGTCGATGAACGAGATCAGCGTCGCCCTGGTGGCCATCGCCCTGGTGCTGTCGGCGGTGTTCCTGCCGATGGCCTTCTTCGGCGGCTCGACGGGCGTCATCTACCGGCAGTTCTCGGTGACCATCGTGGCGGCCATGGTGCTATCGGTGCTGGTGGCCCTGATCCTCAGCCCGGCCCTGACCACGACCTTGCTCAAGCCCAAGCAGCATGTCGACGACCGCGAGCCGCGCGGCTGGTGGGCCAGGACCTTCCCGGCCCCGACCCGATGGGCCCACCAGGGCGGGCGCCGCTTCAACGACGCCTTCGACGACACCGCCCGCCGCTACCAGGGCGCGGTGCGCTCGGTGATCGGCCGCAAGGGACTGTTCCTGGCCATCTACGGCCTGGTGGCGGTGCTGCTGGCGGTGCTGTTCGTGCGCCTGCCGACCGGCTTCCTGCCGACCGAGGACCAGGGCAGCATCTCGCTGCAGATGCGTCTGCCGGCCGGCGCCACCCAGGGGCGGACGGCCCAGGTCCAGCGCCAGGTCGAGCGCTACTTCACCGACAACGAGACCGCCAACGTCAAGACGATGTTCACGGTCAGCGGCGGCGGGGGCGGCGGGGTCAACGGTCAGAACACCGGCCAGGGCTTCCTGAACTTCACCGACTGGAAGGATCGCAAGGGCAAGGAGAACACCGCCGACGCCATCGTGGCGCGCGCCTCCTCGGCCTTCCAGGGCTTCCGCGACGCCCAGGTCTTCGCCCTGGTGCCACCGGCCATCCGGGGCCTGGGCCAGTCCGACGGCTTCACCATGGAGCTGCTGAACTCCAGCGGCATGTCGCGGGCCGACTTCAACGCCGCGCGCGACAAACTGCTCCAGGCCGCCAACAACGATCCGGGCCTGAAGTCGGTGCGCCTGACCGAACTGCCCGACGTGGCCACCTTCAAGGTCGACACCGACGCCCAGAAACTGGCCTCGCTGGGCCTGACCCAGGCCGACGTCAACTCGACCCTGTCGACCGCCTGGGGCGGCCGCTACGTCAACGACTTCGTCGACCGCGGCCGGGTCAAGCGCGTCTACGTCCAGGGGGACGCGCCTTATCGTTCCGAGCCTTCGGATCTGAGCCAGTGGTTCGTCCGCGGCTCGGCGGGCCAGATGGCGCCGTTCTCGTCGTTTTCGACGACCTCGTGGTCGCAGGCCCCGACCACCCTGTCGCGCTTCAACGGCACCCCGTCCTACGAGTTCTCGGGCTCGGCCGGCGACGGCGGCAGCTCGGGCCAGGCCATGAAGCGCATCCAGGAACTGGCCGCCCAGATCCCGGGCGTGACCATCGCCTGGTCGGGCCTGTCGTATCAGGAGCAGCTGTCCTCGGGCCAGGCGCCGCTGCTCTACGCCCTGTCCCTGCTGGTGGTGTTCCTGTGCCTGGCGGCGCTCTACGAGAGCTGGTCGATCCCGGTGGCGGTGCTGCTGGTCATTCCGCTGGGCCTGGTCGGGGCGGTGCTGGCGGTGACGCTGCGCGGGCTGATCAACGACGTCTATCTGCAGATCGGCCTGCTGACGACCATGGGCCTGGCGGCCAAGAACGCCATCCTGATCGTCGAGTTCGCCGAACAGGGCGAAAAGCGCGGTCAGCCGATCATGGAGGCGGCGCTCGACGCCGCCCGGATCCGCCTGCGGCCGATCCTGATGACGAGCCTCGCCTTCATCTTCGGGGTCCTGCCGCTGGCCATCTCGACCGGCGCGGGCGCCAACAGCCGCATCGCCATCGGCACCTCGGTGATCGGCGGCATGCTGACGGCGACGATCCTGGCGATCTTCTACATCCCGCTCTTCTTCATCCTGGTGCGCCGCGGCTGGCGGGAAGGACGCAGGCATCTGGGCCACGGCGAGGAGCCGCCGGTCCCACCGGCCTCCGGCCAAGAGGAGCCCGCCTGATGCGCCGCGCCGTGACCCTGCTCGTCGCCTCGGCCGTCCTGGCCGGCTGCTCCATGGAGACGCCGTACGTGCGGCCGGCCTCGCCCGCGCCGGCGGCGTTCCCGACCGGCGGCCCTTATCCGGCCCAACCGGCCGAGGCGGCGACGTCGATCCGCTACGCCGAGGTCTTCACCGATCCGCGTCTACGCACCCTGGTGGACCAGGCCCTGGCCAACAACCGCGACCTCCGCGTCGCCGCCGCCGACATCCTGGCGGCCCGCGCCCAGTACCGCATCCAGCGGGCCGACCGCTTCCCGCAGGTGGACGTGACGGGCCGCTACGCCCGCACGGGCGACAACGGCCCGGACACGGGCTCGAACAAGGGCAATTCCTACTCGGCGCAGTTGGGCGTCACGGCGTTCGAGCTGGACCTGTTCGGGCGCGTGCGCTCGCTGACCGGCGCGGCCCTGCAGCGCTACATGGCCACCGAGGAGGCCGCCCGGGCCGTACGCCTGACCCTGGTGGGCGACGTGGCCGAGGCCTGGCTGACCTACGCCGCCGACGCCAGCCTGCTGCGCATCGCCGAGCAGACCGTCGCCAACGCCCAGCGCGGCGTCGACCTGACCCAGGAACGGCTGAGGGGCGGGGTCGCGCCCCGCACCGACCTGCGCCAGGCCCAGACCATCCTGGCCGCCGCCCAGGCCGACGTGGCCCGCCAGCGCGCGGCCGTCGCCCAGGACCTCAACGCCCTGCAGCTGCTGGTCGGCGCGCCGGTCGATGAGGTCCTGCTGTCGACCTCGATCGAGGAGGCCGCGCCCACCCTCACCCAGCTGTCGGCCGGGATCAGTTCCGACGTCCTGCTGCGCCGCCCCGACATCGCCGAGGCCGAGCACCAGCTGCGGGCCATGAACGCCGAGGTGGGCGCCGCCCGGGCGGCGCTGTTCCCGACGATCTCGCTGACCGGGACGGCGGGCTACGCCAGCACGACCCTGTCGTCGCTGTTCAAGGGGGGAGCCTATAACTACGCGGTGGGCGGGGCGCTGACCTATCCGATCTTCCGGGCCGGCGCGGGTCGGGCCGGGGTGGCCTTCGCCAAGGCCGAGCGCGACGCGGCCCTGGCGACCTACGAGAAGACGATCCAGTCGGCGTTCAGCGAGACCGCGGACGCCCTGGCCCGCCTGGGCACGATCGGCGACGAGCAGGCCGCCGATCGCCTGCAGCTCGAGGCGGCGAGCGACACCTACACGCTGGCCAACGCCCGCTACCGGGCCGGCGACGAGTCGTTCCTGACCAGTCTGGACGCCCAGCGCACGCTCTACGCGGCGCAGAAGACGATGGTCGCCATCCAGCTGGAAGGCGCGGTCAACCGGGTCGACCTCTACCGGGCCCTGGGCGGCGAAACGGCGCCGTGAGGCGACGGTCCGGGAAGATCCGTTCCTTCGAGGAAGGGCGATCTTCCCGAACCTAGGCCGCCGAGGCCGCGCCCCCTGGGGACGCGGACTCGGACCGGACTATCCGAAGAGCGGCACGGGACCGCGCCCGCCGCCGTTCCAGGTCGACCAGTTGGGGAAGACGTACGGCATGTCGCTCGCGCTGACGCCGTACCACTGCGCGATGGCGCCGATGTATTCCTCGACCGCGATGCTGGGGATCCAGCGCCCGTCCGTATTGGCGTCCTCGGGGCCGCCGAAGGTGGTGTCCGGGTAGCGCCCGTGGACCTTGCGCGAGGCCAAGGCCGCGCCCAGGACCAGATGGTTCGAGCCCCAGGCGTGGTCGGTGCCGCCGTTGCTGTTCGGTTTGAACACCCGGCCGAAGTCCGACATCGTGAAGGCGGTCACGTTGTTGGCCAGGCCCAGGGCCTTCATGGCGTTGTAGAAGCCGGCCAGGGCCATCGCCAGATCGGCGTAGAGCGTACTGTGCGTCGCCAGTTCGTTGGTGTGGGTGTCGTATCCGCCCTGGCTGACGAAGAACGTCTGCTTGGCGTGACCCAGGGTGTTGCGCGCCTCGATCATGCGCGCGGCGCGCAGGAGCTGCTTGGCGATGTCGCTGGTCAGGGCCGCGCCGGTGGTCGGGTTCTTGAAATACTGGTCGACCGTCGAGCTGGCGGCGCTGATGATCGTGTCGGCCGTCCGGGCCTGGGCGTAGGCCGATGACATGCCGCGACCGGTCAGGTCGGTGACGGCGCCGAAGGCGGACGTGTCGGCGAAGACGTCCAGGGCGGCCTGGCGCGCCTTCACCGGGCCGTCGGGCGGGCTGGTGACGTAGCCGTAGCGCGAGATGCCGCCGGAGGAGGGCAGGACCAGCGGCGAGGCGGTCCTGCCGATCAGGGCCAGCTGCGAACCGGCGACCGAGATCAGGGCCGGGACGTCGGTCTGCACGGCCTTGTCCAGGATGCGGCCCATGAACCCGTCCAGGTTCTTCTCGCGCACCCGCATGCCCTGCCATTCGTTCTGCTGGTCCTCGTGGGACATCAGGTTCAGCGGGCGCAGGTCGGGACGGCTCTGGAACAGGCTCTTGGTGAGGGGCTGGTAGAGCGTGCCGGTGTTGAGCACCGCGCTCAGCGCGCCTTCGTCCCAGGCGGTCTTCAGCGGCGCGAAGGCCGGATGCAGCGCGAAGGCCGTGCCGGTCAGCGGCATCAGCGTGTCCTGCTTCAGCGCGATGGCGCCGCGCTGGCTGGCGTAGGCCGTGTATCGGCTGTCGTTGGGCACAACCATGTTCCAGGCGTCGTTGCCGCCGAACAGGAAGACCCCGACCATGGCGCGGTAGGTCGAGGTGTCCGCGAGGGCGGCGGTGACGCCGAGGTGGGCCAGGGCGGCGGTGGCGGAGGCGCCGGCGAGCAGCCGGCCGAGATCGCGACGGGAAAGGGTCATGGCGGTTACCGATCGACCTGGAATTGGGGGGAGGTGGCCAGCACGTAGAGCGCGGCCTGGGCGCGCTTGCGGGCCTGGAGCGCCGCATCCGCGTTGTTGATCTTCATCGCCGAGATCAGCGCGTTGCGCTGGGCGCTGGTCATTGTGCCGTTTAGGAACACCAGATCGAGGCGATCCAGCAGCTTGTCCTGGTCGGCCGCGAGGGCTTCCCACTCGGACCACGGGAAGGTGGTGCCGGTGGTGCCGGGAATGGCCGCCTGCGGCTTGAATTCCGTGCGCACCGTGTCGCCGTTGATCGTCCAGTCGTAGACGATGTTATGGCGGGCCAGGACCGTGGCCGTGGTCATCAGCTTGCCGGCCGGGCTGACCAGACCGGCGCTCTGCGCCAGGGGGTAGTCGTAGGGATAGAAGTTGAACACCGACGGGGCGCGGAACGGCATCTGCCCCAGCACCGCGTCCCGGTAGTAGAAGGCGTAGCCGTCGGTCTGGACGCCCAGGGCCCGGCCGAAGCTGGTGAAGAACAACACCGGCTCCTTGACCTTGCCCGGGTTGGGCGCGGTTCCGCGCGCCTCGGAGTCCGTCAGGATCGCCTTGATCACGGCCTTCATGTCGCCGCGCACCCCGGCGCCGTTGTTGGCGAACACCGCCGCGACCCGACCCACATAGGCGGGCGACGGGTTGGCGATCACCAGCTGCTGGATCAGCCGCTTGGAGATGAAGGGAGCCGTGTTGGGGTGGTTGAACACCGCGTCGACGACGGCGTCGACATTGGCCTGCGGCGAGGCGCCGGCCGCGACCGTCGCGCCGAGGAAGGTCTTGGCGCCCGTGTCGACCCGCGAGGTGTTGACCACCATCGGCTTGGAATAGTCGAGCTTGGTCCCGTCGGTGGTCGGCGCGCCGTCGATGCGGGCGTAGGTCCAGCCGCATAGCGCCCGGGCGACCTCCTTGACGTCCGCGGGGCTGTAGGTGGCGATGACCTGGCCGCCGGCGTCCAGCTGCGGGCTGCCGTCCTGGTTCAGCATCACGGTGCCGATCGAGAACAGCTGCATCAGTTCGCGGGCGTAGTTCTCGTTGGGCTGGGTCTTGTTGCTGTCGACCATGTCCAGGAAGTTGCCCATGAACGGGTTCAGGGTCGTCTGGGCCAGGATGTCGCGGTAGTTGCCGAAGGCGTTCGACAGCAGAATCTGGTTGAAGGTCGCCAGACCGGCGGTCGTGTGCACCTCCAGGTCCGAGGCCACCACGATCTGCGACAGGGCGAAGGCCACGCGCTGGCGCAGCTGGTCGTCCTTGCCCATGGCGTCGGCGTAGAACCGCATGGCCATCGGCGTGGCCGAGAAGTTGTCGCGGTTGCAGTTGGTCAGGTCCTGACCGGTCAGGCCCTGGGCGGTGCAGAAGTTGGTCGCCACCGGCTTGGCCGCCAGGTCCGCGTAGGTGCTGGCGTTCAGCGTGAACTGCTCGTCGATCCAGGCTTCCGGGGTCTTCAGCGCCACGATGTGGTCGATGAGCGCCGGGGTCGGGCCGAACGTCGCCTGCTTGGCCAGGCGCGAGGCCTCGGCCGGCGTGATCGCCGCGGGTGCGGCGGCCGCCATGCGGACGCTCGCCTCGCCCTGGGCGGACGACGTCGCGCCTCCGCCGCCGCTGCTGCCTCCTCCGCCGCCGCAGGCGGCGAGGAACAGGGCCAAGGACAGGCCGGCTCCGGAGCTAAGATACTTGTTACGCATGCACAATTCCCCGATCACGCCCCCGGCGGAGGCGCGCTGAAAGTGGAAACGAAGGCGGTGAAGGCGGCCGCTATCGATCGATGAAGAGGATCTCCCTGACGGCGCGGACGCCGCCTTGGCGGTGAAGCTGGACGAAGACGTCGACGACGCGCTCGACATGGTCGATCACGTCCTGGCGTCGCAGGTTGGCGCCGGCCTGGAGGGCCATCAGCGCCAGTTGTTCGACGGCCCCGCGCGGGTCGTCGGCGTGGACCGTGGTCATCGAGCCCGGGTGGCCGCTGCTGACCGCGCGCAGGAAGCTGAAGGCCTCCGCGCCCCGGAGCTCGCCCAGGATGATGCGGTCCGGCCGCAGACGCAGGGTGGCCTGGAGCAGGTCCTCGACCCCGATCCGCGCCTCGCCCTGTTCGCCCCGCACGGCCACCAGGCCGACGGCGTTGGGGTGGACGAGACGGATTTCCGGGGCGTCCTCGATCAGCACCAGCCGCTGGTCGAGCGGAACTTCCTTCAGGAGGGCGTTGAGAAAGGTGGTCTTTCCGGTGGAGGTGCCGCCGCTGACCACGATGTTCTTGCCCGCCCGCACGGCGGCGGACAGGAAGCCTTGGACGTCGCCGGCGTCGAGCATCGCCCGCAGCGCCGCGTCGGGTCTGGTCGGCGGCGTCGTGGCGTCGGCGAAGGCGCCCGTCCGAGCGTAGTCGGCCAAAGACAGGTCCGAGACCACGTGCTTGCGGATGGCCATGGCCATGCCGCCGCGCGTGGCGGGGGCGGCGACGATCTGGACGCGCGCGCCGTCGGGCAGCACCGCCGAGAGCAGGGGATGCTCGCGGCTGACGCCCTGGTGCGACAGGCTGGCGACCTGGCGGGCCAGCCGCCATAGATTGGTCTCGTCCAGCGCCGGGAGGTCGACGCGCTCGACCGCGCCGCCCAGCCGCTCGACCCACAGTTCGCCCGGGCGGTTGACGTAGAGGTCCGTCACGCCCGGCTCCGCCAGCCACGGGGCCAGGGGCGCGAGATAGGCCTCCAGATAGACGCCGGCGCCAGGCTGCGATTGGAGGGCGTGGATCGTCATGAGCCGAGATTCCGCACGCCGGAGAAGTCGAGGTCGCGGGCGACGAAGATCGTCACCGGCGCGCCCTGCGGCGTCTGGATGGTCGGGGAGGTCGTGCTGGGCTTGGCCGAGTTGGCGAGGTTCGCCGCCTCGGTGGCCGAGCCGATGTAGATCTGCGAATTGGTGTGGACGTTGCTGACCGCCGCCACGCCGGCGTTGAGCACCGACATCAGGATCGAGCCGCCGAAGCGCGTGAAGAAGTGGCGGTCGACCTTGCCCTCCAGGCCGCCCCGGCCCAGCGGGTCGGCGGCGGGCGAGCCGATCTGGATGGTCACGCCGTCGGGACGGATCACCCGGGTCCAGATCACGAAGACCCGCGACGCGCCCAGGGCCACGCCGGATTTGTACTGGCCGATGACCCGGCTGCCGCGCGGGATCAGGATGGTCGAGCCGTCGAAGCTCTTGACGTCGCGGGTGACCATGGCCCGGGCCAGGCCCGGCAGGTCGGAGTTGATCGCCGTCTCCATGACCGCCGGGATCACTGCGCCCTGCGGCACGACGGCGTCCAGGTTCTGCATGGCCGTGGCCTTGGCCGGGGCCGCCTCGTCCAGGCCGACGCGATCGGCGAAGCGTTCTTCCGCGTTCAGGCCGTCGATCTTCACGGCCGAGGGCGCGCCGGACTCAGCGCTGGCCTTGACAAGCATCGCCGGACGCTCGCCGCCGCCGAAATCGACCACCAGGGCCGGGGCGCGGCGGCGGGCGCTCAGGTCGACGGCCGCGCCGGTCGCCGTCGCGCTCATCGGCGGCGGGGGCGAGGCCGAAACCGGCGCGCTGTTGTCGACCGTGAACTGCGGGGCGGGCACGGCGTAGAGCGGGCCCCTGGCGATCGGCGACGGCGCGGGGGCGACCGCCGGCGTCGCGACGATGGCGGCTTCCATCCTTTGCGGGCGCGTCTTCGCGTCGGCGCGATGGCTGGACATCCAGGCGAACAGGGCCAGGCCCATCACCCCGAAGCCGGCCAGGATGGCCAGATTGGAAACCCCGGGGCCGCGCGCGACCAGCGGACGGGCCTGGGCGTCGGCGACGGCCAGGTCCTCGATCACGTCGGGGGACTGGCGGGGATCGAAGTCCTGGGTCATCGGGCTTTCCCCACGGGAGCGCCAAAGGCGTCGTTGGTGATCACGGCCTGGGCCTTGTCGCTGCGCAGGACGAAACGGGGCGCGAGTTGATCGACCACCAGGTAGCCGTCCTTGACCACGGCGTTGGCCAGGCCTTCGACGCCGTCGGCGCCGACGATGAAGATCGCCGGCAGGTCGATCTGGGCGGGCCAGGCGAAATAGGTCGAAGCGCCGTCGTCGAACACGCGGGCCGGCTGCAGCGCCGGCGCGCCCCGCAGGCTGTAGGCGGTGTTGCGAGCCACCGGCGCCGGCTTGACCGGAGCGGCGGCCACGGCGATCGGCGGGGCTTCCGGGTAGCGGAAGCGCACCACATAGGCGGCGTCGGCGGTCGAGGCCTTGGCCGGGGCGACGGCCAGCTCGAACACGTAGCGGCGGCGATCGGTGACCACGGTCATGTTGGTGGCCGGGGCGCGGTCGACGGGCTTGAGGAACAGCAGGTTGGCGCGCTTGTTCGGCGTCACCTGCCAGCCCATGGCGTCGCCGATCGAGACGTTCTCGATGCGCTCGTCGGGACCGAACTCCAGCATGGTCTGGAAGCCCATGAAGCCGGTCAGGCGCTGCACGTGGTCGGGGCTGTAGGCGAACGTGCGGATGTGCGGATCGGCCCCTTGGGCCAGGGCCGGAGCGGCCAAGGCGGCCAGGGCGATCGACAGGGTCGCGATCGGGAAGGTGAGGCGCGGGCGCTTCACGGCGAGGACTCCGATACGGGGGCAGGCGGTCACAGGTCCCTCCGGACGCTGGAGGCGGCGTGACGGGGCGAGGCGGGGCGGCGATAGCTGGCGCCGAGCGGAACGGCGGCTCCGGCCGGCGCGGCTTGGGCCGTCGCGCCCCGGTCGGCGACCAGGGTGAGGCGGCGCGGGCCGGCCGGCGCGGCCGAAGCGGCGGGCTGGCTGTCGCGGCGTTCCATCGCCACCGCGGCGGCGGCGATGTGGGCGGCGCGCGAGCGGGGTTCGACCTCGCCGGCGGCGTAGCGGGCCCCATGGGGCGAGGCGGCGGACTCGCCGTTCCCGACGGTCGGGGCGGCGCGCGGCAGGCGAAGGCCGGCGGCGGTCACGGCGACGGCCACGGCGGCCAGCACCAGCACCACGGCGAACACCAGGCTGAGGACTAGCACGGTCACCGCTGGACCGATGTCGAGCGGCGCGAACTGCTGGACGTCGTCCAGGGCGGCCAGGGCCTTCAGCGACGGCGCCATTATGGCCAGTTGCAGCGCCAGGGCCAGGGTGGCGACCATGGGCAGGACGGCCAGGGCGATCATCGCCTTCAGCCAGCCCTCGACCAGGCCCTTGGTGGTCTCGAACAGCAGCAGGCCGGCGATCAGCGGGGTCATGGCCAGCAGGACCGACAGCACCACCTTGCAGGCCAGGATGACGCCGAGGCTGGACAGCAGCATGATCAGGCCGCCGATATTGACCGCGAAGGCCGCGAAGCCGGGGCCGCCCTGCAGGGCCGCGTCGCGTGCTCCGGCGCGGGCGGCGAAGTGTTCGGCCGCCTTCTGTAGGGCGTCATAGGCCGCCTGCAGGCCGGTGAACGGATCGGCGTGGGCGCCGGCGCCTTGCAATTGGCCCATGAGCAGGCGGCCGACCTCGGCGGGCGCGTTGAACAGGGCGTCGTAGACCAGCGTCTCGACCAGCGGCCAGTTGGTGGCCAGGGCCACGACGAGGCTGAGCTTGATCACCGAGACGGTGATGTCGCCCATCCGCAGGCCGCTCCCGCCCAGCATCAGCTTGTAGCCGACGAAGGCGACGTACAGGGTCATCAGGATTGTCAGCAGGGTGGCGATCGGGGATCCGGCGGCGGCCAGGGCGGTGTAGCCGGCCTCGGACAGGCCGTGGACCTGGCAGTCGATCGAGCCGATCAGGCCCTGGACCAGCGGCGCGCCGGCGGCGGTGCAGGCGGCGGCCATCACGCGGCGTCCTTCAGCAGCCTGGCCATCCAGGCGTCCGGCGCGTCGCCCACGCTTTCGCGCAGGGCGTCCAGCTTGCGCACCGTGCTCTCGCGACCCGACAGCACGGTCAGCAGTTCCGGCGAGCCGGCCAGGTTCAGGCGGGCGACGACGCTGTCGGTCCCGTGTTTGATCAGGAAGCACCGCGCGGTGTCCGGCAGGCTCTTGATCAGGTCGAACTCATGCTGCGTCAGGCCGAAGCCGTCGCAGTAGTCGCGGGCCTGGGCCTTGGGATTGGCCATGAAGATCTGGGTGGCGGCCTGTTCGATGATGGCGCTGGCGATGCGGCTTTCCAGGGCGTCCTGGGCGCTCTGGGTGGCGAAGCCGACCAGGCCGTTGCGCTTGCGCAGGGTCTTTTCCCAGTCCTTGATCCGGGCCACGAACACGTCGTCGTCCAGGGCCTTCCAGCCCTCGTCGATGACGATCATGGTCGGATGGCCGTCCAGGCGCTGCTCCACGCGGTGGAACAGGTACATCATGGCCGGAGTGCGCAGGGCCGGGTCGTCCAGCAGCTGGGTCATGTCGAAGCCCAGGGTGGCGGCGTCCAGGTCCAGGCGGTCGTCGGCGTTGTCGAACAGCCAGGCCTTCTCGCCCGCGCCGTGCCACGGGGCCAGGCGCGCGGCCAGGTCGGCGGCGTCCGGACGCCGCGCGCCCTTGAACAGCTCAGCGAAGAACCGCAGGCGGCGCAGGCGCGGCGCCTGGTCGAAGTTGGCGTCGACGGCGTCCTTGATCCGCGCCAGGTCGTCGGCCGACAGGGTCTCGCCGGGCGTCGCGACCAGGCGAGCCGTCCATTCGGCCAGGAACTTGCGGTTGGCGGCGGTGTCGGGCAGGGCCAGCGGGTTGAAGCCCGTCGCCAGGCCCGGCCGCAGCACTTCGTAGCGGCCGCCGATGGCGCGCAGGAAGATCTCGGCGCCGCGATCCTTGTCGAAGAAGACCGTGCGCGGGCCGTACTTCTGGGCCTGGGCCAGCAGGAAGTTCAGCACCACAGTCTTGCCCGAGCCCGACGGGCCGATGATCGTGAAGTTGCCCAGGTCGCCCTTATGGAAGTTGAAGTGGTAGGGGCCCGCCGAGGTGGTCTCCAGCAAGGTCACGGCCGGCCCCCAATGGGCGCCCTGGGCCTGGCCGACCGGGAAGTTGTGACCGCTGGCGAAGCCGGCGAAGTTGGCGGTCGAGATCATCGCCCGGCGGGCGATATCCTTGAAGTTGCCGGGGAACTGGGCCCAGAAGGCCGGTTCCAGATTGATGTCCTCGCGCACGGCGATGGCGCCCATCTCGGTGAAGGCCGACAGCACCTCCGCGCTGGACTGGTCCAGGGCCTGGAGGCTCTCGCCCCGCACCAGCACGCTCAGGTGATGCTCGCCGAAGGCGGCGCGACCGCTGACCACGTCGTCGTTGGCGCGGATCAGGTCGGCCTTCAGGCTGATCCCGTCGTCGTCGGCGGCCCTCATGCGGCGCAGGGCCAGGCTCATCTTCTCGAGCGTGGGCTGGCGGTCGACGAAGCCGAAGCTCTGGGTGACCACCATCTCGCAGGGCAGGCGCAGCAGGTCGTCCAGCATGCCGGCGCTGGTCTGGGCCGGATAGTCCTTGATCGAGATCAGGGAGGCGAAGCCGCGGGGCAGCGCGCCGGCCCGCGACAGTTCCAGGGTCTCCAGGCCGAAGCTGATCCGGCGATAGGGCAGATGCTCGCCGGCGTCGCCCTGCGGGACCAGCATCGGACGCATCTCGCCGTTATAGAGGCAGGACAGGAATTCCAGCGGCTCCGAGCATTGGCCGTGGGCGCCGTCGTACAGGCCCAGCACCCGCGCGCCATAGGGCGCCAGGGCCGAGATCAGGCTGTCGCGGGCGGCGTCCAACTCGCGGCGGTCCTGGGCCTTGGTCTGGTCGGCCTGGACGCGATCGGCGCCTTTCAGCAGGCGCAGGGCCTTGTCCACGATCCCGCCCTGGCCCTGCAGCGGCCGGCGGACGATCGTCAGGAACAGATCGTTGACATAGAGCTTGCGGCCTTCCAGTCGCGCGCTCCAGGCGGCGTCGAGATCGCGGCTGAAACCCTCGGCGAAATCGCCTTCCGTCCCGACCTTGGCCTCGCGGCGGACGATGTGGTGGTAGACGGCGAAACGCGAGCTGGACAGTCCGCGCAGCATCACGTCGCGCACGGCCTTGCGATAGTTCAGCTCCTCGCTGTCGGCGGTCTCGAACGGCAGGCCGGCCAGGTGGATGACCTGCATCAGCAGGCCGTCGCGGGTTTCCAGCGTCCGGGCGTCCAGGTGACGGGCGTAGGGCAGGCGCTTGCCGGCCGACGCCTCCTTCTTGCGGTTCACGGTTGGTAGCTGTTGCATCGCCAGGCCCGGAAATTGGGAACACGGGGGCAGCGGCTGACCTTGGTCAGCCACAGGTCGAAGATGCGCGGTTCGCGCAGGCAGGCCGCGTAGCCGATCGCGTGGATCACCAGCGCCGCGGCGATGGCCCAGAACGACTTGGTGACCAGGAACAGCTCGGTGGTGACCACGCCGTTGATCACGAAGTAGCTGTAGGTCACGCCGGCGAACATCTGGGGCCGGGTCAGGGCCCCGAACACCACGTCGCGATCGAGCGGGGCGGCCATCGTCCCTACGCCCCCGCCGCCGAACGGATGCCGCTGACGATGGTGGTGGCGCCGAACAGGACGAAGCAGCCCAGGATGACGGTCGCGCCGTAGCGCCAGTTCATCCGGCCGGTCAGCATCATGAAGCCGACGGCGGCCACGGCCATGACGGCGACGACCGTGGCGACGTTGCCCAGCAGGGTGCCCTGCAGCCACAGCACGCCCGACAGGACGGCGCTGGAGCCTTGCGGGTCGGCCTGGGCGACCTGGGCCTGGGCCTGGCCGGCGGCCGCGGCGAGGGCGGCGGCCAGGGCGGCGATACGGGAGGAAATCTTGGGGGCGGGGAACTTGCGCATCAGTTGGGGACTCCGAGGGCGGGAACGGCGAAGGCGGCGCCAGTCGCGGCCATTCGGCCGAGGATGGCGGTGACGTAGGCTTGGGTTTCGGCGTAGGGCGGCACGCCGCCGTGCTTGCGGACGGCGGCGGGGCCGGCGTTGTAGGCGGCCAGGGCCAGCTTCACGTCGCCGCCGAACTGGCCGAGCATCTGGCGCAGATAGAGCGCGCCGCCGCGGATGTTCTGGGTCATGTCGGTGGCGTCGACGCCCAGGTCGCGGGCGGTGCCGGGCATCAGCTGCATCACGCCGGTGGCGCCGCGCTTGGATCGGGCGGCCTGGTTGAAGCGGCTCTCGCGCCAGGCCACGGCCTCGACCAGCTTGGGGTCGACCGAGAATTCCGAAGCGGCCGCCGAGATCTGTCGGCGCACGGCCTCGCCGCCGATGTCGGCCGTCGGCGGGACCGGCGCGGCCAGGGCCTCGACGCCCTCCGTGGTGAAGACGGCCGGGCCGTCGAGGCGGGTGACCTGACCGTCGTCGCCGATCTCGAGGACCTGGGCTTGCGCGGCCGCGCCCAGGCCGGTCGCCACGACGGCGGCCGCCAGCAGCGGCTTCAGCAAGCGGACGAGCGCGTGTCGCACCAGGAACCCCGTCGAAGATCAGCCATGCCCATCCATGGTTAATCGATATCTACGGAGTGATTTGGCGAACTGCCGATGCGGCAAGTTGGCACAATAGTTTTTGAGCAACCTGTGAATTTTGTACTGTTTTATCCACAGTAAACAAGCGCTACTGCCATAGCGTCTACCAGTCGACTCTAGGGGATAAATTGCTGAACCTTTGAGCATATTTCGGAAGTCCTGCGAACATATTGACGCTGGCGTCAAAATATCGAGCGTTTGAAGCCGGTGAGGGTGTCTGCCGAGGCGCGGGTGCGACCTGTCGCGACGCGGGGAGCGGCCTCACCAGCGCCGCGTCAGGCCCAGCCGATACTCCCGGCCATAGACCTCTGAATCGAGCAGATAGGGATAGGTGGTGCGTTCGGTCCGGTAGGCCGCGTTGGTCAGGTTCGCGCCCGAGAGGGTGACGCGCCAGGCGCGGGGCAGGTCGACGATGACCTTCAGGTCCAGGCGCGACAGCGGCTGGCGATAGTTGTCGCTGGTCTGCTCCGCCCACTGGTCGCTGTGCGGCGCGCGGCCCTGATAGGCGTAGCCGAGGCGGGCCTGGAACCGGTCGCGTTCGTAGTAGAGCTGGACGGCGTAGAGGGCCTTGGCCTGGTCCGCGAGGCGGCGGGGCGCAAGGCCCGGGGCGGTGACCTTGGAATCCAGGAACGCGGCGTTGGCCAGGACGCCGAAGCCGTCGAACGGGGCGGGCGCGTCGCGCAGGTCGTAGCGCATCGAAAGCTCGACCCCGGCCACGTGGCCATGGCCGGCGTTGGTCTTGGTGACGACCGTATAGCGGTCGAAGCGCACGCCGCCGAAGGTCTCGCCGGACCGGTCCTGCCCCATCTCGAACGGCAGGCCGTCCAGAGCCTTGTAGAAGCCGGCCGCCGAAATCCAGCCGAGGCGGCGCGGCAAGTGGTACTGGGCCGAGACGTCCCAGTTCTGGCTCTCGATGGCTCGCAGCCCGGGATTGCCGATCTCGTTGACGCCGCTGACCACCGGCGCGCCGGTGCGCGGATCGGGCGCGAGCGAGACCGACAAGGTCGAGATCGGCGCGAGGTCGACATAGTCCGGACGGGCGAAGCTCCGGGTGGCCGAGGCGCGCAGCACCCAGGCCGCGCCGGCGTCCCACCTGACCAGTAGGGCGGGGGCGAGGTTGAGGTAGTGACGGCCGCCCGCGGTCGGCAGGATGTCGGCCTGCGCGAACGGCAGGCCGGCCAGCGGATCGACCCCGGCGGGGAAACCCGTCGCCGACAGGGCCGCCACGAAGGCGTCGGCCTTGGCCTGGACGTTCGTCCGCTCGACCCGGGCGCCCAGGGTGACGTGGAGCGCGGGCGTCATGTCGACCGCGCCCATCAGATAGCCGGCCCAGATGGTCTCGTGGATGCGGTAGCGGTCCTCGACCGAGTTCTCGCGCGAAGCCGCCGCATCGAACACGAAGAGGTCGGGTCGGCGCGCGAAGAGCGCCTCCACCCCCGCCGGATCGGCGAACGGGAACCTGAGGCTGGGCACGAGATCGTCGTCCTCGCCGTAGTCGTCGATCCATCCGGCCAGCAAGGGATCGGCCAGATTGGCCGCACCCGTGAAGTTGAAGCGGTGGTCGGCGTCCTCGACCGACTTGAGCCGCGCCAGGTGCTTGAGGCCCATCTTCAGGGCGAGCGGCTTGCCGCCGACGACGAGGCGGCGGTTGAGATCGAGCTGTCCGGTGGTGATGTCCTCGCGCACCGTCGAGGTGATGCGCCGCACGCGGAACAGCTTCTGGAACCCGCCGTCGAAGGCCGACAGGCCGTTCGGCGCGACCAGGCGGCCGTCGGGGATCGAAACGCCGTCGACGATGCGGAAGCGGGCTATGTCGGGCGCCCCGTCGGGCGGGTCGATGTCCCCCAGCGTCTCGTAGTAGTCGAGATAGGGATTGAGCTCCTTGGCGCTGGTCCGGTTGAGGGAGGCCTCCAGGGTCCAATCGTCGTCCAGGGCCCGGCGGCCGCCCAGCACGTACTGACGCACGGGGCGCTCCTGCCGCTCGCGCCGGGTTTCGGTGCGCACGCGCAGGCCGCGCCACGAGAAGGTGTCGGCGCTGGGGGCGGAGAGGGGGCCGCGCGCATAGAGCATGAACTCCGGCCGCAGTTCCTCGTCGTTGTAGTCGGCCGCGAAGACCCGCAGCCAGGCGGCGTTGTCGCCCGCGCCGCGCCAGTCCAGGGCGCCCGTCAGGCTGGTCCGCTCGCGCCGGCCGATCGAGGCGCCGACCAGGATGCGATCGGGGAAGAGGCCAGGGACCCCGGTGTTCGAGGGGACGACGTTCGCCGTGTCGTAGAAGGGCGAGAAGTACTCGCGAACCCAGTTCTCGCCGGCGAGGTAGATGCCGAACGCCTTGTCGGGCCCGAAGGTGTCGGCGAAGGCCCCGCCGACCGCGTGGATGTCGCGCCCGTGGCCGGTGTCCGCCAGGCCGATCTCGGCCGAGACGCCGGCGGTGCGGGTGGGGAAGTCGTGGGCGAGGGGCGTGCGCACGTCGATCAGCCCGCCGATCGCCCCGGCGTCGCGGTCGGGCGACATCACGCTGTGGATCTCGACGTCGGAGACCGCCGAGGCGCTCAGCACGTCCAGCGGCGCGGCGCGGCCCGAGCGGCCGTCGGTGTCGGAGGCGGCGATGGTCACGCCGTTGAAGGTCACCGTGTCCAGCACCTGGCTGACGCCGCGCAGCGACAGGTAGCGGCCCTCGCCCTGGTCGGAGATGCGATAGACCGACGGCAGGCGGTCCAGGGCGTCGGCGATGTTGCTGTCGGGCAGCTTGCCCACGGTGTCGGCCGAGATGATCTCGACCAGGCCGTCGTAGCGGCGCGCGCGCGCCTCGGCCCGGTCCAGCCCGCCGCGATAGCCTGTCACCACGATGGGATCGGCCAGCGTCGGCGCCTCGACGGGCGGGGCGGCGGGCTGGGCCTTGGGTGTCGGCGCGGGCCTGGGCGGCGGCGGGGCCAGCACCGTGACCACGCCCGTCGGCGACAGGGTGTAGGTCAGGCCCGACCCGTCCAGGAGCCGGTCGAGCGCGCCGCGCAGGGTGGTGGGGCCGGTGAAGCCGCGCGTCCGGCGATCGCCGACCAGGACCGCGTCGAAGGCGATGTTGACATCGGCCTGGGCGGCCAAGGCCAGCAGGGCGTCGGCCAGGCGTCCGGGCCGTCCCGGACCCGCCACGACGGCCTTGCGTGAAAGCGAGGGGGACGGCGGCGCCGCCAAGGCCGAAAGCGGCGCGCCGTCGGCGATCAATCCCGACAGGACGAGGGGGAAGATCCACATGGCCTGCCGCATCGGCGGGACGATATAGGCTGAGCGTGACGCTGCGGTTACAAGCTTAGCTTGGCGAGGCGCCGGGCCTCAGCAGGATGTCGCCGTTCGCCTGGCGGATGAAATCGGCCCCGACCGCGTCGGCGATGATGCTGGCCGTCTCGCGCTCGTCGAGGTCGGCGATCGAGAACGACAGGCTGACGCGGCGCGCCGCCAGGCGGGGGTCGACCACGGTTAGCGGCCGTTCGAAATAGCGGCTGAGTTCGACCAGGGCCGCGTCCAGGCGGCGATCGGTCAGCACCATGCGGTGGTCTCGCCAGGCGCCGACGGCGGGGGTGGAGACACGCTCGATCACGCCCGAGGCGACGATCCAGGCCCCTTCGCCAGCCGAGAGCTCGAGGGCGGAGCCGCCATGGCGGGCCGAAAAGCGCACGCGTCCCCGCGTCACCGCCACGCCCGTGCGGCCGGCGAAGGCGGTGGCCTCGAACGCCGTGCCGAGGGCACGGGCCTCGAACCGGGCGCCCTGGACCAGGAACGGCCGTTCGGGGTCGTGGGCGGCCTCGACGAACACCCGGCCGGCGGCCAGGGTCACGAGGCGGCTGGTGCGGGTCATCCGCACGGTGACCTCGGTGCGGGTGTCGAGCCACAGCTGGCTGCTGTCGGCCAGCGCGACCGCGCGCACCTCGCCGACGGCCGTCCGATAGGCCTGGCCGGGGTTCGTCCCGGACGACCGGAGGACGACGGCCGCGCCGCCGAATACCGCCGCGCCGGCCGCCAGACCGCCGCCGATCAGCAGGCGGCGACGCGACGGGGATGGGCGATCGCCGGCCCGCGCGCTCTTGGCCAGGGCCTGCAGCGCCGCCTGCCGCGCGATGAGGTCGCCGCGTTCGGGGCGCTCGGCCAGCCAAGCGTGGAAGATCTCGACCTTGCCCGGCGCGAGTCCTTCGTCGATCGCCAGCACCCAGTGGGCGGCGGCGAGATCGTCGTCCTCTTCGTGATGGATCCCGGTCAACATCAGTCCTTCCAGACCTTGCGCGCCAAACGCGCCATCGTCCGTTCGACCAGCTTGCGCACCTGGGTGATCGACAGGCCGGTCTGTTCCCCGACCTGCAAAAGCGTCCGCCCCTCCATCCTGTGCAGCACAAACACCTCTCGTTCCTTTCCAGGCAGCGCGTTCAGCGCCTTCTGGAATCGTTGCAGCCGCTGGCGGCCGTCCAGGACATCGTCCTGCAACGCCGCCGGGTCGGCGAGTTCGATCTCGTCCAGGCCCACGTGCTCGCCCTGACGACGGGCCAGTCGACGTCGACCTCGGTCCTTCATGAGGTTAGACGCAATCGAAAATAGAAATGCGGTTTTATTCTCCACGGGGACGTGGCGGTCGCGGGCGGCGATGCGGGTCGCCACGCCCTGGAGGATGTCGTCGACGTCGGCGTCCTGGCGCAGGCGGGAGGCCACGAACCGGCGCAGGGCCGGCTCCAGCGCGCGATACGCCTCGAACAGCGGATCGCAGCCGTCCGTCGCCGTCGATGGAGGCTTGGCTGGGTCGGTCACCGCACGTTCGAGCTCCGCCTCGCCGTTCAGGTCCGCATGTTCCGACGTCGCAACGCTCATCGCGCCAGTTTGCTACGCCATGATGAAACCCCGTTGACGAGTTCGTCGGCCCGCAGGGTCAGAGGGGCGTAGAGCGCCCGGCCGCGGATATCGATGACGTTGAAGCTCAGGGTCGGCGTCTTGCCGGTCATGTCGAAATCGATGATCCCGGCGTTGTTCACGCCCAGCAGGGGCTGGCGGATCATCTGGTCGGGCGCCATGCGGGCCGCGATCTTCCCCAGGTCCATGGGCGAGCCCGCCACCATCTGGGCCAGAGCCGAGCTCACCAGGTCGTAGAGGTCGTAGCCGCCCTGTTCCGACTGGGGCGCGCAGGCGACATACGGGAAGTGGGTGTCGCCCGACAGCAGCACCACGCCGCTGATCTTCTGCTCACGGATGAAGTCGAACAGGCGCTGGCGCTCGTGCAGATAGGCCGACCAGGCGTCCCCGCCCGGGCCCTTGAAGCGCGACCAGCCGCTGCCGCAGGCCAGGACCTTGAACGGCGCCTTGCTGGCCAGCAGCCGCGCCTTGAGCCATTCGAACTGACCCTTGCCCAGGAACTCCTTCTCCGGCGTGTCGGGATCGGAGTCGGGCGCGCGGTGGTAGCGGCCGTCCAGGAAGATGAAGTCCACGCCGCCGTAGCTGTAGTCGAAGAACACGCCCGGCGTGCCCGGGACGCCGACGGAGGGATTGGCCCAGTAGCGCTTGAAGACCTCCAGGGCCTGCTCGCGGATCGGGTTGGTGCGGTCGTAGTTGTCGAGGCCGAAGTCGTGGTCGTCCCAGATGGCCAGCTGCGGCACGTTGCGGCCGATGGGCTGGAAGGACGGTACGAAGCGCTGGCGCTGGTACTCCATGGCCAGCGTCGCCGGGACCGTGGAGTCGCCGTAGATATTGTCGCCCAGCCAGAAGAAGAGGTCGGGCTCGTTCTGCGCCACCGCGCGCCAGATCGGCTGCTCCGGATCGCTCTGGATGCGGGCGCACGAGCCGAAGGCGACGCGGAAACGGGCGGGCGCGGCCGGCGCCGTGAGCAGGCTCATCGGCGGCAGGTCGCGCAGGTACTTGTCCACCTTGCCGTTGGACAGCACGCGGTAGTGATAGGTCGTGCCGGGCTGGAGGCCCTCCAGGCGGATGACCAGCGTGCAGTCGTCCTGGGCCCGCGCGCGCATCGGCGCGGTGCGCTTCCAGGGACCGTTCACGGGATCGGTGGTGTAGGCGACCTGGGCGTCGAAATAGTCGCCGCTCAGCTGCATCCAGATCGGCGCGCTGGTCGCGGTGACCGCGCCCACCATCGGCCCCAGCAGCAGGCGGGGCGTGCCTTCGGGATTGGTCTCGGCCCGGGCCGGAAGGGCGCCGGCCGCGCCGGCGGCGGCGGCGGTCGCGATGAAGGTGCGGCGGGAGTTTTTCATGGGGCGCTCGAACGAAACGAAGAAGCGGAGGGCGCCGGAGCGCCCTCCTTCGAAGGTCAGCCCGCGCGCGGCGCGGGCTTTCGGGGATCACCAGGTCTTGGAGATCGACAGGCGGAACTCGCGGCCGAACACCTCGTAGCTGGAGATGTTGAACCCCTCCTGCTTGCGGCGGCTGATGAAGGCCGGGTTGCCCAGGTTCTGGCCCGACAGGGCGAGCTGCACGCCGTTGCCGAACCGGTAGGCGACGCGGGCGTCGACCGACTTGCGCGGGTCGCGGTAGATGTCGATGTCGGGGTTGGCGCCGAACGAGCTGCTGGTCGCCTTGCCCTGATAGGAATAGGCGACGCGGCCCTCGAACCCGCCGTGCTCGTAATAAGCCTGCAGGTTGAAGATCTTGTCCGCCTGGTTGAAGAACGGCACGTGGCTGTCCGGGCGACCGGGGACGTTGATCTCGACCTCGGAGTCGATGAACGAGGCGTTGGCGTAGACGCCCAGGCCGTCGAACGGCGCCGGCAGTTCCTTGAAGTCCTTCTGGGCGCTCAGTTCGATACCCCGGATGTAGCCCGGGCCGGCGTTGGTGACCGTGCTCTCGATGTAGTTGTCGTAGGTCACGCCCTCGAAACTGTAGTTCTTGTATTCGTTGTCGATGCTGTAGACGGCGTTGCGGACGCGCTTGTTGAACACGCCGAAGGTCAGCGAGCCCGAGTTGTCCGCGAAGTAGTAATCGAGCGAGGCGTCGAAATTCAGCGCCTTGTAGGGCTTGAGGTCCGGGTTGCCGATCTCGACCGAGGCGTCGAGTTCGACCTTGTCGTTCGTGCGGTCGTAGAACTCGCTGACCACGATCGTGGAGATCGGGGCGATGTCCGTGTAGTCGGGGCGGCCGATATTGGTCGTCACCGAGGCGCGCAGCAGCCACTGCTTGCCCAGGTCCCACCGCAGCACCGCGGCCGGCAGGAAGTTGGTGTAGTTGTGGGTCCGCGAGATATCGATGATGTCGCTGGTCTTGAACGGCACCTCGCCCAGGCGCGAACGGCCGGCCGGGGTGTTCGGGTCGGCCGAGACCTGGGCGACGAAGCCCTGGGCCGAGATGTCCGAATTGGTCCGCTCGACGCGGGCGCCGGCGGTGACGCTGAGAGCCGGCGTGAGGTGCAGTTCGCCCATCACGTAGCCGGCGTAGATGTCTTCCTGCAGGTGGTAGTCGTTCTCGATCGAGTTCGAGGCCGCGCCGACCGCGTCATAGGTGAAGTTGCCGGGATTGGCCTGGAAATAGGCCTCGTAGCGGTAGCGGTCCGGCGCGATCAGCGAAAGGCCGGACACCGGCTGGTAGGCCTCGCCGCGACCGTCGTCGAAGCGCATGGAGAGGCCGTTGAAAGCGGCGAGCGTCGTCTTCGGGCCGGTGAACTGGTAGCGGTAGTCGGTGTCGTCCACCGACTTCGTGCGCAGGATCACCTTCGCGCCTGTCTGGAACTTGAACTGGTGGTCGGCCAGATCGCCGTCCCAGCTCAGGTCCGTATTGCCGGTGTAGGTCTTCTCGATGACGGTCGAGGTGACGCCGCGCAGGCGATAGACGGTGTTGAAGGCCGGGTCCGTGAAGGTCAGGCCGTTCGTCAGGGCGGTGTTGTAGGCCTTCGGCTGGGCCAGACCCTCGCCGTTCTGCACGAAGGTGATCGCCGGGGCCTCGGTCGGCAGGGCGCCGGGCGTGTCGGTGATCGCCTCGAAATAGCGCTGATAGGGGTTCAGCTCCTTGGCGGTGGTGTAGTTGAGGTCGCCGGCCAGCTTCCAGCCCTTGCCGAAGCTGTGCTCGCCGCCGACGACGAACTGCTGCACGGGACGTTGCTGGACCTCGGCGCGGGTCTCCATTTGCGAGCGGTAGCCGGCGAAGCCGAACTCGGTCTGCGAGACCGGGTTCAGGATCGGCCGGCGCACGGCCGGCGCGGCGACGGCCCGGCCCTGCAGGCCCTTGATCGTGATCTGCGGCCGGGTGCGATCGTCGTTGTACTGGGTGAAGAAGTAACGGGCCCAGGCGCGGGTGGCGTCGTCCGGCCGGTATTCGAGGTTGATCGAGGCGCCGTAGCGCTCCTTTTCGCCGATGGATTCGGCGTAGACCACGCTGGTCGGGAAATAGTAGTGGGCCGGATAGCCCGGAGCCGTCTGGCTGCCCGACGAGGTGTACTGCTGCGAGGTGTACTGCTTGAACCAGTACTCGCCGGTCACGAACACCGCGAACTCGTCATTGGCGCCGAAGCGGTCGCTGGCCGAGAAGTTGGTCGACCAGATCTTGCTGTCCTTGCCGAAGTCGTTGTAGCCGGTCTCGGCGCTGGCGTTGATGTAGCGGCCGTTGTGGTCGTAGCCGCTGGGGGTGACGATGTTGATCGTGCCGCCGATGGACTGGCCGTCCATGTTGGGCAGGGTCACCTTGTGGATCTCGACGCGGTTCAGGGCGCTGGCGCTCAGCACGTCCAGCGGCGCGGCCCGGCCCGACTCCCCGTCGGTGTCCGAGACGGCGATGGTCTGGCCGTTCATGGTCACGTTGTTCAGGATCGGATCGGCGCCGCGGATCGAGACGTAGCGGCCTTCGCCCTGGTCACGGATGAGGTAGACCGAGGTCAGGCGGCGCAGGGCCTCGGCGATGTTGGTGTCGGGCAGCTTGCCGACGTCGTCGGCCGCCTGCACCTCGACCAGGTTCTCGGAAGCCCGCATGATGTCCCGCGACTTGGCCAAGCCCTCGCGGAAGCTGCTGACCACCAGCGTGTCGACCGTGGTGTCCCCGGCCTTGCCGTCTTCCTTGGCCTCCTGGGCCTGGACCGGCTTGGTGTCCTGGGCCATGGCCGGCGTGAAGGCCGACAGGCCGATGAGCGAGCAGCTCCCCAGAGCCGCGAGCTTTGAAAAATGTCTCATGATCCCCTCGAACAGCGATGTGACGCCGCGCCGCGAATGGGCGCTGAGGGGGGAGACGCAGCGCGATCTCGCCCGTGAGTGAAAGTTTTATGAAGTTGTCTTCGAGCGAAAAATACCGTGGCGCGCTCGATTTTGAGCTCATAGAAGGAAAATCGGAAGCGGCAAAATCGCGACAATAGAGATTATCGGAGATTCACAATGCTCGTATCGCGCCTTTTTGTTTCTATCTCCGCTTTTATTCTATATTCGTCTACCGTTAATACGGTCGCGATAGCTGCTGGCGTCAGTAAGAAAGGCGCCGTCGAAACCTTGTCGATCCAGGCCGTGCGCGAGACCGTTCCGGTCGCCTCGACCGGCGACGCGGCCGACGATCCGGCCATCTGGCGCAACCCGGCCGACCCGGCCAGGAGCCTGATCGTCGCCACCGACAAGGACTGGGGCCTGCACGTCTATGACCTCGAGGGCGCCGTGCTGGCCTCCGCCCCGGCGGGCAAGGTCAACAATGTCGACCTGCGCGCCGACGTGCTGATCGGCGGCAAGAAGGGCGTGCTGGTCGCCGCCACCGATCGCAGCGAAGGCCTGAACGGCAAGCTCGCCCTTTACGCCCTGGAGAGCGCGCCCGCCGGCCTGCGTCATCTGGGCCATGTTCCCGTCGCGGGCGACAGGGTCGGCAGCGTCTACGGCTTCTGCCTGTGGCGGCGCGCCGCCGACCAGGTGATCGCCATCGTGCCCTACAACAACGGCGACGTGCGCGAATATGCGCTCGACCTTTCGGGTCCCATCCCGACCGCGACCCTGGTGCGCGAGGTCAAGCTGGCCAGCAAGACCGAGGGCTGCGTGGTCGATGATCGCACCGGCCTGCTCTATGTCGCCGAGGAGCGGCATGGGATCTGGCGCATGAACGCGGCGCCCGGGAGCCAAGAGGCCCCGACCTTGTTCGCGGCGGTGGACGGGGTGCGCCTGATCCCCGACATCGAGGGCCTGACCCTGGTTCCCAAGGGCGCGCGGGGCGGCGTCCTGCTGGCCTCCAGCCAGAACGACAACGCCTATGTCGCCTACGACCTTTCGACCGGCCGCTACGTGCGTCGCTTCCGTATCGCCGGCTCGGGCCAGGTGGACGGGGTGACTGACACCGACGGCCTCGAATTCGCCCCCGGCGACTTTGGTCGTCCGTTCAAGGAGGGTCTGCTGGTCGTGCAGGACGGCGACAACGCCCCGGAGAACCAGAACTTCAAGCTGGTCCCCGGCGGGGCGCTCAAGCGGGTGCTGAAGGCGAAGTAGCTGGGCGGAGCCGTTCAAGCGAAGCGGTTTAGGCCCAAAGGATTGGGTTCGGGAGGGCGGCGGGCGAACCTGGCTTTCAGCGGGACTTCGGGCGTAGAGCTCGTGCCCAAGCGGGAGGCGCGGCGTTTGCGCTCGAACCGTCCTGTAGGCGGTGAACACGGCTCTCGGTGATCGCCGGGGGGCTGGGACGACAACGGGTGAAGTCTCTGATAGCGAGTTCCCATCGCGACTCGGGGATTCCTTCTTTGCGAATGCTCGCCCTATCGTTGCTGTCGGCGTCCTGCCTCGCGGTCGGTGCGGCGGCTGCCGCGCCCACGGCGCCCACGGCGCCTTTGGACATCCGCGCCAAGGACATGGCGACGGCGCTCACCGAGCTGGCGCGGCGGACGGGCATAGAGCTGCTCTACGACCGCAACCTGGTGCGGGGACTGAAGGCGCGCCCCGTCCGCGGCCGATTGTCCGGCGAGGCGGCGCTCTCCCAGTTGCTGGCGGGCAGCGGCGTCGGCTATCGAAGGACGCCGGACGGCGTCATCGTGTTGTTCGCGCTTCCGAAGCCCCGGCCCGTCGAAAGGGCCCAGGGCGACGACGACGGCGCCGTGGCGGAGTTGCTGGTGGTCGGGCGGCGCACCCAGAACGCCGACATCCGCCGGACCCAGAATGACATCCAGCCGTACAAGGTGTTCGGCCAGGACGAGATCGACACGGCGGCCCGCGCGACGATCGACGAGTTCCTGCGTGTCCGCGAATCGGCCAACACCCAGGCGGGGCCCCTGGCCCTGGGGGGCGGCGAGACCCGTTCGTCGATCGATCTCCGGGGGTTCGGCGAGACCTCGACGCTGGTCCTGGTGGACGGCCGTCGCATGCCCTTCGTGCCGTCGACGAGCGGCGACTTCAACCAGGCCGACATCAACGGCATCCCGCCGGGCGCCGTCGAGCGGATCGAGGTGCTCACCACCACGGCGGGCGGCATCTACGGCCCCGGCGCCGTCGGGGGCGTCGTGAACATCGTGCTGCGGCGGGACTATCGGGGCGCGGAACTGACGGCCCACGCGGGGGGAAGCGACCGCGGCGACTCCCGGCAATTCCGCGTGGAAGGCCGGCTAGGCTTCACGCCGGACCACGGCGACACCGACGTCATGCTGTTCGTCTCCCACGGCGAGGCGGACCCGCTCCAGACGGGGCGGAGGAACTACGTGGAAGGCGCGGACCGCCTGCGGTTCGCCAACAATCCCGAAGGCTATGCGCTGTCCCTTCCCATTCGAAACGGCGTCTCGGTCGCCAGCCTCGACGGGAACCTGATCCTCGACGCGGATCGGGGCGGCGCGGCGCTGGGCGCGGCCTTCACCTTCCTGCCGTTGGGGTTCAGCGGAACCAGCGCCGACGCCAACGCTCTGCTCGTGGCCAACGCCGGCAAGACGCCGGCGGATATCGCCGACGACCCTTCCGGCAAGCGCGGCTACATCGCGACGAGGGGCCATACGACCTCGGGCCTGGCCAACATCCGCCATCGGTTCGGCTCGAAGGTCGAGGTTTACGCCGACGGCGTCTATCTCAGGAATACCGGCCGCTGGGTCGGCAAGAGCCGGGACAGGACGTTTCTGTTGTCGGCCGACGCGCCGGGCAACCCCTTCGACCAGGACATCGCGCTCAGCTTCCCCATGAGCCTGCTGAGCGACGAAGCCTCGTATTCAATCGAGACCAATCGCTGGAGCGCGGGGGGCATCGTGGAGCTTCCCTACGGCTGGAAGGCGTCGGCCGACTACACGGTCGGTCGTTCCATTTATCGGCGCGAGACGCTGGGCGCGGATGTCGGCATCCTGTCGGCGGTCGCGAGCGGCCAGCCGGGTCCCAGGGGCGAACCGCCACTGGTCCCGTTCGGCGATTGGGCCGCCGTGCTCGCCGCGCTCCCGACCTATGCGTTTCCCACGGAAGACAAGCTCTATTTGAAGGGCCATCTGGTCGACGCGTCGGTGCGTCTGTCGGGGCCTCTGCTGAGCCTTCCCGGCGGGCCGCTCACGGCCACGCTGCTCGTCGAGGATCGCGAGGATCGCGTCGCGACCTCCAAGACCACGCTCTTCAGCCAGTCGCTCGAGTTTCCGTCGCGGGTTCAGAAGGTTCGCTCCGACTATTTCGAGCTTCGGGCGCCGCTGGTTGCGGACGACGCCGACAACCCGCTGTTGCGCGGCCTCGAGGTGCAGTTGGCGGTGCGGCATGACCGTTCGATTCACGAGGGCGCCCTGCAAATCCTCGCGCTGAGCGAGGAGGACGACCGCTTCTCCATTCGTCATGGCACGACGATGTTCACCGGCGGCGCGCGCATCCTGCCGACGCCGTGGCTGATGCTGCGGACAAGCCTGGCGACCGGCGAGCGACCGCCGACGCTGGCGGACTTCCAGGGCGCCAATGGTTTCATGCTGCCCGGCGCGACGGTGCAGGATCCGCGCAGGCCGGGTCGGCCGCTCGGAAGCGAAGGGTCCTGGAAGATCCTGATGGGCGGCTCGCCCCGGATCGGCCCCGCGGAGGCGACGAGTTTTTCGGTCGGCGCCGTGCTCAATCCCCAGGGACGCGGCGGACCACGTCTATCCCTTGACTATTCCCGGACCACGGTGTCGCACGAACCGACGTGGTTCCCGCTGACCCCCGCCGAATTGCTGGCGGCCGAGGCGCAATATCCGGATCGGGTCATCCGCGCCCCGGTCACGGAGCAGGACAGGGCGGACGGCTTCGCCGTCGGTCGTGTGATCGCGCTCGACAAGACCCTGATCAACGCCGGCCGCACGGAGGTCGAGGCCGTGGACCTCCAGCTCGACTGGCGACTGCCGACGCAAGACATAGGCGACGTGCGCGTCTACGGCGCGCTCACCTGGGAGCCGACCTACGCCACGAAGGGCGCGTTCGGCGCGGCCACGATCAACAAGGTCGGGTATGCGGACGGGCCGCTCGAGTGGCGTGGCAACGGCGGCGTGGAATGGGCGCGCGGTCCGCTGACCATCGATCTCAACGCCCAATACTATGCGAGTTACAGCGTGACGTACGCGGACCCGGCCTCCGCCGGCAACGCCGAGTACATCCGCGATCAAGGCGGCGAACGCGTGCCCGCCCAGGTCTATGTGGACCTGAGCCTCCTGAGGCGTTTCACCGCTCCAATCGGTTCTGGGTCGCCGCGCACGCTGGAAGCCCGTTTGTCGATCCAGAACCTGTTCGATCGAAGCCCGCCGATCGTGGCCTCGCCGGCCAACCTGGGCTTCAGTCCGTACGGCGATCCGCGCCGGCGGTGGATCACGGCGTCGCTGACCGCGCGGTTCTGAGGCGTCAGCCAGCGCACGCGACCGGGAGGACGACGTCGAACCGGGCGCCGCCGCCGGGGGCGTTCGAAGCGTGGATCGCGCCCTGGTGCGCCTCGACGATCGACCGGCAGAGGGCCAGGCCCAGGCCCATGCCGTCGGGCTTGGTCGTGAAGGCGCGCGCGAAGATGCGGTCGAGGTCTTTCGGCGGAACGCCCGGACCGGTGTCCGTCACGGAAAGGCGGACCCCGTCGTCGCCGATCGTGGTGCTGACGCTGACCCGACGCCGCCGGGCGGTCGATCGGTCGATCGCCTGGACGGCGTTCGTGAGCAGGTTGAAGACGACCTGCTGAAGCTGGATCCGATCGCCGCGCACGAGGGGGGACGTATCGGCCAGGACGAGGTCGAGCCCGATCCGGCGATCCCCGGCGTCGTGCCGGACCAGTTCGCAGGTCTCGGCGACCACGGTGTTGACGTCGAGCGCTTCGTGCGCCTGGCGATCGCCTTGGGCTGTCCGAAGGCTCCGCAGGAGATCGCCGGCCCGATGGGCGTTGGCGCCGATGCGGGTCAGGAGCAGGCGGACTTTTTCCAGGGGCGGCGTGTCGCGGTCGAGCCACCGTAGGGCGGCGTCGGCGTTGGTGGCGATGGCCGAGAACGGCTGCTGGACCTCGTGCGCTATGGACGACAGCAACACATCACCACGCAACCGGTCCGTGACGTCGATCATCAGGACGAGGATCGGCCCCGCTGGCGACGCGGGTGGCGGGTACGTCACCTGCAGCAGCACGTCGAGGGTCCCGCCGTCGAGCCGGCGGATCGTGATGTCCTCGACATGTTCGGCGCGCCCGGCCAGGTGCGCGGCGGCGATCCGGCCGGCGGCCCCGGGCGTCGCCGCGAACAGGCGATCCATCGGACCCAGAAGCGCGGCCTCGTCGTCGCTCCCGAACAGCGCCGCCGCGCGCGGATTGGCGTCGATGACACGATCCGGGTCTTGTCCGTCCAGCATCAACAGCGCGAACGGCGTCGCCCGAAGCGGCGTGCGCTCAAGCGGGCTCATGGGCGATTTCCCGCTGGGCGTCGACCGGCAGGGACTGCCAGGCGCGGACCAGGTCGGCGACCGACCGGGCGCCCATCTTCCGCATGACGCTGCTGCGGTGGAGCTTGACCGTCACCTCGCTGATCCCGAGGTCGAAGGCGATGCACTTGTTGAGGCGGCCCTGGGCGACCGCCTCAAGGACTTGGCGTTCGCGCGGCGTGAGCGTGGCGTAGAGTTCGAGGCTGTGGCGCCTGGAGCGGTTCTCGGCCCGCTGCCGGACGTCGGCCGCGAGGGCCAGGGTGACGGCGTCGAGCAGGGTCTGGTCGCGCACGGGCTTGGTCAGGAAGTCCGCGGCGCCCGCCTTCATGGCCTTGGCGGTCATCGGGATGTCGCCATGGCCGGTGAGGAAGATGATCGGCTTGCCGACGCCGCGGGCGATCAGCTGCTCCTGGAACGCCAGGCCGCTGAGGCCCGGCATGCGGACGTCGAGGATCAGGCAGCCGGGGGCGTCGAGCAGGTCGGTCTCGAGAAGGCGGTTGGCCGCGGCGAACCCGACCGCGGCGATGCCGACCGATTCCAGGAGTTCGCAGAGTGACGCGCGGACCTCGTCGTCGTCGTCGACCACCAGGACGACCGGATTGTCGTGGCCGTCGCTCAGGCCCGAAGGGGGAGCGGAGTGGGACAGAAGACGGTCGGGTGCGGCCGCGACTGGGGTTCCGCGATAGGCGTCGATCTTGAGCAATGCAGGCATGGGAGCCCTCCTGCCCACCAAGAACGTCGCCGGCGCCGGAACTCACACCTCGCGGCGCAAATTATTTTTCGGGGGTTTCGCGCAGCCGGGTTTTCGCTAGCGCGCGGCGATGTCGGCGCCGCCGTCGCGGCGCGTCCGCACGTCGACGGGATAGACCTCGGCCAGGGACTGGGCGAAGCGGGTGGGGTCGCCGGCGCGGTACTGGCCGCTGACGGGCAGCGACGCGGCGGCGGGGTCCACGATCCTGGCGGTCGGGCCGCCGTAGCGGTTGACCTCGGCGACGGCCTGGGCCAGCGGCGTTTCGGAAAACTCCAGCAGGCGCGTCCGCCAGGACAGGGCGTCCGTCAGGTCCACGCGGGCGACCGTATCGGCCCGGGCGCCTTCCGCGATCAGTTGCTGGCCGGGCGCCGAGAGCCTGACGGCGTTGCGGCCGGGGAGCGCCGACACGGCGACCGCGCCCTTGGCGAGGGTGACGGTCAGGGTCTCGCCGCCCAGCCGGACGTCGAACTCGGTGCCCAGGTCGGTGATCGTCCGCGTCCGCGCCGCCACGGTGAAGGGACGCCGCGCGTCGTGGACGACGCTGAAATAGGCCTGGCCGCGCAGCAGGCGCACGGCGCGGCTGTCGGCCCGATAGTCGACGGCGATCGCGGAGTTGGCGTTCAGCGTGACGCGGCTTCCGTCCGGCAGGGCGAAGCTGTCCGGCGCGCCGGCGGCGACGGTGAAGGTCGGCGCCGCGTCGGCGGCCGGGCCGGGCTGGGCCGGCGCGGTGGTGAAACGCGGCGCCAGCTGGGGCCAGGCCAGGCCGACCGTGAGGATCGCGACCGCCGCGATGGCGGCCGCGACGGCCATGAAGGGCCGGCGATCGGGGCGCGCCTGGAGGGCGTCGCGCCTCAGGGCGGCGAACAGCGGGTCGTCGCTGGAGGGCTGGCCGGCGGCCTGCCAGATCGTGGCGGCGTGGGCCCAGGCCCGCGCGTTCTCCGGCGCGCCGTCGCGCCAGGCGACGAACCGGGGATCACGTTCGACGTCCTGGCCGTCGTCGCGCCGCAGCAGCCACAGGGCGGCCGCCTCCTCGGCGGCGGCGACCTGGTCCGCCTGGGCAAGGGGATGGGTCATCGGTCGTCCCTCGTTCGCGCCAGGATGTGGCGAACCGCTTTGAGCATGTGCTTGTCCACCGCGCTGGGCGAGACGCCCAGCCGCCGGGCGATTTCCGGGGCCGAAAGGCCCTCGATCCGGCGCAGGATGAACACCCGGCGTGTCCGCTCCGGCAGTTCGAGCAGGGCCACGCCGATGGTTTCGAGCGTCTCCAGCCCGATCAGCGTCCGCTCGGGGCCGGGTGCTTCGCCGGCATGGAAGTCGGGCTCGAAGGGAACGTGGCGGTCGGCCTGACGGACCTTGCGGCGCCGCGCCCGATCCGCCAGCACGCTGGCGGCCGTCCTGAAGACGTAGCCTTCCAGCTTCTCGAGCTCGCCGGCGTCTCCGCGTCGCACGATGCGGAGGAAGACCTCCTGGACCAGATCGTCGACCTCGTTGGCGTCCTGGACCCGGCGCTGGAAATAGCGCGCCAGCGCGTTGCGCAGCGACACGGCTCGGCCCGCCAGGACATGATCGGTCTCGGGGTCGAGGGCGGTGATCGGCAGGGTCTCCCGGTCGCGCCCAAGGCGGCGCGCTTGCAAGGCGGCCTCACCATGCGCTGACCCGCGGCTCATCGCAATTCCCCGTGCTGATCCTGTTTTCGAGAGGTCCATGGTCACTGGAAAGGTCCGACCCGAAGGAAGCGCCTCCATCGGGGGGAGGCGCTTCCAGGCCGGGTCCCGTCAGCTCTTGAAGAAGGCCAGCAGGTCCGGATTGATGATCTCGGCGTGCGTCGTGCACATGCCGTGCGGCAGGCCCTTGTAGACCTTCAGCGAGCCCTTCTTCAGCAGCTTGATCCCGATCAGGGCCGCGTCGGCGATCGGGACGATCTGGTCGTCGTCGCCGTGCATCAGCAGCACCGGCGCGTCGATCGTCTTGAGGTCGTTGGTGAAGTCGGTGGCCGAGAAGGCGGCGATGCAGTCGTACTGCGCCTTGGCGCCGCCCATCATGCCCTGGCGCCACCAGTTGTCGACGATCGCCTCGTTGATCTTCGCGCCGGGGCGGTTGAAGCCGTAGAACGGGCCCGAGGGCAGGTCCTTGTAGAACTGGCTGCGGTTGGCGGCCAGGGCCGTGCGCAGGCCGTCGAACGCCTCGATCGGCAGGCCGCCCGGATTGTCCGGCGTCTTGACCATGATCGGCGGCACCGCGCCGATCAGGACCAGCTTGGCCACGCGACCCGCGCCGCCGTAGCGGGCGACGTAGCGCGCCGCCTCGCCGCCGCCCGTCGAATGGCCGACGTGGATGGCGTTCTTCAGGCCTAGATGGTTGGTCACCACCGCCAGGTCGGCGGCGTAGGTGTCCATCTCGTTGCCGGTGTCGGTCTGGCTCGAGCGGCCGTGGCCGCGTCGGTCATGGGCGATCACGCGATAGCCCTGGGCCAGGAAGAACAGCATCTGGTTGTCCCAGTCGTCCGCCGACAGAGGCCAGCCGTGGTGGAAGACGATCGGCTGGGCGGTCTTGGGACCCCAGTCCTTGTAGAAGATCTGCGTGCCGTCCTTGGTGGTGACGAAGCCGCTGCCCATGGTGTTGGTTCCTGTGCTTTGGGGGGAGGGGGTGTTCGCGCGGGCGCCGCCGCTCGAAGGGAGGCCGGCCGCGACCGCCGTGGCGGCGAGGCCCAGGCCGGCGGTCATCACGACGCGGCGCGTGGCCTGGTGATCTGTCTGGTTCATGGCGATGTCCGTTCAGTTGGAGGCGGCGCGGTTGCGGCGGCGCCAGTCGAGCGGGGTCGCGTCGACCTCCTGGCGGAATTGCCGCGAGAAGTGGGCGTGGTCGGCGAAGCCGCAGATCAGGGCGATCTGGCTGAGCGGGATGGCCGTGTCGCGCAGCAGCGCCTGGGCCCGCTCGATCCGATGGCGCAGCACCAGCTGGCGCGGCGTCAGGCCCAGGGTGTTCTTGCAGGCCCGCGCGAAATGGCTGCAGCTGAGGTGGACCTGCGAGGCCAGGGTCTCCAGGCTCAGGGCCCGGTCCAGGTTCGCCACGATGAAGCGTTCGATCTTCTTGACGCGCCAGAGGGGCAGCTTGGCGCCCGGGGGCAGGGCGCGGCGACGGTCCGCCCCCGCATCAGGCTCGCCCTCGGCCTGGGCGGCGTCGAGGTCCGTGAAGCTCCGCAGCAGCTGGTCGATCACCGAGGCGGTGTCGCCGCGCGGCCTTTCCGGGAGCGCGCCCATGGGCGTGAAGGTCGCCGAATGAAGGGTCATGGGGTCGTCTCCGCGGGGCCGCCGTTCGGCCGTTGCCTGATGACCGGACCCTAGGCGGCGGCGACCGGCGGCCCCATCCGTCCCTTGGTCTGGGCGGGCTGGGCGTAGGTTTGGCGATCCTATGCGGCCGTATAGGTCGCCCGGCGGTTCGGCGTGCGAACGACGCAAAACCGCCGCGCCCCGGGGGAGCGCGGCGCTTCCGGCCATGGACGCGTGAAGGTGGGGAAACAGGCCGCCCTAGAGCGCGCCGTCGATCCGCGCCCGCTTCAGCGCCCAGACCGTCAGCGTCCAGCCCAGCAGGGCCGGCAGGGTCACGGCGGGAAAGTCCCGGCCCAGGACCGAGGCCGAGCAGATGCCCACGGCCACCTCCCAGAAATGGAACAGGGCGTGGCCGGAAAGCCAGATCGTCGGCGTGGCCCAGGCGAACAGCCGCAGGTGCGGCTGGAAGGCGCCCGTCAGGAAGCCGGCACCGATGAACAGGAAGACGATGCCGATGTCGCGGATGAAGTGCTGGTTGAACGATCCGGTCGTCGTCACGCCCGGCACGGCGAAGTACCAGCCCTCGGGGGAGGTCAGCATGAAGACGCCGTTGGCCAAGGCGGCGACGCCGAGCGCGACGGCCAGGCCGATGAGGATGGGCTTGAGCATGGGGGCCTCCTTTCGAGGGGCGGGGAGGGGAAAGAGTCACGCCCCGGCTCGCGGTGACGAGCCGGGGCGCAGCGGAGCCGCATCGCGCCTTTGGGGAATGGATCGGCGCGCGTCTCCGCGGGTCCGAAGCGACGGCGGTGTCGCTTCGGAGATCGGGACCCTAGGCGGCCACGGTGGTCGGCTGGACGGGGTGGACGGCGCGAGCGGCCACCTGCAGGCGGTTCCAGGTGTTGATCTGGCCGATGATCACCGACAGGGTCGCGATCTCGACCTCGGTGAACTGGCTCTTGACCAGCTCGTAGTCGGCGTCCGGGGCGCCGGTCTTGGCGATCCGGGTCAGGGACTCGGTCCAGGCCAGGGCGGCGCGCTCGCGGTCGGTGAACAGCGGGGACTCGCGCCAGGTGTCCAGCAGGAACAGGCGCATGTCGGTCTCGCCGTGCGCCTTGGCGTCCGTGACGTGCATGTGGACGCAGAAGGCGCAGCCGTTGATCTGCGAGGCGCGGATCTTCACCAGCTCGGCCAGGCCGTGCTCGATGCCGGCGGCGCCCAGGGCCTTCTCGACGGCGATCAGGGCGTTGGTGAGGTCCGGGACGATTTTGAACGGGGCGAAGCGCGGGGTCATGTTGGATCCTTCGGTGGGGTTTGAAGTGATCCGAGCTTGCCGGGCCGCCGGGGGCGCCGGCCATCGTCCGGCCGGCGGGTGGACCTACGCCCTTCCGACAGGTCGCGTCCTCCCTGGGAACAGGCCGGACCCGCCGTCCTCTGTTCCCGGATCGCCCCCGGGGTTAGCTTCGGCCGCCCGACTTGGCGGTATGGATAGCGTTCCATGCGCCAAGAGACGCGCGATACCTCTCCGGACAACCGTCAAGGAGACCTGACATGAAGATCGTCGTCATCGGTGGAACCGGCCTCATCGGGTCGAAGACCGTCGCCAACCTGACCCGCATGGGCCACGAAGCGATCGCCGCCGCGCCCAACACCGGGGTCAACACCCTGACCGGCGAAGGCCTGGCCGAGGCGCTGGCCGGCGCGGACGTCGTGGTCGACGTCGCCAACTCGCCCTCGTTCGAGGACGACGCGGCCATGGCCTTCTTCCAGACCGCGGGCCGCAACCTGCTGGCCGCCGAGCAGGTCGCCGGCGTCAAGCACCACGTCGCCCTGTCGGTGGTGGGGACCGAGCGCCTGCAGGCCAGCGGCTATTTCCGCGCCAAGCTGGCGCAGGAGGCGCTGATCAAGGCCTCGCCGGTCCCCTGGACGATCGTGCGGTCGACGCAGTTCTTCCAGTTCGTCGGGGGCATCGTCCACTCGGCGGCCGCCGGCGACGCCATCCGCCTGCCGCCGGTCCAGATCCAGCCGATCGCCGCCGACGACGTCGCGGCCATCCTGGCGCGGACCGTGGTCGGCGCTCCCGTCAACGGCATGATCGAGATCGCTGGCCCCGACGCCTTCCGCCTGGACGTCTTCGCCGAGCAGTACCTGGACGCCCAGCAGGACCCGCGCAACGTCGTCGCCGACCCCGAGGCTCTGTATTTCGGCGCCCGCCTGGAAGAGCGGTCGTTGACGCCGGGCGCCGATCCGATCCTGGGCGAGACCACCTTCGAGGGCTGGCTCAACGAGTCCATGGCCGCCGACTAGCGGCCTTCGTCATTCGCGAAGAGGGAGGACGGGCGGCCCGACGGCCGCCCGTTTTTCTATTCGGCAAAGGGGCCGTTGGCGATCATATCGACCCAGGACGGCGCCCTGTACCCGGGGACCAGCCGCTCGCCGAAATCGCGGATGAAGTTGGCGTAGGTGGTCTCGGGCTTGGTCTGGGCCATGTGGCAGACGCAGGCGGTGAACTGGCGCTTCATGCCCAGGCGGGGCGCGGCGGCGATGGCCAGGGTCATGGTCGAAACGCCCAGCAGGTCGTTGTCCGGCGTCCCGAAATCGGCCCCGATCCCCCGTGCGCACAGCGAGACCTCCGGCTCCTTGAAGGCGGCGATCGAGGGCGTGCCGTGCAGGGCGATGCTGTCCCAGATCAGCTGGGCGCGGCGATCGTCGAAGCCCTGCTCGCGCACGAAGGCCCGGGCGACTTCGGCGCCGTTGACCTCGAAGCGGTTGGGCCCCGGCGCGTGCTCGGTCAGGCCCAGGTCGTGCAGCAGGGGCGACACGGCCAGGACCTCGGCGTCGTGCGCGACGGAGTCCAAGGCGGCCAGCTTGACCGCGAACATCCACGAGCGGGCGACGTGGTTGAACAGGAAGGCGGGGCAGCGCTCGCGGGCGTGGTTGAAGGCCCGGCTGATCAGGGGCGATTGGGGAAGGCCGGGGAACAGGGTGCGCAGTTGGCCTTCGGTGGCGGGCGCGGCGTCGGTCATGGCGATGATCCTTCTGGGGGAGGGGAGCGGGAGGAGGCGGCGCGTCTAGCGCGCGGTCCGCTCCCGCAGCCAGCTGTCGAACTCGGTGTGGCCGAACCGCGGGACCGCGCCCGCGATCAGGGTCTGGTCGTCGAGCCGCGCGCCGAAATAGCGCGCCTCGGGATCGGCCGTGACGCGGCGGGCGTCGCCGCGCGCGGCCAGGTACTGACGCGCCAGCTCGTCCAGCCGGAACGGGTCGGGCCCGGCCACCTCGAGGGTGTCGTTGGCCGGCGCGCGGTCGGCGATGTCGGCCAGGGCCGCGGCGGCGTCGTGGGCGGCGATGAACTGGACCCGGGCCGGCGGCAGACGGACCTCGTCGCCGTTCGCGCCGTCCGCGACGACGGCGTCCAGGAACTCGAAGAACTGGGTGGAGCGGACGATCGTGTACGGCACGCTGGACGCCTTGATCAGGGCTTCCTGCAGGAGCTTGGCGCGGAAGTAGCCGATTTCCGGCAGGCGCTCGGAACCGACGATCGACAGGGCCACATAGTGGCGCACGTCGTTGGAGGCGGCCGCCGCCAGGATGTTGCGGCTGGAGGTCTCGAAGAACCGAAGCGACGTCTCGTCGTCGTAGGTCGGCGGGTTGACGACGTCGATGACGACCTCCGCCCCGACCAGGGCCTCTTCCAGCCCCTCGCCCGTGATGACGTCGACGCCCGTCCTCTGCGAGGCGGACGTGACCTGGTGGCCCTGGCGCGCCAGGATCTCGACGACCTTGGACCCGACGACGCCCGCGCCGCCCGTGACAACGATCTTCATGGGATCAACCCTTCCGGTTCGAGTGGAGGCCGGCGGGAGCCGGGGCCTGCAGGCTCTGGCGCAGCCAGTCGGAGAAACGGGTCGGGGCGATGCGCGGACGCTCGCCCGGCAACAGGGACCGCTCGTCGAGCTCGGCGCCGAAATAGGGGGCGTGGACGTCGGCCACGACGCGGCGTGGGTCCTCGTAGGCGGTGAGCACCTGGGTGGCCAGGTCGTCCAGGCGGTAGCGCTCGGGGCCCGCGACCTCGACGGTGTCGTTCAGCGGCGCGCCCAGGACGAGGTCGGCCAGGGCCTCGGCGACGTCCTCGCCGGCGATCGGCTGGACGGGGGCCGGCGAGATCACCACGTCGCGCGTCGTGCCGTCCTGCACCACGCCGGTGATGAACTCGAAGAACTGGGTCGACCGCAGGATGGTGAACGGGATCCCGGAAGCCTTGACCAGGTCCTCCTGGATCTTCTTGGCCTGGAAGTAACCGCTGGCCTGCAGCCGGTCGGTGCCGACGATCGACAGGGCGATGTGGTGGCGAACACCGGCGGCGCGCCCGGCGGCGAGCAGGTGGCGGCCCGAGGTCTCGAAGAACGCTTTGGCGTCCGCCCCATCCAGCGACGGCGACTGGGTGACGTCGACGACGACGCTCGCGCCCTCCAGCGCCTTGGCCAGTCCCGCTTCGGTGAGGGTGTCGACGCCGAAGGTCGGCGAGGCCTCCAGGACGCGGTAGTCGTCCTGACGAAGATTATAGACGAGCTTGCCGCCGATCCGGCCGCTGCCGCCCACCACCACGATTTTCATGTGCGTCGCCCTTCGCGCGATCCAGAACCCAGGATCGGAAGGCTAGGACCGGGGGCGGGGATGGGTCGATTGGCCGAAAGGGTCAGGGCGGGCTATCCCGCCGTATAGGGTCTCGGCGCCGTCCGGCCGGGGTGCGCGACGCCGCGGCGCTGTGGCCGTCGCGGCGTCGCGCGGGTGAGCCGGACAGGTAGGATGCTCGCCTGCCGTTTCGTCGGCCGTAAGATGAAATCGGAAAAAATCTTACGTTCATCATCCCTGTCGCGTCCGATTAACACGGCTGCGGGAAGTTGTTAGGAAATCGCCCCGTCTAAACGGAACTGTACATAGGTATAGGAAGTATAGGTGGGGCGAACATCACCGCGGGTTCAGCGCCCTTGGTCGCCGATGTCGACGCCCTCGTCGTCGATCTCGGTCTCGGCCGCCGAATGCCCGTCCACCTGGATCTCGACGTGTTCGGGGCGGAAGGCGATGCGCCCGGCGATGTCGGCGAACGGCGCGTTGGGCGTCTCGTAGGACCAGGCCACGTTGTCGACGATGTGCTGGTCCCGGTAGATCGTGAAGTACCGCGCATCGCCCTTGTCGGGGTTGCGGGTGACCTTGTCGGTCTGGCTCAGGAACACCATGAACACGTCCTTGCGCGGGAAGTAGCGCACGGGCGGCCGGCCGGCCTCGCGCACCACGACCACGTCGTTGCTGTCGGCGATGTCGTGGCCCTCGAACAGCGCGCGCACGCGCGTCCGCTCACGGACGATCTCGAAGGTCGGGTCGGATTGGGGAGAGGTCATGTCGTTCGCGCCTGGCTTGAGGAAACCGCTGGTCCCAGGGGTACGGGACTTGGGGGCGCGTCGAAACTGTACGGAGGGCGGCCGGCGAGCCCGCCGAAGGTCTTGCCCGAGTTGGACCAAGGGATAGGACGTCCTAGTCCGGGGGCGTGGCGGGATCGCCGGACACCCGCCCCAGCGCCGCCGCCTGCTCGGCCACGAAGTCGGCGAACAGGCGCGCGCGAAGGGGTTGGAAGCGGCCGAAGGCGTGGAGGATCTGCAGCGGGACGGCGGGAAGCGGAGCCTCGGGCATGACGATCTCCAGCCGGCCGGCCCGCAGGTCCTCGTCGACGGTCCAGCGCAGCAGCTGGGCGATCCCCACGCCGTTGATCGCCGCCGCTCTCAGGGCGAAGCCGGAATCGCAGTCGAGGACGCCGTCCGGCGACAGCGTCGCGCCGTCCGCGAAGGTGATCGGGAAGGGGCGTCCGTCCAGGCGGTAGCGGACGTGGCGCGCGACCCGCAGCGCCTCGAGCGTTCGCGGACGTCCGTACTGGTCCAGGTGGTCCGGGGCGGCCACCAGGACCAGCGGCGCCCGGCCCAGCGGCCGGATCGTCAGCGCGCTGTCGTCCACCTGGCCGACCCTCAGGGCCAGGTCGTAGCCTTCGCGGATCAGGTCGACATGACGGTCGGTCATGTGGAGTTCCAGATGGATCCGGGGATGCCGCTTCAGGAAGATCCGCGTCAGGGGGTCCATGAGCAGGCGGCCCAGGTCGCTGGGCAGGGAAACCCGAAGCCGGCCCTGGGCGACGGCGGCGGTCTGGACGACGTCCTGCGCCTCGCCGAGCGCCCGCAGCAGCGGCATGACGCGCTCGAAATAGGCCGCGCCCTCGAGGGTCAGGTTCAGGGTGCGGGTCGAGCGCGTGAACAGGACGACGCCCAGCCGACGCTCCAGCCGGGCCACGCTCTTGGAGACCGACGACGGGGTCGCGCCCGCCAGCCGCGCCGCGGCGCTGAAGGAGCCCGCCTCGACCGTGTTGATGAAGGCCGTCAGGCCGGCGGCGTTGTCGAGAAGGTCGGTCATTCTGTTCCGTCATGGAATAGGTAACTTGCCATTTCCCCGACTTATTTGAGTTTCCGTCAAGACCATTTGGAGGGCCTGGACAACACTCCCAAGGAGGCGAAAGCCCAATGGACTCCCTTATCGACAAGGTCGCGGTGGTCACCGGCGGCAACAGCGGCATCGGCCTGGAGACGGCCAAGCTCTTCGCGCGGGAAGGCGCGTCGGTGATCATCACCGGACGTCGCGCGGACGTGGTCGAGGCCGCGGTCGCCGAGATCGGGCCCCGAGCCATCGGCCTGGCCGGCGACACCGCCGATCCGGCGCACCAGGCGGATGTCGCCGACCTGGCGCGCGAGCGCTTCGGCGGCGTTGACATCTACATGGCCAACGCCGGCGTGAACACGATCACGCCCTCGTCGCAGGTTTCCGAAGCCGAATACGACGCCCAGTTCGCGATCAACGCCCGAGCGGTGTTCTTCGGGGTCCAGAAGATCGCGCCGCTGTTGCGCGACAACGGCGCGGTCATCCTGACCAGCTCGATCGCCAGCGACAAGGTCCTGGACGGCCACGCGGTCTATGCCGGGTCGAAGGCGGCCTTGAACGCCTTCGCCCGCAGCTGGGCGCTGGAGTTCAAGGCGCGCGGCATCCGCGTGAACGTCCTGAGCCCGGGACCGACCGACACCGCCATCCTCGACAAGTTGGGCGTCCCGGCCTCGGAGCGCGCGGCGTTCGAAAGCGCGGTGGCCAGCGGCATCCCGCTGGGTCGTCTGGGGCGACCGGAGGAGCTGGCCCGGGCGGCGCTGTTCCTGGCCTCCGACGCGGGCAGCTTCGTCAACGGCGTCAACCTCAAGGTCGACGGCGGCATGAGCCTGCTCTAGCGCCTCGCCGGGCCAACCCCGGAGAGGCTCCCGCCCTAGACTTTCGGACAGGTCCGCCAGGCCCTTCCGCGAGATAGGCGCGGGGCGGGCGGACCCGCAGTCTTGGCGCAGAGGCCGTTCCCGGCCGCCACGGAGACACCCCATGCGCAAGTTTCATCCCGGCCTGTCCTTGGCCGCCCTGTCCCTGGCCGCCGTCCTCGCCCTGGCGGGTCCGGCGGTGGTCCGGGCCGCGACGCCGCGCGAGAAGCCGACCATCGTGCTCGTCCACGGCGCCTTCGCCGACTCCTCGGGCTGGAACGGCGTGGTGACGCGGCTGAACCGGGACGGCTACCACGTGGTGGCCGCGGCCAACGCCTTGCGCGCCCTGAATTCGGACGCCGAGACGGTGTCGGCGCTGGTCAAGTCGATCCCCGGGCCGGTGATCCTGGTCGGCCATTCCTACGGCGGCGAGGTGATCACCGAAGCGGCCAACGGCAACGGCAACGTCGAGGCGCTGGTCTATGTGGCCGGCTTCCTGCCCGAGGCCGGCGAGTCGGCCCTGTCGCTCTCCGGCAAGTTCCCGGGCGGCACGCTCGCCACGGCGCTGGCGCCGGTGGTGCTGCCCGACGGCGACGAGGACTTCTACATCCAGCCCGCCAAGTTCCGCGACCAGTTCGCCGCCGACGTGCCGGCCGCCACGGCGGCGCTGATGGCCGCGACCCAGCGTCCGGTGACCGGACGGGCCTTGTCCGACATGGCCGGCGCGCCGTCGTGGAAGCGCCTGCCGTCCTACGTGATCTACGGCTCGGCCGACCGCAACATCCCGGCCCAGACCCAGCGGTTCATGGCCGAGCGGGCCGGGGCGCGGAAGACCGTCGCGGTCGAGGGCGCGTCCCACGCCCTGATGGTCTCGCATCCCGACAAGGTCGCGGCCCTGATCGAAGACGCCGCCTCCGGCCGGTGAGGTCGCATTTTCCCGGATTTCGTGCGATCCGGTTTCGGGTCGCACGATGTTGGAGACCCCGATGAACGCCCGTCCGACGCGCATTCTGCTGCAGACCACCATCCCCCCGATCGAGGACGACTGGTCGATCGCGCGCTTCAGTCTGCTGCGCGATCTCCTGGCGGGCGCGGTCGATGACGAAGGGCGGCCGCTGTACGCCGTGGAGGCCCGGAACCGCGGACCGGTCGGCGTTCCCGACCCTGTCCTGTCCAGGCTGGACGAGAGCGACTTCGACCAGCTGTGGCTGTTCGCGGTCGATGTCGGCGACGGCCTCGCCGACGCGGACTGCGAGGCGATCTCCCGCTTCCACGCCGCCGGTGGCGCCCTGATGGTCACGCGCGACCATATGGACCTGGGCTCGTCCGTCTGCAACCTGGGCGGGGTCGGCCTGGCCCATCGCTTCCATAGCAAGAACCTCGAGCCCGACGAGAGCCGCCACGTCCGCGACGACGAGGAGACCCAGGCCATCTCCTGGCCGAACTACCGGTCCGGGGCCAACGGCGACTATCAGGAGATCCGGGTGGTCGAGCCGGCGCACCCGATCTTCTCGGCCCCGTCTTCGCCCACCGGCGTCCTGCGCTACCTGCCGGCTCACCCGCACGAGGGCGCGGTGATCGTCCCCGACGGGACCGAGGCCCGCGCCGTCGCGACGGGCAGGAGCCGGACCACGGGGCGGGATTTCAACCTCGTCGTGGCCTTCGAGCGCAGCGAGGAGGGCGGTCCCGCGGTCCTCCAGAGCACCTTCCACCATTTCACCGACTACAACTGGGACCTGGCGATGGGGCGCCCGAGCTTCGTGTCGGAACGCCCCGGCGACGGCATGGCTCGCGAACCCCAGGCGCTGGCGGACACGCACCGATATGTCCTGAACGTCGCGGCCTGGCTCGGCCGGCGTCCAACCGCGTCCCCAGGGGCCTGATCTTCGGGTCCCCATCAGAGCCAAGGCCCGCCGGCAGCGCGCTTCCATCGCGTGCATCGGCCTGGACAGGTCTCTGGACACCAGGCGCCGTGCGAGCAGGTCAGGGTGTGATAATTAAAAGCAGGATTGACTGTATCTTGTCGCGTTTCTAAGTTTCTCCCCGATCGCCCATCCAGGGCGGCGGGAGGAAGTGCATGGGTGGGGTTTTCGATCGGCGTGCGGTGCTGTGGGGCGGGACGGCGACCGTCGCCGCGGTGGCTTCGGCGGCGCAGGCTGGGTCCGGCAAGTCCACGGCGCGGCCCGGGTTCCTATGGGGTTCGGCCGGCGCGGCCTATCAGATCGAGGGCGGCAACTACGCCAGCGACCTGTGGGTGATGGAGCACGTCAAGCCGACCATCTTCAAGGACCCCTCCGGCGACGCCGCCGATAGTTATAACCGCGTCTGGGAAGACATCGCCCTGGCCGCCTCGCTGGGCTTCAACACCCACCGTTTCTCGATCGAATGGTCGCGGATCGAGCCCGAGCCGGGCCAGATCTCGCTGGCGGGCATCGCCTATTACCGCCGCGTGCTGGAGACCATCCGCAAGCACGGCATGACCCCGTTCGTCACCTACAACCACTTCACGACCCCGCGCTGGTTCGCGGCGGCGGGCGGGTTCGAGACCCGAGACAACATCCCGGCCTTCGTCCGCTACTGCACCCTGATCACGGAGCACCTGGGCGACCTGATCGGCGTGGCCTCGACCTTCAACGAGCCCAATCTCGGCGCCCTGGTCAGCTGGTCGCCGGCCATCCGGCCGCTGCGGCCCTATATCGAGATGTCGAAGAAGGCGGCCGCGGCCTCGATCGGCGCGGCCCATTGGGCGCCGCCGGTTCTGGGCGACTTCCGCATCCAGCAGCCGATCATGATCGAGGCCCACGAGCGAGCCTATGAGGCCATCCGCAAGGCCTCGAACGATCGCTACCTGGTGGGCGTGACCCTGTCGCTGAACGACGAGCGCGCGCCGCCGTCGGGTCCCAGCGGGGTGGAGGCCAAGCAGGCCCAGGTGATGCTGCCGTGGCTCCAGGCCCAAGGCGACTTCATCGGCGTGCAGAACTACACCTACACCGAGGTCGGGCCGGACGCCGACCTGCCGGCGCCCAAGGGCGTCGAGCTGAGCCAGATGGGCTATCCCGCCGCGCCCGAGGCGCTGGAGGCGGTGATCCGCACGGTGGCCAGGCACACCAGGAAGCCGATCTACGTCACCGAGAACGGCGTCGCCACAGAGGACGACGCCCGCCGAGTGGCCTTCATCGACAAGGCCGTGGCGGGGGTCGTCGACTGCCTGCGCGACGGCATCGACGTGCGCGGCTACATCCACTGGTCGCTGCTCGACAACTGGGAATGGTTCTCCGGCTACGGCCCAAAGTTCGGCTTGGTCGCGGTCGACCGCACCACCTTCGCCCGCACCCCCAAGCCCAGCGCCCGCCACATGGGCGCGATCGCCCGCAAGGGCCTGCCCGCCGGCGTGAAGAGCCGTTGAGGAGCCCGCCCATGTTGAAGCGTTTTGTCGGATTGCTGCTGATGACCTCGACCCTGACGACGGCCGGCGCGGCCCTGGCGCAGGTCTCGGATCCGGACGCCCGCGCCAGGGCCATGGTCGACGCCATGACCCTGGATGAGCAGATCGGCCTGCTGCGCACCCAGGCCGGGTTCGGCCTGCTGTCGCTGGGCGTGCCCCTGCCGGCGTCGATCCCCGAGAGCATGCGCAAGGCCACCCCGCCCGGCGCCCTGGGTTCGGCCGGCTATGTACCGGCGGTCGAGCGCGTAGGCATGCCGGCCCAGCAGATGTCGGACGCCAGCCTGGGGGTCGGCAATCTGGGCGGGTTCATCCGGCGCGGCGACGAGGCCACCTCGCTGCCGGCGACCCTGGCCCTGGCCGCGACCTTCGATCCGGAGCTGGCCCGGGCGGCCGGTGACATGCTGGGCGCCGAGGCTCACGCGAAAGGTTTCAACATCCAGTTGGCCGGCGGGGTGAACCTGACCCGCGAGCCGCGCAACGGCCGGAACTTCGAGTACGCCGGCGAGGACCCGCTGCTGGCCGGCCAGATCGTCGGCGCCCAGGTGGCCGGGATCCAGGGGCGCCACGTGGTCTCGACCGTCAAGCATTTCGCCCTGAACGCCCAGGAGACGGGTCGCTTCGTGCACGACGCCCAGCTGGACGAGGCGGCCCTGCGCGAATCCGACCTGCTGGCCTTCGAGATCGCCATCGACCGTGGCCGGCCCGGCTCGGTCATGTGCGCCTACAACAGGATCAACGGCGACTACGCCTGCGAAAGCCAGTTCCTGCTGGGCAAGGTGCTGAAGGGCGACTGGCAGTATCCGGGCTGGGTGATGTCGGATTGGGGCGCCTCGCACAGCCTGGCGCCGGCCCTGAAGGCGGGCCTGGACCAGGAGTCGCCGCAGGACGGCCCATACTTCGACGGCTTGAAGGCGGCGGTCGAACGCGGCGAGGTCTCGCTCGAGCGGGTGCGCGACGCGGCCTATCGGATCGTCCGCAGCTTCCACGCGGTGGGCGTGATCGACGATCCGGCCAAGCCAGGCGGCGCGATCGACAAGGACGCCCATGCCGAGGTGGCCGAGCGCGTGGCCCTGTCGGGCATGGTGCTGCTGAAGAACGACGGCGTGCTGCCCCTGGCGGCGACGGCGAGGAAGATCGTGGTGATCGGCGGCTTCGCCGACAAGGGCGTGCTGTCGGGGGGCGGCTCGTCGCAGGTGATGCCTTACGGCGGTCACTTCACCGACCGGCGGGGGCGCGACGGCATCGCCGCCATCCTGGCGCCGGTCTACGGTCTGTCCGCGCCGCTGGCCGCGCTGAAGGCCCTGCGGCCGGACGCCGACATCCAGTTCGACGACGGCGGCGATCCGGTGCGCGCGGCGGCCCTGGCCAAGGGCGCGGACGTGGCCATCGTCTTCGCCACGCGGCCCGAGGAGGAGGGGATGGACGCCATCGCGCCGGACCTGCCCTATGGCCAGGACGCCCTGATCGCGGCCGTGGGCGCGGCCAATCCGCGGACGGCGGTGGTGCTGGAGACCGGCAACCCGATCCTGATGCCGTGGCTGTCGAAGGTGGGGGCGGTTCTGCAGGCCTGGTATCCGGGCCAGCGCGGCGGTCCGGCGATCGCCAAGGTCCTGACCGGCGAGGTCTCGCCCTCGGGCCGCCTGCCTATGACCTTCCCGGCCGGCGTCGCGCAACTGCCGCGTCCGGCGATCCCGGGCTTCGACCCGAACAACCGCAAGCCGCTGGGCCTGGGCGCCAAGGTCGCCCCGTTCGCCGTGCCGTTCCCGGAAGGGGCCGACGTCGGCTACCGCTGGTTCGAACGCAGGAAGGCCAAGCCCCTGTTCGCGTTCGGCCACGGCCTGACCTACACGACCTTCGGCTATTCGAAGCTGGCGGCGAAGGGCGGGGAGGGGGTCTCGGCGACCTTCACCCTGACCAACACCGGTCCGCGCGAAGGGACGGAAGTCGCCCAGCTCTACGTCGCGCCGCCGGGACGGACCCATCGCCTGGCGGGCTGGGCGCGGGTGACGCTGAAGCCGGGCGAGAGCCGTCAGGTGACCATCGTCGCCGATCCGCGCCTGCTGGCGTCGTACGACGTCAAGGCGGGGGCCTGGCGTCGGGCGGGCGGAAGCTACGACCTCTATGTCGGCAAGGCCGCCGGCTCGCGCGACCTGGTCGCCAAGGCCAGCCTGACGGAGGGCGGCCGATGAGCCTCGTCGCCCTCGTCGCCGCAGCCGCCCTGGCCGGGCCCGTCGCCAAGATCGACACCGGCGCGCTGCAAGGCGCGACCACGGACGGGGTGACCGCCTTCAAGGGCATTCCGTACGCCGCCGCGCCCGTCGGCGATCTGCGGTGGCGCGCGCCCCGGCCGGCCGCGCCCTGGACCGGCGCGCGCGACGCGTCGGCGATGGGGCCGGACTGCGTGCAGGGCCGCATGCCCGGCTCGCCCGAGCCCGCGCCGCAGTCGGAGAACTGCCTGTTCGCCAATGTCTGGCGACCGGCCGGGGCCAAGGCGACAGGCAAGCTGCCGGTCATGGTCTGGATCCACGGCGGCGCCTTCGTCAACGGCGGCTCGTCCTCGCCCGAGACCTGGGGCGACGCCATGGCCCGGCGCGGGGTGGTCTTCGTCACCTTCAACTATCGCCTGGGCCGGTTCGGGTTCTTCGGTCATCCGGCCCTGAGCGCCGAGCATCCGGACGAGGCCACGGGCAACTACGGCCTGATGGACCAGATGGCCGCCCTGGCCTGGGTCCGGCGCAACATCGCCGCTTTCGGGGGCGACCCCAGGAACGTCACCGTCGTGGGCGGCTCGGCCGGCGGCATCTCGATCAACCTGCTGCTGGGCGCGCCCAAGGCCGAGGGGCTGTTCGACAAGGCCATCATCCAGTCCGGCGCGGGCCGGCGGTTCCTGACGCCCGAGCGGCGCCTGTCGCAGGACCTGCCGGGCAAGCCCTCGGCCGAAGGCGTCGGCCTGGCCTTCGCCAAGCGGCTGGGCGTCGAGGGCCAGGACGCCGCGGCCCTGGCCGCCCTGCGCGCCCTGCCGGCCGACAGGATCGCCGCCAACCTCAGCATGGCCACCCTGGTCTTCCAGGGCGAGGGCGCGCTCTATTCCGGACCGGTGGTGGACGGCAAGCTGATCGTCGAGACGCCGGAGGACGCCTTCGCCCACGGGCGGCAGCACAAGGTCCCGACGATCGTCGGGGCGACCAGCGCCGACCTCAGCCTGGAATTCACGCCCAGCGCCGACGCGGCCTACGCCAGGTTCGGCGAGGGCGCGGCGGCGGCGCGGGCGGCCTACGACCCGGACGGCAAGCTGGCGCTGAAGGCCCTGAACCAGGCGATCGGCGGCGACCGCAACATGGTCGAGCCGGCCCGCTTCGTGGCCCGGGCGACGGCGGCCAAGGGCGCGCCGACCTACGAATACCGCTTCGGCTATGTCGCCCCGGCGGCGCTGGCGGGATCGCCCTACGGCGCCAACCACTCGACCGAGGTGGCCTATGTCTTCGACCGTCTGACCCCGGTCTACGGCGCGGCGACCACGACGGCCGACCAGGCGGTGGCGGGGAAGCTGGCGGACTACTGGGCTAATTTCGCACGCAGGGGCGATCCGAACGGACCGGGCCTGCCGATCTGGCCGCGCTACGACGCCAAGGGCGACAAGCTTCTGGACGTGCGCGCGGATGGAAGCTTTGTGGGCGAGGTCGATCCTTGGCGCGCGCGCCTGGACGTCGCGGAACAGGCGGCGGGGAAGTAGGCCTCAACCGAGGCGGAGCGGACGCTTCGCCTCGGAATCCAGCGCGACCGCCACCATGTCGCGCAACAGGGCGACCACCCGGTCCAGATCGGCCCTTGGGTCCAGCGTGCGGGCCACGGAGAGGCCGCGCACGGTCCAGACCATCAGGCGCAGCAGGGGCGTGGTGATCGGTTCGCCATAGATGTCGTCGAAGCGTCGGGCCCAGGCAAAGGACTCGGCTTCGATCATGTTCTGCATCGGCAGCAGCCGTTCGGCCAGTTCGGGATCGCTGCGGGAGCCCTGGAGCACCTCTAGCACCGCGACGCCCGAGGGGCGGCTCAGGACGTCCCAGGCGACCTCGACGAGGCTTTGCAGTTTCTGGCGCAGGTCGCGGATGTGACCGAGGCGCGCGACATACTCCTCGACTTCCCGGTCATAGACGGCGCGCACCACGAACAGCATCAGGTCCACCTTGGTGGGGAACTGATGCAGCATCGCGCCCCGACTGACCCCGGCCCGCGCGGCGACCAGCGAGGTGGTGGTGGCCGCGTAGCCGCTCTCATGCAGGCAGTGGATCGCCGCCTCCAGCAGGCGCATGCGCGTGCCGTCGCTGCGCTGCGCCTGGGTGCGGCGAGGTTTGGGAATGGGGTCGTCCACCTAAGGCGCCGCCGCGAGCAGGGCGCGGACGCCCGGGGCGATCTTGATGATCAGGTCGGCGGGCGGCTGCTTGCCCAGGAAACTGAACAGCGGGCGGGCCGAGGCGGCGTCGAAGGCCTCGACGCGAGCCAGCACGGTCTGGGCCTGGGCGCGGTCGGCCTCGGCCAGGGGCTTTCCGGCCTCGACGGCGTCCATGGCCGCGAGGGCGGCCCCGGCCAAGGCGGCGATGTCGGCCGAGATCGGCAGGGCCTGCTCCAGGGCCGGCCGGCCCCGGGCCACGGCCTGGAAGCGGGCGTCGTTGGCTCGCCAGGCGACGAGGTCGGCGCGCAGGGCGGCGGCCTGGCTGAGGTCCCCGGCGGCGAACGCCTTGGCGCGGGCCTCGAAACGATGGGCGACCAGGCTGTCGACGGGCGCGGCGTCGGCCAGGCCGTTGAGCTCCTGCACGATCTTCTGGCCGCGCAACGCCGCCAGGATGCGGTGGTCGTGGGCCATGTTGCGGGTCGGGCCGACCAGGTCCAGCAGCGTCATGACCGGCTCCGATTGGCCCGGCGCCAGGCGCGCGGCCATGCGGGCGCTGTTGGCCTGGTCGCGCAGCCCTTGGACGCGCAGTTGGTCCTGGACGACGGGCAGGCGGCGATAGAGGTCGTCGGTGTCGCGCACCGTGCGGGGCGACCAGAAGCGCTCCGCCAGGACGGCGGCGCGTGGCCACAGGCGCGAGTCGATCGTCTCGTCGGTCACGATCTCGGCCCACAGCGGCGCCTCGCCGCCCAGCACCAGATTCTCCTGCTCGGGCGTCAAGGGCGGCAGCGGCTTGGCGACCAGGGCGTCCGTCAGGACGGCCGCCATGATCGGCGAGAGCTTGCGGCCCTTTTCCGCCTCGGCCGGGGTGAGGCCGGCGGCGGCGGTGTCCAGCGGATCGAAGGCGTAGTGGAACGCGGCCGGGTTCAGCAGGTCCAGATAGTAGCCGGCCGAGACGATCGTCCGGTGGCCCTTGGCGACGGAATCGGCCGTGGCGTTCGAGGTCTGCCAGGCCTGGATCACCACGTCCTTCGGCGCGGTCCCGGTGGCGGCGACTTCCTCCCAGCCGATCATGGTCTTGCCGTGCTTGCTCAGGATCGCGGCGACGCGCGTGTGGAAGTAGCCCTCCAGAGCGGCCTTGGAGCCCAGCCCCTTGGCCGTCATGAAGGCCCGCACCCGCGGATGGTCCAGCCAGACCGCGTCGCTGACCTCGTCGCCGCCGGCGTGGAAATAGGCGTCGGGGAACAGGGCGCCCATCTCGGCGAACAGGCCGTCGAGGAAGCGGTAGGTCTCTTCCCTGGTGGGATCGAGCGCGCGGTCCTGGGCGGCGAAGGCGTTGGCCGGCTTCAGCGGGGCCAGGGCCAGGTCGGGATAGGCCTGGGCGATCGCGCGCGTATGGCCCGGCACGTCGAACTCCGGGACGATGCGCACGCCCCGGTCGGCCGCATAGGCCACCAGCTCGCGGATCTGCGCCTGGGTGTAGTGCTGGCCGTCGCCCGACGCTTGGAGCCTGGGATAGCGCCTGCTCTCGACCCGGAAGCCCTGGTCGTCGGACAGGTGGAAGTGCAGGACGTTCAGCTTGACCCGCTCCATGGCGTCGATCTGCCGCTTGACGGTTTCGAGCGTCATGAAGTGGCGGGCGGTGTCGATCAGCACGCCGCGCCAGACGAAGCGCGGGGCGTCGTCGATCGTCACGAAGGGCAGGGCGGCGCCGGGCGGATTGACCGCGATCAGCTGGCGCAGGGTGGCCAGGCCCCGCAGCACGCCCAGCGGTCCGTCGGCCTCGAGGGTCACGCCGTCGGCGGTCACCTCGAGGCGGTAGGATTCGGCGGTGGGATCGGGGCGGCAGGCGATGCTCAGCTTCGGCCCCGGGCGCTGAGCCAGCGCCATGCCGGTCAGGTTGGCCGCATCGTGCTGGAAGCGTTCGGCGGCGCGGCCCGCACGGGGATCGCGGCAGCCGGCGGAGTCGATCGCGAAGGCCCCGTCCAGCGCCAGCTCGCCCGCGTTCCAGGTCGCGGCGGCGGGCAGGGGCATCAGGGCCGGCTGGGCGGCGGCGGGCAGGGCGCCCATCGCCAGCATGGCCCCCAAGCAGGTCGATCCCAGCAGGGCGAAGGCGCGCTGACGCATGAAGGCTCCCATCCTTGATCTAACTTACAAGCGATCTTGACTGCATGTTAATTGCGCCACTATCGTTCGTGCAACAGAAAGGTCCTCGGACCCAAGCGTGGGAGAACGGAATGCGTGTGATGGTCCTGGCCCTGACCCTGATGGCGGCCTCGCCGGCCCTGGCCCAGAGCGCGCCGGCCCCCGCGCCCGTCGCGGCGCCAGCCGCCGCCTTCTCGGCCGACACGCCGCTGGAGGTCGTCGTCGCCGATCCGGCGGCCAAGGCCGTCCTGGCCAAGACCTTGCCCAACCTGGCGTCGCATCCGGCCTTCGACCAGTTCAAGGCCATGAGCCTGCGCCAGCTGCAGCCCTACGCCTCGGACAGGATCAGCGAGGACCAGGTGGCCAAGGTGGACGCCGACCTCAAGGCCTTGGCCGCCAAACCCTAGGGCGCTCGCGCGCCGACATCGCGGTCTTTCCGGCGCGGTCCGGCCGACGTCTTCGGGGCGTCGCCGAGGCCGCACGCCTGCGTTCGGGCCGCAAGAGCGCGTCGTAAGCGGCTAAAAAGACACATCAATTCCATAAGCAGTCAGATGTGATCGTGAATTGGCTTGCAAGCCATAAACAATCATAATTGACTGTAAGTGAGGGCGTCGCGAACGGCAAAGAGCGCCCCACGAAACCAAATGAGGGGATTGGGAATGCGAAACACCGCTAGGACCTACCGGGCCGCCTTGCTGGGATCCGCCATGCTGGCGGGCGTCCTCGGCGCCACGACCGCAACGGCTCAGGAGGCGGCGCCGTCCTCGTCGTCGGTCACCAGCCTCGACGCGATCATCGTCACGGCCACCAAGCGCGAGCAGCGCCTGCAGGACGTGCCCGTGGCGGTGACCGCCGTGTCGGGGAAGACCTTGGAAGCATCGAACTTCCGCGAGGTCTCCGACATCCAGTACCTGGCCCCGAACGTCACGTTCTCGTCGACCAATCCGGTCGCCAACGGCGGCGGCTACCAGATCCGCGGCGTCGGCACCCAGACCTATGACAGCGGCGTCGAGCAGACCGTCGGCCTGGTGGTGGATGGCGTGATCATCGGCCTGCCCCGCGACCCGGGCGCGGCCGGCTTCGCCGACATCGAGCGCGTGGAAGTGCTGCGCGGACCGCAAGGCACGCTGTTCGGCAAGAACGCCTCGGCCGGCGTCATCCAGATCGTCACCAAGAACCCGCGCCTGGAGCAGACCTCGGGCCAGCTGGACCTGTCGTACGGCGAGCGCGACGAGCAGATCGCGCGCGGCGTCGTGAACCTGCCGCTGGGCAAGACGGCGGCGATGCGGGTGTCGGGCTTCTACAACGCCCAGGACGGCGCCATCTCCTATGCGGTGCGCACCAGCGGCCACGTCGGCGACCGCGAGAACAAGGGTGTCCGCGCCAAGCTGCTGTGGGAGCCGGTCGACGACCTGACCATCGTGGTGGCGGCCGACTACCAGAAGGCCTTCGCCCGTGACGCGGCCATCATCCACACGCTGGGGATCAACCCGCGCTACAACAACCTGTTCGCGGCGTTCCCCGAGAAGCCGGGTCCCAACACCTACATCAGCTTCCAGGACGGCGACTGGAAGGCCAACACCAAGGTCCAGGGCGTCTCGGGCCAGGCCGACTACCGGATCGGCGGCTTCACGCTGACCTCGATCACGGCCTATCGCAAGTCGCAGATGACCCAGCTGACGGACATCGACCACGCGCCGATCGACATCTTCAACTTCAGCGACGGCGGCCTGGACAGCGACCAGTTCACCCAGGAATTCCGCATCACCTCGCCCTCGGGCGAGAAGCTGGAATACGTGGCCGGCCTCTACTACCTCGACACCCAGGTCGATGGCTGGACGACCCAGAAGGGCGACTTCCTCAAGTTCTCGACCGGCAGCGCGCTCTATCCCCCGGCGGTGCTCTACGGCCGGCGCGACCAGAGCAACGAGACCCGCAGCTACGCCGCCTACGGCCAGGCGACCTATGCGATCAGCGACGTCTTCAAGCTGATCGGCGGCCTGCGCTACACCGACGACAAGGTCTCGGGCGACCTGAAGGTCAGCCCGGTGCCCGGCTACTTCACCTACGGAACCCTGCTGCCCTATTCGGGCGAGGTGTCGGCCGACAACTGGTCCGGCCGGGTGGGCGCGCAGTACCAGCCCAACCGCGACCTGATGGTCTACGCCACCTACGCCACCGGCTACAAAGGCCCGGCGATCGACTCCCTGAACGGCCAGATCAAGCCGGTGAAGCCCGAGACGGTCGACAGCTACGAAGCGGGCGTGAAGTCCACCCTTTGGGAAGGCCGCATGACGCTGAACGCGTCGATCTACCGGGCGGACTACACCGACTTCCAGGCCCAGGCCCTGGACCTGACCTCGGCGACGCCGCGGCTGGGCCTGACCAACGCCGGGCTGATGCGGGCGCAGGGTGTCGAGGTCGAGACCTCGATCCGCCTGGCCCCCGGCCTGACCGTCGGCGGCAGCGCCAGCTACAGCGACGCCAAGTTCAAGGACTATACGGGCGCCTGCTACACCGGCCAGCCGACGTCCGCCGTCACGGGGCAGGGGTGCTACCTGCTGCCGGGCTCGACCGGGACCTACGTCGCCAACTACGCCGGCCAACGCCTGACCAACGCGCCCAAGTGGAGCTACACGATCAACGCCGCCTACGAGCGGCCGGTGACCGCCGAGCTGAAGTTCGACGCCAGCGTCAACTGGGCGTGGCGCGACGACAGCAACAGCATCACCGCCGATCCCAAGTCGGTGGTCGGCGCCTACGGCATGCTGAACGCCGCCCTCGGCATCGGCCGCGACGACGGCCGCTGGCGGCTGGGGCTCTACGCCCGCAACCTGCTGGATAAGCGCTTCTTCGCGCCGTATCCGTCGCTGACCCTGATCAACGCCGGCGGCTACGAGAAGATCGTCAGCCCCGATGCGTTCCGCACGGTCGGCGCCAAGTTGAGCCTGAGTTTCTAAGGCTCGAATGGGCGAGCGCACCGATCTCCCTTGGGACGCTCGCCCACCCCTTTCTCGACGGGACGACGCCGCGACGCCGGGGCCGGCCAAGCGTGCGCGCTGACCGCCAGTTCACGAAGAGGCTGGACCGCGAGGGCGGTTGCCCTGATCTTTCCGCCATGACTCAAGGTTCGCAGACCCTCGCTCCGGTCGATCCTCGCCCCCGTCGCCGAACTCAGGCCGAGCGCAGCGGCGAGACGCGCCGCATCCTGTTGGAAACAACGATCCGCTGCCTGCACACCAAGGGCTATGCGGCGACGACCACTTTGCTGGTGGCGCAGGAGGCCGGGCTCAGCCGCGGCGCGATGCTGCATCATTTCCCGACCCGCGTGGACCTGATGATGTTCGTCGTCCAGTCGGTGTTCGACGACGAGGTCGCTATCTATGACGCGCGCCTGACGGCGATCCCCAATCCCAAGGAACGGATGTACGCCTTCCCGCAGATCGTCTGGGAGGTCCTCAGCCGTCCGTCCGGCGTCGCCGTGCTGGAAATCCTGCAAGGCTCGCGCAGCGATCCCGACCTGACCGAACGCCTGGCGCCGCTGCAGGCCGAGATCGAGCAGAACGCCCTGGCGCTGCTGGGGCGGTGGTTCGGCGACACCGGCGGCGCGTCCAAGACCGCAATGCGCCTGGTGGTCTGGGCCGTGCGCGGCCTGTCGATCGCCCAGGTGCTGGTTCCCGACCCCGAGGAGGTCGAGAAGTCGGTGACGTTGCTCCGGCGCATGCTCGAGGTCTACGCCGAGCGGCCGCGCGGTACGGAATAGGGGTGCGGCGGCGCAGTGGCGTGTCCGAGTTCTGCGCCGCCGCCGATGCCCGCTAGCGGCAATCGCTCGTCCGCGCCGGCAGCACCGGCGCGGTGCTGCCCGTGCGCCAGTTCCATGACTGGCTTCCCTCGGCCCGGCGTCGGCACATCACCTGCTCATGGAGCGCGTACATGCCCGGCATGAAGCCTGTCGCCGCTTGCGAGCTCTCGGCGAAGTGCATGTAGGCGCCGGCGGAGCCGAAGGCGTCCCAGGCCGGGCCGTGTTCGGACGACGGCTTTCCGCTGCGCGCAAAGCTGGTCCAATAGTCCAACATCTGGCTGGAGATCCGCCGCTCCGCGTCCGTCTCCGGGATCGCCGGCCAGGCCGGCGGCGTGTTGGCGATCGTGCCGAAGACGAAGGGCACTTCGCTGGCGTGGAAACCCGTCACGCCGGCCGCGTCGGCGCTGGGGTAGCTGTGGCTGAAATAATAGAGGAACGCGGGCTGACCCAGGACGGCCTGCTTGCGCACCAGGCGCTCGGAGGTCCAGCCGAAGACCGCGTCGCGCGTGCTGTCCAGTCCGTTCTGTTCGAGATTGGCGGTCGCCGGATAGAGGCGGAGATAGTCGTCCGCCAGGTCGCCATAGCGCGCCTTGACGCCTTCGACATAGACCGCCGGGCTGGCCGGGACCGGCGGCGCCAGGAAGCGAAGGGTGCGGATCTCACCGCTGTTGAACCCCGCGATCAGCGGCACGGGCGCCTGCTCGCCATGATCGAAGGTGTCGACCAGCTGGCGCTTCAGGACCTTGCCGTCGATCGTCCCGTAGGGCGCATAGCCGGTCGCGGCCGACGCCTCGACCAGCTTGCGCGCGTCCATCGCCCGCAGCGTCGCGAGATCGGGCGCCTGCAGCTTGCCCGCCAGCCAGGCGCCGATGTCCTCGGCCGAAGCTTCCTCGCCCCGCTTGGCGCGCAGCTCGGGCATGGTGAAGAGGTAGCCGCTCTCCACGATCGCCTTGTCGAAGGTCCCGCGCGCCTTGGGCGAGGCCAGCAGATATTCGACGCTGAGCGCCCCGGCGGATTCCCCGAAGATCGTCACGTTGCGCGGGTCGCCGCCGAAGGACGCGATGTTGTCGCGCACCCATTGCAGCGCCTGGATCTGGTCGAGCAGCCCGTAGTTGCCGGACGTGTCGTCGGGCGACTCCTTGCTGAGCGCCGGATGGGCCAGATAGCCGAGCACGCCCAGGCGGTAATTGATCGAGACCAGCACGACCCCGCGCTTGGCGAATTCCCGGCCGTCGTACATCTTCGAATGACCCGATCCCCAGATCAGGGTGCCGCCATGGATCCAGACCATCACCGGGGCGTTACGCGCGTCGGCGGGCGCGGTCACGTCGAGGGTCAGGCAGTCCTCGGCCATCGGCACCTTGCCGCGGTCGTAGGGACCCGCCGCCATCGGCGGCTGCATGCACGCCACGCCCATCGTCTGGGCGGCGCGCACGCCCTGCCACCGGGGCATCGCGGCCGGGGGCTTCCAGCGGCGCTCGCCGACCGGCGGAAGGGCGTAGGGGATCGCGCGGAACACCGTGGCGTCCCCCTCGCGCAGGCCTTCCACGGAACCGGCCGGTGCGTTCACGACCGGCGCCTGGTCGGCCGCGGACGCGCAGCCGGCTCCCGTGACCAAGACGCATGCGGCGAGGGCGGCGGCCATCAGGCGCGGAAAACTCGTCATCAGAGGGTTCCTTCTTGGAGGCGTTGGTTGCGGCGGATCAGGCGCGCGAGGATCAGGAACAGCGCGGCCGCGATCAGGTACATCGGCGCGAGGGCGTAGTAGGCGGCCCGCAGGGCGTGGTCGCCGTAGACGGGGCGGAAGTGGTCGCTGGCCATGCCGACATAGGTCGGGCCCAGCCCCAGGCCGATGAAGTTCATCACCAGCAGCAGTAACGCGCCGGAGATCACGCGGCGTTCAGCGGGGACTTCACCCTGGACGAAGGTGACGGTGGCCGACAGGAAGAACGAGTTGAGGAACATGGGAACCAGCAGGAACAGCAGGGACAGCTGCCAGGTCGGCGCCCAGGCGAAGGCCAGGAAGAAGGGCAGGGCGAGCAGCAGCGAGATCGCCGGAACCGTCGCATAGGCGGCTTTGCCGCGCGCGGCGAACCGATCGACGATCCGCCCCGAGGCGTAGATGCCGGCGCTCATGCCGATCCCGACGACCAGGGCGTACCAGATCGCGACGTCGGCCAGCTGCATGCCCTTCTCGCGCATCAGGAACAGCGTCGTGAAGTTGAGCAGCCCGTAGGTGATGAAGTTGCCGGCGCCGCTGGCCAGGGACGCCATCAGCAGCAGCGGGTTGCCGAAGAACTGCGCGATGGTCGGGAACAACCCGGCGTCCGCCGCGTCCGGGGGCGTCGAGCGTCCCGGAGCGTCCATCTGTCCGCGCCTCGGCTCACGGACGATCAGATGGACGGCCACCGCGGCGACCACGCCGACTATGCCGATCACGTAAAAGGGGATGCGCCAGCTGAAGGCGGAGGCCAGCGAGGCGCCGAAGGCGACGCCCAGCGCCGAACCGATCGGCGGGCCGAGATTGAAGATCGCCATGGCCGTGGTCCGCCGCTCGCGCGGGAAGGAGTCCGAGATGATGGCGTAGGACGGCGGCACGCCGCCCGCTTCGCCGACGCCGACCATCATGCGCGCGACGACGAGCTGCCCGTAGTTGCCGACCATGCCGCACGCGGCGGTCGCGCCGCTCCACAGCGCGCAGGCGATGGCCAGGACCCTGACGCGGCTGGTGCGGTCGGCCAGCCAGCCGATCGGGATGGCGATGAAGCAATAGAAGAGCGCGAAATAGAAGCCGGTGAGCAGGCCCAGCTGGCCGTCGCTGATCTTCAGGCCGTCCTGGATCGGCTTGGCCAGGATCGAGATGAGCTGGCGGTCCAGGAAGTTGAGCACATAGACGAAGCAGAGCATCGCCAGCGTGATCCGCGCGCCGCTGGGGACGGGGGCGGCTGGCCTCGGGGGCGTTTCGGGCGCCGGCGTCATATCGAGTTTCGCCTCTCCAGAAATCTTCATCGTCACGCCTTCTCCAGCCAGCTTGGCTTGCCCCGGCCGCCGGAATAGCCGGCGGCGACGCGCTGTTTCAGCAGGGCGGGCGGTCGGAAGCGCTCCCCGTAGGACTCCTGCAGGATCTCCTGGACCTGCAGGCACAGGCCGGAGGTGACGTTGTCCATCAGGGCGAACGGTCCGATCGGGTGGCCCAGGCCCAGCCGGCATGCGGTGTCCAGGTCCTCCGGCGTGGCGACGCCTTCCTCGACCAGCTTCACCGCCTCGATCAGCATCGCGTGCAGCATTCGATTGACCGCGAAGCCGGGGACGTCCTTCACCGCGATGGGCTTTTTGCCGACGCCTTCGAGAAGCGCGGTGGTCCAGGCGACGATCTCCGGGCTCGTCTCGAAGGCCGGCACGACCTCGACCAGCTGCATCCGAGACACCGGCGAGAAGTAGTGCGTGCCGAGGAAGCGCGGCCGGCGCTCCGGCGACAGCGCAGCGCTCAGGGTGGAGATGGGCAGGGTCGAGGTGTTCGACGCGATCACGCAGGCCGGCGGACACGCCTTGTCGAGCGCCGCCAGGACCTCGCTTTTGACCTCGAGCGCTTCAAACACCGCCTCGGTCACCAGGTCGCGGTCGCCGAAGCCGGCGAGGTCCGGCGCTGGCCGGATGCGGTCGAGCGCCATGGCGCGTTGGCCTTCCGTGTAGAGGCCCCGCGATACGCCCCGGTCCAGCAGCGCCGCCAACCGGGCCAACGCCTTCTCCAGCGCCGCCGCGTCGCGGTCATGGAGCAGCACGTCCAGGCCGGCCAGCGCGAAGACCAGTGCGATCTCCGCGCCCATCAATCCGGCGCCGACGACACCGGTCTTCAAGTCAGGGGCGGGCGGTGACATAGCGGTCAAGCTCCCCCGTCTCGTAGTCGGCGCGCAGCCGGACCTTGTCGATCTTGCCGGTCGCGGCCAGCGGCATCGCCGGCAGCTGGACGATCTCGTCGGGAAGCCACCAGTCGGCCACCTTGCCCCGCAAGGCGTCGACGAACCCGTGTGCGTCGTCGGCCTCGCCCTGGCGCAGCTCCACCACCAGCACCGGACGCTCGCCCCATTTGGGATGCGGCTTGCCGATCACGGCCACCTGTCCGACGCGGGGATCGCGGCCGATGATCGCCTCGATCTCCGTGGGGTTGATCCATTCGCCGCCGGACTTGATCAGGTCCTTCGAACGTCCGCAGATCGTCAGGGCCCCGCTGTCGTCGATCATGGCCAGGTCGCCCGTGTCGAAATAACCCTCCGCATCGAGCGCGCTCTCGGCGGACTTGAAGTAGCGGTCGATCACCGAGGGGCCCTTGACCTTCAGATGGCCGACCACGCCGCGCTGCTGATCCAGCGTGACGCCGTCGGCGTCGGTCAGCTTGAGGTCGACGCCCATCGGCGGTCGCCCGGACGAGCGTTCGCTCGCCGGAGGGAACTGGATCGAGTCCACCGTCCCGAGCGGCGACATCTCGGTCATGCCCCAACTGGTCTGGACCCGCACGCCCAGGCGCTCCTCCATGCGCCGAAGCAGGGCGTCGGGGCATTTTGAGCCGCCGATGACCACCCGCTCCAGGCTGGGCACGTCCTCGCCGGTGGTGTCGAGATGGTCGAGCAGGCCGATCCACACCGTCTGCACGCCGCAGGCGATGGTGACGTTCTCGGTCCTGATCAGCGAGGCCAGGCTGGCGCCGTCCAGCTCCCGTCCCGGCAGCACAAGGCTGGCGCCGACCGCCGGCGCGGAGAAGGGGAGGCCCCAGGCGTTGGCGTGGAACATCGGAATGGCGACGAGGATCGTGTCCTTGGCGGACAGGCAATAGGCGTCCGGCTGGATCGACATCAGCGTGTGGAGGTAGTTGGAGCGATGGGTGAACACCACGCCCTTGGGCTTGCCGGTCGTTCCCGACGTGAAGCAGAGTCCCGCGGCGCTGGTCTCGTCGAACTGCCCCCACTGGACCGTTTCCCCGTGCGCCTCGATCAGCGCGTCGAGGTCTTCGACGGGAACCAGGCAACGGTCGGCGATCGACGGATCGACGGCTTCGTCCAGTACGATCACCCGTTCGATGGTCGGGCACAGCAGCAGCAGGTCCGGCAGCATCGGCGTAAGGTTCGCGGCGATCGCCAGCACCCGGTCGGCGGCCTCGTTGATCATGGCCGACAGGTGCGCCGGGGTCAGCCGGGGGTTCAGCGTGTGGCAGACCAGGCCGGCGTTCATCGTCGCGTAGTAGAGCTCGAGATGATGCTGGGTGTTCCAGGCCAGCGTGCCCACGCGATCGCCGACCCCGAGGCCAAGTCCGATCAGGGCGCCCGACAGGCGGTTGCTGCGCGTCCGCAGCTCGCCGTAGCCGGCGCGCCGCTGGACCGCGCCGCGCGAGGCGGTCGCGACCGTGCGGGCCCCGTGCCACTTCGCGGCGTGGTCGATGAACTTGTCCAGGGTGAGCGGGTACTGTTGCATTATCTTGGGTACTTACCGAGGTCAGGGGTAGGGGCGGGCGCTTCGGGCGCGCCGTGCCGCGGGAGCGGCGATCGCTCGCTGGCTCCCGCGGGGCTTTGGCGACCGTTCGAGGCGGCGCCGGTTCGATCAGAAGCTCTTCCGCAGGTTCAGCGCCACGTAGCGGCCGATCGGGTTGTAGGCGCCGCCGATGCCTTCGGCCTGCGGGAAGAAGGGCGGGTCCTGGTCGAACAGGTCGTTCACCTGCAGGCCCAGCTCGGTCCCCTTGGCCAGGCCGCCGTAGGGCAGCTTCATCGAGAACCGCAGGTCGACGGTCGTATAGGCCTCGGCGCTGTACTCGGCGGTGCCGGTGGGCGTGGCGTAGAGGCCCGTCACCCCGCCGCGATAGTTGACGAAGGCCACGGCGTTGAACTGGCCGACCTGGGCGCCGAGCGTTCCCCTCAGCGTCGCCTTCGGCACGCCGAGCTTGAGGCTGTCGGAGACCGGCGCCGTCGGCGACAGCTGGGTTTCGAACTTGAAGATGTAGTTGCCGGCCAGGCCCGCATAGAGCGCGCCGAAGCTGGTCGGCTGGCGATAGCCGAAGTCGAAATCCAGGCCGTTCGTCTTGCGGACGCCGAAATTGCCCTGCCGGAAGTCGAGCAGGTTTCCGATCGGCGGCAAGGCTCCAGGCACGAAGTTGACCGGCACCGCGATCCCCAGAAGGCTGTTCAGCTGCGCCGCGGTGGGATTGCGGAAGATCACCGAGGCGAAGGTGGGATCGGTGAAGGCGATGGCGCCGCCGGGCGTGCCGATCACGTTGGTGTAGCGGATGTCGTAGAACGTCACGCTGCCATGGAAGTTGGGCAGGAAGTCCGGGTGCAGGTCGGCGCCGATCGAATAGGTCCGGGCCTCTTCCGGCTGGAGGTTGCGGTTGCCGCCGAGCAGGAAGATCGTATCGACCTGGGCGGCGCCCCGGGTGGGGTCGCGGAACGTGCTGCCGGCGATGGCGGCGGCGTTGTAGTAGTAGGCGCCGACGGTGGCGCCGACGTCGCGCAGGCCCGGCGCCCGGAACGAGCGGCCGTAGGTGCCGCGCAATGTCAGGCCGCTCACCGGATCCCAGTTGACCCCGATCTTCGGGTTCGTCGTCGATCCGAAGTCGCTGTAATGGTCGTAGCGACCCGAGAGCGACACCGCGAGGCTGTGGACCAGGGGCGCTTGGTTGTCGTCGCCGACGATGGGTACGAACAGTTCGCCGTAGATCGAGCCGATGTTGCGGGTCAGGTCCTCAGGTACCTGGGACCCGCCGTAGATGCCCCGCTGCTGGAAGGTCTCGCGCCGATATTCCGCGCCGATCGCGATCTTCAGTTGGCCGCCGGGCAGGTCGGCCAGCGGACCGTCGATCTTGGCCGCGCCCAGATAGGTGCGCTGGTGGATGACCAGGTCGCCGGCGTAGTCGGTGATCTTGGCGGCGACCTCTGGAGAGGTGCCGGCGCCGAACGGATCGAGCGCCGTGGCGGTCGTGGTCCCCAGCGCCGCCGCATCGAGCGCCGCCGGATTGATCGCGGGCAGATAGGTGTCGTTCGTGGCCCAGTCGTAGGTGCCGTACACGGTCAGCTTCAGATCGCGAGGAAGCTTGGCGTCGAAGCCCGCCGACGAGTTGCCCGCCCGCACCCGGAAGATGTTGTCGATATGGTCGGCGCCGTAGAGGTTGTCGGTCCGGAACTGGACGAATTCCGTCGTGGCGCCGGTGCCCGGCGGCGTCTTGAAGAAGGGGTTCGCGAAGCCGGGCAGGTTGTAGAGGATCACCCCGCCCGACGCGCCGGCCCCGGCGGGCGGCGGCGCCTGGACCGTGTCCTTGCGGTCCGAATAGAGCAGCTCGCCCCACAGGGTGACCCGGTCGCTCACCTCCTGGCGGGCCGTGAGATAGGCGCTGTGCAGGCGCGACTTGGGGACCAGGGCGGTCACCGCGCCGTTGTCGCAGGCGTTGGTGGTGTTCGGGGCCAGGGCGGGCGCCGCGTAGCTGACGGCGTAGGCCGTGGTGTTGACCAGCACGTTGGGCGACGGACAGACCGTGGTGCGCGTATCGACGCCGCCATAGGGGCGCAGGTCGACGATGCGGTAGTCGCGGTCGGCCCCCAGGATGTCGCCGTTCTCCGCGTACTGGTAGGCGGCCACGACGGAGCCGCGATCCCAGGTGCGGCCGACCAGACCGCTGGCGCTGAACGTGTGGTAGTCGTCGGCCGTCCCGTAGCGAATGGACGTGTCGACGCCCGAATAGCGTTGGCGGGTGATGAAGTTGACCACGCCCGCGACCGCGTCCGAGCCGTAGATCGCCGACGCGCCGTCCGCGACGATCTCGACGCGTTCGATCGCGAGCTCGGGAAGGAACGGGAAGTCGGGATTGGTCTGGTTGGTGCCCCCGGCCACCAGGCGGTGGCCGTTCATGAGCGGCAGCGTCGCGCTGGCCGGCAGGCTGCGCAGGCCGGGGGCGAAGGCGCCGGCCCCGCCGTTCGCGGCTCGGGGCGCGGTGTTGAAGCTGTTCAGCTGCGGCACGGTGGCCAGCAGGTCCGGCGTGGTGTTCGCGCCGATGGTCCGGATGTCCTCGCGCGAGACGCTGATCAGGTTCGAACCCGTCGGCGGGACGCCGCGGATGCTCGATCCCGTGACCACGATCTCGGAAACCTGCTCCGGAGCGTCCTGAGCCGCGCGATCGCTTTCCGGCTGGGTCTTGGACGCTTGCGAAGATGCGGTTGCATCCGAGGTCTGGGCCCAGGTCGGCCCCGCGGCCAACAGCGCCAGGGCCAGCAAGGACGCGCCGGACAGCGCCAGGCGCGATCTGTTGTTCAAGGTGATAGGCAAGTGTTCCCTCCCGATTTTTTATTGCTTTGACCGTCGAGGAGCTTTCGGGCCGCCTTCCTCGTTCGCGGAAGGTTTGGCCGAGTAGTCGACGACGGCTTCAGTGTTTCTTGAGTTTACCGGCGCCCTGATCGGGCGCCTGTCGCAAGGCCGGCGATGCGGCGCGCCTCGGCGGCGCTATGCCGGGTATGGACCGGCAGGTCAGGCTCTCCCCTTGATCACTCTTGTTCCGCACGGTCGACGCCGCGCGGTGGTTGGCTATCGATGTCCAAGAGCGGGGAGATTGGCTATGACGCGGGTGACGTGAAGATTTAACGCAAGTGACCAGCTTGCGTCCCGGCCTGGGGCTCGCGCCGTTCGGTCACCAGGGTGGTGGCGGCCGCCATCCGCGCGGTGTCGGCCTTGTAGCGTTGGCGATACTCGGAGGGCGCCATCGCGGCCCACTCGCTGAAGTTCCGGGTGAAGCTGCCCGGTTCGCTGAAGCCGACCGCGTAGCCGACATGGGTCACGGGGAGATCGGTCGCGAGCAGCAGGGCCCCCGCCATTTCACCGCGCAGCCGCGTTCTGATGTGCTGAAACGTCTCGCCTTCGCCGGCCAGGTTGCGTCTCAGCCGGCGCGGTTGGCTTCGAAGCCGTTCGGCGACGTCCTCGATCGACGGCAGCCACTTTCCCTCGCGCTGAAGCCCGACCAGCACCTGTTCCGTCCGGCTGCGCCAGCTCAGTTCGCCGCCTGGCGGCGCGAACCAGTCCGGCGCGCCGGCGTTGTGCGCCTCGTATTCGGCGAGGGTTCCGTGCACGAGGCGAACGTTGAGGTCGTTGCGGTCGTAGCAAAGCGCATCGACCTTCGCCCCGAACTCGATCGGGCACTGGAACAGGGCGAACCGGTCGAAGCCGTTCGCCTGCACCGGACGCCGCCCTTGAACGAACACGCGACGCAGCTTGAGCGGCCGGCCGATCAGCCAACTGAACAGGTGATAGATCCAGACGAACCGCAGCCAGACGAAGATGTCCCGATCAACGCCCTCGACGGTGTTGTAGGCGCAGACGTGCATGACGCCGAGCCGGTCGGTCTCGATCAGTTGCGGACCGATGTCGCTGGAAAGCGCCTGGGTGAACCGGATGCTGACCCTGAGCGCCTCACCGAAGGTGTTGGCGTGCAGATAGGCTCGCGTGCGTTCGGTCTCGAGCGCCAGCCGGCATCTTTCCGCCAGGAACCCGACATAGGCGTCGTCGAGCTTCTGCTGGATGCATTCGACCAAACGGAACAGGGCGCTGCCGTCGATCGCCGCGTGCTCGTCGCCATACGCCGACGGATCGATCCGGGCTTCGCGCAAGATCTCCATGGGGTCGTGCCCCTTGAGCACGGCGCCGCGCAGCAGCTTCTCGACCGCGAGGCCGTCCAGTCCCGGACGCCCGTCGTCCATCGCGGCCAGCCTGTCGACCGGAGTCGAGGGCGTGGGCGGCACTGATAGCGCGGGCGATTTGGCGGCCATGGATTTCAGTGTCTCTCCCCGACTTCGATTGTAAGGCGCATTTCGCGCCTCAAGGCCTCCTTTTTACGAAAGAGCCATGAGCAAACCACGCGCAACAACGAAGGGCGGGTTTCATCTCTCAACCTAGGGCGCAAAGAGATCAGCCGCGCTGCTCGCGCCGGCTTCTCATGGCGAGAGCACGGGTGTCTCCCTCCGGGGCGCTAGCCGAGCAAGCGGCACGCCGTCCCTGGAAACCGCGTCCTAGAGGCTGACCAGCCCCTCCGACGGAGCGGCGGCGATGGGTAGGGTGACGATGAAGGTGCTGCCCGTGCCTTGACCCGCGCTCTGCACCTCGATCCTGCCGCCGTGGAGCGCGACCAACTGCTTGACCAGGGCGAGTCCGATCCCCAGCCCGCCCTGCGCCTTGGTCAGATGGTCCTCGACCTGGGCGAAGATCTCGAAGATGCCCGACTGCATCTCGGGGGCAATCCCCACGCCCGTGTCGGAAACCTTGATCTCGGCGGCGCCGTCCTGGACCTTGGCGGACAGGGACACGGCGCCGCCCGGGGGCGTGTACTTGGCCGCGTTGTTCAGCAGGTTGGCCACCACCTGGGCCAGCCGCGTGTGATCGGCGTCCAGCCAGATGGGGCCCTCGGGAAACTCGGTGGTGAACCGGTGGGCCCCTGCGTCGATATTGTGCTGGCTGGCTTCGATCGCCGATCGGAGGATTTCGCGCAGGTCGAGCCGCTCCTTCTTCAGCGAGATCTTGCCCTGGTTGACCCGCGAAACGTCGAGGAGATCGTCGACCAGGTGCGACAGGTGGGTGAGCATCCGGTCCATGCGGGTGCGGATGTCGCGCGAGCGTTCGGGCGAGTTGTCCTTGCCCAGCAGGTGAAGGCCGCCGGTCAGGGCGGCGACGGGATTGCGCAGTTCGTGCGCCAGGACCGCCAGGAAACTGTCCTTGTGGCGATCGGCCCGCCGCAGGGCCTGGGCCGCGGCCTCCAGCTCGTCGCGCTGCAGTTCGATCTGCAGGCGCTGCCGATGGAGGTCGAAGAACACATTGGCCTTGCTGCGCAGCACATGGGCCTCGATCGGCTTCTGGATGAAGTCGACCGCGCCGGCCTCGTAGCCGCGGAAGCGGCGCAGGGCATCGACGCCGCCCGCCGTGCCGGCGGTCACGAAGATGATTGGGATATGGCGCGCGCGCTCATTGCCCCGCATGAATTCGGCCAGCTGGAATCCGTCCATGCCGGGCATCTGCACGTCGAGCAGGGCCAGGGCGATGTCGTGCACCAGCAGCAGCTCGAGCGCCTCCTCACCCGAACGCGCCTTCAAACAGGTCAGGCCGTCGCGCTGCAGCAGCGCCTCCAGCGCCAGCAGGTTCTCTTCGAGATCATCGACCAGCAGGAAGTTGATCGGCTTTTCCGCGATCATCGCGCAGTCCCCAAACTCGACAGATAGGATGCGATCGCATCCAGGTTCATGACCTTCGCGGTCGCGGCGGCGTCCAGCGCCGCATCCGGCATGGCCGAGGCGTAGGCCTGCGCGGGGTCCTCGACGATCGCCACGCCGCCGGCGTCGGTCACGGCCTTCAGGCCCGCGGCGCCGTCATTGTTGGCGCCGGTGAGGATGACGCCGACGAGCGCCGGGCCATAGGCGTCGGCGGCGCTTTCGAACAGCACGTCGATGGAGGGTCGCGAGTAGTTCACCGGTTCGTCGTTCGACAGCGCCAGGGCGCCGTCGGCCTCGACAAGCATGTGGTAGTCCGAGGGCGCGAAATAGATCACCCCGCCGTCCATGGGCTCCTTGTCCTCGGCTTCCTTCACCCTCATCCGGCACTTGGACTGGAACAGCGGCAGGAGGACGTTGGAGCGGTCGGGCGGCACGTGCACGACCACCAGGACGGGCAGCGGATAGCCGACGGGCAGCCGGGGCAGGATGACCTGCAGGGCCTGGACGGCGCCGGCCGAGGCGCCGATCGCGATCGCCTTGATCGTTGTCCGGGTCACGGCTCGCGCCTCTGATAGATCTTTTCCTCCGGCACGAAGTCGGCGAACCCGGTCGCGTGCCTGGAAAAGCGCAGGCTCTCCTTCGACCCCAGGCCCAGGAAGCCCTTTCGGGTCAGGGACTCGCGGAACAGGCCGATGGCCCGGTCCTGCAGCGCGCGATCGAAATAGATCATCACGTTGCGGCACGAGATGAGGTGCATCTCGGCGAAGACCGCGTCAGTCACCAGGCTGTGGTCGGAGAACACCACGCGATCGCGCAGTGACTTGTCGAAGACCGCGCGCCCGTAGGCGGCGGTGTAGTAGTCGGACAGCGACGACTTGCCGCCCGATTTCTGATGGTTCTCGGTGAACTTGCGGATCCGATCCAGCGGATAGAGGCCGGCCTCCGCGGCGCTCAGCGCGTCCGGATTGATGTCGGTGGCGTAGAACAGGGTGCGCTCGTAGAGGCCCTCCTCGCGCAGGAGGATGGCCAGCGAATAGAGCTCCTCGCCGGCGCTGCAGCCCGCGATCCAGACCTTCAGCGACGGATAGGTCCGCAGGTGGGGCAGCACCTTCTCGCGCAGCGCCCTGAAGTAGGACGGGTCGCGGAACATCTCGCTGACCTGCACGGTGAGATAGCCGAGCAGGCGGGGCAGCATGTCGGGGTCGTGCAGGACGCGGTCCTGCAGCGCCGAGATGCTGGCGAAGCCGAGCTGATCGCGCGCCTGCACCAGACGCCGCTTGATCGACGCCCGCGCATAGTGGCGGAAGTCGTAGTGGTAGTGCTGGAAGAGCGCCTCCAGCAGCAGCTGGATCTCTAGGTCTTCGATCTTGTCGGGCACGGCTCTACCTAGGCATCCACACGCGCACGAGCGAAAGCAGTTTGTCGACGTCGATGGGCTTGGCCATGTAGTCGTTGGCCCCGGCGGCGATGCAGCGCTCCTGGTCGTCGGGCATGGCCTTGGCGGTCAGCATCAGGATCGGCAGCTTGGACCATCGCGCATCCTCGCGGATCTGGCGCGTCGCGGTCAGGCCGTCCATCACGGGCATCATCACGTCCATCAGCACCAGGTCGACGGCGCGGGAAGGGTCTTCGGCGGACCGCCCCAGGGCCTCGATCGCCTCCTGGCCGTTGCGGGCGATCTCGACGACGGCGCCGCGCGGCTCCAGGACGTTGGTCAGGGAGTAGACGTTGCGGATGTCGTCCTCGACGATCAGCACGCGGCGGCCCTCCAGGACGGCGTCGCGGTTGCGGGCCTTCTGGATCATCTTCTGCTGTTCGGGCGGCAGCTCGGACACCACCTGGTGCAGGAACAGCGAGACCTCGTCGAGCAGGCGTTCGGGCGACTTGGCGCCCTTGATGATGATCGAGCTGGAGTAGCGACGGAGGCGTTGCTCGTCGTCCGCCGACAGGTCGTGGCCGGTATAGACGATGACGGGCGGGAACGCGTGGTCGCCGTCCTGGCTCAGCGTCTCCAGCAGCGAGTAGCCCGAGGCGTCGGGCAGGGACAGGTCCAGCACCATGCAGTCGAACGTCTGCTGCTTGAGTTGCTCCAGGCATTCGGCGGCCGTGCCGACGCCGACGGTCTCGACGTCGCCGGATGACAGCAGCTTGCCGACGGCGTCGCGCTGCACCGGGTCGTCCTCCACGATCAGCACCCGTCGCACCGTGCTGGTCAGCTTGGACTGCAGGGTCCGGAGCACCTCGGCCAGCTCGTCGCGCTTGACCGGCTTGACCATGTAGCCGATCGCGCCCAGCGACAGGGCGGTCTGGCTGTGGTCGGCGGCCGAGATGACATGGATCGGGATGTGCCGGGTCGTGTCGTCGCGCTTGAGGCGGTCCAGGACCATCAGGCCCGACTCGTCCGGCAGCCCCACGTCGAGGACAACCGCGCTGGGCTTGAACTGCCGGGCCAGCTTCAGGGCGTCTTCGGCCGTGCCGGCCACGAGGCAGTCGAAGCCGAGCTCCTTGGCCAGGTCGCGCACGATGCCGGCGAACTTGTCGTCGTCCTCGATGACCAGCAGCACGCGGCGGCCCTTGGTCAGCTGCTCGCGGTCGTCCTCGACCGTCTTGGCCAGGCGCTTGGCGCGCGGCGGGCGCGGCGCGGGGGAGGGGGGCGCCTCCACGGGCGAGGGCTGTTCGCGCGGCGCCACGAAGGTCGGATCGTAGGTGCGCGGGATGGTGACGGTGAAGGTGCTGCCTTCGCCGGCCGTGCTCTTGAGCGTGATCGCCCCGCCCAGCAGGCGCGACAGTTCGCGCGAGATCGACAGGCCCAAACCCGTGCCGCCGTATCGACGGCTGATGGTGCCGTCCGCCTGACGGAAGGCCTCGAAGATGCTCTCCTGCTGTTCGCGCGCAATGCCGATGCCGGTGTCCGTCACCGCGAACGCCAGGCTGTCGGCGCCGGCCGGCGACACGGTCAGACGGACCTGACCCTGTTCGGTGAACTTGAAGGCGTTCGACAGCAGGTTCTTGAGGATCTGTTCGAGGCGCTGGCGATCGGTCTCGACCAGGGCGGGGCAGTCCTTCGCCACGACGATCTCGAAGCCCAGGCCGCGCTCGTCCGCGACGGGCTGGAACAGCTGGCGCAGGTCTCCCGTCAACCGCTGCAGCGGGAGACTCTCGGGGCGCACCTCGATATGGCCGGCCTCGATCTTCGAGAGGTCGAGGATGTCGTTGATCAGGGTCAGCAGGTCGTTGCCCGACGACTGGATGGTCTGGGCGAACTTCACCTGCTCGCCCGAGAGGTTGCCGTTCGGGTTGTCGCTGAGCAGCTTGGACAGGATCAGCAGCGAGTTGAGCGGCGTGCGCAGCTCGTGGGACATGTTGGCCAGGAAGTCGGACTTGTACTGGCTGGCCTGTTCCAGTTCGCGCGCCTTCAGCGCCACGGCGGCGCCGGTGCGTTCCAGTTCGTCGCGCTGGGTCTCCAGCGTCTGGGCCTGCTCTTCGAGCTGGCTGTTGGTCTGCTCCAGTTCGACCTGTTGCTGCTCCAGCCGCGTCTGCGACTCCTTGAGCGCGCGACCCTGCTCCTCCAGCTCCTCGTTGGAGACCCGCAGCTCCTCGCTCTGGACCTGCAGTTCTTCCGCCTGGCGCTGGGTTTCCTCCAGCACGCTCTGCAGCTCGGAACGATAGCGCGCCGAGCGCAGGGCGATGCCGATGGACGGCGAGACCTGGTCCAGGAATTCGAGCATCAGCTCGTCGGCCGGATGCAGGAAGCCCAGTTCGATCACGGCGTTGACGACGTCGTCGGCATGGGTCGGCACGATGACCAGATGCCGGGGCTTGTCGCGCCCCAGGGCCGAGCTGATGGTCAGATAGCCTTCGGGCACGTCGCGGACGATGGTCGAACGCCCGTCGGCGGCCGCCTTGCCCAGCAGACCCTCCCTGACGCCGAAGCGCAGGGTCACGTCGGCGTCGGCGGGAATCCCCAGGGCCGCGGCGCGATAGAACTGGCCCTTCTCGCCCTTGAACAGGGCGCCGGCCTGGAAGCCGAGATATTGCGCCAGGAAACCCAGGATGCTGTCGCTCAGCTCCTCGACCGACTTGTCGCCCATCATCGCTTCGGCGAGGCCGACCTGGCCCGACTGCAGCCATTCCTCCCGGCTGCGGGCGCGGGCGCTGCGGCGGATCAGGGCGAACACCGCGATCGTCAGCGCCGCCCCCAGGAGGCAGGTCAGCACCCCGCTGGTCAGGGCCGTCTTGTGGGCGGCGTCCATCTCGGCCAGGCGAATGTCCCGCAGCCGGTTTTCCTCGTTGCGCATCACGTCGAGCTGGGCGCGGACCGCGTCCATTTCGATCTTGCCGCGGTCGGTGGCGACGACGGCGAGCGCGGCCTGGGTCTCGCCCCGGCGTCGCATGTCCACGGTCCTGTCGAGTTCGTCGAGCTTGGCGGCGATATGACGCTTGAGCGGGATGAGGTTGGCCTGCTGCGCCGGGTTGTCCTTGGTGAGCGCGGCCACCTCGTCGGCGCGCTGGCCGACGGCGCTGACCGCGTTCTGGTAGGGTTCGAGATACCGGTCGTTGCCCGTCAGCAGGTAGCCGCGCTGGCCGGTTTCCGCGTCCTGCGCGGTGGACAGCAACTCGTCCAGCGCCATCAGCACATTGTGGGTGTGCCAGATCCTTTCGTTGTTGGTCCTGAGAACCTCGATGTTGCGGAAGGCGATCATCCCGCTGAGGAGGAAGAACGCCAGGACGAGCGCGAGCCCGATGGTCGCCCATAGTTCCACTTTCGTCCCGGAGGAGGACGGGCGACGAGGTTCGATTGACGACATGGAGTACTCGGAGTCGGAGTTGTCGATCCTGCCCCCTCAGACGAGACCGGGGGCAAATGGCGGTTGGCTTGGCGAGCGGTCAGGACACGAGCTGCGGACGGGAATGGCGCGAAAGCGGTTCGGGCTTGGCGAGAGACCGCGCTTGAGCCGGGAGCAAGGAATCCGTGGCGCCCGGTCGACGGCTTTGAGCCACGACGCTCCTAAATTCAACAAAGGCCGGAATCACCAAGCACCCCCCGTAGCGCACCCGATCGCGCGGAGCCACTAACGCCAAGCCGTCGTTGAGGTTCCATCGGAAAAGCGACGGGCGTCTCGGCCTGTCATCAGGGCTGCTCCACATGGAGGCTGTGCCGCGAGTGTCAGGACGCTGAGGTGAAGCCTTCCACGTTGGTGTTGTCCGTGGCGGCGTCGTGCAGTTTGGCGACCTTGATTTTCCGCAGGCGCACGTCGCGGACGGGCAGGGCGGGATCGCCCTTGATGCGGCAGACGAACTTGGCCTCGTCGACGGTGACGTTGCTGACGCTGAGGCCCTGGATCGGCGTCAGGCGGCGCTCATAGGTCGGGACCAGATCGCGCCACTGGTAGAGGACGTCGGTCTCGACGCACAACACCCCGCCCGACACGATGGTGGCGGTGACGTTGTCCATGACGATGTTCCGCACGAAGCCGCCGCGCCGCTCGTTGGTCTTCACGTAGAGGATGTTGTTGATCGGCACGGCCCAGCCGTCGGCGCCCTTGCCGTCGCCGGCGAAGTGGCAGTTCTGGACGAAGACGTTCTCCACCCCGCCCGACAGCTCGCTGCCGATCGCCATCAGCTGGTGGCCGTTCAGGATCCTGCAGTCGCGCATGACGATATTGCGGGCCGGTGTCGCCAACCGCCAGCCGTCGAACTCACGTCCCGACTTCACCGAGACCGCATCGTCGCCCTGGTCGAACTGACATTGCTCGATCAGCACGTTCTGGCTCATCTCCGGATCGACGCCGTCGTTGTTGTGGCCATGGGCGCGGATCTTCACGCGACGGATCACGACGTCGGTGCAGAGCAGGGGGTGGACGGTCCAGAAAGGGCTGTCCTCGATGCTGACGCCCTCGATCAGCACGTGACGGCAGCGGTTGAACTGGATGAACTGCGGGCGAAGATGCGCCTCGCCCGTGGTCATGTCGCGTTGCTCGACCGGCGCGCCTTTCACGGCTTGCCGGTATAGCGCCACCAGGGCGTCCATGTGCGGCTTGGGACGCGCGTACCAGACCTTCCAGACATCAAGCCTGGCCTTCAGCCGCCCCGGGCCGGTGATCGCGACGTTCTCGCAGCCGTGGGCGTAGACCAGCGGCGAGTAGTTGTAGCACTCCAGCCCCTCCCAACTGGTCAGGACCGGCGGCAGGTAGTCCTGCGGGTTTTCGGAGAACAGCAGCGTCGCGCCCTGGGACAGGTGCAGGGCCACGTTGCTCTTCAGATGCACCGGTCCGCACGGCCATTCGCCCTTGGGCACGACCACCACGCCGGAGCCGGCGGCGTTGGCGGCCGCGACGGCCTTGGCGATGGCTTGGGAGGTGGTGGCCTGGTCGCGCGGGTCGGCGCCGAAATCGGTGATGGCGAACCGGCGGCTGCGCGAGAAATCCGGCACGGCGATCGGCGGCATGGCGAACGGCGCGGCCGGCCGGACGATTTCGTGGCGAAGCCCCGAGGCGGCGGCCGTCGTGGCCATCATCGAGGCGAGCCCGGCGGTCAGGGCCGCGCGGCGCGAGACGGGTGTGGCGAGGGGGCGATGGGGCATGGCTTCAGCGACGCTTCCGCCCGGCCAGCGGAACCGGCGGAGCGTAGTGGGGATCGTCCTTCATCGGGTCGAAGGCCTGGTCGGCGACGGTCGCCCGCTCGGCCTCGCCGCGCTCGCGTTCGCGCCGCTGCGCACCGGTGGCGTCGGCGGGCAGGGGACGAAACCGCCAGCTGGCCGCCGGGTAGGTCAACTTGGGCGGGACGGGCAGGGCGACCGGCAGCGGCGTCGCGGGGCGGCCGAGGGCGGCGACCTCGACCCCGGCCAACAGGAAGGCGCCGCTGGCGTAGAGGGTCGTGGTCTCGGGCCTGGTCGGCACGGGCTGGTCGCCGGCGCTCTGCACCTGGCCCAGAAGGCCGCTGGGAAGGACGTAGCGGTTGAGGCCCGCCCAGCCCTTCAGCACCGCCGGCAGAAAGGTCTTTCGGTCCAGGAGTCCGTGATTGACGCCGAACGCCAGGGCGTAGGTGTTCAGCGCCGTGCCGGAGGTCTCGGGCTCGGGGAAGGCCGCCTCGTCCAGCAGGCTGCTGCGCCACAGGCCGTCGGCGGCCTGCAGTGAAACGAGGCGCTCAGCCATCTGCCGGTACAAGGCGACGTAGCGCGGCCGCGAGGGGAAGTCGGAGGGCATGTATTCGAGCGTGCGCGCCAGGCCGGCCAGCACCCAACCCTGGCCGCGCGACCAGAAGATCTTTTGGCCGTTGGCCGAGCGCCGCGTGATGAAGCGCGTGTCGCGCGCGAAGAGGTGCTGATCCCTGTCGTACAGGTGGTCGTAGACGCGCCAATATTGCGCATCCATCGCCTGGATGTAGCGGGGATCGCCTGTGATCGCCGACATGCGGGTGAACATCGGCGGAGCCATGAACAGCGCATCGCACCACCACCAGACCAGCTTGTCGGGCTTGGGCGTGAAGCCGAGATAGGGGACCGTGTAGTCGAGATTGGCCTTGAGCGGCAGCAGCACGCCCGGCGCGCCGGTGCGCAGATAGACCGACTGGTAGAGATCGCCGACCGCCTGGTCGTCGGCGTTGATCATGTGGATCGGCACGCCGTCGCCCTGCAGGCCGTAGTTGAAATGGCGGGCCGTGGCGAACAGGTAGTCATCGACCTCGGGCGCCGCGATCGTATCGGTGAGTTTGATCGCGCCGGTGTAGAATACGGCCGAGATCCACTCGACGCCGGCGCCGTGGCGGCGCGGGCCGGCGCTGGTCTCGAACGCCTTCATCTGCTCGACCTGGGCCAGCGCCGACCTCCTGGCGACCGCCAGCACCTGGTCGCGGTCGGGGAGGTCCTGGGCCCGGACCGGCGCCGCCGCGGCTGTCGCCAACAGCATTGCGGCCAGCGCGGCGCCGGCCAGGGATAGGTGTCGGGCGGCGATCATGCGGGGCGCCTCTCGTGACGCGGGAACCGCGCCCGGAAACCCGTGAGGGTCCCAGGGCGCGGCGGGGACTAGAAGCGGACGTTGACCCCGAACGTGACATTGCGACCGACACGGGTCTCGAACAGCGTGTCCTTGCGCTGGCTGTCGATGTACAGGCGGTTCTGCTCATCCGTCAGGTTCTGGGCCTCGACGATGAACTTCACCGCCTCGTTCAGGCTGTAGGAGGCCGAGGCGTCGACATAGAGCGTGCTGGCGTTGCCCTGCAGGTCGCTGCCGCCCGAGGCCGGGATGCCGCGGATGAACGGACCGCGATAGTTGGCCGTCGTCCGGACGCTGAACTTCTTGTCCTCGTAGTACAGCGTCGCCGAGGCGGTGTTCTTCGAGAGCCCCACCAGGTCGGCGGTGGTCGTCGAGGTCGGCACGCCGCCCGAACTGGTCAGGATGTAGTCGATCTGCGACGTGACGTGGGTGTAGTTGGCCAACACGCCGAGGTTCTTGAACGCACCCGGCAGGAAGGTCAGCGGCGCCTGGAGGTTCAGCTCGACGCCCTTCAGCGGACCGCCCGGGGTGTTGAACGGCGTCGACACGGTGAAGAGCTCGGTCGGCGCGGTGTTCGAGCCGATCAGCAGTTCGTTGGGCAGGCCCAGCTGATTGAACGGCACCAGGGTGTTGACCCGCTGGATGTAGGTCTTGATGTCCTTGTAGAAGAACGCCGCGGAGATCAGGGAGCCCGGACGGAAATACCACTCGACCGCCGCGTCGACGGTGTTGGCCCGGATCGGATCCAGGAACGGGTTGTTGACGGTGCCCGTGCGGGTCACCGGATTGACGCCGCTGGTCGGGGTCAGGTTGCCCAGGTCCGGGCGCGACATCACCTTGGCCGCGGCCAGGCGCACCAGCACGTCCTGCGTCGGCTCGATCACCAGGTTGGCGGCCGGCAGCCAGTCATTGTAGGCGCGCTCGACCTCGCCGTACTTGCCGGTGACGCCCGTCGGAGAGGTGGCCGAGGCCACCGAGACCAGGCCCGAGCTCAACTGGTTGGTATGGACATAGCGCGTTCCGATGTCGCCGCGCACGCCGACGCCCAGCACGTCTTCGAAATTGAACTCGCCCATCACATAGCCGACGGAGACGGCTTCGCGGACGGTCGGATTGGGGCTGCCGCACTCGACCGTGCACGAGCGCGACTGGCCCAGCTGCATGGTGTCGTAGAACTTCTTCCAGTCGATCACCGCCCAGGCGGCCGGCGCCCCGTTGCCCCACAGGCTGTCGAGGCCGGTGATCTGACGGGTCAGGCTGGCCAGCGACGTCCCGGCCGGCAGGGGCTTCACCAGCGTGTCGGCGGTGTAGTAGCGGGTGTCGTAACCCTTCTGCTGGTTGCGGCGGAACTGGCCGCCGGCCTTGACCTTCAGGGCGTCGTTGAGCGTCCAGGCCAGATTGATCTCGCTCTTGAACCCGTAGGTGACCGTACCCGCCGGTTTTCCCTGAAGCGAGAAACCGCCCAGCACCGTGCCGTCGGCCAGGCCGGGCGCATAGGTGAAGTTGGCCGGGTTGGAGACGTCGAAACCGTAGCCGATCTTCGGCGTCGAGCCGCCATCACGGTAGTCGATCGACACGCCGTTCGCGTCGACCCTGTCCATGAAGTACTGCATGCGCATCTTGTCTTGCCAGGTCGACTCATTCACGCCGACCAGACCCGACACCGTCAGCCTTGTGTTCAGCTCGTGCCTGAAGTCGAGATTGGCCTGCTTGAAGGTCGAGACGAAGTGCGAGTGCAGGCCTTCGGAACGCACATCGACGCCGTCGAACAGGCCGTAGACCAGCGATCCCTTGGGCGACAGCTGGATGTCCCGCAATGAGGTCATCGGCTGGCCGTTGTTCGATGCGCTGCGGGCGAACGAAACCAACTCGATGTAGTTGTCGTCGCGATGAACGTCGAACTTGGAATAGATCAGGTCCAGCGCGATGTCGGTCTTGTCGTCGGGCTGGAACTGCAGGGTGAAGCTGCCGCCGGTGCGCTCCTGCTCCTGCACCGAGTCCATGTAGCGCGGCAGGCGCGGGAAGAAGGCGCCGCTGCCGGGCGTGGTCGCCGCGTCCGGGCGGGTGGCGTTGTAGACCGTCTGATAGGCTGACGTGGTGCTGGTCCGCGGATTGCCGGTGCTGCAGTTGGCCGCGTCCGTGCCTTTGGCGGCGTTGGTCGCCGGGTTCTGCGGGGCGAAGCCGAGCGGCGAGCAGAAGAGGCCGTTGGTGTTGGCCGACAGGATGTCGACGGCCGAGTAGCCGACTTCGCGCAACTGACGCTTCTGATAGCTCAGGGAGCCCAGGACGCCGATCTTGCCGTCGGCGAACTTCTTGGAGACCAGGGCCGAGACGCGCGGATCGACCTTCTTGGCCAGTTCGTTCCAGACGCCGCGTCCGGTGGCGGTGAACACCATGTCGCCGCGCTGATCGAGCGGGCGGGGCGCCGACAGGTCGACCGTCGCGCCCAGCGAGCCTTCTTCGATGTCGGCCGACGAGGTCTTGCGCACGGTCAGGGCCGAGAAGATCTCGGTCGGGAAGACGTTGAAGTCGAAGGATCGGCCGCTGTTGCCCGCGCCGTAGATGTCAGACGAGCCGGTCTGGGCCGCGCCCTCCATCTGGTTGATGCGCACGCGGGTGAAGGCCGCGCCCAGGCCCCGGACGCTGATGTTGCGGCCCTCGCCGCCGTCGCCGCGCGACAGGGCCACCCCGGGGATGCGCTGCATCGACTCGGCGAGATTGGCGTCGGGGAACTTGCCGATGTCCTCGGCGACGATGGTGTCGATGGCGGCGGCTTCGGCGCGCTTTTCGACCAGCGCCTTGTTCAGCGAGGCGCGAAAGCCGGTGACCACGATCTCGTCGACGACGGCGGGCTCGTTGCCGGCGGCGGTCTGGGCGAGGGCCGAGACCGGGGCTGACAGCACGGCTACCGCCATCGCCAAACGCGACGCGCTCGTGCGCAGGCGCGCGCTGGTGAAGTCGCTCATCTCTTTCCTCCTGGCGAGCCGCCGTTATCCGCAAGCGCTGGCCTGGAGGCCAAGGACCGACGGTCGGAGGCTTTCATATTGTGGGATTGAATCCCTATAATCGGGATATATCGTAGTTATCGTACAAATGTCGAGCCTGATAAAATTGCTCGAATTGGAAATAATCGGCCGCGGCGCAGTCGAGGCGCATTGATCTCCTTACGCCCCGGGGTCGAGCTAGGGCCTTGAAGGTCAGGTTATGGTCGTGGGAGGCTTCGCGGCGCCCGGGCTCGAACGTCGCCTTTCTGGCGACGCGCCAAGGTCACCTCCTGGCGCTTCAGGAGCGTGGATGCGCCGAGGTGATGAAGACGCCGAGCGGCGCTTCCGTCAGTGGCGGCGGCCAAAATCGACCGTGGCCATGATCGATCAATGGCCTTCCCTTGCAGCCTCGTCGACGGCGCTGATCAGCTCGGCGATGCTGTAGGGCTTGGGCATGAAACGCCCATCCTCGGGGAGGGGCGCATCCAAGCCCCGGCCCGAGGTGATCACCAGTTGGACGGAAGGCCAGCGTTCGTGAACGCGTCTTGCCAACTCCAGGCCGTCCAGCGGGCCTGGCATGTTGACGTCGGTGAACAGCACGGTCACGTCGGTGCGAGCGCCCAGGATCTCCAGGGCGGTCTCGGCGTCGTCCGCCTCGACGACCTTGAAGCCGGCGTCTTCCAAGCCCTGGCGCGCGATCATGCGCAGCATGGGCTCGTCATCGACCAGGAGCACGACAACGGGATTGGGGCCAGCCATGGATAGCCAACCGGCGGCGATGCTCGTGGTTCCTGCGCAGACGCCAATAAGAAATTGATATTCTTGGTGAAGCCGAGCTCGCTTTCGCGGGTTGCGCGCGTGGAGCGGTCGGCTTTCCAGGAGGGGGCTGCAGCACGGGCGCCATTGGGTGAGGAATGGCGGAACAACCGGCGTCGTTTGGAGTTGTAGCATGGTCAAGCTTGGCGGACCCGTCCGTTGAGCTTGCCTTGGCGCGACATTGGGCGTCTTCGTTGCGATAGTTTGGGCCGTCCGGACGGTGTTCGGCGCGGTTCGATGATGTTGTGTAAGCGGCGGCCGTGGTCGCTTGGAGGGGCGGCATGGCTCTGGTGAAGAAATCGACCTTGGCCTCGCGCGCGAAGACGCGAACGCCGGCTTCCGAGAAGACCGTCGAGCCGTCGCCCCCCGTCGTGCCGCGCGCCACGGTCCGCAAGGCCGTTTCCCGCCGCCAGAACGCTAGCGAGCGAATCGGGGCGGCGACCCTGGAATTGGCCGGCGGCCTGGCCGAGGCGTCCAGCGCGGTCGAGGAACTGCGGCGGGCTCTGGCCCAGATCGCCAGCGGCGCCGAGGAGGCGGCCGGGGCGGCCCACGAATCCCTGGCCGCGGTCACCGCCATGAGCGTCAGTTTCGGCCAGGCGCGCGAGCGGGCCGAGACATCGCGCCAACGCACCGAAGTGCTCCAGACCCTGCTGACGGAATCCGGCGCGGCCATCGACGCCTCGGTCAAGGCCGTCGCCCTGAACGCCCAGCGGCAGTTGGCCAGTGTCACTGTGATCGAAGCCCTGGAACGCCATGCGGCGCGGATCGGCGAGATCACCAAGAGCGTCGCCGACATCGCCGACCAGACCAATCTCCTGGCGCTGAACGCGGCGATCGAGGCCGCGCGGGCGGGCGACGACGGGCGTGGCTTCGCCGTGGTCGCCGACGAGGTCCGGGCCTTGGCCGAAACGTCCGAAAAGCGATCGCAGGACGTGCAAGCGCTGGCCGAGCGCATCGCCGGTTCGGTGCGCGACGCGGCGGATCGGCTGCGCCAGGCCGCGACGACCGCCGAGGCCGAAGCCGAGGCCGGCGCCCAGGTCGGTGAAATCCTGACCGCCGTGCGGCGCGAGATGACGGTCCTGGGCGAAGACAGCCAGATGATCCTGATCGCCGCCGTCGAGGCCGCGGGCGCGGCGAACGAGGCGCGACGCGGGGCCGAGAGCGTGTCGAGCGCGGCCGAGGAGCAGGCCGCCGCCGCCGCCGAGGCCCAGCGCTCCGTGCAGCAACAGGCTCAGTCGCTGGACCAGAGCCAGACGGCGTCCGACGCCCTGGGCGAGATGATCGAGATGCTGGTCGGCGGCGAAGGCGGTTCGGCGGCGGCCGAAGAGGCCTCGGCGGCCGCCGAGGAATTGTCCGCCACGGTGCAGGAGCTGTCCGGCGCGGCCGGCGAAATCCTCGTGGCCATCGACCAGATCAGCCGCGGCGCCCAGATCCAGGCGGCCGCGACCCAGCAGGCCGGCTCGGCCATGGAGGAGATCGAGAAGGCGGCCCGGCAGTCCAGCGCCAATGCGATCGCCAGCGCCGAGCGCGTGGCGGTCATGCAGACCTTGCTGACGGAAGGCCGTGAGGCCGTCGGCCGCCTGGCGCGGGGTGTCGCGACGTCGGTCGAGGAGAACAGCGCCGTCTTGGAGACCGTCGAGGCGCTGGAGGAACTGGCCGGCGCGATCGGCAAGATCGTCGACGGCCTGGGCCTGGTGGCCGTGCAGACCACGATGCTGGCGACCAGCGGCGCGGTGGAAGCCGCCCGGGCCGGAGAGGCGGGCCGCGGCTTCGCGGTGGTGTCGGGCGACATCCGCACCCTGGCGCGTGACGCTTCGCACAACGCCGACGCGGTCAAGGACCTGGTCACCGGCATCGTCTCCCAGATCGCCAAGGTCCGGCGCGAGGTCGACCAGATCAACGCCCTGGCCAGCGCCGAGCTCGACAAGAACCGCGCCATCGAGGTGCGCCTGACCCAGGTGGCCGCCGAGACCGAGATGCTGAAGGCGGGCTCGGACGACATCGTCAAGGGCTCGGGGGACGTTCTGGCGGCCAGCGCCCAGGTGTCGTCGGGGATCGGCCAGATCGCCGCGGCCGCCGAAGAGGCCAGCAGCGCCGCCGCCCAGGCCGCGGCCGCCGCCCGCCAGCAGTCCCAGAGCGCCGAGGAACTGGCCGCCGCGATCGAGGAGATCGCGCTTCTGGCCAACGAGCTGCAGCAAGCCGCGGCCGGCTAGGATGGCGTCCGACGACACCCGCCAACGGCTGACGGTGCGCGCCGGCGGCGCGCGCGTGGCCATGGCCGCCGCCGGCGTCGCCGAAGTGATCCGCACGCCGCGCGTCACCCGCGTGCCGCACGGGCCTCCCGGGCTGCTGGGCGTCACCCACCTGCGCGGCCTGGTGCTGCCGGTGGTGTCGCTGGGCGCCTTGCTGGGCGATGACCACCCTGCGGACAGCACGCGGGTGGTGGTGCTGCGCCGCGATCCGCCGATCGGCCTGGCTGTGGACACCATCGAGACCTTGACCGCCTCGGAAGGCGACGGCCAGGTCGAACTCCAGCACGGCCGCCTGATGCTCGACGACGCGAGCGGCGCGCGTTGGTTCGATCTGGACGCGGCGCTGCAGGATCGGTTCGCGGCCTTCCGCGCCGCGCGCCGCGCGCCCGAGCGCGAGGTCGCCGCGCGGCCGGCGGTCGCGGCGGCGCCGGACCTGGCCTTTCTGGGATTCGTCCTGGCCGGGCAGGACTACGCCCTGCCGCTCGACGCCGTGGCCGAGGTGATGGCGGTTCCGAAGGCCGTGGTCGCTCTGCCGCGCACCGAGGCGGTGCTGATCGGCGTGTTCGAACTGCGCGACGAGGTCCTGCCGGTCGTTTCCCTCCGGGCCCTTCTGGGCTTGGCCGAGCGGGCGGTGCAGGCCGACGACCGCATCGTCGTCGTGCACATCGGCGACCATCGGCTGGCGCTGCTGGTCGACCGGATCAGCGTCATCCTGCGCGCATCGCGTGACGCCGTGGGACCCGCGCCGACCCTGTTCAATCGCGCCGGCGGCGAGGCGCGGATCGACTCCGTCCTGCGGCTGCCGGACGGCCGGGGCCTGGTCTCGATCCTGGTTCCCGAACGGGTGATCGCCGACGATCGGGTCTCGCGGCTGCTCGCGGAGACCGGCGACCAAAAGGATACGGCCATGGCCAGCACGACCTCGGCGGCGGCGCGCGAGCGCTTCCTGGTCATACGCCTGGGCGACGAGACCTACGGCCTGCCCATCGCCGCCGTCGACGAGGTGGTGCGCCTGCCCGAGACCCTGACCCGCCTGCCCAAGGCCCCGGCCTATATCCAGGGCGTGATGAACCTGCGGGGCAAGGTGATCCCCGTGATCGACCAGCGCCAGCGTTTCTCCGTCTCCGGCGAAGCGACCGGCGAGGCGCGCCGCGTCGTCGTGGTCACCCTGGACGGGCTGCAGGCCGGGTTCGCGGTCGACGCGGTGTCCAGGATCCTCGAGGTCGAGGCTGAAGACCTGATGCCCGCGCCGGAACTGTCGAACGATGGCGACCGTTTGTTCGACCGCGCCGCGAAGGTGGAGCGCGAGGGGGACGTCATCTTGCTCATCGATCCGCGAGCCCTGCTGGCGCGCGCCGAAGCCGACCTGCTGCGCGACCTGACGGCGAGGTCGCCCGCCTCGTGACCCGGTTGTTGATCGTCGATGATTCCGCCTTGATGCGCCGCGTATTGGGCGATGTCTTCCAGAACGAGCCGGGGTTCGAGGTCGCCTTCGCACGCGACGGGGTCGAGGCGCTGGCGCAGGTCCACGCCTTCAAGCCCGACGTGATCACCCTCGACGTCCAGATGCCGCGCATGGACGGGCTGTCCTGCCTGGACCGGGTGATGGTCGAGCGGCCTTGCCCGGTGGTGATGGTGTCGTCGCTGACGGCCGAGGGCGCGGACGCCACCCTGGAGGCCCTGGAACTGGGCGCGGTGGATTTCGTGGTCAAGCCGGACGGCGCGGTGTCGCTGGCGATCGACGAGTTCGCGCCGATCCTGGTCGAGAAGGTCGTGACGGCCGCGGCGTCGCGTCTGCGCCGCTCGCATCGCCTCGCCGAGCGCCTGAGGGCCCGCCATGGCGCGATCGTCCCGCCGCCGCCGCGGGGCAAGACGGCCACGGGCTGGAAACCCCAGCCCGCCGGCACGCCGCCGGGCCTGGTGATCCTCGGCGCGTCGACGGGCGGTCCGCCGGCCCTCGACGCCGTGCTCCGCGAGATCCCGGCCGACTTCCCGTGGCCGATCCTGGTGGCCCAGCACATGCCCGCCGCGTTCACCGCGTCCCTGGCCCATCGGTTGGACGGCCTGTGCGCCCTGCGGGTGATCGAGGTGGCGCGACCCACGCCGTTGGTTCCAGGCTGCGTCTACGTCGCGCGGGGCGACGCCGACATGATTGTCAGCCGCCGGGCCGCCGGGCCCGTGGCGCTGTCGACCCCGTCCAGCGCCGAGCATCGCTGGCATCCCAGCGTCGACCGTCTGGTCGACAGCGTGGCCGCGGTCATGCCGCCCGAAAGGCTGGTCGGGGTGCTGATGACCGGCATGGGCGACGACGGCGCGCGGGCCATGACCGCGCTGCGAGCGGCCGGCGGCCGCACGATCGCCGAGTCCGAGGACTCCGCCGTCGTCTGGGGCATGCCGGGCGAACTGGTGAAAGCGGGCGGGGCGGACGTCGTGGCGCCCGTCGACGCCATCGCGGGCAAGATCCGCGACATGGTCCGGGCCGGGTGAGCCGGGCCCCCACGCCCGAGCAGGCGCATCTGAGCGCCGACGACCTGAAGAAGGTCTGCGAGTTCCTGTATCGCCACACCGGCATGCAGTTCGGCGAGAGCAAGCGCTACTATATCGAGCGGCGGCTGGCCGACCGGGTCGCGGCCACCCACTGTCCTGATTTCGCCGCCTATTTCGGCCAGCTGCGGGCCGACCCCGTCGAACGCGAGACGCTGATCAACGCCTTCACGGTCAACGAGACCTATTTCTACCGCGAAGAGCATCAACTGGCCTGCCTGAGCCGGTCGCTCCTGCCGGACTTGATCACCTCGCGCCGTCCGGGCGACAAGATCAGGATCTGGTCGGCGCCCTGCTCGACCGGCGAGGAAGCCTATTCGATCGCGATCTGGCTGCTCGAGAACTGGCGCATGGTGGACGCGTACAATGTCGAGATCATCGGTTCCGACATCGACACGCGGGCCCTGCACGCGGCCCACGAAGGCCTGTACGGCGAGCGCGCGCTGTCGCGACTGCCGCCGGAGGTCGTCGAGGCCTATTTCGAACCGAGCCGCCGGCATCGCCGTAAGCTCATCAACGACCTGCGCGAGTCGGTGACCTTCACCCGGGCCAATCTGGTGGACGGGCCGGGCCTGGCGGAGCAGGGGATGTTCGATGTCATCTTCTGCCGAAACGTGCTGATCTACTTCGACGACGCCTCGCGCCTGGTGGCGGCGAGGAACCTCTATGATCGACTGAACCCGGGCGGTTATCTGTGCCTGGGGCACACGGAGTCCATGAGCCGCATCAGCGATCGCTTCCTGGTCCGCCGGTTCGAGGACGCGGTCGTTTTCCAGCGGCCGGGGGAGGCCGTATGACCGACGACCTCATGGTCCAGTTCCTGAGCGAAGGTCGCGAACTGGTCGCCAGCGCCGAGCACGACCTGGCCAGCCTGGCGCGTCGGCCCGACGACGCGGGCGCGCTGGACGGCTGCTTCCGGGCGATCCACACGCTGAAGGGCTCGGCGGGATTGTTCGACCTGAGGCCGATGAGCCTGATGCTGCACGCGGCGGAGGACCTGCTGACCCTGCTGCGCGCCGAACGCACCGGCGTGGCCGAGGATTTCGAGGCCCTGTTCAGCGTCGTGGACACCGTCGATCGCTGGCTGGACGCACTGGACCGCACCGGAGTCCTGCCGGCCGACGCCGACCTGGCCGGCGAGAGCGAGACCAGGCGGCTGCGCGCCCTGGTGGCCTCGGTGAGCGCCGCGACGGACACCGCGGCCCGGACGGCGCCGACCAGCTGGCGCCCGCCCCAAGCGTTCGACGGCCTGGGCGCGACGGCCGTCCGCTATACGCCGCGCGCCGACAGCTATTTTTCCGGCGACGATCCCATCGCCATCGTCGCGGCGATGCCGGGCCTGGCCGGCCTGCAGGTCTCGCCGCGCGAGGCCTGGGGCGGGCTTGAGGACTATGATCCCTACGCCTGCAACCTGGTGCTGGAAGCGGTGTCGACCGCCGGTCAGTCGGAGGTCGAGGCGGCCTTCCGCTTCGTGGCCGACCAGATCGAGGTGGTCGACCTGACGGCGGAAGAGACGGCGACGGCCCCGGCGCCGGAGCAAGGCGCGCGCAAGACGCTGCGCATCGACGCCGAGCGCGTGGATCGGCTCGCCGCGTTGGCCGGCGACCTGATCATCGCCAAGAACGGCCTGGCGGACCTGGCCGCTCAGGCCGAAGGCCTTCCCGGCGGTCAGGCCCTGGGTCAGGCCCTCCGCGCGCGACAGGTCCAGCTGGACCGGCTGGTCGGGGATCTGCACGCGACAGTGGGCAAGGTGCGCCTGGTGGCGCTGGGTCCGCTGTTCGCGCGGTTCCATCGGCTGGCGCGGGAAATCGCCCGCTCGCTGGACAAGACCGTATCCCTCGAGGTGGAGGGCGGCGACGTCGAGGTCGACAAGACCATCGTCGACGGGCTGTTCGAGCCCTTGCTGCACGTGCTGCGCAACGCCATCGACCACGGTGTCGAGCCGGCCGACGTGCGCGCGCGGGCCGGCAAGCCGGCCGCCGCCTCGATCCGGTTCACGGCCAGGGCCGTGGCGGACCAGGTGGTGATCGAGGTGCGCGACGACGGCGCGGGGATCGATCCGGCCGGGATCCGCGCCCTGGCGGTTCAGCGCGGCGTGCTGACTCGGGACACGGCCGACCGCCTGGACGACCAGGCGTCGATCGATCTGATCTTCACGCCGGGCTTCTCCTCGGCCAGCGAGGTCAGCGCGGTGTCCGGCCGCGGCGTGGGCATGGACGTGGTGCGCGACGCGGCCCAGAAGCTGGGCGGCAAGGTCATCGTCGACAGCCGGGTGGGCAAGGGCGCGACGGTGCGGTTCATCCTGCCTGTCACCATGGTGCTGACCAAGGTCATGGTCGTGACCTGCGGCGAAGAACGCTACGGCCTGGCGCTGGATACCGTGGTCGAGACCGTCCGGGTGCCGACCGAACGCATCGTTCCCGTTCGGGCGGGCAGGGCGTTCCAACTGCGCGACGCCGTGGTCCCGCTGGTGTCGCTCGGCGACCTGGTGGGCGCCGTCGCTTCCGGACACCGGCCGAGCGAGCGGGTGGTCGTTGCTCGGGCTCGCGGCGAACTCGTCGGCTTCTCGGTGGACGCCATCGTCGACCGGATGGACGCGACGGTGCGCCCCATGACCGGCCTGCTGGCCGGCGCGCCGGGCGTCATGGGCGCCACCCTGCTGGCGGACGGCGCGGTGCTGATGGTCCTGGATCCGGCGGAGCTGGTCCTATGACGGTTCTGAACGACGGTCCGATCATCCGCCTGCGGGGAGTCTGTCGGGTAGAGGACGCAGAGCCGCTAACGGCTCTGCTACAAGGCGTTTCGGACTCCACGTTGGACCTGTCGATGTGCGAAGGTCTGCATGCGGCGGTTGTTCAGGCGATCCTGGCCTTTCGTCCTACAATCGTCGGCCTTCCCGACGATCCCTTCCTGAGAGATCGATTGTTGCCCGCCTTGACCGGCGGACGACCGTCGGATGTGTCCAGACCATAGTTTTTGACGCCGCGCCGTTGCGCGGCGGTGCGAGGAGAAGTTCATGGGGACGACCGTTCTCATCGTCGACGACAGCAAGCTGGCGCGGATCGTCCTGGGCAAGACCATTGCGGCCTTGCAGCCGGACTGGACACGGGTCGAGGCCGGCAACGCCGACGAGGCGATCGCCGCGTTCGACGCCCAGGCGATCGACGTGGCCGTCCTCGACTACAACATGCCCGGCCGAGACGGCCTGGCCCTGGCCGAGGAACTGCGCGAGCGCTTCCCGACCATGCCGATCGCCGTGGCCACCGCCAATGTCCAGGACGAGATCATCAGCCGCGCGCGCGCGGCCAACGCCACATTCATCGCCAAGCCGGTGACGGAGGAAGGCATGCGCGGCTTCCTGTCGGGCGCGGCGCTTCGGCTGCGATCGGCGGCGCAATGACCACGCAATCCATCCTGCTCGACGATCTGGAGCGGGACGCCCTGACCGAACTGGTCAATATCGGAGTCAGTCGCGCGGCCGCCAATCTTCGCAAGATGGTCGGCGAACAGGTTCTGCTGTCGGTCCCGGCGGTCGAGGTGGTCACCCGCGAGGGCGCCACGACCCTGATCCGGGAACGCGAGAGCGGCGAGCTGGTCGCCGTCCGCCAGGACTTCGCCGGCGTGTTTTCGGGCCGGGCCCTGCTGATCTTCCCGCAGTCAAACAGCATGGCGCTGGTGCACGCGGTGACCGGCGGCGCCCTGTCGGTCGCGGACGCCGCCGACATGGAGGACGAGGCGCTGGCCGAGACCGGCAACGTGGTGCTCAACAGCTGCCTGGCGACCATGGCGAACATGCTGCAGCGGCCGCTGACGATGTCGTTGCCCGAAGTGATCCGCGGCGACGGCTCCAAGCTGTTCCACCTGTCGCCCGAGACCTCCGACGGCGGCGTGGTGCTGTTCCTGTACATCAACTTCGCCGTCAACGACCGGGACATCCGCGGCTACATCGCCATGCTGATGGACCTTCCGTCCCTGCACGCCCTGAAGGGCCTGATCGCCGATTTCATCGAGCGCGTGGTCGGCGATGCTTGACCATGGTTGAACCTATTGCCAAGCTTGGCGTTAGGTTCGGGTCATGACCGAGGCCGACGCCGCGATACGTCACCAGGATCCCGAGGCGGACCGGGCGCTGGACGCTTTGCACGCGCTCGCCGGCCCGTTGTTCGACGCCCTGGTGAAATCCGGCGTCGCGGTCACGGTGACGGACCCCCGGCGGGATGACGATCCCATTGTCTATGTGAACGCGGCTTTCGAGTCCCTGACAGGCTATTCAGCGCGCGAGGCGGTCGGGCGCAACTGCCGTTTCCTGCAGGACGCCGCCACCGATCGCGAGATGGTGGCGTTCATCGCCGAGGGGCTTCGGCGCGACGGGGCCGTCACCGCCGACATCCTGAACCGGCGACGCGATGGCGCGCCGTTCTGGAACCGGCTGAACATCACCACCCTGCGCGATGAGGACGGCGCGCCGGCCTATCGTTTCGCCACCCAGGCCGACGTCACCGGCGAATACACCGACGAGGTCGTGGTCGAGCAGCTGCGCGTCAGCCGCCAGCGGCTCGCCGAGGCGCAGGAGCGGCTGCGGGTCGCCCAGGCGATCGCGGGCGCGGCCGGGGCCTGGGAATGGGATATCGCCGCGGGCACGTTGGTCGCGGACGTGCGCTTCGCCAATCTGTACGGCCTCGACCCCGTGGAGGCCGCCCAGGGCCTGCCGACCTCGGCGTTCTTCGCGCCGGTCCACGCCGACGACCGGTTGCGGCTGAAGATCGCCGTGGCGGGGGCCCTGAACGGCGCCGAGGTCTTCACGCGCGACTACCGGGTGGTGCGCAACGGCGTCGTCCACTGGGTGTCGGCGCGTGGGCGGACCTATCTCGACGACAACGACAACCCCGTCCGCTTCTCCGGCGTCCTGGCCGACATCACCGATCAGAAGCGGGTCGAGGAACAGCTCCTGGTGGCGCAGACCGCCGGCGGCGTCGGCTCGTTCGAATATCTCAGCGGCTACGGGACCGCCGACGTCTCCGAGCAGTTCTGCCAGCTTCTCGGCCTGCGGCCGGCGACCAGCCTTCCCGTCCGCACCATCAACGCCGTCGTGCATCCCGACGACCCGCCGATCATCCAGGGGCGCGACGGGCAGCACGTCTTCGGTCCCGCCTTCCACGAATTCCGTATCCGCCGGGCCGACACCGGCGAGGAGCGCTGGCTCGCGTCGCGGGGCGAATACCGGCCGCACGGCACGGGCGGGGTCAGCTTCATCGGCGTGATCTACGACATCACCTCGACCAAGCGCTCGGAAGAGCAGCTTCGCGTGTTGACCGAGACGCTGGAGGTCCGCGTCGCGGCGCGCACGCAGGAACGCGATCGGGTCTGGAACCTGTCGCGCGACCTGCTGCACGTGATCGGGCCGGACGGCCTCTATCGCGCGGCCAATCCCGCCTGGCGGACCCTGTTGGGCTACGACGAAGCCGACCTTGTCGGCAAGCCTGCGGGCAGCCTGGTCCATCCGGACGACCACCAAGCCGCCATGGAGCGCTTCACCGTCCTGTCGCGCGGCGAGGCCATCGGTGATTTCGATTGCCGCATGCTGGCCAAGGACGGGACCTATCTGTGGGTCAACTGGACGGCCATGCCGGAAGGCGACGCCATCTACGGGATCGGGCGCGACGTCACCCAGCGCAAGGCGCTGGAGGACCAGCTGCGTCAGAGCCAGAAGATGGAGGCCGTGGGCCAGCTGACCGGCGGCCTGGCCCACGACTTCAACAACATGCTCACGGGCATCCTCGGCGGCATCGACATGGTGCGCCGGCGCATCGCCGAAGGGCGGATGGGCGACGTCGACCGTTTCCTTGACGCGGCGATGCAGTCCGGACAGCGCGCCGCGGCGCTGACGCACCGCCTGCTGGCCTTCTCGCGTCGCCAGACCCTGGACAGCCGTGCACTGGACGTGGGGGCCCTGACGGCCTCCATGGAAGATCTGCTGCGCCGAACCCTGGGCGAGCAGGTGTCGCTGCGCATCGATATCGCGCCCGACCTCTGGCCGGCCGTCGCCGACGACAATCAGCTGGAAAGCGCCATCCTCAATCTGGGCATCAACGCCCGCGACGCCATGCCTGACGGCGGCGAACTGATCATCGCCGCGCGCAACGTCCATCTGACCGACCGCGAGCTGGCCGACAGCGACCACGCCGAGGCGGGCGACTATGTCGCCATCAGCGTGACCGATACGGGCACGGGCATGCCGCCCGAAGTGCTTCAGAAGGTCTTCGATCCCTTCTACACCACCAAGCCGCTGGGGCAGGGGACGGGCCTGGGCCTGTCGATGATCTACGGCTTCATCCAGCAGTCGAGGGGCCACGTCGTCATCGACAGCGCGGAAGGTGAAGGCACGACCATCCAGCTCTTCCTGCCCCGTCACCAGGGCGCGGTGGAGGCGGCGGCCTCGATCGACGACGAATTCGCGCCCGTCGGCGCCGGCGAGACCGTGCTTGTCATCGAGGACGACGCCGCCGTGCGGCTGTTGGTGATGCAGGTGCTGGAGGAACTCGGCTACCAGGGCATCGAGACCGCCGACGGTCGCCAGGCCGTGCCGATCCTCGAATCGTCGCGGCACATCGATCTGCTCATCAGCGACGTGGGGCTGCCGGGCCTCAACGGCCGCCAACTGGCCGAGATCGCCCGCGAGCGGCGGCCGGGCCTCCCGATCCTGTTCATGACCGGCTACGCCAAACAGGCCGCCGACCAGGCCGCGTTCCTCGAAGGGGGCATGGAGATCATCGGCAAGCCCTTCGCCATCGAACAGCTCGGGCGTCGCATCGGCGAGATCCTGAGGCGCGAAACGAGCTGATCAGGCGGCCACGCCAATGCGCGCCGATAAATCGATGCGTTCTGGGAAAGGTCGAGTTGCTGGAGTTGACCCAACGTCCGACAACGCGGGCGGCCGTGCGCTCGCCCTAGTCGGGCAGGTGGCGTCCGAAATCGTAGCTTGTTGAAAATTCCCAACAATCCCCGAAAGGGGAGAGGTGGCTCCGCGGGTAGGATTCGAACCTACGACCAGCCGGTTAACAGCCGGCTGCTCTACCACTGAGCTACCGCGGAACAGGTCGCCTCAGGAAGAGGCCGGGTGATAGCCGCCGATTTGACTCGGTGCAAGCGCATTCGGACAAAAAAACAGCCCGGTCGATGACCGGGCTGTGGAAAGTCAGTGATGGTGGGGTGTCTTCAAGAAAGACCAGCCGAAATTGGGTCTTTATGGTTAATCAGACCTTAATTCCGCCTGCGACCGAATGGCGCCCCCATACCGCATCAAGGCCGCATCATGGCTTCATCAGGCCGACGGGCAGGGATCGCGCCGCCACCGCGACATCGGCCTTGGCGGCCGTGTCGCGCGACGAGGCGCCCAGGCTGAGCGTGTAGTCGCCGGCCGCGACCGACCAGCCGTGGGCCTTCTCGTTCCAGGTGGCCAGCAGGCGCGGATCGACGGTCAGGGTGACCTTGGTGCTGGCGCCGGGCGCCAGTTCGACCTTCTTGAAGGCGGCCAAGCGTTGGGGCGCTTCCCAGCCGCCCGCCTTGGGCGAGACATAGACCTGCGGCACGGCCTTGCCGGTCCGCTTGCCGGTGTTCTTCACGTCGAAGCTGACGGTCAGGGCGTCGCCCTTGGCCTCGGCCTTGAGGTTCTCGTAGGCGAAGGTCGTGTAGGACAGGCCGTGGCCGAAGGCGAACAGCGGCTGGTGGCCCTTCTTGTCGAACCACTTGTAGCCGACCGCCGCGCCTTCGATCGTGTAATCCACGGCGAACAGGTCGTCGGGCTTCTTGGGATCGCCGTCCAGCGTCGGGCGGGGCAGCTGGTCCAGCGACGCCGGGAAGGTGACGGGCAGGCGGCCCGAGGCGTCGACCTCGCCGGTCAGGACGCGGGCGATGGCCTCGCCGCCCTCGGAGCCCGGATACCAGGCCTCGACCACGCCGCCCACCTTGGACAGCCACGGCATCAGCACCGGGCCGCCGGTCTCCAGCACGACCACCGTCTTGCCGTTGGCCGAGGCGACCGCGTCGATCAGGGCGTCCTGGTCGTTCTCCAGCGTCAGCGGGCTGTCGAACGACTCGCCGTTCCACTGGGTGGCGAAGACCAGCACCACGTCGGCGCCGGCGGCCAGCTTGGCGGCGGCGGCCTTGTCCTTGCCGTCGGCGAACTGGATGTCCGCGCCGGGCAGGCGGGCCTTCAGCGCCTTCAGGGGCGAGGAGGGGAAGTAGATCATCGGGCCGGGCCAGGAGGCGGGGCCTTCGCCGGTCACCGCGCGGCCGCCGATCGGATAGACCTGCGACGAGCCGCCGCCCGACAGCACCCCGACGTCGGCGTGGCCGCCGATCACGGCGATCTTCTTGGCCGAGGCCACCAGCGGCAGCAGGCCCTTGTCGTTCTTCAGCAGCACCACGCCTTCCTCGGCGTCGGCGCGGGTGACCTTGGCGTGGGCGGCGTAGTCGATCGTCGTGATCTTCACCGGCTTCTCGACCACGCCGCTGGCGAACAGGCCGCGCAGGATGCGGCGGGCCATGTCGTCCAGGCGCGCTTGCGTCACCTCGCCCTTGGCCAGGGCGTCCTTCAGCGGGGCCCGGAAGAAGGTCTGCTTGTCGAAGGCCTCGGCGCCGGACTCCTGGTCCAGGCCGGCGTTGACGGCCTTGGCGCCGGAGTGGGTCGCGCCCCAGTCCGACATCACATAGCCCTTGTAGGCCCAGTCCTGCTTCAGGACCTTGTTCAGCAGGAAGTCGTTCTCGCAGGCGTAGTCGCCGTTGACCCGGTTGTACGAGCACATCACCGAGTGCGGATCGGAGTCCTCGATCGCGAACTGGAAGGCCAGCAGGTCGGAGGTGCGGGCGTCGGCCTCGCCGATCTTGGCGTCCAGCACGAAGCGGCCGGTCTCCTGGCCGTTCAGGGCGTAGTGTTTGATGGTCGAGACGATGGCGTTGGACTGGATGCCCTTGATCTGGGCCCCGACCATCCTGCCGGCCAGCCAGGGATCCTCGCCGCCGTATTCGAAGTTGCGGCCGTTGCGCGGCTCGCGGGTCAGGTTGATGCCGCCGGCCAGCATGACGTTGAAGCCGGAGTCACGGGCTTCCGAGCCGATCATCGCCCCGCCGGCCTGGGCCAGGTCGGGGTTCCAGGTGGCGGTGGTGGCGATGCCGGAGGGCAGGGAGGTGCGCTCGCGCTTCTTGGGCTCGCCGCCCTGGGTGGCCACGCCGACGCCGGCGTCGGTCTGGAACTGGGCCGGGATGCCCAGGCGCTCGATCCCGGGGATGTAGCCGGCCGAGCCGGGCAGGGCCTCGGCGATGCGCTTGTACTTGGTCCCCATGTCGGCGCCGAAATAGCCGAAGATGACCGTCAGCTTCTCGTCCTGGGTCATGGCCTTGACCGCCAGGTCGGCGCGGGCGTCGGCGTCCAGCTTGGGGTCCAGCCAGGGACGGGAGGCCGGGGCCGCGGCGGGCGCCTGGGCGCAGGCGGCGGTGGAGGCCAGGGCGCCCGCGGACGCGCCGAGCATGAGGGCCAGGGTCAGGCCCCGCCAGGACTGTCGGTTCATAGTACCTCCCATTATTGTTGGCGTGGGCGAGGTTCGCCGACGCGGATAGGACTTCGGTCTAGCCGGCCCGGACGGGGCCGGTGGATTCGCGGATCACCAGGCTGTGCTGGGTCAGGATGGTCGCCGCGCCCTTGCCGAGCGCCTCGTTGGCGCTCCAGCCGTTCAGGGCGGTGATGGCCCGCTGGGTCATCTGGTCGAAGGGCTGGCGGATGGTGGTCAGGGACGGCCAGATCGCGGCGGCGATCGGCGCGTCGTCGAAGCCGACCACCGACAGGTCGTCGGGCAGCTTCAGGCCGCGCCGCTGGGCTTCCATGCAGGTGGCGGCGGCCATGTCGTCATTGGCCGCGAAGATGGCGGTGGGCGGGTCGTCCATGTCCAGCAGGGCCTGGGCGCCGGCCAGGCCGCCCTTGAAGCTGAAGTCGCCGGGGACGATCAGGGCGGGGTCCGGACGCGGCTTGCCGGCGGCGGCGTAGGCCTCGTTGAAGCCGTTGCGGCGCAGGGTGCTGGCGGCGTGGTCGGGGTGGCCGGCGATGTGGCCGATCCGCTCGTGGCCCAGGCTGAACAGGTGCTCGACCACCTCGCGGGCGGCGGCGCGGTCGTCCATGACGATGCTGGGCGACAGCGAATCGGGGCTGGTGGGCGAGATCAGCACGCAGCGCACGCCGTGCTCGCGCAGCAGGGCCTTGAGCGGGGCGAAGTCGCACTCGGGCGGCAGCAGCACCATCTCGCGGACCCCGCCCTCGGTGACGAAGGCGCGGATCCGGTCCTGCCAGCCGGCCATGTCACCCTCGACCAGCTCGGCCGACAGGTGGCGGCCGTTCTGCAGGCAGGCGACCATCAAGGCGTGGTGGATGCGGGTCTGGTAGCCGCCGCTGGGGTCGCCCATCAGGATGCCGACCGCCGGGGCCGATTGCGAGCGCAGGACGCGCGCCACGGTGCTGGGCTGGTAGTCCAGCGCCCGCATCGCCTCGCGCACCCGTTCGCGGGTCTTGGCGGTGACGCTCTCGTGGTCGTTCATGACGCGCGACACGGTCTTGGGCGAGACGCCCGCTCGCAGCGCCACATCGTGGATCGTCGCCATGACCTTGTCGCACCCAACACAAAATGATCGCGCCGCGCGCTCGATCACCTGGATCGCCGCCGCCCCGTTTGAGCAAGCCATAGCTCAGCCCGACAACGATGTCATGCGTCAGGACATGAAATTGTCCAAGTGGGACATTTGGCGGGTTATTTCGGGTCAAATCGGGACATCGGATTCTCAGAATTCCATATGCCGCAAGGGAAATTACGGCTGAAAGGTGGCTGCTTCTTTTCACAACGTGTCCATTGTGAGCGGTCACATTTTGTCCGGCGCCCCGGATGCTCTTCGGATTTTGCTTCGACAAAAATCCTTATTATTCAAAGTGATAATCTTGGAGTTTGGGCGGGCCGCAGGAAGCGGTGTTTTCCTTGCGTAGCGTTTTTGTGCGCCCTGGCCACAAAATGACAACGTTGACATTTTGATTGACACGACCGGGACATTTATCAATCTTGAGACACGGCTGGGGAGGGCGTGAGCCAGCGTATGCGTCGAGGGACGCAGGGGTCGCCAACAGGCTTTCACTCGAAACGGGGCGCGCCGGGCAGGCCGGCGTCCCTGGCGAAGGGCTGAAGGCGGATGCCGCCTACGTCGCAATCGGCGGGGGCGGGAACGGCCATAAAAATACTTTTGGGGAGCGAAGAACTTGTCCAATCCACGAAATCAGTCCGCGCTGGCCCGGGGCATGACCCTGGCGCTGCTGGCGGGCGCCTCGTCCATGGCGCTGGCCACCGGCGCCCACGCCCAGGCGGCGGACGCGTCCTCGCAGGTCGAGGAGATCGTCGTCACCGGCATCCGCGGCTCGCAGATGAAGTCGGTCGACATCAAGCGCAAAGAGGCCTCGATCGTCGACGCGATTTCGGCGGAAGACATCGGCAAGCTGCCCGACACCACCATCGCCGACTCGTTGCAGCGCATCCCGGGCGTGCAGATCAAGCGTGACGCCGGCGAAGGCGCCACGATCAACATCCGCGGCCTGGCCCAGGTCATCACCCTGCTGAACGGCGAACAGTACCTGAGCGCCGGCAACATGGGCACGGCCCAGCCGAACCTGCTGGACGTGCCGGCCCAGCTGATGAACCAGGTGGTGGTCTACAAGACGACCGATCCCACCAACGCGCTGTCGGGCATCACCGGCACCGTCGACCTGCGCACCCGCCGTCCGTTCGACATGGAAGAGGGCTTCCACTTTGCCGCCGGCGTCGAAGGCCAGCGCGGCGAGCGCACCAAGGACAACGACTACCTGGTCAACGGCCTGGTCAACTGGCGCAACGAGCGCGTCGGCCTGATGGTCGCGGCCACCGCCAGCGAAGTGAACCTCGGCAACAACTCGTCGGGCGTCGTGGGCCTGTCGGGCAGCAACGACTGGGGCGGTTCGTTCGCCAACAACTACATCTCGCCGCACGGCTTCGAGAGCTTCCACCGCGAGGTCGAGCGCAAGCGCCTGGGCGTCAACGTCTCGTTCCAGGCCGACCTGGGCGAGGGCTTCACCCTGATCGCCGAGGGCTTCTACGCCAAGCTCGACGAATACAACCGCGCCGCCGGCATCAACATCTCCAACCGCTGGGACGGCGGCGCCTATGGCGCGTGGACGACCCCGACCGTGTTCGAGCAGACCGGCCAGAACAGCACCGGCAACAGCCGTCCCTGGATCGCGGTCGACGAGTACGACATCGACGCCTGGTGGGTGAACAGCTTCGCGGTCAACCGCACCACCAAGTCGGAGACCAAGAACTACAACCTCGAACTGAAGTACGACAACGGCGGCAACTTCACGAGCGAGGTGCGGGCCATCCGCGCCAACGGCAACCGCCTCAGCATGAACGGCCAGGCCCAGGGCGACCTGAGCAACTGGCAGTACGCGCCGGGCCGGTTCAACCTGTTCCGCAACGCCGACGACCGCACCCGCGGCCCGTTCTACCCGGCCTCGATCTGCGCCCAGTACCCGGCTTCGCAGCGTTCCAACGCCGTCGTCGGCAGCGCCGGCGGCTGCTATCTGAACCCGAACCCGCTGGGCTACGGCGCCAATCCGCAGCTGCACTACAACATCGGTGGGAACAAGGCGGTCTGGAGCGGCTTCGACCGTCCGCTGGCCGGCGGCCTGGGCGCGGGCAAGACGCTGAAGGACTACATGGCCAACAAGGACAGCTACGCCATCGCGGCGTTCTCGTCCGAGGGCAACAACGAGGTCGACTCCGACTTCAACGCGTTCCGCGCCGAAGGCCACTACAAGTTCGACGACAAGCTGCTGGGCTTCGTCACCAAGATCGACGCCGGCGTTCGCCAGAGCGACCGCTCGGTCCAGGTCGAGGCGTTCCACCTGTTCTCGCCGTTCTACGGCGGCACGCCGGGCGCGATCCAGGCCAACGGCCAGCCGGTGCCGGCCGCGGGCTGCTATGCCCAGTGGAAGGCCATCGACGTGGTCATGAACCAGGACCAGTGCCAGGCCGGCGAAATGGTCTCGAACCCGGCCGGCGGCGCCCCGATCTTCCAGGGCTACACGGTCAACAAGCCGACCAAGATCGACGCCTACAACAACGTCATCTGGATGGACGACCTGGGCAGCATCACCCAGGGCATCCCGGGCTTCTGGGTCGTCGACCCGCATGACTTCGACAACGTGGCCGAATTCCAGAAGCGCGTGTTCGGCGCGGCGGTCCGCTACCAGATCCCGGGCGTGACCTATGACGTCACCCTGAAGGAGCAAAGCGCCTACGGCGCCGCCGACTTCGAGATCGGCAAGCTGACCGGCAACGTCGGCCTGCACGTCATCCAGACGCACCTGCTGGTGAAGCAGAACCTGACGGGCGCGACCCAGAACTACGGCGACACCAACCTGGACGTCGGCGACACGGTCACCACCCGCAAGTACACCGACTGGCTGCCGTCGTTGAACGCCACCTACGACGCCAGCGACAGCCTGAAGTTCCGCTTCGGCTACTCCAAGACCATGCAGCCGCTGGACCTGCAGAACTACGGCGGGGGTCTCAGCATCTCCACCGCCGACTGCGGCACCAAGCCGGGCCGCTGCGTGACGGGCGCTAGCTCGTCGGGCAACCCGGCGCTGAACCCGTGGCGCTCGACCAACCTCGACGCGGCGGTCGAATACTACTTCGGCGCCGCTTCTATGGTGAACCTGTCGGTGTTCAAGCTGAAGATCGACAGCTTCGTCACCGGCGGCACCACCACCGGCACGTTCAAGGACGAGGACGGCACTCCGCGCACCGTCAATGTCAGCCAGCCCATCCAGGGCGACGGCGGTTCGGTGAAGGGCCTGGAAGTCGGCACCAAGCTGGCGTTCAGCGACCTGCTGATGGACGGCGGCTTCTTCTCGAACTTCGGTGTCGACGCCAACGCCACCTACTCGCCGAGCTCGGAATCGCGCGTCGGCCTGGACGGCAAGAAGCTGCCGTTCACCGACAACTCCAAGTACCAGTACAACCTGATCGGCTGGTACCAGGACAACAAGTGGCAGGCCCGCGTCGCCTACAACTACCGGACCGACCGCCTCAGCAGCGTCACCGGCAGCTCGGGCGACAACCTGCCGGTCTTCCAGAAGTCCACCGGCTACGTCGACGTGAACCTCAGCTACGATGTTCGCGACAACGTCATCGTCTACCTCAACGGCTCGAACGTGACCGGCGAGATCGAGAACTACTACGTGAAGTTCGCGGACGGTAAGTCTCAGTACGCCAACCAGAACCAGTTCGAACCGCGCTGGACCCTCGGCGTTCGCGCCAAGTGGTGATCTAGACCTGGGCGCGGCCGCCTTTGTCCTGGTGGTCGCGCTCCGGACCTTCCTCTTGACGTTCCTCATCCCGAGGGACGCCTCCAACCCTTCCCTGCGGGCCGCCGTGACCCCTGTCACGGCGGCTTCTTTTTCCGTTCAGGGCGGTTAGCATCGCAAATCAGACGGGCGCGTCGACGTCCGCGGCGAGGAGCCGGAGAGCTTCGAAAGGGCAGGGAGCCACTCATGCAGGACAGCGCGCGCGACCGGCGCATCCGCGACATCGTCATCGTCGGCGGGGGAACCGCGGGCTGGATGGCGGCCGCCAGCCTGAAGCAGCATTTCGGCGCGGCGCCGGTGAGCATCACCCTGATCGAGTCTTCCGAGATCGGCACGATCGGCGTGGGCGAGGCGACGATCCCGACCATCCGCCGCTTCTACCAGGCCCTGGGCCTGTCCGACATCGACGTGCTGCGGGCCACCGGCGGCACCTGCAAGCTGGGCATCCGCTTCAACGACTGGCTGGAACCGGGCTCGTCGTTCATCCACCCCTTCGGCGTCTACGGCCAGGACCTGAACGGGGTGTCGTTCCATCACTACTGGATGCGGCTGCGCGCCCTGGGCGACGCCGCGCCGATCGGCGACTATTCGCTGGGCGCCAGCCTGGCGGCGGCCGGCAAGTTCACCACGCCCTCGCGCAATCCGCCCTCGACCCTGTCGGTGTTCGACTGGGCCCTGCATTTCGACGCCAGCCTGTTCGCCCGGCTGATGCGCCAGGTGGCCGAGCAGAACGGCGTGCGGCGCATCGACGCCAGGATCGTCAAGACCAACCTGCGGGCCGAGGACGGCTTCATCGAGTCCGTGTCGCTGGACACCGGCGCGACCGTCCAGGGCGACCTGTTCATCGACTGCTCCGGCTTCCGCGGCCTGCTGATCGAGGAGGCCCTCCAGACCGGCTACGAGGATTGGAGCCAGTGGCTGTTGTGCGACGCGGCCATGGCCGTGCAGAGCGAAGGGCAGGGCGCGCCGCCGCCCTATACCGACGTCACCGCCCACGAGGCCGGCTGGCGCTGGCGCATCCCGCTGCAGCACCGCTGGGGCAACGGCTACGTCTATTCCAGCCGCCACACCACCGACGAGCAGGCGAGGGCGGTCCTCACCGGCGCCCTTGACGAGCGCCTGCTGCACGAGCCGCGCAAGATCGCCTTCCACCCCGGCCGCCGCCTGAAGGCCTGGAACAAGAACTGCATCGCCCTGGGCCTGGCCTCGGGCTTCCTGGAGCCGCTGGAGAGCACCAGCATCGCCCTGATCGAGACGGGCATCGAGAAGATCAAGCAGCTGTTCCCCAACCGCGACTTCGACCCGGCGGTGGTGGACGAGTTCAACGAGATGTCTCGGCTGGAGATGGAGCGCGTCCGCGACTTCATCATCCTGCACTACAAGCTCAACAAGCGGATGGACGACCCGACGGGCTTCTGGACCCACTGCCGCGAGATGTCGGTCCCCGACACCCTGCGGAAGAAAACCGACCTCTGGCGCGCCCAGGGGCATTTCGTCCGCTACCGCTGGGAGATGTTCTCCCCGCCTAGCTGGCTGGCGATCTACGCCGGCTTCGACGCGCTGCCCCAGACCTACGACCTCAGCGTGGACGGCTTCGACGCCGGACAGCTGTCGGAGGCCCTGGGCGGGATGCGCAAGGCCGTGGCCGAGACCGTGGCGGCCACTCGCACCCATGGCGAATTCATCGAACAGTACGCCCGCCCCCAGTCGGTGGCGGCCGAGTAGGAGCGCCCGGATGGCCCACCTGAACAAGATCGTCATCGTCGGCGGCGGCTCGGCCGGCTGGATCTGCGCGTCCATGCTCAGCCACTATTTCCAGAACGGCCCGACGGAGGTCGAGCTGGTCGAGTCCGAGGAGATCGGCACGATCGGCGTGGGGGAATCCACCATCCCGCCGTTCCTCCAGCTGATCCGCACCTTGGGGATCAACGAGCAGGAATTCATTCAGGAAACCCAGGCCGCCTTCAAGCTGGGCATCCGGTTCGAGAACTGGCTCGAGAAGGGCGACACCTACTACCATCCGTTCGGCCAGATCGGCGGTCCGTTGGAGGTCAACGAGTTCTACCAGTGCTGGCTGCGGGCCAAGCAGAACGGCCATCCGTCGAACCTGCAGGACTTCGCCCCGGCCACGGCGATGGCCAAGGCCGGCAAGTTCATGCTGCCGGCGGCGGCGCAGAAGACCATGATCGCCAACGCCAACTACGCCCTGCACGTCGATGCGCGGCTGGTGGGCCTGTACCTGCGCAAGTTCGCCGAGGCGCGGGGCGTGAAGCGCACCGAGGGCATCGTCACCGACGTGGCCACCCGGCCCGACGGCGGCGTCGCCAAGGTGATCCTGAAGGACGGCCGCGAGGTGGCCGGCGACTTCTTCATCGACTGTTCCGGCTTCCGCGCCCTGCTGATCGGCAAGACCCTGGGCGAGCCCTTCCGCGACTGGGGCGACGTGCTGCTGTGCGACCGCGCGGTGGTCGCCCAGACCGAGAACCTCGGCCCGCCCCATCCCTACACCCTGGTCCAGGCCCAGGACTTCGGCTGGCGCTGGCGCATCCCGCTGCAGCACCGGGCGGGCAACGGCTACGTCTTCGCCAGCAAGTATCTCAGCGACGACGAGGCCACCGCCACCCTGATGAGCCAGATCCAGGGCGAGGTCGTGCTGGGCCCCAACATCATCCCGTTCAAGACCGGCGTGCGCGAGCGGCCCTGGGTCAGGAACGTGGTCTCCATCGGCCTGTCGTGCGGCTTCATCGAGCCGCTGGAGTCCACGGCCCTGCACCTGATCTACAAGGGCATGGACTACTTCCTGCGGTTCCTGCCCGACATGGACGCCGACCAGACCCTGGCGGCCGAGTACAACCGCCGCATGGTCGCCGACTACGAGGAGATCCGCGACTTCATCGTCCTGCACTACGTGACCACCCGGCGCGAGGACACGCCGTTCTGGCGCGACTACCAGAAGGTCGATCCGCCGCAGAGCCTCAAGGAGCGCATCGCCCTGTTCAAGGCGGCCGGGGTGCTGCGCGACGGGGTCGACGACATGTTCCGGGCGGCCAGCTGGCAGTCGGTGATGGAGGGCATGGGCGTGCGGCCCCAGCGCTACCAGCAGCTGGTCGATCGCATCCCGCTCAGCGTGATCATGAACCTGATGGACAAGTCCGCCCCCTTGCTGGCCGACTTCGTGGCGACCCTGCCCAGCCATGAGGAGTTCCTGCGAACCCATTGTCCGGCCGCGCCTTTCAAGCGTTCGGCTTAAGGAGCGTCAGCGCCAGCTCTTGGCCTGGGTGATCGTGGCCGGCTCGGTCAGCAGGGCCTCCAGCGAGCGCCCGGCGAGCGTGCAGCTGGCGATCTTCACGGGACCTTGGCCGCCCGTGATCCGGCAGGTCAGGGACTGGGAGAAGGTCGCGGCCATCAGGCGTTCGCGGTCGACCGGCAGGACGGGCGCGTTGGGGCTGATCCGCAGCGGGATCCAGTGGTCGGGCGTGGGGCCCTGGGCGATGCAGAGCGTGCGGCCGTCGATGACGTGCAGGACGGGCCCGCTGACGGTCCGGCCCACCGCCGGGGCGGGCGCGCGGCAGGTCTGGGCCAGGGCCGGCGCGCCGAGGCACAGGGCGGCCAAGGCGACGGCCGCCGCTCCCGATCTCGCCCAACCCCTGGCCATCACCACACGTCCTCTGAACGCCGATTCAACTCGGTCGACGACTTCGCGTTCCCGGCGGAGCCCGTTGAAACCACTGACGTTTGTAGAGTGTTGCTCGGGCGCCGCAGGCCGCGCGGACCCAGCCGGATCGGCGTGCTAAAGGAAGGTCGGCCAAACCGGCGACTCGCCGCCGGTGGACGGACACGGACGGGAGAACTCCGCTGGCGACGGTGAAGCGTACGGGATCGCGCAAGACCCTGACGGCGGCCAATCTGGCGGCCCTGGGCGCGGAGCGGCTGGCCGAACTGCTGATCGACGTCGCCGAGGGCCACGCCCAGATCAAGCGCCGGCTGCGCCTGGAGTTGGCCGGCGAGATCGGTCCCGAGGACCTGGCCGCCGAACTGGCCAAGCGCATCGACACCGTCGCCGACGCCCGCTCGCGCATCCACTGGCGCAAGCACAAGGAGTTCGTGCGCGAACTGGACATGCAACGCGCCTTGATCGCGGGCCGGCTGACCGAACTGGACGCCGCCCTGGCCCTGCCGATGATGCTGCGGTTCCTGGCCTTGGCCGAGGGGGTGTCGCACCGCACCGCCGACGCCAAGGGCGAGGTCGAGGCGGTGTTCGACGCCGCCGTCGACGACCTGGCGGCGATCGCGCCCCTGGCCCTGGCCGATCCGAGGGCGCTGGGGGATCAGTTGCTGGACCTGCTGCTGCACGGCCGCGCCGGTCTTGGGCCGCGGGCCCTGAAGAACGCCCTGCCGGCCCTGGGCGCCGAGGGCGTCGCGGGGCTGCGGGCGCGGGTCGAGACGACCATGGCCTCGCAGAAGCGGGTCAGCGGCGCGCTGAAGGCCGCGGTCCAGGTGCTGGCCGACGCCCAGGGCGACGTCGACGGCTATGTCGCCCAGTTCACCGAGTCCCAGGCCGTGCTGCCGCCGATCGGGGCCCAGATCGCCCGGCGGCTGACGGCGGCGGGGCGCCATGACGAGGCGGTGGCCGCCCTCGACCGCTCGACGCCCGGCTCGTTCGCCCAGCTGGTCGGGACCGTGCTGGGGCGTCCGACGATGCCCGGCCCGGGCGCGCTGGACTGGGAGGACGCCTATATCGAGGTGCTGGAGGCGAGGGGGCAGGGCGACCTGGCCCAGGACATGCGCTGGACCAGCTTCGAGCGCGGCCTGTCGGTGGAGCGCCTGCGCGACTACCTCAAGCGCCTGCCGGATTTCGACGACGTCGAGGCCGAGGACAAGGCCCTGGCCCACGCCGAGGACTTCCACGACCTCCACGCCGCCCTGGACTTCCTGGTCCGCTGGCCGGCCTGGGACCGCGCCGCGCGGCTGGTGCTGCGCCGCTGGGGCGACCTGGACGGCGACCGTCCCGAACTGCTGGAGCCGGCCGCCCGCGCCATCGAGGGCCGCCATCCGCTGGCCGCGACCCTGCTGCTGCGGGCCATGATCCTGGACACCGCCCGCTACGCCCGCGCCGCCCGCTACAAGGACGCCCAGCGCCAGCTGCTGGAAGCCGCTTCCCTGGCCCCGGCCATCGGCGACTGGGGCGGCCACGAGGACGCCGAGGCCTTCGCGGCCAAGGTGGCGGGATACCGGCGCTGGTAGGCGCCGTTCGCGAATGGGCGCGGCGACGTAAAGCCTCGATTGCCTAGACCCGAGCGCCGGACCTATAAGCGCCCTGAAGTATCCAGCCCCCCGAGGGATTCCATGAGCTCCGATTTCGCCGCCGCGCGCCTGAACATGGTCGAAAGCCAGATCCGCACGGCCGATGTCACCGATCTGCCCCTGCAGGACGCCCTGCGCGTCGTGCCGCGCGAGACCCTGGTCCCGGCCGGCAAGGGCTATCTGGCCTATGCCGACGCCGACGTCGAATACGCGCCCGGCCGCTGGCTGCTGCGCCCGCGCGAGGTGGGCAAGCTGCTGCAGCACCTGCGTCCGCGCGAGGGCGACAAGGCCCTGGCCATCGCCGCGCCCTACGCGGCCGCCGTGCTGGAGCAGATGGGCGTGCAGGTCACCCGCCTGGACGCCGACGACCTGACCGCCGTGCCCGGCGGGAACTACGACGTGATCATCTGCGAAGGCGCCGTGCCGCGGGCTCCGGCCAGCTGGACCAAGGCCCTGGCCCAGGGCGGCCGCCTGGCGGTGATCGAGCGCGACGGTCCGGTCGGTCGCGCCGTGATCTACGTCCAGGCCGAGGACGGCGTCGGCCGTCGCGCCGTGTTCGACGCCACCCCGCCGCTGCTGGCCGGTTTCGCCGTCGAACGGGGCTTTGCGTTCTGACGACTTCCGGTCCAGAAACTAGAACGCAACGTCTGCGTGAAAAAAGCTTAACTAGCGGCCTATGGTCTCTCGCCTTACAGCCGATCATATAGGGTGCGGGCGTCGCGCCTGATCTGAGCAAGTCTCTGGCCCGGGTCTCGGGCCGGGGGGTTTCGTGGGGAATGAACTTGATGTCGAACAGCCGTCGGGCCGCTTTGCTGGCCGCCGCTTGCAGCCTGGGTCTGGTCGCGGGCCTGGCTTCGGCCGTCCAGGCCGAGACCCTGGCGGACGCCCTGGCCCTGGCCTATCAGACCAACCCCACCCTGCAGGGACAGCGCGCCAGCCAGCGGGTCACCGACGAGGGCGTGGTCCAGGCCAAGACCGCCTTCCGCCCGACGCTGAACGCCACGGCCGACGCCACGGTGTCGCGCACCGACCTGGCCAACGACCAGACCTACATCAACGGCGCCGGCCAGGTCGCCACCCGTGACCACACCACCGGCAGCGGCAGCGGGGCCAGCCTGGCCCTGACGCAGCCGCTCTATACGGGCGGCCGGGCCAACGCCAACCTGACCGCCGCCGAGGCCGACGTGCTGGCCGGCCGCGAGGACCTGCGCAGCGTCGAGCAGTCGGTGCTGGGCAACGTCATCCAGAGCTATGTCGACGTGCGCCGCGACCAGGAACGCCTGCGCATCGCCCAGGAGAACGTCAACGTCCTGAACCGCCAGCTGGAAGAGTCCAAGGCGCGCTTCGAGGTCGGCGAGATCACCCGCACCGACGTGGCCCAGTCGGAGGCCCGCCTGGCCTCGGCCCAGGCCAGCCTGTCGTCGGCCCAGGCCATCCTGGCCGCCAGCCGCGCGGCCTACGCCGCCGTGGTCGGCCAGAACCCCACCGACCTGGCGCCCGAGCCGTCCCTGGCCGCCCTGCTGCCCAGCAGCGTCGAGCAGGCCTTCGACCTGGTCGACCAGAACAACCCGTCGATCCAGGCCGCCCGCTACACCGAGCAGGCCGCCGCGGCCCGCGTCGCCGCGGCCAAGGCCGCCTTCCTGCCGACGGTCGGCGCCCGCGCGGGCTTCGACACCGACGCGACCCGCACCAACGGCACCGGCCGCGACTTCGGCGACTACAACCGCGGCTACACCGCCTCGCTGACCGCCTCGGTGCCGCTGTTCACCGGCGGCCTCAACAGCTCGCAGGTGCGCGCCGCCAAGGAACGCGAGAACGCCGCCCGCATCGCGGTGGAGGGCGCGCAGCGCCAGGCCCTGCAGCAGATCTCGACCGCCTGGAACAACCTGCTGGCCTCGCGCGCCAACCTGGTGTCGAACGAGGAACAGGTCCGGGCGACCCGCATCGCCTTCGAAGGCGTGCGCCAGGAGCAGCAGGTCGGCCTGCGCACCACCCTGGACGTCCTGAACGCCCAGCTGGAACTGGCCAACGCCGAGGTCGCCCTGGTCGTGGCCCGTCGCGACGAATACGTGGCCAGCGCCAGCGTCCTGCAGGCCATGGGCGTGCTGAACGTCGCCAACCTGGCTCCCGAGGTCCCGCGCTACGATCCGGTCAAGTCGTACGACAAGGTCAACCATTCGTTCGGCTGGGTGCCGTGGGAGCCCGTCGTGCGGGGGATCGACAAGGTCGGCGCCCCGTCGCCGGTGCTGAAGAAGGCTCCCGAGGCCTCGACGCCGGCGGCCGGCAAATAGGGCGAATTGAAGCGTCGGTGATGCTTGAGCTTGCTTAACCGGCGCAAGTCTGCACCATCGCGCTAAGCGCCCCGCTTGGGCGCTCCAGGATTCGTACCCTTTCGAGACGGCCCCCACATGTCCGACCAGAGCCCCCAAGAACCGACGATGGAGGAAATCCTCGCCTCCATTCGACGCATCATCTCGGAAGATGACGCGCCGGCGGAGGCCGCTGCGGCGCCCGAACCGGAAGCGGAAGCCGCTCCCGCCGTCGAGGAAGCGCCGGCCGAGGACGACGTCCTGGAGCTGACCGACCCGATCGAACCGGCCGCGCCGGTCGAGACCATGGGCGACATCGACGTCTACAAGCCCGAGCCCGAGCCGGAACCCGCCCCGCCGCCGCCTCCGGCGCCCGAGCCCGAACCGATCCAGGGCTTCTCGCGCGACGAAGTGGCCGACAACCTTGTGGGCGACCACGCCGCCAGCCTGGCCGCCACCGCCTTCGGCAGCCTGAGCTCGGCCCTGCTGATGCCCAAGGACGGCCGCACCCTGGAAGACGTCGTGCGCGAACTGCTGCGCCCGCTGCTCAAGGAGTGGCTGGACCAGAACCTGCCGCGCATCGTCGAGACCAAGGTCGAGGAAGAAGTCCACCGCATCGCCCGCGGCCGCAGCGTATAACCGACGTCATCGCCCGTCCGACGACGGGGCGATGACGAAGACATGGATAAGGCGGTCGCTCCGGCGGCCGCCTTTTTCCGTCTAAAAATCCCAGATGAACCAAGGCCCAAGGTTTCGCCCGGCGGCCGCAGATGGCATATCCCCAGCGCCATGCTTGAAAAGACCTTCGATCCCAAATCCGTCGAGCCCCGTCTGTACGCCGCCTGGGAGGCCTCCGGGGCCTTCAAGCCGAGCGAGGACCCGAACGCCGAGACGTTCACGATCGTCATCCCGCCGCCGAACGTGACGGGCTCGCTGCACATCGGCCACGCCCTGAACAACACGCTGCAGGACGTGCTGACGCGCTTCCACCGCATGCGCGGCAAGTCGGCCCTGTGGCTGCCGGGCACCGACCACGCGGGCATCGCCACCCAGATGGTCGTCGAGCGCCAGCTGGCCGCCGCCGGCAACATCGGCCGTCGCGAGATGGGCCGCGAGGCCTTCGTCGAGAAGGTCTGGGAATGGAAGGCCGAGAGCGGCGGCGCCATCACCAACCAGCTGCGCCGCCTGGGCGCCAGCTGCGACTGGTCGCGCGAGCGCTTCACCTTGGACGAGGGCCTGTCGGCCGCCGTCCGCAAGGTGTTCGTCCAGCTCTACAAGCAGAAGCTGCTGTATCGCGACAAGCGCCTGGTCAACTGGGACCCGCAGTTCCAGACCGCCATCTCCGACCTCGAGGTCGAGCAGAAGGAGGTCGACGGCGCCTATTGGCACTTCGCCTATCCGCTGGCCGACGGCGTGACCTTCCAATACCCGGTCGCCTTCGACGACGAGGGCAAGCCGACCGAATTCGAGACCCGCGACTTCATCGTCGTGGCCACCACGCGTCCGGAGACGATGCTGGGCGACACCGCCGTGGCCGTCCATCCGAGCGACGAGCGCTACAAGGACCTAGTCGGCAAGGACGTGATCCTGCCGATCGTCGGCCGCCGCATCCCGATCGTCGCCGACGACTACGCCGACCCGACCAAGGGCTCGGGCGCGGTCAAGATCACCCCGGCCCACGACTTCAACGACTTCGGCGTGGGCAAGCGCCACGGCCTGCCGGCGATCAACATCCTGACGCCCGACGCGCGCCTGAACGACGAGGTCCCCGAGGCCTATCGCGGCCTGGACCGCTTCGTGGCCCGCAAGCAGATCGTCGCCCGCGCCGAGGAAGACGGCTGGCTGCGCGAGATCGAGAAGACCAAGCACATGGTCCCGCACGGCGACCGCTCGGGCGTGGTCATCGAGCCCTACCTGACCGACCAGTGGTACGTCGACGCCAAGACCCTGGCCCAGCCCGCCCTGAAGGCGGTGGAGGAGGGCGCGACGGTCTTCGAGCCGAAGCACTGGGAGAAGACCTACTTCGAGTGGCTGCGCAACATCGAGCCCTGGTGCGTCTCGCGCCAGCTCTGGTGGGGCCACCGCATCCCGGCCTGGTTCGGTCCGGACGGCCACATCTTCGTCGAGGAGACCGAGGAAGAGGCCCTGGCCGCCGCCATCCTGCACTACGGCGACGAGGCGCCGGTCCTGAAGCGCGACGAGGACGTGCTGGACACCTGGTTCAGCTCGGCCCTGTGGCCGTTCTCGACCCTGGGCTGGCCCGAGAAGACCGACGACCTGGCGCGCTTCTACCCGACCAGCACCCTGGTCACCGGCTTCGACATCATCTTCTTCTGGGTCGCCCGGATGATGATGATGGGCATCCACTTCATGGGCGAAGTCCCGTTCAAGCAGGTGTTCATCAACGCCCTCGTCCGTGACGAGAAGGGCGCCAAGATGAGCAAGTCCAAGGGCAACGTGATGGATCCCCTGATCCTGATCGACGAACTGGGCTGCGACGCGGTGCGCTTCACCATGACGGCGATGTCGGGCCAGGCGCGCGACATCAAGCTCTCCAAGCAGCGCATCGAGGGCTATCGCAACTTCGGCACCAAGCTGTGGAACGCCTCGCGCTTCGCCCAGATGAACGAGTGCGTCCGCGTCGAGGGCTTCGACCCGTCGACCGTCCAGCAGCCGATCAACCGCTGGATCCGCGGCGAGACGGTCAAGACCGTCGCCAAGGTGACGGCGGCCCTGGAAGCCCCGTCCTTCGACGCCGCCGCCGACGCGCTCTACAAGTTCATCTGGAACGTGTTCTGCGACTGGTACCTGGAGCTGGCCAAGCCGATCCTGAACGGCGACGACGCCGAGGCCAAGGCCGAGACCCGCGCCACGGCCGCCTGGGCCCTGGACGTGATCCTCAAGCTCCTGCACCCGGTGATGCCGTTCATCACCGAGGAGCTGTGGGACAAGACCGCCGAGTTCGGCGCGCCCCGCACGGGCATGCTGATCGTCGAGCAGTGGCCGCAGCTGCCGGAGAGCTGGATCGACGCGGAAGCCGAGGCCGAGATCGGCTGGCTGGTCGACACCGTCGGCGAGATCCGCTCGATCCGCGCCGAGATGAACGTGCCGCCGTCGGCCAAACCGCCGCTGTCGGTGATCGGCGCCAACGCCGAGACCAAGGCCCGCCTGGCCCGCCACCGCGACCTGCTGCTGACCCTGGCGCGCCTGGACAGCGCCCGCGAGGCCGACGCGGCGCCGGCCGGTTCGGTCCCGATCGTGCTGGGCGAGGCGACCGGCGCCCTGGCCATCGCCGAGTTCATCGACCTTTCGGCCGAGAAGGCGCGCCTGGCCAAGGAGATCGCCGGCCACGTCGGCGAGATCGAGAAGACCGGCAAGAAGCTGAACAACCCCGACTTCCTGGCCCGCGCCAAGGAGGAGGTGGTCGAGGAGAACCGCGAGCGCCTCGCCGAGGCCGAAGCGGCCAAGGCCAAGCTGGAAGCGGCGCTCGCGCGGCTGGAGGCGGTGGGATAATGGCGTTTCCCTCCCCCTCGTGGGGAGGGTGGCCCTGGCGGAGCCAGGGTCGGGTGGGGGATTGCTGAGTCAGCGGGCCCCACCCGTCCGCTTCGCGTCCACCCTCCCCACAAGGGGGAGGGAAGACTGGATTTCTACTTCTTCACGCCCAGCATGCCTTCGATCTCGGCCTTGCTGGCGTTGATCACGCTGGCGCCGTCCTGGACGGCCAGGTTCTTGACGTCCACGGCGAAGGTCTTGTCGTCCATCTTGATGGTGGCCATCGACTTGCCGGTGGCGTCCGGCTTGACCTCGGTGACCGAGCCGATGACCGCGCCGGTGTTGTCCTTGACGGGCTGGCCGGCGGCGACGGCCGCGGAGGCGGCGGCGGGCGCAGGGGCAGCGCTGGCGGCGGGGTCCTGAGCCGGAGCGGCGGCGGTCTGGGCCAGGGCAGGGGCGGCGAAGGCGATCGCCAGGGCGGCGGCGCCGAGAGTCAGAATTGAACGCATGGGGTTCCCATCTTGCAAAAATAGCGTCTCCCCCCGACGCCCCGTTACGCTGGCGTGACTTTGGGGCGTCGGCGGGACGCTGATGCGGTCAAAATGGGTCGGGGTTTGAACGCGGTTCGCTGGGCGGTCTCCAGCCGCCCTTGGACGGGGCGCTGCTCGACGGCTGGGCAGGAGCGCTCCGGGCGCTCGGAGCGCTGGGGGTCGGCGCGCCATTGCAGGGAACCCAGTCGTACTGGTCGTTGGCGGCGTTCCAGGACCAGGCGCCGCACGCCGGCGAGGGCGCTTCGTCCCGCGCGCCCGGCTCGTCGCTGTAGGTCGGCGGCCCGTCGTAGCGGTCGTGATAGACCGTCTCGGACCGCTCGATGACGACCGGCGGGGCGCTGTAGTAGCTGGGATAGGCGTAGTAATAGCCCGGATAGCCGCCGTACCAGTAGGGGTAGGAATAGGCCGCGCCCAGGGTCAGGCCCAGCCCAACGCCGCCCCAATAGCCGGCGCCCCAATAGCCGCCGTACCCGCGGCCGTAGCCGCCACGATAGTCGCCGTATCCGCCGCCCCGGTAGCCGCCTCCGCCGTGGTAGCCGCCGCCACCGCGATAGCCGCCGCCACCGCCATGGTAGCCGCCGCCATGGCCGCCGCCGCCTCCGTGATATCCGCCGCCGCCACGGCCGCCGCGCGACTGGGCGTCGGCCTGCGCCGGGGCGAGGGCGATCGCCAGCAGGCTGACGGACGCGAGCGCTGTCAGAACGATCTTCATCTGGACCTCTCCACGAGGCCGAGGGTCCCTGAGCCAACGGCCGCGCCGTGCGTGACGGCGACCTTCGCACGATACGCCCGGGAAGCCTCCAGCGGAAGCGCGGCGCGAGGCCTCAGCGTCCGTAGACGGCGTCGCGGACTTCCTTGGTGAAGGGGCCGTTCATGCCCTCGAACGCGGTGTTGGTCATGATCACCACGGTCAGGCGGTTCCGCGGGTCCACGAACCAGTTGTGGCCGTAGACGCCGCCCCAGGCCATCGTGCCGGCGGCTTGCGGGGTCTTGCCGGCGGCGGGATCGTCCAGCACCGCCCAGCCATAGCCGAAGCCCCAGCCGGGACCTTGGGTCTTGGCCTGTTGGCCGACCTGGTCCTTGGTCATCTGCGCCACGGTCGAGGTCTTCAGGATCGGGGCGCCGCCCTGGCGGACGGTCTCCAGCAGGGTCAGGACGTCGCCGGCCGTGCCGACCATGCCCGCGCCGCCGGACGGGAAGGCGGTCTTGTCCAGGGCGCGGCTGGGCGAGAAGCGGATGGCGGTCGGGCCGATCGGGACGTCCTGGTTGCCGTCGGTCATCCGCTTGGGCGCGGGCTGGGCGTTGACATAGGCGGCCGTCAGCCGGGCCGGGTCGCGGGCGACGAAGCCGGCGTCGGCCAGGCCCAGCGGCCCCGTCACGGTCTCGGCCACCACCTGGGGCAGGGGCTTGCCTGTCGCCTTCTCCAGCACCGAGCCCAGGGCGTCGATGGCCAGGGAATAGCGCCAGGCCGAGCCGGGCGGGAAGGCCAGGGGCGCCTGGGAGAGTCGGCGCAGGTCCTCGTCCAGGGTGACGCCGGACAGGTCGATGCCGTCCGAGACGCCCAGCGTGTGGTACGGATGCGACGGCGGCTCGGCCAGGCCGTAGGTCAGGCCGCTGGTGTGGGTCAGGAGCTGGCGGATCGTGATGACCGGGGTCGTCCCGTCGGCCAGCTTCGGCTTGAAGTCCGGCAGCCACTTGGTCACCGGATCGTCCAGGTTCAGCACGCCGTCCTCGACCTGCTTCATCACCGCCATGCTGACGAAGGGCTTGGTGACCGACGAATAGCGGAAGACCGCGTCCTCCTTCATGGGGCGTCCGGCCTCGCGGTCGGCCAAGCCGGCGGCGCGGTGGTAGACGACCTTGCCGTCGCGGGCGACCAGCACCACCGTCCCGACCAGCCGCTGCTCGGCGAGGGCGGTGTCGACCACCTTGTCCAGCCGCGCCGCCAGGGCCGCGTCGGGCGCGGCGGCGACGGCGACGGGCGGCGGCGCGGCCAGGCCCGGCGTGGTCGCCAGCAGGGCGGCGGCGAGGGCGAGGCTGGAGATCCACGGACGCATTCGACGACTCCCGGTTTGCGGACCTGAGGTAGGGCGATACCGGGGAGGGGGCAAGCGAGGGCCTGGACACCCCTCTAAGTAATCATTGTTCCCTTATGTTCGAACAGACGTTTGCATCCCGCTTCGGGCTGTGCTTTGTCGCTGGGGAAACGTGCTCGTCCAGCGAAGCGCGACCACACACCGGGAGAGTAACGATGACCCAGGCCGCATCCGCTTCGACTGGCGCGCCCACCCCCTCGATCCCCTGGCCCGCCATGTCGGTGAAGCAGGCCTACGCCATGATCACCGCTCCCGGGTCGCCCGGCGAGATGGAGGAGATCGACATCCGAGGCGTGAAGACCCGGGTCTGGAAGAACTGCCCGCCCACCCTGCGCGACACCCTGATGGTCGGCCGTGCGCACGGCGAGAAGATCTATCTGGTCCACGAGGACGAGCGGGTCAGCTTCGAGGCCTTCTACCGCGCCGTGACCGTGTTCGCCGCCGAACTGGAAGCGGCCGGCGTCAAGAAGGGCGACCGGGTCGCCCTGATCATGCGCAACCTGCCCGAATGGCCGGTGGCCTTCTATGCGGGCCTGTCGATCGGCGCGATCCTGACCCCGCTGAACGCGTGGTGGACCGGCCAGGAACTGGAATACGGCCTGACCGACAGCGGCGCGACCGTGGCGATCATGGACGTCGAGCGCTTCGAGCGCCTGGCCGAGCACTTCGACAACTGCCCCGACCTGAAGCGCGTCTATGTCAGCCGTTCCAGGGAGGAGATCGCCCATCCGTACGTGAAGCGGATGGAGACCGTGATCGGCTGCCCCAACGACTGGATCAAGCTGGACGAGAAGCCGCTGTCGACCGTCGCCCTGGGTCCCGAGGACGACGCGACGATCTTCTACACCTCCGGCACCACGGGCAAACCCAAGGGCGCGCTGGCGACGCACCGCGCCGTCAACAGCAACATCTTCGCCGCCGCCGCCGCCAGCGCCCGCAGCTTCCTGCGCCGCGGCGAGGCGCCGCCCCAGCCCGATCCCAGCCTGCCGCAGAAGGGCTCGCTGATCTCGGTGCCGTTCTTCCACGCCACCGGCTGCTTCGCGGTGATGAACCCGTCGCTGTTCGGCGGCGCCAAGCTGGCCATGATCCGCAAGTGGGATCCGGAAAAGGCCATGCAGCTGATCCAGGACGAGAAGCTGACCCAGATGGGCGGGGTGCCGACCATCGCCTGGCAGATCATCGAGCATCCCAGCCGGGGCAACTACGACCTGTCGTCGCTGGAGACCGTGGCCTACGGCGGCGCGCCCTCGGCGCCCGAGCTGGTGCGCAAGATCAAGGAGATCTGGCCCAAGTCGCTGCCGGGCAACGGCTGGGGCATGACCGAGACCTCGGCCACCGCGACCAGCAACTCGGCCGAGGACTACGAGAACCGTCCCGACAGCTGCGGCCCGGCCGTGCCGGTCACCGACCTGAAGATCATGACGGTCGAGGCGCCGTATCGCGAGCTGCCGATCGGCGAGGTCGGCGAGCTGTGGTGCAAGGGGCCGCAGGTGGTGAAGGGCTACTGGAACAAGCCCGAGGCCACCGCCCAGACCTTCATCGACGGCTGGGTGCGCACCGGCGACCTGGCGCGGCTGGACGACGAGGGCTTCTGCTACATCATCGACCGGGCCAAGGACATGCTGATCCGGGGCGGCGAGAACATCTACTGCATCGAGGTCGAGAACGTCCTGTACGACCACCCGGCGGTGATGGACGCGGCTCTGGTCGGCATCCCGCACAAGACCCTGGGCGAGGAGCCGGCGGCCGTGGTGACCCTCAAGCCCGGCGCCCACGCCGACGAGGCCGAGCTGCGCGCCTTCGTCGCCGACCGTCTGGCGGCCTTCAAGGTGCCGGTGAAGGTGGTGTTCTGGCCCGAGACCTTGCCGCGCAACGCCAACGGCAAGATCATGAAGAATGAGCTCAAGAAGGTGTTCGTCGAGGGATAGGCGAACGCCTCTATCTGGAGGCGGCGATGGTCCAGTCGAAAGCGGCGAGCGTCGACGCCTTTATGGCCGAGGTCGGCGACGAGCGCCGGCCGGCCCTGGAGCGGCTACGCGCCCTGTGCCGCGAGGAGCTGGCCGGCTGGCCCGAAGGCATGAGCTACGGCATGCCCGGCTACGGTCCGCCGGGCGCGCCGGTCGTCGCCTTCAACGACCAGAAGCAGTACATCGCCTTCTATGCCGGCCAGACCGCCGTGGCGCGGTTCGCCGACCGCCTGGCCGGCGTCGACTGCGGCAAGAGCTGCATCCGCTACCGCAAGCCGGACGCGATCGACTTCGACCTGGTGCGCGACATCCTGCGGGACGTGCGCGCCAGGCGCGAAGCCGGGGCCTGACCGCGGATCAGGCGCTAACGGGCGGCTTGCGCCCCGCCCAGGGCTGGGCCGCCTCCAGCTCGTAGGCCAGCTGCAGCAGCGTCTTCTCCGCCCCCGCCCGGCCCGCGAACTGGACGCCCACCGGCAGCCCGTCGGCCGTCCAGTGCAGCGGCACGCTCATCGACGCCGCGCCCGCCACGTTGTGCAGGGTGGTGTAGCCCACATAGGCGTTCAGGCGCTCGGTCAGGTGGGGGATGTCGACCGTCCCGGACACCCAGCCCAGGGGCACGGGCGGCGAACCCAGGACCGGCGAGATGATCACGTCATAGCGGTCGAGCCAGCGGTCGTAGGCCTGGCCGGCCGCCTGGAGATCGGCCACGGCCTTGCGCAGGCCGTCGGGCGGCATCTGGCCGACCAGCTCGGCCATGGCCAGGGTGAACGGCTCCAGCAGGCTGTCGTCCGGCTTGCGGCCGATGGCCTGGGCGACGGCGTCGACCAGCTCGGCCGCGCCGCTGGCCCACAGCGCCAGGAAGTTCTGGGCGAAGGCGGGCCCGTCCACCGGCCAGGTCGTCGGCTCGACCTTGTGACCCAGCGATTCCATCAGCTTGCCGGTGTTCTCGGCGGCGGCGCGGACCTCGGCGTTCGGCTGGGCGCCCAGCATGGTGTTGACCACCAGGCCGACCCGCAGCCGGCGCGTGTCGGGGCCGGTCACCAGGCCGACGGGCGGGAACACCTGGTCGGCGCCGTGGCGCTCGGTGGCGGCCAGCAGGGTGGCGCTGTCGCGGACGCTGCGGCTGACGCAGTGGGCGACCGACAGGTCGACGCCGCGCATGGGCTCGCGGCCGGGGACCTGGCGGCCGCGCGAGACCTTCAGCCCGAACAGGCCGCAGTTGGACGAGGGGATGCGGATCGAGCCGCCGCCGTCGCTGGCGTGGGCGAAGGGCGCCACCCCGGCCGCCGTCGCCACGGCCGCGCCGCCGGACGATCCGCCGCTGGACCGTTCCGGGTTCCAGGGGTTGCGGGTCGGCGGGAAGCCTTCCGGCTCGGTGGTGGGCAGGAAGCCGTATTCCGGCGTCGACGACTTGCCGATGACGATCAGCCCGGCCTTGTCGAAGCAGTCGATATAGGCCGGCTGGGTCTTGGCCGGCGGGTTGCGCAGCATGGCGCGCGAGCCGCTGTAGGTGGGCAGGCCCACATAGTCGTCCAGGTCCTTGACCAGGAACGGCACGCCCGCGAAGGGGCCAGCCGGCGGGGCCGTTCCCGCGTCCAGCCGCTTGGCCTTGTCGATGGCGCGGTCGAAGTCCGGCGTGACCAGGAAGTCCAGCTTGGGGTTCAGCGCCTCGGCGTCGCGCACGGCCTTTTCGGTCACCTCCAGGGCGCTGACCTCCTTGCGGCGGATACGGCCGGCGATCTCGACGGCGTCGGGCGCCCAGGGCGCGGAGGCGGCGGGTTTGGCTGCGGCGTCGGATGCGGCGGCGGCGATCGTGGCGGCGCCGGCCACCAGGCCTTCGCGTCTGGACATCATGCGTTTCCCCCTTTTTGGGTTCCCTGTCCCGACGTCTAGGGTGCGTCGGTGATCAGTGATCACTGTGAACCCAAGGGCGTCCGCTCCGCAAGTCGTGCTACAGCCCCCGGATGACACGCAAACGCGCCGACATCCTGCTGGTCGAGACCGGCCTGTTCGACAGCCGGGCCAAGGCCCGCGCCGCCATCGAGGCCGGGGCCGTCAAGGCCGACGGCAAGGTCGTGACCAAGCCCTCGCAGGAGATCGAGGAGACCGCCGTGCTGGAAGGGGTCGCCGCCCACCCCTGGGTGGGGCGCGGCGCCCTGAAGCTGGCGCATGCGCTGGACCTTTGGCCGATCGCGGTCGAAGGCCGGATCGCCCTGGACGTCGGGGCCTCGACCGGCGGCTTCACCGAGGTGCTGCTGTCGAAGGGCGCGGCCAAGGTCTACGCCGTCGACGTCGGCCGCGAGCAACTGCATCCGCGCCTTGCCGCCGACCCGCGCGTGGTCGACCTGTCGGGCGTCGACGCCCGGGTGCTGGACGAGGGCCATCTGGACGAGACGCCGGGCCTGGTGGTCAGCGACGTCAGCTTCATCTCGGTGGAGAAATGCCTGCCGGTGGCCCTGGACCTGGCGGCGGCGGGCGCGGACCTGGTGACCCTGATCAAGCCGCAGTTCGAGGCCGGCCGCGACCGGGTGGGCAAGGGCGGCCTGGTGAAGGACCCCGAGGTCATCGCCGACTGCATCGCCCAGGTCCGGGCCTTCGTCGAGGCGGCGGGGTGGACGGTCAAGGCCGTGGCCCCCAGCCCGATCACCGGCGGCGACGGACAGGTCGAGCACCTGCTGTGGGCGGTGAAGGGCTAGGTTTTCAACCGCTCATCCGGCGAATGCCGGGATGAGCGGCTTTTTTGAAGGCGCAAAGAAAAGGCCGCCCACCTCTAGGTGGACGGCCCCAAGATGATCGAATGAGAAATCGGGTGTCTTAGTCGACGACCTGGTAGCGGCCCGAGGCGTCCGGGCAGACGCGGACGAAGCGCTTCTGGGTGCGGCCGTCGGGCAGGTAGATCGGGCTTTCGGCCAGGGTGCAGCCGTTGGCGTCCGACTTGCTGTCGGCCACGCCGTAGGCGCGCTCGGACTCCGAGGTGTAGCCGTCGCGACGGTCGCCGTAGCGGCTGTCCTCGTAGCGGCCGCCGCCGTAGCGCTCGTCATAGCCCTGGTCGTAGCTGTTGTAGGCGCCCTGGCCGTAGGTCGGGGGAGGGGGCGGAGGCGGGTTGGCGCCGGGGCTGCAGGCGGCCGAGTTGCGGCCGATGGCCGAGCCGGCGATGGCGCCCAGCAGGCCGCCCAGCACGGCGCCTTCGGTGCGGGCGCCCTTGGCGGCCACGCCGCTGCCGATCGCCGCGCCGATGCCGGCGCCGGCCAGGCCGCCGCCCGTGCCGCGCTGCGTGGTGCTGCGGCGGCAGGGGTCGTAGTAATAGCCGTTGCTGTCGTAGTTGCCGCCGCCGGCATAGGCGCCGCCGGAGCCATAGGCGCCGTAGGCCTGGGCCGAGGCCATCGTCGGGGCCAGCGCGCCGACCAGGGTGGCCGCGGCGGCGACGCCGAGAACGGTCTTGAACATCTTGAAAACTCCTCCGACCGAGTCCGCGCCGATGCTGGGACCCGCCTTTCCGACGTAAAGTGCCAAGTCCTTGATGAACGGCTGTTGAGCGACCCGTTCATCTTCGTTCACGCGCATTCGCTTCGAATGCGCTATTGAGCGTCCGAAAGCTTGTCGGCGTCGATCGTGGCGCGGGCATGGCGGGCGTCCGCGTCCCCGAAATCACCACCTGAAATGGCCGGACCCGGTGAAGGTTCCGCCCCGCGAATTGGACTTTCTATGCGTGAACTGAGGATCCAGGCGGTCGGCGCCCAGGGCGACGGCATCGCCGACGGCTCTTTCGTCCCCCTGACCCTGCCCGGCGAGCTGATCACCGCCGAAATGGCCGGCGCCCGCGGCGAACTGGTCGAGGTGCTGGAGCCCAGCCCCGAGCGCGTGGCTCCGCCGTGCCCGCATTTCGGGGTCTGCGGCGGCTGCGCCTTCCAGCACTGGGACGCCGCGCCCTATCTGGAGTGGAAGCGCGACCAGGTGCGGTTCCAGCTGGCCCGCGAGGGACTGGAGACCGAGATCCTGCCGACCTTCGCCTCGCCGCCGGCCTCGCGCCGCCGCGTCGCCCTGCACGCCCGGGGCGGGAAGGGCGGGGCGCGGCTGGGCTTCAAGGAGCGCCGCTCCTGGAACCTGGTGCGCATCGAGCAGTGCCCGGTGACGCATCCCAAGCTGGTCGCGGCCTTCCCGAGCCTGGCCCGCCTGGCCGCGCCGTTCCTGGAGCATCCCAAGTCGGCCCCGACCCTGCACGTGACCCTGACCGCCACGGGCCTGGACATCGACATCACCGGCGTCGAGGCCAAGAGCGGCGGCCTGTCGGCCGACGCCCGGGTGCGCGCGGCGATGATCGCCGGCGAGAACGACTTCGCCCGGGTCACCATGGCCGGCGAGATGATCTACATGGCCCGCCAGCCGATGGTGAAGCTGGGGCCGGCCATCGTCTCCCTGCCGGCCGGCAGCTTCCTGCAGGCCGTGCCCCAGGCCGAGAAGGCCATGGTCGACTTCGCGGTCGAGGCGGCCCAGGGCGCGTCGAAGGTCGTCGACCTGTTCAGCGGCGTGGGCACCTTCACCTTCCGCCTGGCCGAGATCGCCGGCGTCCACGCCGCCGACAGTTCCGCCCCGGCCATCGCGGCCCTGAAGGGCGCGCTGGGCACGGCGACGGGGCTGAAGGCGATCACCGCCGAGGCGCGCGACCTGACCCGCCGGCCGATGCTGTCGACCGAGCTGAACAAGGTCGACGTGGCCGTGCTGGACCCGCCCCGCGCCGGGGCCTTCGAGCAGCACGTCGAGATCGCCAAGTCCAAGGCGGCCCGCGTGGTCGGCGTGTCGTGCAACCCCGCCACCTTCGCCCGCGACGCCAAGATCCTGGTCGACGCCGGCTTCCGCCTGGAGCGGGTCTTGCCGGTGGACCAGTTCCTGTGGTCGCCGCATATTGAGCTGGTGGGGGTGTTCTCGCGCTAGGACGGTTTCGGCCGTCCGGAGCGACCATCTGGGAGAAGCCCATTGGACGAACGATCCGGCAAGGCGGGCGAACCCCGGGAAGACGTTCCCAAGAGCCGGAGCGCCTTCGCCCTGGACGGCGCCAGCCAGCGCGCCAAGGCGGCGGTCAAGGCCGCCTGGTGGACCGCCGCCGGGAGCGTCACGCGCGCCCTGGCCCAGCCGACCCGGGGCGAAGCCAAGGTCAAGTTCCAGCCGCAGGGGCCGCCGGTCTCGACCGCCCGGCTGCGCAAGGCCTATCTGGCCGCGTTCGAGAAGGACGCCGCCGACGTGGCCGCCGGCCTCTATCCGCCGTTCGACGGCGGTTCGGGCAATCCGGCCGAGGCCTTCCGCGAGGCGCTCGACGTGATCGCCGACGCCCGCGCCGTCGACCGGCGCCGCCGCCGGGGCGACGGCGTCGAGGTGCGCGAAACGCCCGAGAGCGAAGGCTATCCCAACTACTACCGGCAGAATTTCCACTTCCAGTCCGGCGGCTGGTTCACCGACGCCAGCGCCCGGCGCTACGAGGCCCAGGTCGAGGCGCTGTTCTCCGGCGCGGCCGGGGCGATGCGCCGCCGGGCCCTGTCGCTGCTGGCGCGCCACTGGCGCGGCAAGGACCAGCGCGGGCTGAAGCTGGTCGACCTGGCCTGCGGGTCGGGCGCGTTCCTCGGCGATCTCGGCGCGGCCTTCCCGCGGGCCGCCATCGCGGGCCTGGACCTGTCGCGCGCCTATCTGGCCGCCGCCCGCAGCCGCTCGGGCCGGGGCGGGGTCCAGGCCAACGCCGAGGCCTTGCCGTTCGCCGACGCCAGCCTGGACGCGGTGACCTGCGTCTACCTGTTCCACGAACTGCCGCCCCGGGTGCGCCCTGTCGTGGCCGCCGAGATCGCCCGGGTGCTCAAGCCCGGCGGGGTGCTGGCCTTCGCCGATTCGGTGCAGCCGGCCGACGAGCCGGACCTGTCGCGCCTGCTGGAGGCCTTTCCGGCCTATTTCCACGAGCCCTACTACTCGACCTACGCCGAGACCGACCTGCCGGCCCTGTTTGGCGCGGCGGGGTTGAGCGTGGCCGCGAGCGACCAGGCGTTCCTGACCAAGGCGCTGCTGCTGGAAAAGACTTGTTGAACCCAGCCATCATGGCCATTGCCTAGGCCGACGGGCTCCTGTATTCGAACCGACCTCTTCGCCGACGCTCCTTGCGTTGACCCGGATGGCCCGGTGGCGGAGTGGTGACGCAGCGGATTGCAAATCCGTGCACCCCGGTTCGATTCCGGGCCGGGCCTCCACCTCCCTTCATCGCCTTCAGGCTTCCACGGCTCGCAAGTCCGGGGCGGCGACCGGCGCGACGGCCGACAGGTCCACGACCTCTTCGAAATATCCCGGCCTCATCGGGTAGGGGGAGCTGTCGGCCCGCCAATCCCGCTCGGCGAAGAGTTGCGCCATCGAGAACGGGTTGATGGCGTGGTCGATCGACTGGTTCATCGACAGGAAGACGCGGCAGCGGCCGGAGATCTGGTCGAGATAGTCGCGGGCGGTTCCTATGGACATTTCGGTCATGGAATCCGCGTTCAGGACGACGTCGAAATGGTCGGTGCTGGCGGCCAGCCAGGACGGCGGCGCGATCCGGACGCCGCCGCGCCGTTCGAACCCCGGCTCGCCGTGCAGCCTCACGACGTCCTCGCCCAGGGTCACGGCCAGGAAGTAGGCCTGGGCGACGTTGGTGAGGGGCAGGTCGACGATGGTGTAGTCGGTGATCCCGAGCTGGTGGGCGTAGTAGGCGGTGCGGCCGAGGCCCGCGCCGATCTCCAGCGCCGACGCGGCGCCGTGGTGCTGCAGCCGCTTGGCCTGGTAGATGGCCTGGAGGGGGCGGTAGGAGATGATCCCCCGCGGGGTCTCCACGCCGATCTCGTTCGGATAGGGGTTGGGGAAGGCAAGGGGGGCGCCGAAGGCCCCGGCGACGGCCTCGACCGCCGCCGGCACGTCAGAAGCCGGGGCACCGAGCGCGGAGGCCAGGGTCAGGAGGTGGTCGCTCGTCTGCTGGATGTCGGCGGCGCGGTATTTCGGGTCGCTCCGGAGCCTCTGGTTCTGCTCCGCGTACAGACTTTCGAAGCCGTAGAAGAGGGAATTGCCGGCCGGATTGGCCAGCAGGGCGGCGACCTCGGCGGTCGTTCCGCTCAACAGCACACGGTGCGCATCGCCGCGCGGACCATCGTCGATCTGAGCCCAGAAGGAGTCCGTGCTGCTGCCGTCGTGGCAGGTGCGCTGATAGTAGGCCTGGATGCGTTGGGCGAGGCGCTTACGATCAGCATGCCGTGCTGATCTCAGGTTGTGGACGAAGGATCGGAAGGACCAGTTCTTCGCCGTTTCCGGTCGTCGCATCGTCACCCACCATTTCAGGATCGCTGGCGCCCGCAGCGACGTCGGAGCGAAGTGATCCCGTAACACCTTGAAAGCGGGGAAAGCGGGGACGTCCACCGCATGGTGAACGCGTATGGCTCCGCTTAGGTTCCAGGACCAGCCTCAACCCTTCGAGGGGCGAAACGACCTGGGTCGCGCCGTGCGACGCGACGCCTAGGCGGCCGGGGCGTCGGCCTTGGCCTTACGGCTGTCGACGGCGAAGCGTTCGAGCGCGCGGGCGTGGCTGGGCATGCGGGCGGCGGCCTGATGGCAGGCGACGCGCAGATGGTGCAGGCGCTCGGCCAGCAGGCGCTCGTCCATCAGGTCGGCCAGCGGGTCGTAGGCTTCCGGCTCCCCGGACTGCCCGATCATGATCGCCAGCCAGTTCGGCTCCTGGAAGATCGTCTGGTTGGGGAAGATCGTCGCGCCGCGGGTGCGGAACAGCTCCATCTTCTCGCGCAGCGAGTCCGGCACGGGCATGTGGCGCAGCCGGTCCCACAGCGGTTCGCCGACCCGGCCGTTGGCGTGGTAGTGGTAGATCAGGAAGTCCCGGATCTGCTCCATCTCCTCGCCCATGATCCGGTTGTAGATCCCCGCGGCGGCCGGATCGTCCTTGGCCAGGGGGAAGCTGCCGGCCAGCTTGATCAGGCCGTGCTGGATCAGGTGGATCGAGGTCGACTCCAGGGGTTCCAGGAAGCCGCTGGACAGGCCGATGGCGGCGCAGTTCTTGAAGCGCGACGCCTTGCGCCGGCCGGTGGCGAACCGCAGGAAGCGCGGGTCGGCCAGGACCTTGTTGTCGGGATGCTCGCGCGCCAGGCTGGCCAGCAGGACGTCGGCCGCCTCGTCGTCGCCGATGTGGTCGCTGACATAGACATAGCCGTTGCCGGTCCGGTGTCGCAGCGGGATGCGCCAGCGCCAGCCGGCCTTGTCGGCGATGGCGCGGGTGTAGGGGATGGGGTCCTCATACCGCGCCGACGGGACGGCGACGGCGCGGTCGGCCGGCAGGTAGTTCGACCAGTCGTCGTAGCCCACGCCCAGCGCGCCGCCGATCAGCAGGGCCCGGAAGCCCGAGCAGTCGATGAAGAAGTCGCCGGCCAGGGTCTCGCCGTCGTCGAGGGCGAGGGCGGCGATCGTGCCGTCCAGCGGGTCCAGGGTCACGCCCCGGATGGTCCGCTCCAGCCGCCGCACGCCCCGCTCCTCGGCGACTTCGCGCAGCAGCTTGGCGTAGAGCGAGGCGTCGAAGTGATAGGCGTGGGCCATGGCCGAGCGGGGATCGCGGGGATCTTCCGAGCGCCAGTCGAACTTGCCGGCCTTGGCCGCCAGGTCGCTGAGCGAGAACTCGTGGAGCTCGGCCTTGTAGCCGTGCTTGCGCGCGCGCAGCCAGTAGGCGTGGAACGACACGCCGTCCATCGGCGTGCCGTAGTTGCCGAAGGGGTGCATGTAGCGCCCGGCGGGGTCGCCCCAGCCGACGAACTCGATGCCCAGCTTGAACGAGCCTTCGGTGGCCGCCAGCATCCGGCCTTCGTCGACGCCCACGACCTCGTTGAAGAAGGTGATCGGCGGGATGGTCGCCTCGCCGACGCCCACCGTGCCGATCTCGGCCGACTCCACCAGGGTGATCTTCATCTGCTGGGGCGTGAAGACCTTGGAGAAGAAGGCGGCCGACATCCATCCGGCCGTGCCGCCGCCGACGATCACGAGGTGCGAGATTTTCCCGGGGTTTCCCATGGGCGCCTGCTTGGTCTCGTTTGAGTCGAACCCCGCCGGCGTGGCGCCGGCGGGGCCGCTTTGGAGCAGAAGATCAGCTGGGGACTAGAAAGTCCCGCGGACGATGAACGACAGACGTCGATCGCTCACCGACCAGCTGTGCTTGGCGACCAGGGACTTGGAGAAGTTCCCCTGCGTGCCCAGGTACCAGGAATCCCGCTGGTCCATCTCCAGCACGGTCTTGGCGTTGAGCAGGTTCACGCCCTGGACGCCCACCTTGATCCGCGGGGTCACCGAGTACAGCAGCGAGCCGTCCAGCTGGCCGTAGTCGTCGGCATAGACCGGGACCATCAGGTTTGAGGCCGAGGCGCTCATCAGGTAGCGCGAGCGCCAGTTGTAGGCCAGGCGCGCGTCGATGCCGTACTTACTGTAGAGCAGGGTCGCGTTGTAGGTGTAGCGCGACAGCTGCTCCAGGGGCAGGTCCAGCTTCGAGGCGATGATCTGCGACGAGTCGGTCACGCTGCTGGACGCGTTCTGCGTGCCTTTGCTGTCCAGGATCGTCGCGTTCAGCTCCGTGCCCAGCCCGGCCAGCGGACCCGGCAGGAAGTCGAAGAACTGCTGATACTGCATCTCCACGCCGGAGATTTTGCCGTGGCCCATGTTCTGGGGCACGGTGCCGACGGCCTGGACCGACTCCCCGTTGTCCTTGGTGACGGTCATTAAGGTCTGGGCGGACTGGATGTAGTCGTAGACGTCCTTCCGGAAGACGCCCACCGACACCATGCCGCCGCCCTGGAAGTACCATTCGCCCGAGAGGTCGTACGAATTGGCGCGCATCGGCTTCAGGTTCGGATTGCCCGAATAGAAGCCGAAGGCGACGTCCGTGTGGTACTGCACGGCCGAGCCGCCGGCCGCCGCGGTGTCCAGCTGGGCCTGGGTGTAGGGCGCGCCCGTGACCGGGTTGATGATGTTGTCCGCCACCGTCGCGTTGCGCGACTGCAGCGTGGCCGACATGTTGACCGACGGGTCCAGCTGGTAGAAGTCGGGCCGCACGATGTTCTTCGACGCGGCGAACCGCAGGAAGACGTTGGGCCTGGCCTTCAGGCGCAGGTTCAGGCTGGGCAGGACGTCGGTGTATTCGCTGCCGCCGACCGAGGTGAAGGGCTGGCCGTCGGCGAAGTCGATCTTGGCGGCTGCCGTGGACGAGGCGAACCGCTTCTGGCCCGGGTCGATATAGCCGACCGTGCCGTAGCCGTGGCCCTCGACCTTGGACTTGACGACGCGCAGGCCGAAGTTGCCGTCCCAGCTCATCTGCTCGCCGCCCCAGCTGGCGTCCAGGTCGCTGCCGAAGCGGACCTTGCCGTAGAGCGCGAGGGTGTCTTCCCACTGGCGGTTGACGCCGCGGCCGCCGGAGTTGCCGAAGGCGGCGTTCACGTCGCCCAGCGGACGCCAGTAGCTGATATCGCCGCTCGGACGGGCCCAGATGGGCGTGTAGCTCATCATCGTGCCCTGCTTGAACGGGCTGTAGGTTCCGCCCGCCGGCGACCACGACGGGATCGTGCCGTTGGGGCCGCCCGGCGGATAGTAGCCGTATTCGCCGTCGTTATAGGCCGGGCCGCCGCCGGGGATCGGCCCGTTCCAGACCACCTCGTTCAGGTACTTGTAGAGCTCGGTCGGGCTCTTCGCGAGATCGAAGGCCGGCAGGATCAGGCTGGGAACCGACAGGTCGCCCTTGAAGAAGTTGTCGAAGGCCACCGTGTCCTGGTGCTGGGTGTACTTGTCGGCCGTCGCGGTGACCCGCGTGGCCCACGGCGCCGAGATCAGGTTCCAGTTGTAGCCGGCGTCGCGCGAGGTGGCGTCGCGCGAGGTGGCGCGGACGCCCACCTTGACGTCCTTGATGAAGGAGTCGTCGTCGAAGCTGTAGGTGACGTCGAACTTGCCCGCGTATTCCCGGGCGTCGTTGTCGTCGATGTGGTCCATCGCGGCGTAGAGGTTGAACAGCGACGGCGTGCTGGTGGCGTTGGCCATCGTGATCTTCGGCATGTCGCCGGTCAGGTCCAGGCCGAAGCCGCCCGGCAGGGTGACGGTGTTGTACACCGTCAGGTCCGTGCCCTCGCGGTGCGAGTAGATGTACTGCAGGTCGCCGGTCACCAGGAACCGGTCGTTGGTCCAGCTGAAGCCGGTCGAGATGTCGTTGGTGTTGTCCTCGACCACGCCGTAGCGGGTGCCCAGGTTCAGCAGGAACGAGTTGGACACGCCGTTGCCGCCGCCGCCGCCGTCGACCAGCTGGCCCTTCAGGAAGTTGCCGTCGGCGTCGTAGGTGAACGCCGTGCCGGCGGCCGGGCCCACGACGAACGACTGGTTGTTGGTCGCCGAGCAGCAGGCCGAGGTCTGGGCGAAACGGTCCTGGAAGGTCTGCTTGGCCTCGGTGCGGAACAGGGTCAGGTAGAGTTCGAGGTTGTCGTTGGGGCGGTACTGGAAGGCCAGATTGTAGCCCTCGCGCTCGCGGTCCTGCAGGTTGTTGCGGTACTGCACGCCGACCGGCACGAACACGCGCGACAGCGGCTGGCCGGCGATCGAGTTGTCGCCGTTGAAGTTGAACGTGTCGCCGCCGTCGTAGGACGATTGGACCCCGACGCCGTGGGCGTCGTACGGGTCGACGGCGATGGTGTTCACCGCGGTCTTCAGCTTGGACCTGGACACGCTCAGCAGCACGCCGAACTCGCCGCCGTCGGGCGTGTCGAAGCGGTCGCTGTAGAGGAAGCTGCCCGACGGCGTGCCTTCCTTGCGCAGGTCGCCGCGCGTGTAGTCGGCCGAGAAGGCCAGCTGGCGCTTGCTGCTGTCGAACGGCATGCGGGTGCGCAGGTTCACCGTGCCGCCCAGGCCGCCCTCGACGATGTCGGCCGACGGGTTCTTGTAGACGTCCACGCCCGAGAACAGTTCGGGGGTCACGTCCTCCCACGAGATGGCCCGGCCGCCGCGCGCCGAGAAGGCGTCCCGGCCGTTCAACTCGGAGCGGACCCAGGTCAGGCCGCGGATCTGGATGCCCGAGCCTTCGGCGTTCAGGCGGTCGACGTCGCGGGGCTGGTTGGTCCGGCCGATGGTCACGCCCGGGATGCGCTGCAGCGCCTCGGTGACCGAGCGGTCGGGCAGGCCGCCGATGTCCACGGCGGTGATCGAATCGACGATCTGCTCGGAGTTCTTCTTCAGGTCCTGCGCCGTCTGGAGGGCCTTGCGCTGGCCGACGACGATGACCTCGGAAATCTCTTCGGGCGAATCCTTGGTCGCGCCCCCGCTGGTCTGCGCCTGCGCCGACGCCACGAGCAGGCCGGTCGCCCAGACCATCGTCGCGGTCGAGACCAGCAACATCTTCTTCTTGTTCACGTTCCCTCTCCCAAATCAGCACGCCCTTTTGGGCTGTGCTCGCCGGTGTTTTCGTCTCGACGCGGGGTTGGGCGGTCAGTCGCCGTCCCTGCGTCGGGAAACACACTTTAATTAACTTGTTTTATTAAACCGGCGCGATTTGTCGTACAAGCCATAACATTCAACAATCGCGAGCGTGGTTTCGTGCGGTTGCACGGACGTGCGCCGGCGGACGTCGTCGAGGGGGCGACGCCGGGTGGGGCGAGAACGGAATCCAGGAGGATCGGCGGCCGCGCGAGCTTGGCCGGCCCGGCGGCCCGGCTAGTTGAGGCGGGGCTTCTTCAGCAGGGCGTTGCGGTCGACCGAACGGATCTCGACCTCGAACACGTCCTGTTCGCGCTGGATGCGCAGCGCGATGGTGACGCCGGCCGGGCCCTGGTCCCAGAGGGCGGTGTAGAACTCGGTCAGGTCCGAGACCTCGTCGCCATCGACGGCCAGGATCAGGTCGCCGGCCCGCAGTTCGGCGCGGGACGCGGGGCTGCCCGGCGACACGCCGACCAGGATGACCTGGGATTCGGTCTCCTGGGCGAAGACGCCCAGCCAGGGGCGAGGCGGATGGGCCGGCTTGCCGCGCGCCAGGTCGTCCAGGATCGGCGGCAGCAGTTCGGCGGGGACGAACATGTTCATGGGCTTGGCCACGCCGTCCTGCGACTGTCCCGACAGGCTGAGCGAGCCGACGCCGACTAGTTCGCCCTTGGGACCGATCAGGGCCGCGCCGCTCCAGTGGGGATGGGCCGGCTCGGTGATGATCGCCTCGTCCAGCAGGTATTCCCAATAGCCGGCGAAGGGCATGCGGGTCAGGGCGCGGCCGGCGGCGGCGTGGGCGCGTCCGCCGGCGCCGGCGATGATCACCGGGCTGCCCGGCTCCAGGACCTTCGAGGTGCCCAGGCGCAGCGCCGGCAGGCCCAGGGGCTCCAGCGCCTGGACCAGGCCCAGTCCCGTCTGGCCGTCGAAGCCCAGCACGTGGGCGTGGACGCGCCGGCCGTCGTTGAGGGTCAGCACCACCTCGCTGGCCTCGGTGATCAGATAGGCCATGGTCAGCACCAGGCCGCCTTCGCTGATCACCACGCCGTTCCCCAGCCGCTCGGTTCCCAGGATGCGCGCGGTGAAGGCGTCGGCCGGGACCTTGGACTCCAGGGCGACGACGCTGGACAGGGCGTGATCGAGGTCGAAGGCGTAGGCGCTGGCGGCGGGCCGCAGCCGCGCTTCGACCTCATGCCCCTGGAACGGTGAAGACAAGTCGATCTCCTCTAGGAGACTCAAATCTGGGGCGTGGCGCGGCGCGAACAAGAGGCGAGGGCGAAGAGGCGCGGCCGGCGGCGCGTCTTCAGGCGGCCAGGGCGGACAGGTCCGTCGGGCGCTCCTGGCGACTGCGGCGCCAGCGGCTGGGCGGCTGGCCCACCAGCCCGCCGAAGGACCGGCAGAAGTGGGCCTGGTCCGAGAAGCCGCAGGCCAGGGCGATCTGGGCCAAGCTGTCGTGCGTGGTCAGCATCAGCTGCTTGGCCCGGGTGATGCGCCGCTCGATGATGTAGCTCTTGGCGGACTGGCCGAAGCTCTCCTTGAAGGCGTGGGAGAAGTAGCTGGGGCTCAGGCGGACCGCCGCGGCCACGTCGCGGACCTGCAGGTTGCGGTCGCTGTTGCTGTCGATGAAGTCGGTCGCCGTCCGCACCTGCCAGGGCGCCAGCTTGCCGGTCTGCTGGTCGCGGGTCAGGCGCTGGACCTCGGCTTCCAGCAGCTGGCTGGCGCGGTGCATCAGCTCCCGCGCCGCGTCGGGATCGCGGTCGAAGGCGCGAGAGGCGTCGGTGACCAGGCGGGCCAGCATCAGGGTCTGGTCGCGGGGCAGGGTGGAGGTTTGGTTCGCGTTCATGGAAGTCATGTCCAGCTCGCCACCTCTTCTTCAGAACCATTCCCGGGTGTTCACCCCAGGTCCAGTTCCGGTTTTGCTAGCATTGGATATGAGAAGCCGCAATGGTGCAGGTTAAAGCTTAGCTGTTAGCAAGTTTCGAAAACCGCCGTGATTTGTCGCCTACTGTCCCGCCGGGCGGCGTCCGGGCGGGTTCCGGTTTCTCGGACTTCGATTTCGAACTGCGATGTTTTTGAACAATTGATGACGCTTTGGGCAAGGAGCCCCGGCGCGCGGTCGCGCGTCCGTCGCGGCTTTCTATGTTCTTGAATTGTTCTCGTTGGCGGTTCATGATCGGGCCATGGTCGCTCCCGCCAATCTCCCCGGTCACCCGCCGTCCGCCGGTCTCAGGGAAGGGGCGCGGGGGCGCGGGGCCAAGTCCAATCGCACGGGCCGTTTCGAGTCCCAGGTCAGCGAGGCCTTCGACGATGGCTGGGGCGAGGAGGAGGAACCGGCCCAGATCGCCACCACGCTCCAGCCGATGAAGTCGCGGACGATCATCGCCCGCAACGACAGCCCCGACGTGGGCTTCGAAAGCTCGATCAATCCCTATCGCGGCTGCAGCCACGGCTGCATCTACTGCTACGCCCGGCCGGCCCACACCTATCTGGGCCATTCGGCCGGCCTGGATTTCGAGACCAAGATCTATTTCAAGCCCGAGGCGGGCAAGCTGCTGGAGCGCGAGCTCTCCAAGCCGAAATACGTCCCCAAGGTGATCCATATCGGCGGCGACACCGATCCCTACCAACCCGACGAGCGCCAGCTGCGGGTGACGCGGGCGGTGATCGAGACGCTGGCCCGCTTCCGCCACCCGTTCACGATCATCACCAAGTCGAACCTGATCACCCGCGATCTCGACATCCTGGGGCCGATGGGCCAGGCGGGGCTGGCGCGGGCGGCGGTGTCGATCACCAGCCTGGACCACCGTCTGTCGCGCAGCATGGAGCCCAGGGCCTCGACGCCCGGGCGGCGGATCGACGCCGTGCGCCAGCTGGCGGCGGCGGGCGTGCCGACCACGGTGATGTTCGCCCCCTCGATCCCGTCGCTGAACGACCACGAGATGGAAGGCGTGCTGGAGGCCGCCGCCGCGGCCGGGGCGACCACGGCCGGCTATGTCGCCGTGCGCCTGCCGCTGGAGATCAAGGACCTGTTCGAGGAATGGCTGGCGGCCGAGCATCCCGACCGGGCCCGGCGGGTGATGTCCCTGGTCCGCCAGATGCGCGGCGGGGCGGCCTACAGCTCCGAATGGGGCAAGCGGATGACGGGCGAGGGGCCCGTCGCCCAGGTGATGAGCCAGAGGTTCCACCTGGCGCGGGCGAAGTTCGGCCTGGACCGCAAGTTGCCTCCGCTGGACTTGACCCAGTTCGCCGTGCCGCCCAAGGCCGGGGATCAGCTGTCGCTGTTCTAGGCCTGGGCCAGGCGCAGGCCGTCCGCCGCCGCCGAGACCCGGACGCCCGAATAGTCGGCGATGGCCGGATGGTCCAGGTCGAGCGGGTGGCGGTGGGTGGCGGTAATCATGATCACGTCGGCGCCGGCCGCCTCGCCCGCCAGCAGGCCGGCGGGGGCGTCCTCGAACACCAGGCAGGCTTCGGCCGCCACACCCAGCCGCCGGGCGGCCAGGGCGTAGCCGTCCGGGGCGGGCTTGCCGCGCGTCACGTCCTCGGCGGTGATCAGCACGGCGGGAACCGGCAGGCCGGCGGCCTCCAGACGCCGCAGGGCCAGTTCGCGCTGGGCCGAGGTGACGACGGCCCAGCGGTCGGCGGGCAGGGCGCGCAGGAAGGCTTCCGCCCCCGGGATCGGGATCACGCCTTCGACGTCGGCGACCTCGGCCCGCAGGATCGCCAGGGTCTCGAGGGCGATGTCGACGCCGGCGAGGTTCTGGCGGCGGATGGTCTCCTCGGCCCGCACGCCGTGGATGGTGGGCAGGAAGGCCTCGACGTCGAGGCCGTGGCGGCGCGCCCAGTCGCCCCACACCCGTTCGGCCACGGCGATGGAGTCGAGCACGGTCCCGTCCATGTCGAACAGGAAGGCGGCATAGGTCTTGGCGGGGATCATGGACGGGCTATGCCATGCTTCGCCGTCCAAAGTCTTGTCCGGGCAAGTCTCGGCTTGACCGGCGTCGCGCCGGATCGGAAGCAGGGCGCATGATCACCGTCGTCCTGCCGACCCGCAACAGCGCCGCGCGCCTGGTGCACGTCCTGCCCCTGCTGGTGCCCGCCGCCGTCGACGGCCTGGTCAAGGCGGTGGTGTTCGCCGACGCCGGCTCGACCGACGCCACCCTCGACATCGCCGAGGACAGCGGGGCGAAGGCGGTGCGCGCCGACGGCGACGCCGGGGCGCGGCTGGCGGCCGGCTGCGCGGCGGCCAGGAGCGCCTGGATCCTGGCGCTGGGCGAGGACCTGGTCCTGCCCGAGGGCTGGCGCACGCCGGTCGAGGCGCATCTGGCGGGCGGCGGCGGCAAGCCGGCCTGGATCGCGGCTCCGGGTCTGTTCGGTCGTCCGCTGGCGGTCCTGGCGTCGCGCGAGGCCGTCGAGGCGGCCGGCGGCTTCAAGCCCGGCGGCGAGCCGCTGAAGGCGCTACTGGGGCGGTTGAAGCCCAGGGCCGTTCGGCTGAAGGTCTAGCGAACTCGCCCTCTCTCTTTGAGAGAGGGAGGGGCCCGCCGCGAAGCGGTGGGAGGGTGAGAGGTTATAATCTCTCAGAGCAAAGCGCTGACGACGATGACATGTGGACCGTTGTATCTGCGGCAGAAATCAGGAGCGCTTTGAAGCGCCTCGGCCGCTCTGGATTTGCTGGTGGGCGGTGAAACCTCTCACCCTCCCACCGCCTGCGGCGGCGGGCCCCTCCCTCTCTCTATGAGAGAGGGTTTCAGCCCTACTGGTCCAGCCGGAAGTCGATCACCCGCGCGCCGCTGGCCACGGCGTCCAGGGTCTTGGTCTCGGCGCCCATCAGCTTGCGATAGGTCCAGTACGAGGCCATGACCTTTTCGACGTAGTTGCGGGTTTCCTGGGCCGGCAGGCTCTCGATCAGCAGCAGCGGGTCGCAGTCGGCGCCGCCCAGCTGCTCCTGGGTCTTGATCAGGGTGCCCGGGCCGCCGTTGTAGGCCGCCACGGCGCGGAACAGGTCGGGGCTCTGCAGGCCCCGGTCCATCAGCCAGGTGAAGTAGTCCTGGCCGACGCGCAGGTTGAAGCTGGGGTCGAACAGCGGCGTGGTGTCGGCCAGCAGCTTGTCGTCGCCGGCCGCGCGGGCGGCGGCCACCGGCATCAGCTGCATCAGGCCCACGGCGCCGGCGCCCGACATGGCGTAGGGGTCGAAGCGGCTTTCCTGGCGCACCAGGGCGTAGACCATGGCCTTGTCGATCGTGAAGCCGCCCTTGGGCTCCAGCGGGGGCAGGGGGTAGTCCTCGCCGCCCACGCGCTTGACCGCGCGGCCGGCGTTCAGCGGGGCCTTCTCGTTGAGGGCCAGGGCCAGGTCGGTCCAGTCGCCGCGGGCCTTGGGGTTGTCGCTGGCCAGGGACAGGCCGGCGCGCAGCTCCTGGCCGGCCTCGGCCCAGCGGCCGATCTGGGCCAGGGCGGCGGCGCGGCGGGCGCGGGGATCGGCGGCCAGCAGGCGGGCCAGCGAGTCCACGTCCGGCCCCTCGTACGAGACCTTGGTCAGGAGGGCGGCGATCGGGTCGTCCTGGGCCAGGGCCAGGCCGGACAGGGCCAGCTGGCGGGCGGCGATCATGCCGTAGAAGGTGTTGGGCGCGCGGGCGGCGGTGCTGAGCAGGTCCTCGACATCGCGGGCCTGGCCGCCCGAGGCGGCCGAGCGCGCGGCCCAGAACGCGGCGGCCGAGCGCAGCCATTCGTCCTGGTTCTCGTCGTCGGCGACCCGTTCGAAATAGGTCCGGGCCTGGGCGTAGGCCTGCAGGCGGAAGGCGGAGAGGCCGGCGATCCATGGCTCGCTCGCGGCCTGGGCCAGGGTCAGGGCCTTCTTCACGTCGCCGGAATAATAGGCCTCGCGGGCGGCGCGGGCCTTGTCGGCCGGGGCGGGGCCCTTGGCGCCGGCCACGAACAGGGCCGGGATTTTCGGGGCGGCGGCGCGGGCCGGCTTGCGCTTGACCGCCAGGGTGTAGACCCGGTCGGCCCCGGCCTGGTCGCCATAGGCGGCCAGCCAGTCGGTCAGCTCGTCATAGCTGGCCGAATAGGCGTTGGGGTGCATGATCTTGGTGAATTCCAGCCGGCCCCGCAGGCTGCGGTCGCGGGCGTTGGCGGCCGCGGCCTCGGCGGCGTCGAAGTCACCGTGGTCGGCGGCGGCGAAGGCGGCGCGATAGAAGCGGGCGTCGGCGTCCGACAGCGGCTCGAGCGCCGAGGCATGGGCGCTCACGGCGACGCTGAAAGCGGCCATGAGGCAAAACACGAAGGCCGAGAAAACGGCCAGAGGGCGAGCTAGAAGCTGCAATGCGTTTCCGCGCCCTTGCCCCGAAAGGCTCCCCGACGCGTCCCGTTCAACTGGTCGTCCGAATCTCTAGTTGGGACGCTCGGGGCGATCAAGTCTTTCGCTGAGCGTCAGCATGTCGGCCCAGGCCTTCTTCTTGGCGTCGGGCTTCCGCAGCAGGAACGCCGGATGCAAGGTGGGCAAGGCCGGAAGCTCGGTTTGGCCGTCGGCGGAGGTCCACTCGAACCACCGGCCGCGCAGCGACAATATGCCTTCCTCGCGCTTCAATAGGCTCTTGGCCGAGGCGCCGCCCACCAGCAGCAGGATCTTGGGCTGGACCAGCTGGATCGCCCGCTCCAGGAACGGCGCGCAGATCGCCTGCTCCTGCGGGGTCGGCGTGCGGTTGCCGGGCGGACGCCAGAACACGGTGTTGGTGACGAAGGCGCGGTCCAGCAGGCCGGCGGCCTTCAGCATGCGGTCCAGCAACTGGCCGGCGCGGCCGACGAACGGCGCGCCCTGCTGGTCCTCGTCGGCGCCGGGGGCCTCGCCGATGATCATCAGCGGCGCGTCGGCCGGGCCGCGCGACACCACGGCCTGGCGCGCGCCCTGGGTCTTCAGCGGGCAGCCGTCGAAGGCGGCGATGGCGGCGGCCAGGGCGGGCAGGTCGGCGCAGGCGGCGGCCAAGGCCGTGGCCTCGGCGACGGCGGCGCCCAGGTCCGGGCCGCGTCCGAAGGCGGGAGCCACGACGGCGGCGACGGGCGGCGGAGGCGGGGGCTCGCGGCGGGCGCGCAGCATCGCCGCGCCTTCGGCCAGGCGATCGATCGGCTCGTCCGCGTACGAGGCCTCGACGCCCGCGTCGGCCCAGAAGGCGAGCAGGCTTTCCACGGCGCGCGGATCGACGGCGAGGTCCATGCCGTCTCTTAGCGCGATCCTCCGATCACCGCCACGTCAGCCGCTTGAAGATTGACGCTGCATCGCAGCAAAAAACATTCGTTTATTCTTGACCACCTCCGCGTCACCTCACGATAAGCTTCGACTCAAACAGCAAAGAACGCGGGCAGAGTGCGCCCGGGCGGGAGACCTCAATGAGCGAAGAGCTCGAACGCGAGTCGATGGAATACGACGTCGTCATCGTCGGCGGCGGACCGGCGGGCCTTTCGGCCGCCATCCGACTCAAGCAACTGGCGGCGCAGGCCGGGACCGAGGTTTCGGTGGCGGTGCTGGAAAAGGGTTCCGAGGTCGGCGCCCACATCCTGTCGGGCGCGGTGATCGACCCCAAGGGCCTGGCCGAGCTGTTCCCCGACTGGAAGGAACGCGGCGCGCCGCTGGAGACCCCGGTCAAGACCGACCGCTTCCGGCTGCTGGGCCCGCAGGGCGATATGGCCCTGCCGATGTTCGCCATGCCGCCGTTCATGCACAACCACGGCTGCTACATCGGCTCGCTGGGCAACCTCTCGCGCTGGCTGGCGGCCCAGGCCGAGGAACTGGGCGTCGAGATCTATCCGGGCTTCGCGGCTTCGGACATGGTCTGGAACGACGACGGCTCGCTGAAGGGCGTCGTGGTCGGCGTGGTCGGGATCGCCAAGGACGGCCACCACAAGCCCGACTACCAGCCGGGCATGGAGCTGCACGGCAAGTACGTGTTCATCGCCGAGGGCGTGCGCGGCTCGCTGGCCAAGCAACTGATCGCCAAGTTCGACCTGTCGGCCGGCAAGTCGCCGCAGAAGTTCGGCATCGGCATCAAGGAACTGTGGCAGGTGCCCCCCGAGAAGCACCAGCTGGGCCTGGTCGAGCATACGACCGGCTGGCCGCTGGACGACAAGACCGGCGGCGGCAGCTTCATGTACCACTTCGGGGACAACTACGTGTCCATCGGCTACGTGGTGCACCTCAACTACAAGAACCCCTGGATGTCGCCGTTCGACGAGTTCCAGCGGTTCAAGCACCATCCGGCGGTCAAGCCGCACCTGGAAGGCGGCAAGCGCATCGCCTACGGCGCGCGGGCCATCACCGAGGGCGGCTATCAGTCGGTCCCGAAGCTGACCTTCCCGGGCGGCGTGCTGATCGGCTGCTCGGCCGGCTTCGTCAACGTGCCGCGCATCAAGGGCAGCCATAACGCCGTCAAGACCGGCATGCTGGCCGCCGAGGCGGCCTTCGCCGCGATCGGCGCCGGGCGGGCCAGCGACGAGCTGGTCGAATACCAGACCGCCTATGAAGGCTCGTGGGTGGCCAAGGAGCTTAAGGTCGTCCGCAACGCCAAGCCGCTGCTGGGCAAGCTGGGCACGTTCCTGGGCGGCGCGGCCGGCATGTTCGACATGTGGTGCACGCACCTGCTGGGCGGCTTCTCGTTCTTCGGCACGCTGAAGCACGACAAGACCGACGCGGAGTCGATCGGCCTGGCCAAGGACTACAAGCCCCTGGTCTATCCCAAGCCGGACGGCGTGATCAGCTTCGACAAGCTGAGCTCGGTGTTCCTGTCGGCCACCAACCACGAGGAAGACCAGCCGGCCCACCTGAAGCTGAAGGACCCGACGATCCCGATCGCGGTCAACCTGCCCAAGTACGGCGAACCGGCGCGACTGTACTGCCCGGCGGGCGTCTACGAGGTGCTCTACAACGAGCAGGGCCAGGACCCGCGCTTCCAGATCAACGCCCAGAACTGCGTCCACTGCAAAACCTGCGACATCAAGGACCCGTCGCAGAACATCGTCTGGACCACGCCCGAGGGCGGCGGCGGCCCGACCTACCCGAACATGTAGAAGAGGGGCCTTTGAAAGGCCCCGATGGACGTCTAAGGCGCGGTTCGAACTTCGGACCGCGCCTTTTTCTTGCGGCCCGCCCGGAAACCGATGAGGGTGCGGATATGACGCGTACCAAGCTTCTCCTCGCCCTTCTCGCCGCCTCGACCCTGGGCGCCTGCGCCGCCGCGCCGCCCGGGCCGGACCTGCGCGGCCAGCTCGCCATGGGCTCGGCCTGGGGCTCCAGCCGGTCGGCCTACGGTCAGTTCCTGGCCGGCCAGGCGGCCCTGCTGAACGGCTCGAACGCCCAGGCGGCGAGCTATTTCGACGAGGCGCGGCAGCTGGGCGAAGACCCGGGCGTGCTGGCCGACCGCGCGTTCACCGCCGCCCTGCTGGCCGGCGACGTGTCGCGCGCCGCGGCCCTGGCGCCGCAGGGAACCGACGCCAACGAGCAGGTGCGCCGGCTGGGCGTGCTGACCCGGGTGGTCGACCTGATGGCCGTGGGCAAGGCCCGCGACGCCCAGACCCTGCTGAAGACCGAGACCCTGGGCTTCCCCCATCGTCCCGCCGCCGTCCTGCTGGCTCCCTGGCTGGCCGCCGCCGCGGGCGACGCCAACGGCGCGGTGGTGCGTCCCGAGCTGCAGGGCGACCGGTTCGTGCAGTATTTCGGCCAGCTGAGCCAGGCGCGGCTTTACGAGCGCGCCAAGCGCTATGACGAGGCCGAGACCGACTACAAGGCGCTGATGGCGATCGAGAACGCCCGCGCCTTGTTCGTCGAGGACTACGGCGCGTTCCTGGAACGCCGCAAGCGCCAGGCCGAGGCCCTGGCCCTGTACGACGCGGCCCTGGCGCGCGATCCGGACGACCAGGGCCTGCGGACGGCCCGGGCCCGCGCCGCGGCGCGCGGCCCCGCGCCGGCCATGCCGACCGACAAGCAGGGCGCGGCCCACATGCTGGTCGCCTGCGCCGCAACCTTCGCCAGCGAGCGCCAGAGCCAGTTCGGCCTGGCCTATCTGCGCCTGGCCCTGCGGCTGGACCCCAAGCGCGACGACGCCTGGCTGCTGGTCGGCGACCTGCTGGGCCAGGACGACGACGACGCCGGCGCCCGCGAGGCCTACGCCAAGGTGCCGTCGACCTCGCCGCGCTATGTCGCCGCCCAGTCGAAGCTGGCCTGGAGCCTCCAGGGCAGCGGCGAGAAGGACAAGGCCGTCGCCCTGGCGCACCAGTCCGCCGTGGCCGCGCCGAAGGACCGCGACGCCCAGATCACCTATGCCGACCTGCTGCGGGCCAACGAGCGCTGGTCGGAGTCGGCCGCCGCCCTGGACCCGCTGATCGCCGGCGAGGGCGACAAGCCCGACTGGCGGCTGCTCTACATGCGCGGCATCTCGCTGGAACGGGCCGGGCGCTGGCCGGACGCCGAGCGCGACCTGCTGACGGCGGTCAAGCTGAACCCGGACGAGCCCGACCTGCTGAACTATCTGGGCTATTCGTGGATCGATCGCGGCGTGCACCTGCCCGAGGCCATCGCCATGGTCCAGAAGGCCGTCGACGCCCGCCCGCAGTCGGGCGCGATGCTCGACTCCCTGGGCTGGGGCTACTACCGGCAGGGCGACTACAAGACCGCCGTGGCCAAGCTGGAGCAGGCCGTCGAGCTGGAGCCGGGCGACCCGGACGTCAACGGCCACCTGGGCGACGCCTACTGGCGCATCGGCCGCCAGGTCGAGGCGCGCTACCAGTGGCAGCGGGTGCTCAGCCTGGAGCCGGACGAGAAGCAGAAGGCCGAGGCCGAGGCCAAGCTCAAGGACGGCCTGGACGGTCCGCCGGCCAAGGTGGCCTCCAGCCAGTAGCCCGACGATTTCCTAGACGCTTCCCCCCGACGCTTCCCAGACGCTTCAAGGGCACGCCATGCGCCTCGACGCCTTCGCCCCGGCCAAGGTCAACCTGTTCCTGCACGTCGGTGGTCCCGACGCCGAGGGCTATCACCCGATCTCCAGCCTGATGCTGTTCGCCGACGTCGGCGACCGGGTCCGGCTGCAGGCGGCCGATGCGCCCAGCTTCGAGGCGACGGGGCGGTTCGGCGGCGAGATCCCGCTGGACGACGGCAATCTGGTGGTGCGGGCCGCGAACGCCCTGCGCGCCCGGCTGGGCGGGCCGGTCCCGCCGTTCCGCCTGATCCTCGACAAGGCCCTGCCGATCGCGGCCGGCCTGGGCGGGGGCTCCAGCGACGCGGGGGCGGCGTTGCGGCTGCTGCGCGGGGCCTTGGCCCCGGAGCTGTCCGACGCCGAACTGGAAGCCGTGGCCGGAAGCCTGGGCGCCGACGGCGCGGCCTGCCTGTGGGGCGCGCCGGTGATGGCGGAGGGCAGGGGCGAGCGCCTGTCGCCCGCGCCGGCCCTGCCGGAACTGCACGCCGTCCTGGTCAATCCGCTGGTCCCGTCGCCGACCGGAGCGGTCTACCGCGCTTACGACGCGGCGGTTCATCCCGAGGGCGAGGCGCCGCCGCCGATGCTGGACGGGCTGGAGAGCGCCGAGGAGGTTTGCGCCTGGCTGGCCGGCTTCACCCGCAACGACCTGCAGCCCCCGGCCGTGGCCCTGGAGCCGCGCATCGGCCAGGTGCTGGACCTGCTGGCCGACGAACCCGAGACCCTGCTGGCCCGGATGTCCGGCTCGGGCGCCACCTGCTTCGCCCTCTGCGCCGGCGACATCGAGGCCGAGGGCCTGGCCGAGCGGATCGAGCAGATGCGGCCGGACTGTTGGGTCAAGCGCTGCCGCCTGGGCGGGCCGTTCTAGGCGCCGACGGATGCTGCCGGGGACATGCCCTCGGGCGTGTCCCCAGGTTTCGCGCCGAGCCAGGTCGGGGACGCGCACTTCACGGCCGCGCGTTCGCCGGTTTCGCACTGTGCGCAGGGTGAGTGCGTGTCCCCCAAGTCGTCCGCTGAGGCTGGATGCAGGTTCTGCAGCGCCGTGGCCGAAGGAGGGGACACGCACTCACCCTGACGGCCGTGGATCGGCCCGCAAGGCCTTGCCGCGAGCGCATGTCCCCGTCACTGCGGCGACCAACCCTCTGATATCGCTGTCCTAAATCTTTATTCCCCGCAGGGTTTCCCGGCGGCCGCATAATGGCTCCACCTCGACGCGGGAAAGGGCGCATGGCCAGCGACCGGTGCGGCGGCGGGGGGCGATCGAGCGGGAAGCTCCTTCGGCGGTCCGAAAGGATCAAACCCCATCCATCTGGTGCCGGCTGGGCTCGGA